>Ga0193696_1000503_pt1 | contig 13533 bp, 13 predicted proteins | sample L3m1metaG_FD_145074 | JGI IMG/M metagenome (GOLD analysis project Ga0193696, IMG submission 145074) | Soil microbial communities from a riparian zone of the East river system, Colorado, United States - L3m1 | ecosystem: Environmental > Terrestrial > Soil > Riparian zone | place: USA: East River... | reverse complement strand
CCTTCTTTGAACTGCAAGGGCAGCACGCCCATGCCGACCAGGTTGGAACGATGAATGCGTTCGAAGCTCTGCGCGATGACCGCCTTGACGCCAAGCAGGCTCGTGCCTTTGGCGGCCCAGTCGCGCGAACTGCCGGTGCCATATTCCTGGCCGGCGATCACGACGAGCGGCACTTTGTCGTTTTGATATTTCATCGCGGCGGCGTAGATGGGCATCACGATGCCGTCGGGCATCAGTTTGGTGACACCGCCTTCGGTGCCGGGCACCATGAGATTTTTGATGCGCACGTTGGCAAACGTGCCGCGGGTCATCACGCGGTCGTTGCCGCGGCGCGAGCCGTAGCTGTTGAAGTCTTCGGGCGGCACGCCCTTCTCCAAGAGATATTGCCCGGCGGGCGAAGTTTTTTTGATGCTTCCGGCGGGTGAAATGTGATCGGTAGTGACCGAATCGCCGAAAATGGCGAGTGGCCGCGCGCCTCTGATTTCGGAAATCTCGCCGGGCTTCATCGAGAAATTCTCGAAGAACGGCGGTTCCTGAATGTAAGTGCTGTTCTCGTCCCACTGATAGACGTTGCCCGTGGAGGACGGGATTTCGTTCCACTTGGGATTCTGTTCTGCAAAATCTTTGTAGAGCTGGCGAAATGTTTCCGGTTTGACGGACACGAGCAACAGATCGCGAATTTCCTGCATGCTCGGCCAGATGTCCTTGAGATAAACGGGATTGCCGTCGCTTCCTTTTCCGATCGGATCCTGGGTCAGATCGACATCGACATGGCCAGCGAGGGCAAAGGCCACAACGAGCGGTGGCGACATAAGGAAGTTTGCCTTGATCAAATGGTGAACGCGCGCTTCGAAGTTGCGGTTGCCGGAGAGAACCGAGGCGGCGACGAAATCGTGCTTGTTGATCGCGTCTTCAATCGGCAGCGCGAGGGGACCGGAATTGCCGATACAGGTCGTGCAACCGTAGCCGACAAGGTTGAAGCCAAGCTTATCGAGATAGGTTTGCAAGCCTGTCTTCTGAAGGTAATCGGTGACGACGCGCGAGCCGGGCGCGAGTGAAGTCTTGACGACGGGATTCACGCGCAATCCACGTTCGACGGCTTTTTTCGCGAGCAGCCCCGCAGCCAGCATCACGGAGGGATTGGAAGTGTTGGTGCAACTCGTGATCGCGGCAATCAACACGCTCCCGTGGCCGATATGCGCGTCGAAGTGCGGGAAGGCCGACATTGGCAGCATTTTCGGGCTGTCCGGCGTCGGGTGCACGTCGCGCATTTCGGACTCGCTTGGTTCGAGCTGCGCCCTGCGATGGCCGTAAGACTTGTCGGGTTCCTGTTTGATGTGAACTTCGCTTTTGACGTGCACGGCTTCGTCGAGTTCGTCAAAGCGCTTGCCGAAGCCGTTCTCGGTCATCGGCTTGGTGAAGGCCGTGATGAATTCCTTTTTGAGATTGCCGAGTTCGATGCGGTCTTGCGGGCGCTTCGGGCCGGCGACGCTGGGCTCGACGGTGCCGAGGTCGAGCTCGAGGTCGGTCGAGTATTCGATCTGCCCTTTCTGCGGCATGCCGAAGAGGTTCTGGGCGCGATAGTAATTTTCGTAGGTCTTGACGAGATCATCCGGGCGACCATGGTGGCGCCGTATTCAGGGGCCATGTTCGCGATGGTCGCGCGATCGACAACGGGCAGCGCTTCCGCGCCCGGGCCGTAGAATTCAACAAATTTGCCTACGACCTTCTGTTTGCGGAGCATTTGGGTGATCGTGAGCGTGAGATCGGTCGCGGTCACACCGTCGCGCAACGAGCCGGTGAGATAGACGCCAACGACATCAGGCGTGAGGAAGTAGACCGGTTGCCCGAGCATGCCCGCCTCCGCCTCGATGCCACCAACGCCCCAGCCGACGATACCAAGACCGTTGATCATGGTGGTGTGTGAATCGGTGCCAACGAGGGTGTCCGGAAAATAAATACCCTGGCGATTCGAGAGAACGCCTTTGGCGAGATATTCGAGGTTCACCTGGTGAACGATGCCGATCCCCGGCGGGACGACCTTGAACGTGTCGAACGCCTGCATGCCCCACTTGAGGAATTGGTAGCGCTCGCTGTTGCGCTGAAATTCCATTTCGAGATTGCGCACCATTGCCTGGGGCGTGCCGGCGAAATCGACTTGCACGGAGTGGTCGACGACGAGATCGACGGACACTAGCGGCTCGATGATCTTCGGATTTTTGTCCATGCGCGCAACGGCCGAACGCATCGCCGCCAAATCGACAAGCAAGGGCACGCCCGTAAAATCCTGGAGGACGATGCGAGCGACGATAAATGGAATTTCATCGGTGCGCGGAGCGTGCGCGCCCCATTGGACCAGTTGCCGAACATTGGCTTCGGTGACCCTTTTGCCGTCGACGTTGCGGAGGACGGATTCGAGGACGATGCGCATGGAAACGGGCAAACGGGAGATGGGCCCCAAACCGGCCCGTTCGAGGGCGGGCAGTGAATAGAGCTGGCCTTGCTGGCCGTTGCCGAGATCGAACTTCTGGAGGGAATTAAAAAGGCTGTGCGGTGTTGTCATAAGACGCGGTTAGTCCGCTTTTTGTGCGAGAGTCGCATGCGGGGTGGAGCGTGGCAAGCAGGACCGATGTGCGGAAAACCCCCAAACCCCAGAGAAGCACCAAATTCCAAGCTCCAGGAATCGAACGGAGCGAGAAGGGCCTGTGCAGGGCAAGAGGGTAGGGAAGTTAATCAGTGATCGGTGATGTCGGTGATCAGTAAATTACAGCTACCGATCACACCGGTTGCCATGAAGAGCGTGGGTGACCGGGGATGGGAAACGCGAGCTAGAAAAAGGTGGTCCTGAAGATACTTCGTTCAGGACCCCTTTTGCAGAACCCCGACCCTTACCCTTAAAAACTGGTTTCCCTTTGCGGATCGGGAGCCATCGCAGTGGTCTCTGCCGTCGTGTCCGGTTTGTGGATGTCGACCGGAAACGGATCGTTGAACGCGATCGGGGCGGCAGGAACCGTCGGCGTGGTGCTCGCTGGCTTCAGCGGTTTAGAGATGCGGTTGGCAACTCTCGGACTCTGTTTTGCTTTTTTTGGCGTGGTTTTACGCATACGCCCTCTATTAGCAACTGGGATGCCGCCAAAGCATGCGTCGGGATGGCCTGAGAGGCCCGGAAATTGTCCACTTTTTGGGGCATTGGTTGGTTCAGGGCGTGACACAGCGGAGTTTAGTTGCCAGTAATCAGACCGTCAGTGATCAGGTAACACAGGGGAACCACGGATGGGCACGGATTGACACGGATTCGATTCTTGCTCCATGGAGCCAGCCGCGAGGCCACCCACTTAGCCGCATAGCTGTGTCTGCCTGCAGTTTTCTGTTTCCTTGCTTTACAAACGTCTCCCGTAGCAGAGAATTGGATCTTAAGCCATGAACCGGGATCGTCGAACGCCGGAGCCGGGGTTTACGTTGATCGAGTTGCTCATCGTCATCGCCGTGATCGCGATCCTCGCAGGGCTGCTTCTGCCGGTGCTGAGCCAGGCGAAAGAAAAAGGGCGAATGGCTTTCTGCAAAAACAATCTCAAGCAGATTACTCTCGGGTGGACGATGTGGGTACACGACCACGAACAGAACACATTTCCGTTTCACATCAAAGCCGAGCCATTGCCGCCGCCGTTTGCCGGCCAGTACAATCCAGCTGCCGGAACCACAGGTCATCCTCTGGCCGACAATCCCTGGCTGCATTTTTCATGGATATCCAACCAACTCGGCTCGCCGAAAGTTCTCATGTGTCCAAGCGACCGCAACCGGCGGTTGGCGTATACCTGGGGTAATGGAGACGGCGGCCTTCTCCATGCCAGTTATCTGAACAAGTCCATCAGCTACTTTGTCGGCACCGATGCCGCCCTGAACGTTCCCTACGACCAGTCGCAGCAACACATCCTGGCAGGTGATCACAATATGCGGGTGAATGTGAACGGCGGCCTGCATTGTCCGTCGGGCGTCAACAACGCTGCCGGGATCAACCTGCCGATCCCAGCCTCTACAACGGTCGGTTGGACCAACAGCGTTCATCGTCGTATCGGGAACATCGCTCTGGTGGACACCAGCGTGCATGCAGAAAGCCGCAGCAGCCTTTTGAAAACCATCACCGTGGGCGATAACAGAGGCAGCCACGTGATACACCTGCTCATGCCCGTTCCTGTGCCCTGAGTCCGGTCAATAATCAGTAATCAGTCTTCGCCGGTAATCAGTAAATGAGTTCTCGTTGGTAATCAGTTGATCGCGGGATGCACAGTCCGGAAAAGCTGAAGCAGTTGGAGGATAGTTCGAGACGTCCGGCCATCTGGATGAATCCAGGTGCCAGGAGCGGATGTCTCAGTAAGAGTAAGAGGAGGACTGAGAGTATCAGACCCGCGCTTGCCAAAGGGGGATTTGAAAGGGACGCTGCGGTGAATGTGTGGTGAAAGGGAGCCGTCCGACGGGGGAGTTAATCTGCTATGATGTATCTGGCAGTTTTTCTGTCGGCGCTGGTCATCGATCTGATTCCCATCATCTCGCCTCCGGCATGGACGGCAATGGTGTTCCTGATGGTGAAGTTCGATCTGAATCCGTGGATCGTCATTGTCACCGGGGTGGCCGGGTCAACCATCGGGCGGTACATTTTCAGTTTGTACGTCACAAAGTTGTCGGACCGTTTCATCAAACAGCGGAAGCGCGAGGAGCTGGAATTCTTGGGAAAAAGGCTGGGGCAGAAGCTGTGGCCGGCATGGATCTTTGTTTTTCTCTACGCGCTGACGCCGATGTCGACAACTCCGTTGTTCACGGCTGCCGGGATGGCAAAAATTCGGCCGCTGTGGATGCTGCCGCCATTTTTCTGCGGGAAGCTTATCAGCAACGGGATGATGGTGTTCGCGGGCGAATATGCCGCCGCAAATCTCAAGGATTTCCTGCACGGAACGTTTTCGCCGAAGGGAATTCTGTTGATTGCGTTTGGTCTGGTGGTGATCGGGGGAGTTCTGTTTGTTGATTGGCGGTCGTGGCTGGAGCAGAAGAAATTCAAGTTGAATTTCAGGATTTGGAAGTGATGTGGTGGCCGTCGGCGGCGCGTCGGCCCTGCCCGCAACGACGCGGTGCGGTGAGGACACCACGCCCTGCCGGTAACCGATTTGGCTGGGGGCGGTCATTTAGCGTGTGCCATGCGTTTCAATTCTGCGCAGTCACTCCTCGTTTATGAAGACACCTGTCCTTTGCATTCTATTCGCGTTTTGCACCGCCTCTTTCACGTTGGAGGCTCCAGCACAGAGCACGCCCACGAACGCGCCGCCACGTGGCCGCGGGCCCCTGGGACCACAGGTGGTTTCGCCGGAGGTTGCGGCTGACCGCCACATCACGTTTCGGGTGCTCGCACCGAAGGCTGAAGCGGTGCGTTTGAGCGCGGGCGACATCCCTGGCAATGGCCGGGGCGCGGAGATGACGAAGGGGACGAACGGAGTCTGGGAGGTTGTGCTGGGTCCGATCGAGTCAGGGGCTTACCGGTATAATTTCAATGTGGACGGGGTGTCGGTGATTGACCCGCGAAATCCGGCGACGAGCGAATCGAACAATAACACGTGGAGCCTGGTGAATGTGCCGGGGTCCGACGCGAGCGATACGAAGGATGTGCCGCACGGGGCGGTGTCGAAGGTGAGTTATTATTCGAAGGCGCTCGGGCGTTTCCGGCGCATGCACGTGTACACGCCGCCCGGTTATGAATCAGGCAAAGGGGAATTCCCGGTGTTTTATTTGTTGCACGGCGCGGGGGATTGCGACGATTCGTGGACGTCGGTGGGGAGGGCGGGGTTCATCCTGGACAATTTGATCGCGGCTAAAAAAGCGAAGCCGATGATCGTGGTGATGCCGGCGGGTCACACGCGCGCCTTTAGTTTCGCCCGGAGTTCCGGCAGTTCGACGAATGCGGACGAGTTCATCCAGGACTTTACGGGTGACGTGATGCCGTATGTCGAAAAGACGTATCGCGTGCGCGCCGACCGCGGACATCGCGCGGTTGCGGGGCTGTCCATGGGCGGGGCGCAGACATTGAATCTCGGGATTCCGAACCTGGAGAAGTTTGCTTATCTGGGAGTGTTTAGTTCGGGCGTCTTTGGGATCACAACGAATCGGGTTGGGGGCGCGTCCGCGCCGACGGGGCCATCCTGGGAGGAGCGGAACAAGGAAGAGTTGGATAACGTGAAGTTGAAGAAGGGACTGAAGCTGGTTTGGTTTGGAACGGGGAAGGACGACTTTTTGGTCGAGACCTCACGCGCGACGGTCGCGATGCTGAAGAAGCACGGGTTCGATGTGGTTTACAGCGAGACGGCCGGAGCGCACACGTGGCTTGTGTGGCGACAGTATTTGAGCGAGTTCGCGCCGCAGCTTTTTCAGTAACTCACCGGCGGAACGTATCTATCAGTCGCGCGGGACGAGGGAGGGGCGGTTGACTTCCAGAAGGCCGGATGCAATCGCGTAACGCGTCAAACCTGCGGCTTCGTGGATGTTGAGTTTTTCCATGACGGAGGCGCGATGTTTCTCGACGGTTTTGATGCTGATGCCCAGCACCGCAGCGATTTGCTTGTTGGCTTTACCTTGGCCGATGAGTTCCAGGGTTTGCAGTTCGCGCTCGGTGAGTTTGGGAGTCTGGACTCTCGGTTGTTTGCCGCGAGACAACGCGATGCGGTTTTGTTGCAGCATGCGTTGCGAAATGGGAGAACTGAAATAGCTTTTGCCGGAGTGGGCTGCGCGCACTGCCTGGATGACTTCCGAGGAGGCGGTCTCTTTCATGAGATAACCGGAGGCGCCTGCTTCCAATGCGCGATCGATCTCCTGAGGTTCGCTGTAGCTGGAGAGGATGAGCACTTTGGTGTCGGGAACTTTAACGGCCAGTTGCCGGGCGGTTTCGATGCCATGCATAACGGGCATGGCGATGTCGAGGAGCGCGACGTTCGGCTTGAGTTTTTGGGCGACGCGCACGGCCTCTTCGCCGTTTTTGGCTTCGCCGGTGACCTCAATGTCGCTCGCGGACTCGAGGAGCGATTTCAGACCGTGGCGCACGATGGTGTGGTCATCAACTATTAGCACGCTGATTTTGAATGTCTTCCGCATATCAAGGTTTTCTTCGATTTTACTGTTTAACGACGGACCGAAATCGAGTGACTCCGCATTCTCCGCGACCGCGTGATCCTTATCCTCGCAGCTTTTTGTGGAAAACGGTACTGGGTTAAGGACCCCACCCTCGTTAGGGAAGAGTGGAGAGTGCAGAATGGAGAATTTTCGAAGAGAGAATTCGGACTTCAGAATTTGATTTTGCCTTGAGTGAGTTGGGTGAGATGGCCAACACTTGACGACGGTGGGCGCGAAGTTTTGGCACCGGCTTGGATTCGAACGAGAGTTGTGGCAGAAAGGCACGCTCTACGTGGCGGGAGTTGACGAGGCGGGTTGCGGACCCCTGGCCGGGCCGGTTGTCGCGGCGGCGGTGTCGTTCCCATGTTCGTGGCTGGAGGCGGGACTTTATGGGAAGCTTCGCGGGCTCAATGACTCGAAACAACTCACGGAGGAACAGCGCGAGCATTATTACGCGATTCTCACGACGCATCCGGAGATTCGATGCGCGATCGCGAGCGTGGATGTGGAGTTGATCGATCAACTGAACATTCTTCAGGCGGCGCATCGGGCGATGAACCTGGCGCTGGATCAAATCCGGCCGGCGCCGCAGCACGTGCTCGTTGATGGCCGACCGGTGAAGTCGCTCAAGTTTCCACACACGCCACTCGTGAAAGGGGATTGCAAGAGCTACTCGATCGCGGCGGCGAGTGTGCTGGCGAAGGTGACGCGCGATCGGTTGATGGTCGAGTTGGACGGCCGATATCCGGGTTACGGGTTTGCGAATCACAAAGGTTACAGCACGCCGGAGCATTTGGCGGCGATCCAAAGGCTGGGGCCATGCGAAATCCATCGACGGAGCTTCTCTCCGTTTCAGCCAACGGAAATGGAATTGTTTGGTGATGCGGCCGGCGCGAGCGGCGTCGCGTCACTACCCACCGTTGCGTCCAACGCGGAAGCTGGTGGAGCGGCGTCCCTGGGGTAGAGCGATGATGGAGTTGACACGATGGTTCACGAGTTTGCGCGAGTCGCGCCAGCGGACCGAACACCTGCGGCGTGGCCGGCGGGGTGAACGGGCAGCGCGCGCTCACTTGAGACGGCTGGGGTTGAAATTTCTCACGGCAAATTTTCGTGGACGCGGGGAGACGGACCTTGTGTTTCGCGACGGTGAAACGCTGGTGTTTGTGGAGGTGAAGACGCGCTCCAACGAAGTGTGGATTCGACCCGCGCGCGCGGTGGACCAGCGCAAGCAGCGGCTGCTAACACAAACGGCATTGGATTATTTGCGGATGCTGAAGCATCCCGACGTGAACGTGCGGTTCGACATTGTGGAGGTGTTGCTGAGCGACGGGCGTGTGCGCGAGGTGCGGCACTTGCCGAACACGTTTCGAATGTCACCGCCATATAGGTATCACTAAAAGGTGGGTTTCTTGACGGTGCCGCGAGTGGCTGGTACCGTGACTTCGCAGGTATCGACGGTGATGGCCGATTACGATCCATATCAGTTTTTAGTGGTGTTCCTGGTGGTGGCGGTGCTTTTTGCACTTTTCCCGCTCGCGCTGGCGCGGCTCTGGGCGAAGAAGTTTTCTCCCCAAAAGCCGGGCGCGCAGAAGAATGCAGTTTACGAGTGCGGACTCGAATCGAAGGGCTCGGCGGCGATCCAGTTCAAATCCGAGTATTACCTGTATGGGATCATTTTCCTGATCTTTGACGTCGAGGCGCTGTTTCTGTTTCCGTTTGCGGTGGCGTTTCTGAAGCTGCCACCTGGCGCGTCCGTTGCGATGCTGGTTTTCATTTTGCTGCTGGCCGAAGGGCTGGCGTGGGCCTGGATGAAAGGAGTGCTGTCATGGAAGTAGCCGCGGCCCCCGGCGTCGATGAGGGACTCCGAAGCGAGTTGAGCAAGCAAGGAATTTTCACGGTCAAGTTGCAGGACATTTATAATTGGGGCCGGAAGAATTCCATTTGGCCGCTGCAATTTGGACTCGCGTGTTGCGCGATTGAGATGATCGCGGCGTCCATGGCGCGGTATGATCTCGCGCGGTTCGGCGCCGAGGTGTTTCGGCCTTCGCCCCGGCAGGCAGACCTGATGATCGTCGCGGGAACGGTGACCAAGAAGATGGCGCCGCAAGTTGTGCGGCTTTACAACCAGATGCCTGAGCCGAAGTACGTGATCGCGATGGGCGCGTGTGCGATTTCCGGAGGGCCGTTCAAGCAGGGCTATAACGTGTTGAAGGGAATCGATCGATATATTCCCGTCGACGTGCACATTCCCGGGTGTCCGCCGCGACCGGAAGCCCTGATGCATGCGTTCATGACGCTGCAACGGAAGATCGGTGAACAGACTTTCGCCGGACCCGGCCGACCGCGTCATCTTGATCCTGAAGCGCCGAGCGAGTTCCCGGTGCCGGGGCTCGGCGAGGATGACATCGTGCCGGCGAAGAATGAGCAGGTCTGGGAAGCCCCGGTGATGGTGCGCGGTTAAGCGATGGAGTCTCTCGACCAAATTTCGCGGCGAATCCAGGACGCCGTTCCCGGCGTTCGGGTCGAAATTGTGCCGAACGACACTCCGGCGGCGCAACCGTCGCTCGTGATCAGTTCAGAACATGCGCTCGCCGTGGCGAAATTCCTGAAGGATGATCCACAGCTGCAGTTTGATTATGCATCGAACGTGACGGGCGTGGATTGGCTGGATTCGGTGATCAAAACGAAAGGGAAAGTTAAGAAGATCGTAGATGGCGAGGAAAAGGAAGTTGAAGAGACGGTTGAGACGAAACGGCCCGGTTACCTGGAAGCGGTTTATCACTTCTACTCGATGCGATTGAAGCATGGGCCGGTGGTCATTCGCCAGCGAACTGGAAATCGGTCGGATCAGAATCATCTCACTTCGTTGACGCCAATTTGGCGCGGTTGCGAATTCCAGGAGCGCGAGGTTTACGATTTGTATGGGGTGGTCTTCGATGGGCATCCGGACCTGCGCCGTATCCTGATGTGGGAAGGATTTAAACATTACCCGATGCGCAAGGATTATGTTCCGCCAGATGATTTTGAATATGAGCCGACGCCGCACGATGACGTGTTGGCGCGCGCGAAGACCCATTCCGCGAAATGAGCGTTGAGACGGAAACTCCCGCGGGCAAATCGTATTCGGTGCTGCCGAAGACGGCGCCGGATGGATCCATCGATGGCGAGCTCCTCGAAGTGGCGATGGGGCCGCAGCATCCGTCGACGCACGGTGTGTTTCGCATGGACGTGGTGCTCGATGGCGAGACCGTGGTGAGGCTGAAACCGGTTTTCGGATATCTGCACCGCAATCACGAGCAGATTGGCGAGAGCACGAGTTATCTCGGCTCGATGCCTTATACTGACCGCCTCGATTATTTTTGCTCGCTCACGAATAACTGGGCCTACGCGTTGACGGTCGAGAAGCTTGCGGGTCTACAGCCGCCGGAACGGGCCGAATACATACGCGTAATTACCGCCGAACTGACGCGGTTGGTGAATCACACGTGTCTCGCCGGTTTCCTGCTCATGGACATGGGCGCCCTCGGCACGCCGCTCATGTACGCTTTCCGCGAGCGAGAAAGAATTCTCGACCTGTTCGAGGCGCTCACCGGCGCGCGAATGATGTGCAACTACATGCGCTTTGGCGGTTGCCGGGTCGATTTGCCGCTGGGTTGGATCGAGGATGCACGCAAAGTAGTCGATGAATACTCACAGTTCCTCGACGAGTTCGAGAACCTGCTGAACACAAATGAAATCCTTGTGGCGCGCACGCAGAATGTCGGCGTGCTGCCGCCTGAACTGGCGGTGAACGCGAGCATCACCGGACCGATGCTCCGCGCCAGTGGCGTCGATTACGATATTCGCAAAGTAGACAAATACGGGATTTACGACCGTTTCGAGTTCCGAGTGCCGCTCGGTGATCATGGGGACGTTTATGATCGGTACATGGTTCGGGTGCTCGAAATGCGGGAGTCCTTGAAGATTTTGCAAAAGGCGCTCGCGGATATTCCTGCCGGTCCGATCATGGATCCAAAAGCGAAGATTCGGGGGTTTCGCCCCAAACCCGGTGAATCGTATGGCCGCATCGAAGGACCGAAGGGCGAGCTCGGCTTTTACGTGATCAGCGACGGTGGCCCAAATCCCTATCGCTATCGTGTCCGGCCGCCGAGCCTTATCAACCTGACCATCCTCGAAGACATGTGCATTGGTCAGACCGTTGCCGATGTCGTCGTCATTTTGGGAAGTGTGGACATTGTGTTAGGCGAGGTTGATCGATAACTTATTGAGCAATGTTAGGTTCTGGAATAGCGAAAGGGATGATCGAGACCGCCCGCAACTTTGTGGGCAGTTATACGGATGAGTCGCGCCTGGTCACGGTTGAATATCCCGAAGAGCGCCTCCCGCTTAAAGAAGCGAGCCGTAACTTTCCCTTCCTCGTTTACGATGGCGAAGATGCAGCGCCTGGGCTTCGCTGCGTCGCATGTCAGATTTGCGAAAAGGAATGTCCGCCGCAGTGCATTTACATCGTCAAGGACACCGCGAAGAAGCCCGACTACCTGGGCAAGATGCAGTTCCAGCCCAGGGTGTTCGACATCGACGTGTCGGTTTGCATGAGCTGCCAGATTTGTGTCGAGGTTTGTCCGTTCGAGGCAATCAAGATGGACACGGAGTATGAGCTGAGCACCAGCGACCGCTTCGATGGTCTACTTCTCAAGAAAGAGGACCTTTGGAAATCCAACGAGTATTACCAGAAGATCCACCCGACCGAAGCCACAGAGGTGGATCGTCGTCTCGCCGAAGAGAAGGCGAAAGCTGAGGCAAAAGCCAAAGCTGACGCCGAGAAGGCCAAGGCGGCTGCCGACGCGAAGAAAGCTGCGACAGCAACCGCGGCAACGCCGAGTGCGCCAACTTCGCCCGCCGCCTGATGGAAGCTGTCGATCAAGCTTTCGTTAGTTTGAAGCATTGGATTGTCGGCCTCTTTCCGCCGGTTGCGCAGCCGTGGGCTTCCATTTTGCTGTCGATCACTCCCATCCTGATTTTCTTCCCGCTGCTCTTTGGGATCACGACAATTCTCGAACGCAAAGGGTTGGGTCGAATGCAAAACCGTTTGGGTCCCAACCGGGTCGGGCCGGCAGGATTTTTTCAATTTATCGCGGATGGACTGAAAATGCTCACGAAGGAAGACATCGTTCCGCGGGCAGCGGATCACGCCGTGCATTTCATCGCGCCTTTTGTGCTCCTGGTTCCGGTGCTGCTCGCGTTCTCAGTTTTGCCGTACGGCCGCAACATGGTGCCGATCGATATCGATAGCGGGTTGTTGTTCTTTTTTGCAGTTGGTTCCGCGACGGAGTTGTCGGTGTTCATGGCGGGGTGGTCCAGCTGCAACAAATATTCGCTGCTCGGCGCGATGCGCGGAATCGCGCAAATGATCAGCTACGAGTTACCACTGGTTCTGGCGTCGCTGACAGTTGTCATGATGGTCGGTTCGCTGCGGTTGACCGAAATTGTCGATGCGCAGTCAGTCCCGTACTGGCCCTGGTTGCCGAGGTGGCACGTCTTCACGCCATGGGGTTGTGCCGGATTCCTGCTTTTTTTAGTGGCCGCAACTGCTGAATCGAATCGCACGCCTTTCGATATTCCCGAGGCCGAATCGGAGATTATCGCTGGTTATCTTGTCGAGTACTCCGGCTTCAAGTACGCGCTATTTTTTCTCGGCGAATATCTTGGTTTGTTCGCGGTGAGCTCGCTTGGGATTACGCTCTTCCTCGGTGGATGGCTGCCGCCATTCGCGTTTCTGAGCTTCATTCCCTCCTGGCTCTGGTTCTTCGTCAAATTGCTTTCGATGATCTTTCTCTTCATTTGGATTCGCGGGACGCTGCCGCGCCTCAGGACGGATCAGCTCATGGCATTCGCCTGGAAATTCATGCTGCCGATGACGTTGATTAACATTGTCGCCGCGGCGTTATGGCACTTTTCGCGCGGCTGGGAAGTGCCTTTTGCGCTCGGCCTGCGGTGGCTGTCATGTGCCGCTATCCTTGTCGTCCCGTATTGGATTTTTGGCCGGGCGGTTGCGACGCGTTTCGCAAAGCGCATCTATCGCTACGCCACCTGACGGTCTCGTGGCGTTTTCGCACTAAACAGTTGCTTTCACACACTCTGCCGGGATTAATTGCGCCCGTTCATGGACGCAGGATTCGTGATAATCGCCGCGCTAACCGTTGTCAGCGCGCTCGCGGCAATGTCGCTCCGCAACCTCGTTCACTGCGCGCTGTGTCTGACCATCACCTTTGCCAGCCTTGCGGCGCTCTACTTGAAACTGAATGCGCAATTTGTCGGCCTGGCCCAGGTCCTCGTTTACATCGGTGCGGTTGCAATCCTGATCGTGTTCGCAATCCTGCTTAT
>Ga0193696_1000502_pt1 | contig 13535 bp, 12 predicted proteins | sample L3m1metaG_FD_145074 | JGI IMG/M metagenome (GOLD analysis project Ga0193696, IMG submission 145074) | Soil microbial communities from a riparian zone of the East river system, Colorado, United States - L3m1 | ecosystem: Environmental > Terrestrial > Soil > Riparian zone | place: USA: East River... | reverse complement strand
TGCGCTCGAAGGTGAAGTCGCCGTCGCGCGCGAGGCTGTGCGCCAGACTGTAGTAGGTCGCTTCGTCCCCTTTGAAGCCCAGGCTGGCCTTGGGGAAATCGATCGACAACGCGCACGCGAGCAGCAACAGGCCGAGTGCCATCGCGGCGATCGCACCGGGACTGCGTGTCACGCGGACGACTCGGACGTCAGGAACGACAGATCCGCGCTCAGCACGCCCTTGCGCCGTGTCGCCCGCGACGTGTCGTGGAGGATCGTGTAGAGACGCTCCATCTTCCGCACGAACGCCGCGATGTCGTACTGGCGTCCGGCGGCGCGCGCGGCGGCGCCGAGGTGCGTCCGCTCGTCCGGGTGATCGATCGCCCACACGATTTTTTCCGCCAGCGCGCCGGCATCGCGCTTCGGCACAATCCACGCGTCGTGTCCGGGCGTCAGGATGTCGAGGAGGCCGTCCGCATCGGTGGCGACAATCGGCTTCCCCATCGCGAGCGCCTCGAAACCGGTAATCGGCGTCCCCTCCCACAAGGAGGGAAACACGCTCAGATCGAACGCCGAGAGCGCCGCCGCGATGTCGCGCCGGAATCCAGCGAACACGAAACGATCGCCGAGACCGAGACCCGCCGCCTGCGACTCCAGGGCCGGCCGCAACGGTCCTTCGCCGACGAGGAAAAACCTGGCCTGCGGACGTTCGCGGACGACACGTGCCGCGGCGTCAACCAGGTAGGAGTTTCCTTTCGAGTCGTGGAGCCGCGTGACCGTGCCGATCGCGAAGTCGCCCGGCCCGACGCCAAGCTCGTGCCGCGCGCCCGCAATCTCGTCAGCGCTGCGCGAGCGGCTGAATTCCTCGAGCGGCACGCCGAGGTAGACGACTTTCACTTTCGACGCCGGCACGAGACGCGCGTGAGTCACGAAGTCGGCGGTGCTCTTCGAGACAGCAATGGCGATGTCGGTGCACGGCTCCAGCAGATAGTCGGCGACCTTCTGGAACCAGGGTGTGTCGGTCAGGTTGGCGTGCTCGTGGAGGATCGCTGGCAGGCCGCGCAGCGCCGCCGCCATCCGTCCGAACGTCGTCGCGCCGTAGCCGTGCAGGTGCAGGACGTCGATCTGCTGGCGATCGATGACGCGCAGCAGGTCGCGCAGCGTGAGCGGATCGAATTTCGATCGATGCAGGTAGGTGATGTCGACGCCCTGCGCCTCGAGCGTCTCTTCCGAGAGATCTTTTTTGCGCAAACTGACGAGCGAGACCCGGAAACGGTCGGGGTCGAAGCGCGGAATCATCCAGCTGAACAGGCGCTTGACGCCGTGCATCCGCGATCCTTCCCAGCCGAGGTGATCGCAGACCTGCAGCACGTTCAGCAATCGTGGACTCATTGTGTCAGGAAGGGGCGATTATAGCCCGCCGCCCTCCGACTCTTCCTTGACATGACGATCTCGGCCTTTTAGAATACCGCTCGCCTGCCAGCCCGACCTCTATAGCAGTTCGCCAGGTTCTCCCGCCCTGGCTGCGTACGACCTGACGGTTTACTAAAGCTTCTGGCGAGTCCCGTCGATAAGCCAGAGTGCAACGTAACTCGACAACTGTGCGCGAGTCGACTCGCGCTTGGGCTCAGCCATGAAGATTCCGGGTACCCGATTCCTTAGCGCGTTCGCACTTATTGCCGCCACCGGCTGCGCCGCTGAAAAAAGCTCCAATCCTCTGACACCGACCGTTGCCGGACCGATTCCCGGCGTCGATATTTCTGCACCGAAGGTTCTGACACCGGCTGCCACGAAGATACCGGTCGACCAGCAACCCGTCACGCTGATGGCCGAAAACGCGTCGAGCAGCGGCGTACGGCCGCTGAAGTATCTGTTCGAGGTGGCGACCGACACCGGCTTTGCCAACAAAGTATTCGTCCGCGAGGACGTGACGCCCGGCGAGGGCGGCCGGACGAGTTTGCGGCTACCGGATCGTCTCGCACCGGAGCGCAGCTACTACTGGCGGGCCCGCGCCCAGGATGGCGCCAATACCGGCCCCTACTCCGCTCCGGGCGCGTTCGACGTGTTCACCCCGATCGTCATCAACCCGCCGCCCCTCGTCTCGCCGGCCATCAATGCCGTGCTGTCGACCGTGCGGCCGAAATTCGTGTTCAGCAACGCCACGCGCTCCGGCCCGGTCGGGGCCATCAACTACGTGATCGAGGTCGCGGACAGCGACTTCTTCACCAACAAGCTCGGTCAGTGGATCGTGTCCGAGCAGGCCGGCCAGACGTCGTTCGACGCGCCGGCGGATTTCGCCTTCAGCAAGGTGCTCTTCTGGCACGTGCGCGCGTTCGACCCGACAACCAATGGACCGTGGTCGGAGATCCGATCGTTCCAGACGGCTCCGCAGCCGGTCGCTCCGCCTCCAAGCGGCGGTGGCGGTGGCGGTGGTGGTCCGGTCGGCAACTGGGAAGCGTGCCCGACCGGCGATAAAGGCAAACTTTCGGATTGCGTGGTCTCGGCGGTGAACCCGGCTCACACGGTCGAAGGCGCGTTCGAAGTGACGAAGCGCATCGCGTGGCTGCTTCGCGGCGAAGGCGCTGGCCTCCTGATCAAGAACGGCGGCGAGAACATCGTGTCGTGGAAGGGTCTCAGCTTTGCTGCGGCGCGCATCTGCTATCCCGACGGGCACATCTACAAGGTGCTGTCCGACGTGCCGACCACGAACGGACCGAGCTGGCAGGACAATGACTTCGTCGATCGCGGTCTGTATGTGCCGGCTATCGATCCGCGGTAGGTGTCAAAGTTAAAAGGTAAAAGGCAAAAGGTAAAACCAGAAAGACAGTCTTCCTGGTTTTAACTTTTAACTTTTACCTTTTAACTTTAAAAGCGGAGCCGCCCGCCGACGCCGACCTGGAACCCAGCTGCTTTGAGGTTGGGGGCCGAGTCGAGATCGACAGAGCCGCTGATGTAGCGCATGAAGGCGCCGGCGCCCACGTGCGGGACGAACATGTAGCTGAGGTCGACACCGACGTTGATCCCCTTTGCGGTCGCGGATTGCGTCTGCAGCGTCGGATTGACATTCTGGGTGCCTGCCGGGATCGACACGGCGGTGATGAGCGACTGTTCGATGCGCGTGAACGCCGGGCCGATCGAAAGCGCCACGTCGACCTTGTCCGTCACCGGAACGAAACCGACGAGCAGCACATACACGCTTCGTTCCTTGTGCTCGGCGGGACTCTCGGGGATGTCGACGGAAGCCGGACGGTTGAAAAAGATCGGACTCGGGACCGACGCCTTGCCGGCGACCGAGCCCGTGCCGCTGAAAGTCGAGAAGCCGACGGCGATGCCAATGCTCGGCATCACCTTATAGCCCGCGCTGAGGTCGAAGAAGCCGCCGCTCGGGATCGTCGCAGTCGTATTCACCGTGGCGGTTTGACCGTAGACCGGAAGATTGAACGAATTTTCGACGGAGCGAGACTGTGTTTGCGCGCCGCCATTCACGTTGATGAAGATCTTGCCCTCGGTCATGCCCTGCGCGGCGGCTCGTGATCCGAACGCCAGGGTGCATCCGATCAGCAGAAGGCTGATGCGCGTCGTAGTGTTCATCGATCTCCTCGTGTCGGTTGTGGAATGGTCGAGCGCGCTGATATTTTCGCGAGCGCCGGGTGATGGTAACACGGACGAGATGCAACTTTTTCGACGCGACCGACGATCGATTCGGCTACAATACGTCGCAATCCACCGCCGCTTCGGCATAGCCCCGTACTTGGAGCAATTGAATGAGACGAAGAAACCTGGTTCTGTTTGGTGTGTCTGCGCTTGTCGCCTGCGCGCTCGCGTGCAGCTCAGCTAAACCCGCGACTCCGGTTGCTCCCACATCGAGCGGCCCGACGGCCGCAACGGACGGCTCGACGCTGAAGACGTCGGCGCCGGCGCTGCAGTCGCCGTCGAACGGCGCGAGGCTGACGAGTACCACGGTCGTCCTCACCGCTGGCGCATCGACGCCCCAGTTCGCGGCCGGCGTACCGCTGCAGTATCGCTTCCAGGTGATGAATCCGGCGGGCACGATCGTGGCGCAGGCACTGGTCGGGTCGCCGACATGGACCGTCACACCGGAGCTCAGCGCGTTCAACACGAACCACACGTGGCGCGTCCGGGCGGAGTACCTCGGCGAGGCGGGACCGTGGTCCAACACCATGTCCTTCATCACGGTGGAACCCTTCCTCATCAACGACCCGCTCACGAACGGCAGGACGGTCGGCAGGCAACTCGGTGGCGCGTTCGTTGCCGGTGGCTGGCAGTCCCGAAGCCTGACCGACGGCATCGATTACGACGTGCCGACCTGCGTCAGCTGCAGGCTCGAGTTCGACCTCTCCAACGTCGGCCCCACGGAAGGGTTCACGTTCGAACGGGATCTCAAGATTGTCTCGATGGGCGATGCCAGCGCGTTCGGCAGCTTTGGCGCCTTCCGGGATCACCCCTGGAAGATGCACCTGGTGCAGCGTGCGGACTTCACGTCAGGATGGGAAATCATCTGGCGTAACGGCGGCACCGATCCCGAGGGCGACCCCGGGGATCACCGAATCAAGCTGACCTCGTCGCCGGTCACCATGAACAGCTCGCAGACCTTTCATTTCCTGCTCGACTGGGACACGCGCGGATACTCGATTGCCATCAATGGCATCACCGTCATGCAGGATGGGTGGGACCACTGGTTCGAACCGCCAAACTTCCGCGTGTCGCTCGGCTGCTACCCGCGCGGCGATTCAATCATCGGGGCGACCTACAAGAACGTGACGCTGAAGAAACTTCAGTAGCGCGAGTCGCGGCGTCGACGGAAACACGAAGGGCGGCTGGATCGAACCAGCCGCCCTTTTTTTCACAGCGACCGTTGGTTACTTGCGGACCGTTATCGCAAAGAACCCCGAGTTGTCGCCGAAGTTATCGTCGTTGACCCCGACGTACAGGCGCCCGTTCGCCGGCATCACGATCGCCTGCGAATTGCCCCCGATGGGGAACGCTGCGCCGTTGTCCACCCGGGCAATCAGGCCGCCCGCCGGCATCGCCGCCACGGGGAGCCCCGCGCGCGGACCTGCCGTCGCACTGCCGTCGACCGTCGCCACGAACCCGGGCCCCACCGTGATCTGACCATTGGCCGAGAAGTAGACGCGATCGCCCTTCTTGACGGTCATGCCCGTGTCGGTCCACGGCTGGTTCGCTGGGACACTGACGGCGCCGGGCGACATCACACCGCTGCTCGCCACGGCGTTCGGCGTGCCAGCTCCGAGCAGGGACGCGTATACGCTCCGCGCCCCGGCGGGATTCACGTACAGGCGCGCCAGGTTGTTCGCAGAGATGTCCTGCCGACCACCTTCACGCCGGTCGAACGTAATCGTGCTGCCGTCAGGGCTGATGTGATAAATCTTGCCGAAGATGATCTGACCGTCGCGCATGACGAAGATATGCCGCTCGTGCTCGCTCGGATTATTGTCGACCGTCGGAATCTGCTGGAGCTCGGCTGCGGACGGATCGCCCGGCGTGAACGCGATCATCGCGATGTTGTCGGATGGGTAGTCCGTTCCATTCAAAGTGTAGGTGGTACCACCTTTATAGGTAAGTTCACCGCTCACCCGCTCTCCGTTCCGCAAAACGAACGTCACCGGTTGTGCCGCAAATGCGACGCTGGTGCACGCAGTTACGACAATGGCGGCCAATATTCGACGGATCATGTTCATTCCTCCAGAACTGTTGTGGTTCACCCCCCTTAATGGAGCAAGACCCGCTCCAAGCCGGGACGGGCGACGGAGGTCAGGAGCCCTGGGGCACTTCGTAGAGGGCTACGTCGGGGAACTTGAGGATGAGCTTCAGCTTCGAGAGGATGTCGGGGTGCACGCGGTCGTCCGGCGATCGAACGATGACGTGCGTGATCTGGTATCGGCTCAGAATCTGCGCCGCGGCGGCCGGATCGCCGTCCGCCGACGAGTAGAACCGGTTGACTTCGCGAAGGCGCCCTTCCCCACCGACCGCTGAGTAACGCACGTCCCAACCGAGCACGATGCGCCGCGCCGCCACGATGGCGGTGAGCGACGGCGTCAGTGGGCGATCGTGAAGGATGACGGTCGTCTCAGGATCCGTCGTCCGCAGCTGATTCGCGATCGCGACCTCGGAGCGCGTCAAACCGACACGCGGTTCCCGCTGACGATCGGTCAGCTTGCGATCCAGATAGTGCAGCGATGACGGCAGAGACAGCACGAAGGCGAGGGCCATGGCGATCCCGCCGGCGAGCGGACGCGTGCGCGCCCACGCGACGAGCGTCGCCGCCGTGAACACCCACAGCAGGTACAAGCCCGTCAGATAGAACTGCAGCGTGTCGACGTACGGCGACGTCGTCAGCACGAACGGGATGGCGATTCCCGAGATGACGCCCCATCCAAGCAGTCGCCACGACGCGGCGTCGGGTCCGCGTGGGCGTCGAATCGCGCGCCAGACCGCAGGAATACCCAGCCACCGCACGCCGATGCCGACCAGGAAGAAGACGACCGTCGCCATCAGCAGGAAGACCGGCGTCTCGAGCGGCGGCCATATCGCCAGGCGGCTGGCCGCGCGGGCGAAGGCCTCGGTGAGATCGATCTTGATCAGCATCCGCTTGGGAAGCATGAAGAAGTCGATGACGAGCCGCGTGCGGCGGTCGGCCGGATCGAGCGTCGCGGCGCTCCAGAGAAACGGCAGCGTGAAGACGATGGTGAGGGCGACGGTCTCGATGTACCGCCGCCGCGCGGTCCAGTCGCCGCCCGAAAACAGGGCCGAGGCACACAACGCGCCCATCAGCACGACATAGCAGAACGGCTTGAACTGAAACAGGACGCCGAGGAGCATCGCGCTCAGGACCAGCCATCCGCGCGACCGCGTCTGCAGGCCGCGCACAATTGCGACGAGCGCCGTGAAAAACACCGGCAGCGAGGGCGACCAGGTCGCGAAATGCAACACCTGCATCGTCGGCGACAGGAAGTTCGTCGGCCACAGGAGGTAATCCCAGTCGACCGCGGCATGCGGCAGAAACCAGGCCGCCAGATACGAGAAATCGCTGCCGAGCAGAATGAAGGCGACGGCGAGCACCGCCACCCCCCGCGACGACACCGAGCGGACCAACACGAAGGCGCTGAGCGCCACCAGGGCGTCGAACGTCGGCCATCCGTATCGGAAGAACATCGAGAGGATCGGCACGCCGCAGAAGCGGTTGACCATCGCCAGGACGAGATGCGCGTAGTACGCCGCGTTCAGTTGATGTCCGGAGTAGTAGGATGCCGTCGGCGGCACGGTGTGCGACGCCTCGGAGGCCACCGCCGCATACCACGAGAGGTCGGCGGTGTCGTAGTCGCCGAACAGGAGGATACCGTCGCCCGTGGTCGCCATCCGCTGCCAGAAGACGATGGCGCCGATTCCCGCGGCCAGCAGCAGCAGAGCGGCGACGGCCATCAGATCTCCGCGTTCGGTCCGCAGCCTGTTCTGCCGACCTGTCCACCGAAGCGCGTTACCGGCGTCGCGCGAAGGTGGAAGCTCGGGACCGATCGCCGGAGCGAAGGCGGACCAGCAGGCCAGGCCGGCGCCCATCATCGCCGCCGCCGCGTACGGAAACAGAGGGATGAGATGCAGCCGCCCCAGCAGATCGATCAGCACCGCGGACGCGGCGCTGCCGACGCCGAGCGCGATGATCGTCCGCCGCAGCGGATCGAGATCGGCCGTGAGGCGCCCGGACACGGCGATGCCGGGACCGAAGGTGAAGATCCACCAGCCGAGGAGAAACCGAATCAGCTCCGGCAGCCGCGGGAGCACGGCGTGCAGCGCCGGCCAGGCGGCGGCGCCGACCAACACACCAGCGATGACACGAAAGACGAGGGCGGGAACCGGCAGCATCGCGGGCTGTCGGGCTAAAGTATACCGTGCCTTCGATGCCGGATTCCGCGACCGCACCCGCGCGATCTCTGTCGGTCGTCATCCCCGCCTACAACGAGAGCGAGAATATTCTGGCGACGCTCGAGAACGTCACACGCGCGTTCGAGCCGCTCGCGCTGCCCCACGAGATCCTCGTGATCGACGACGGCAGCCGCGACAACACCGCCGCGCTGATCGACGCCAACCTCGATCGCTTTCCGCAGGTGCAGCTGCTGAAGAACGAGCGGAACATGGGATTCGGCTGGTCGTACCGGCGGGGCGTGGAGGCGGCGGCGCTCGCGCACATCGTGATGGTGCACGGCGACAACGCGTGGGGATGGGCCACGCTCCGCGAGTTCTTCAGTCACACGGGAGAAGCTGATGTTATCATCGGCTTTACGCGGGACATGCTGAAGGCGCGCACGTGGACGCGGACATTCGTGTCGAAGGCGTTCACGCTGCTGGTCAACCTCATCACGTGGCGCGGGTTGACGTACTACAACGGCCTCCAGATTCACCGGGCGGCGATCCTGAAGAGCCTGCGCATCGAGTCCCATGGTTATGGTTTTCAGGCGGAAGTGCTCGTGAAAGCGCTCCGCCTTGCCCCGTCGTATGTCGAAGTGCCCATGGATCTGATCGAGCGTGAAAAGGGAGAAAGCAAGGCCTTCCGCGTGAAGAACTTCGTCGACGTCTGGCGGACGCTGCGCCTGCTGACGGCGCTCGAGTGGGGCCGCCGTGAGTGATCCCCGGAGCGCGGCCGCGCCCGCCCAGGGGGCCGGCGCCACCGCCACCGATCGGTGGCGCGACAAGATCGTCCCGCTGGCGGATCTCTCGAAGATCCGTCAGCAGTTTCGCGATCGCACCATCGTCCTCTGCCATGGCGCTTTCGATCTGGTGCACATGGGGCACCTGATTCACTTTGAGGATGCCCACGCCCTGGGCGACCTGCTGGTGGTCACCGTCACCGCGGACAAACACATCACCAAGAAGCGCGCGGTCTCGATGCGCGAGGATTTCCGGGCGCGGCAGGTGGCGTCGCTGGAGATCGTCGACTACGTCGCCATCGTCGACGAGCCGTCCGCGGCCGCCGCGATCGAGGCGCTGCGGCCGGACGTCTACGTCAAGGGGCCCGAGTATTCCAACCTGCTCCTCGACAAGTCGTCGAACATCTCGCACGAGAAGACGCTGGTCGAAAGCTACGGCGGCCGCATCCACTTCACGTCGGGCGAAACCTTCTCCTCCACCAAGTTGTCGCACTTCCTGCTCTCGTCGACAGAGGCCGCGCAGGACAATCCCCTGCTCCGCAACGATCGCGTGATGTTCCGCGACATGTCGAGCGGCGGCTTCACGCTCGAGGACGTCAAGGGATTTCTGGCGGGCGCGAGCCGTCTCCGCGTCTGCCTCCTCGGCGAAACGATCATCGACGAGTGGGTCGACGTGTCGGTGGAAAACATCTCGCAGAAGTCACGCTGCGTCGCGGGACTCGAAACCAGCCGCGTGCGGCAGATCGGCGGCGCCGGCATCGTCGCACTGCATCTGGCCGGCTTCGTCAAGAGCGTCCACTGCTTCACCAACGGTCTGGGTGCGGACGAGGTGCCGAAGAACATCACGGTGTCGCCACTCGCCGACTCCCCGCTCGTGAAAACCCGATTCGTGGACAAGAGCACGGGCTACCCGCTCTTCGAGTCGAAGCAACTGGCGCTGTCGGGCGTCCGCGGCGATGCCTGGCCCGATTTCAACGACTACGACCTGGTGCTGCTCGCCGATTTCGGCCACGGACTGCTCGATGCGGCGGCGCTCAACCGTCAACTCGCGGGCGATCGCCGCGCGGTCGTCGCCGCCATGGTCCAGGTCAACTCGAGCAATTACGGCTACAACCTGCCGACCAAGTACGCCGGCGCCGACTACTACAGCCTGAACCGGACCGAAGCCGAGCTCTGCTTGCACGAGCAAGGGCACGATCTGCCGCGCCTGGTCGATCGGATGTCGGCGCTGCTCGGCTGCCGCAAGCTGTCGATCACCGACGGCGCCAACGGCGTGATGGTGCGCCTCGGCGACGAGCACTTCGCCCTGCCTACGCTGAGCACTAGCGTGGTCGATACGATTGGCTGCGGCGACGCCTACTTCGCGCTCAGCAGCCTGGCCGCCTGCCTCGATCTGCCGCCGCGGATGGTGGCGCTGGCCGGCAGCATCGGCGCCGCCGCCATGGCGCAGCGCCGCTGCAACGAGCGCCCGATTTCGGATCAGGAGTTCCTGACCATCGCGAAGATTGTGATCTGACGTGCAGGGCTGGACCGATTATTTCGGCGCCGTTTCGCAGGGCCTGTCCGCCATGGTCGTCACCGTGCACGGCGGGCGCGAGCTGCCGGTCGCCGACGGTGTCCGCCAGTGGGTGTCGATGACGCGCGCCACGCAGCAGCGCGACGCCCATCTCTACATCATCGGCAACGGCGGCAGCGCCGGCATGGCCAGCCATATGGCGGCCGACGCGGCCAAGAACGGCCGGCTGCGTGCGCTGGCCTTCAACGATCCGTCGCTCCTGACGGCGACCGGCAACGACCTCGCGTACGACCAGGTCTTCTCGCTGCCGCTGGAGCGGCTCGCGCGCTCGGGCGACCTGCTCATCGCGATCAGCAGCTCCGGCAATTCGCCGAATATCGTCCGGGCCCTGGAAGTCGCTCGCGGGCTGGGCGTCGGCAGCGTGACGCTGACCGGCATGCGCCCCGACAACAAGGCGCGCGCGCTCGGCGATCTCAACTTCTACGTGCCGCTTCCCCGCTATGGCTGGGCGGAATCGGCCCATCAGGTCGTGCTCCACTACTGGTTCGATCAGTACCAGGACGAGCACGGACTGGGCGCCATCTAGTGGCCTGTCCGCTTTGAGCATCCTCATCACCGGCGGCTGCGGGTATGTCGGCACGAAGCTCACACAGGCCGTGCTCGATCGGACGTCGCAGCCGGTCACCGTCCTCGACACGATGTGGTTCGGCAACCATCTGCCGCCCAATCCCCGGCTGACCCTTCTGCCGATGGACGTGCGGAAGATCGACGAGCTCGACCTCTCGCCGTACGACGCGGTCTTCCACCTCGCGAACATCGCCAACGACCCGTCGGTCGAGCTGAATCCCTATTCGTCGTGGGAAGTGAACGTTCTCGCGGGAATGCGGCTCGTCGACCGCGCCGCCCGTCACGGCGTCAAGCAGTTCGTCTTCGCCTCCTCGGCCAGCGTCTACGGCCTCAAGTCTGAACCGCGTGTGACGGAGGAGCTCGATCTCTTTCCGCTCTCCGAATACAACAAGACGAAGATGGTCGCCGAACGGGTCGTCCTGAGTTACAGCGATTCGATGGTGGTCACCGTCATCCGCCCGGCCACGGTGTGCGGGTACTCGCCGCGGATGCGGCTCGACCTCACCGTGAATCTGCTGACGATGCAGGCGCTGACGAGAGGGGCCGTGACCGTGCTGGGCGGCGCGCAGACGCGCCCGAACGTGCACGTCGACGACCTCGTCGACGCGTACCTCTTTGCGTACGATCGACGTCTCGCAGGTGTCTATAACGTCGGCTTCGAGAACCTCAGCGTGCTCGACATCGCCAAAGCGGTGACACGGGAGGTGCCGGCATCGATCGACATCAAGTCGTCGAACGATCCGCGGTCGTACTCGATCTGCTCCGACAAGTTCCTGGCCACCGGCTTTGCTCCGAAGCGGAACGTTCAGACGGCCGTTCGCGAGATCGCGGCGGCCTACCGCGACGGGCGCCTGAAGGACGAACCGATCTCCTACAATGTTCAGTGGATGCAGCAGCACAATTTTGCCTAGCGGCCCGTGGCGCAACTCCATCGTCGCACCGAGAACGGCGAGGCGCCCCGATGGCAAGGCGCGACGACTGAGAATATCGGGAATATTTGAGGCAGGAGCAACGCAGCCAGCGGGGATGCATCGCCGTTCGAATGCAGATGGAGTTGCACCACGGGCTGCTAACAGCCGACGCGTCTCATGACCCGTCTGCTGCTGCCGCTCGCCGCCATCGTCGTCTTCTTTCTTCTGTCGCTGATCACCGTCCGGGTCGCACGACCCCGCGATCCGAAGCGATTCTTTCTCGGCTACGCCCTGCTCCTGCTTGCCGCCACGGCAGCGGCCTATCTCACGATCTGGCCTCTCGACACAATCGACGACGCGCTCGGGCTCGTCAGCGCGCTCCTCGTCCAGCTGCTCGCGTGCTTGACGATGTGGAACGCGTTCTACAGCCTGCTATGGGGATTCTCGGGCAGCATGATGTTCGACCTGTTCAACGATCCGTCGCTGCTGGACCGCGAGAGGTTGATCGGGTCGTATGTTGGCGACGGTCCGGTCGATCGCATTCTCGCGCGGCGGTTGCCGAACCTCGAACGCGGGGGCTGGGTGGCCATTGAAAGCCAGACCCTGCGGCTGCGACCGAAAGGCATGGTCATGGCGGTCGGCACGCTCGCGGCCTTCAAGCTGTTTTCGCTGGGGATGGGCGGGGGCGTGAAGTGAACGTGCTGGCTCGTGCGATTGTGGTCGCGGTCGCGCTCTTCGCTGTTCAGGCGCTGGCGGTCGCGGCGATTGCCGCGGTCCGCCGCCACGCCAACGTCTATTTGCTCATCATCGTCGTCGCCTGCGCGACGGCGCCGCTGGTCTTCCTGGCCGGACCGTCGATCGTCGGCGAGCCGCTCTCGGCCGAGGGGCGCGCGTTTCTCGCGCTGATGCACCTCTCGCTCGGGGGCTTTCTGTTCCATTTCATGACGCTGCCCGATCGATCGGTGACGCTGCGGATCTTCGTCGAGCTGCTCCTCGCGCCTGGCCGCACGCTCACGCTCGCGGCACTCGGTTCCCGCTACGGAGTGCGGACGATGGTCGGCTCGCGGCTCGAGCAGCTCGAGCAGGGACAGTTCCTGTCGATTCGCCCGGACGGCACCATGACGCTCCTGCCGCGCGGACAACGGTTCGGCCGCTTCGTCACGGCGGGACGGCGGCTCTTCAACATCAGGAGCGCGAACTGAGACAAGCGGGAGCGGAGGGGACGGAGGGAACGGGTTAACCACAGAGCAACGGAGATTGAACGGAGGCGGAAGGGTACACGGTTCGACGGGTCGGCCTGCATCGCAGGCCGAGTCGCGCGCTCGGATCGATCGAGAAAAACGAACACCACTGAATGGACTGGTGCTCGTTTTTCTCGATCGATCCGATTGCGCAGCGTCGCTTCGCGACGCCCGTCGAACCGCTGCTTCCCGTTTAACCTCCGTTTCTCTGTTGCTCTGTGGTCAACCGTTCGCTCCGTGATCTCTGTTATCGGGGCGGCTAACGCTGGAGTGTCATGAACAAGAAGATTCTGGTACTTGGTGGCGGCGTGGCGGGATCATCCATCGCCTATTACCTGTCGGAAAAGGGCTACGACGTCACCGTCATCGAGCGCAACAGCAAGGTCGGCGGCCTGGCGCGGACCTGCGAATATAGCGGTCACCCCTACGAGTTCGGCCCGCACATCTGGTTCTGGCCCGGCGGACCGGAGGACCCGGTGAACGCCACCGTCGTCAAGCTCACGAACAACGAGCTCTTCACCATCGACCGCCGGCTGTTCACCTTCGTGGAAGCCGACCGCCGGAAATACCGCTATCCGGT
>Ga0193696_1000501_pt1 | contig 13547 bp, 16 predicted proteins | sample L3m1metaG_FD_145074 | JGI IMG/M metagenome (GOLD analysis project Ga0193696, IMG submission 145074) | Soil microbial communities from a riparian zone of the East river system, Colorado, United States - L3m1 | ecosystem: Environmental > Terrestrial > Soil > Riparian zone | place: USA: East River... | reverse complement strand
CGTCCTCGGCCAGGATCATCCCGTCCGAGAGCTCGCCGCGGACCTTCCGCTGCTCTAGCTGGACACCGCCCGGCAGCCGCGCGCCCGGCAGCGCAACTGCCACCGTCGCACCGGCGCCGAAGTTCCAGGCGCCGCAGACGATCTGGCGTGCGTCGCCCTCCCCCACGTCGACACGGCAGAGCTGGAGTCGATCGGCGTTCGGGTGCTTCTCGGCCTCGAGTACGCGCCCGACCCGGAAGAGCCCGAGGTTGCCGTCCCCGTCGGGCACGCCGCGACGCTCGATTCCCTCCACCTCCGCGGTCGAGATCGAGAGCCGCTCCGCCAGCTCGGGCAGCGGCATCTCCAGCGAGACGTACTCCCGCAGCCAGGAGACCGGGACTCTCAAAACTGGGTGAGGACCCGGAGGTCCCCCTCCCAGAGCGCGCGAATGTCAGGGAAGTCGTACTTCAGCTGCGCGACGCGCTCGATCCCGCAGCCGAACGCGAAGCCGCTCCACTCCTCCGGGTCGACGCCGACGTTCTCGAATACCTGCGGATCGACCACCCCTGAGCCGCCCATCTCGAGCCAGCCCGAGTAGCGGCAAGTGCGGCAACCCGAGCCGCCGCAGATCCCGCAGGAGACGTCCGGCTCCATCGAAGGCTCGGTGAACGGGAAGTAGTGCGTGCGAAAGCGGACGCGCCGGTCGGGCCCGAAGATCGCGCGCATCACGTGCAGCAGCGTCCCCTTCAGGTCGGCGAGCGTCAGCCCGCGGTCGACGGCGAGGCCCTCGAACTGGTGGAAGATCGGGTAATGCGTGGCGTCAATGTCGTCGCGGCGATAGGTGCGCCCGATGGAGACCATGTAGATCGGCGGCTCGCGCTCCTCGAGCGCGTGGATCTGACTCGGCGAGGTCTCCGTACGGAGCAGCCGGTCGTCGTCGAAGAAGAAGGTCGCGCGATGCGAGCGCGCCGGGTGCCACGGGTCGAAGGCGAGCTTGTCGAAGTTGTACTCGACCGTCTCGACCTCGCGGTCGTCGCGGATCTCGTACCCGAGACCAAGGAAGGCGTCCTCGATCTGACGCCTGGCCTGGGTGATCGGGTGCAGGTGACCTAGCGGAAGCTGCTCACCGGGCAGCGTGACGTCGACGACGTCCTCGGTCAGCGAGCGGTCGAGCGCGGCACGCTCCAGCTCCTCGCGCCGTGAGGCCAGCGCGGCCTCGAGCCGGTCCCGCAGTGAGTTGAGCGTCATCCCCGTCTCGCGGTCGCGCACGGCGCGCAGGGCCTGTGCGAGCTCGCTCTTGCGGCCGAGGTAGCGGACGCGCGCAGCTTCGAGCTCGGCCGGCGTCGTCGCGCCCGAGATCGCGCTCTGCGCCTCGGTTTCCAGGGCCTGCGCGTCCATCGGGCGACTGTACCATCGGCCTTCGTGAGCGCCTGGGACGCTTTCGCCGTCGACTACGAGAAGTGGGCGACCCTGATGACGGAGGACATTCCGTTCTACGTCGAGCTGGCACGCAAGGCCGAAGGTCCTGTCGTGGAGCTCGCGGTCGGCAACGGCCGCGTGGCGATTCCGGTTGCGGAAGCGACTGGCAAGCCCGTACTCGGGATCGACATCTCGCCGGCGATGCTGGCGCAAGCCCGCGCGAACGCCGATGAGGCCGGCGTCGAGCTCGAGCTCCGTGAGGGCGACATGCGCGATCTCGGACTCGACGAGCCGGCGGCGCTGATCTACTGCCCGTTCCGCGGGCTTCAGCACTTGCCGAACTGGGCCGAGCGGCGGCGGACGTTCGAGCGGATCGCGGCGTCGTTGCAACCCGGCGGCCGCTTGGCCTGGAACGCGTTCGTGTTCAACCCCCTGATCGCCGCTTCGCTTGACGGCAAGTGGCAGGAGAATGCGCCCGTTCGGCACCGCGTCGATTACGTCGCGGTCGATGCGCGTATCGACCTGACCTTGGAGAGCGGCGACCGGATCCCCCTCTGGTGGTTGACCCGCGCCGAGTGGGAAGGCCTGCTGGACGTCGCCGGGCTCGAGACGGAGGCGCTCTACGGGTGGTTCGACAAACGCCCGTTCGACGAGCAGAGCGAGGAGTTCGTGTGGGTCGCGCGGCGCCCGGCGTGAGCCTCTACGACTCGATCGCCGAGCTCTACGACCCGTGGAGCGTGAGCGTCACCGAGGACGTCGGCTTCTACGTCGAGGAGGCCGAGCGCGCCGGCTCCCCGGTGGTCGAGCTAGCCGTCGGCACGGGCCGGATCGCGGTGCCCACCGCGGCGGCGGGGATCCGTGTGATCGGCGTCGACTCCTCGCCGGGAATGCTCGACGTCTGCCGCCGCCGCGCCGAGCTTGCCGGGGTGGCCGACCTGGTCGACCTCCGGCTCGGCGAGCTCGAGTCGCCACCCGTCGAGGAGCGGGTCGCGCTCGTCACCTGCCCGTTCCGCTCCTACCTGCACCTGCTCGACGACGATTCGCGCCTGCGCGCGCTGGACGCCGCGCGAGAGCTGCTCCTCCCGCGCGGGCGGCTCGTCTTCGACGTCTTCGCCCCGAGCGCGGGCGACATCGCCGACACGCACGGCCGCTGGCTCGAGCGCGAGCCCGGAATCTTCGAGCGCGCCGAGTGGGACTCGCAGGCGCGGACGCTGACACTGTCGGTTCGCGGCGAGGTCGGGGAGACGAGCTTCGTGCTCGCCTGGCTTTCGAACGACGAATGGCGCGCGCTGCTCGAGCAAGCGGGGTTCCAGGTCGTCGGGTGCTACGGCTGGTTCGACAAGCGGCCGTACGCCGGCGGCGAAGACACCGTCTGGGTCGCGAGGAAGCCCGGCTAGACCAGCTCGACCGGGTCACCGACGGCGACCTCGCCCGGCTCGACCACGCGTGCAAGCATCCCGCGCTTGCCCTCGAGCTCCGCGCGCAGGCCTTCCCGGATCGCTTCCATGCGCTGGCAGGGGTCGCAGACCATCGTGATCTCGAAGACGGCCTCGTCGCCGACCTTCACGCGCTGACCGATCGGCCACTGCTCGACGTCGGTGCCCTCGATGGTCAGGTTCTCGCGGATCACGCCCGGCTCGACGCCGACCGACTCGAGGTGCTCGGCCGAGACGAACAGCACCTCGCGCTTGGGAGGATTGGCGTGAGCGCAGCCCTCGAGGCCCTCGCCGGGAATAGCGCGGCGACTCTCGTGTGGCACGGACCGACCGGTGTTGCGGCCGGGCGACGTCCAGACACCGGTGACGGTTGCCATCGACGTGATGCTATCCGCGGCGCCAGCTGCCCCAGCCGTCGTACGGCCCGCCCGTGCCGTCCTCGACGTTCCAGTACTCGCGCAGGTCGAAGCAGCGGCCGTCGGGCGCGAACTGCAGCAAAAGGCAGCCGGGCAGCGTGATCGTGCCATCCTCGGCGTCGTCGAACGTCGCCCACCACTCGACCGCGACGAGGTTGCCGTCGACGAGCGGCTCACCCATCCGCACCTCCACCCCGCTCTGCGTTCCGGCCGCCCGCCCCCAGTACGCGCGGATGCCGTCGTGCCCGAGGTTCGGCTCGCGAAAGGGCGACGAGCGGTACGAGGCGTCCTCGGTGAAGAGCGTCACGAGCAGGTCGGCGTCGTTCTGCTCCCACGCGCGGCGGTACCGCTCGAGCCAGTCAGCGAGCTTCATGGCTCCGCCGCCAATCGTAGAGCGCGATCGTTCCGGCCATCGCCACGTTGAGTGACTCGGCCGGGCCGGCGAGCGGGATCGTCGCGCTCGCCGCGCAGGCCGTGACCACCTCGTCCGGCAGCCCCTCGCGCTCGGAGCCGAGCACGAAGCGTGAGAGCGACGGGTCGAGCTCGTTGAGCGGCGGCGCGCCGTGCGCAACCAGCGCGACAGCTCCCTGCGGAGCGAAGTCGGGCATCGGCACGCGGAAGATCGAGCCGGTCGAGGCACGCAGCGCCTTCGGCCCGAATGGATCGGCGCTGCCGGGCGAGAGCGCGAGGTAGGCACCGAACGCATCGCAGGCCCGAGCGAGCGTGCCGACGTTGCCGGGGTCGCCGACGCGCCAGAGCTCAAGGCCCAGCGGTGGCAGCTTCCGCTCCGGCCGCGCCGCGCGGAACACACCGATCACCCGCGGCGCGTACCCGAGGGTCGAGACCTCTGCGAGCAGATGCGACGAGACCTGCTCTGCTCGCACCGGCAGGTCCGGGGCGCGCGCCGCGTCCACGAGCGCGAAGTCGAGCTCCCAGCCGCCCTCGAGCGCGGCCGCGACCAGATCCTCGCCCTCGGCCACGAACTGCCCGAGCTTGTCGCGCTGCCGCCGGGTCTCCAGCTTGCGGACGAGCTTCAGCTTCGGGTTGTCGCGTGAAGTGATCATGAGCGCCAGCGGATCCAGTTGCCGTGGAAGTCACAGCGCAGCAGAAAACGCCGCTCGCCGCCCGGCCAAAGGCCGACCTCGAGCTCGTAGCTGTCGTGCCGGTCCTCCTCGAGCTCCTCGACTGCTCGCGTCGAGATCCAGCCCAGCGGGCCCTTGCGGCCTGCCTCCTCCAGCAGCGAGCGCAGCTCGGCGCGCTTCTCGCGGCCGATGTAGCCGGTCGACGCGGTCTGGAAGACGACCGTCAGCGCCTCCTCGTCACGCTCGGCGAGCACCGTCGGGAGCAGCTCGACATAGTCGCCGCGCACGAGCGTCGGCGGCTCACGCCGCAGGATCGCGATCGCACGCCGCAGCCGCTGCGCCCGCTCGACCCGACCGGGCCAGATGAACGCGTGCAGCAGCCGCGCGCCGTGCTCGGTCGTGACGTCGACCGGGTTGAGGTCGATCCCGAGCCGTCGCCGCACTGCGGGCCGCCGAGCGAGCACCTCATGCGGCACCGGCGCGTACTCCACTCCGCGCAGCAGCAGCTCGGACGAGCCCCAGCGCCCCGCGCGGTAGGCGTAGGCATAGTGATCCCAGAGCAGGTTCAGCCCGGCCGAGGGGCCGAGCTCGACGAGATCGAGCGCCTTCGCCCCGGACTCGGCGGCGAGCACGAGGAACGCGGGCAGGAGCGCGAAGCAGCGCTGCACCTCGTTCGTCTGCACCGCCTGCTCGCGGACGAAGCGGGCGAGGAAGTCGTGCCGCGCCTCGAGCGCCGAGCGGAAGTCGTTCCAGTCGCCCGAGAGCGCGTACGGCTCGATGCCGGCGAGCTCGAGGTAGTGGACGCCGCCGAACAGGCGCAGCGGCACGTCCCAGCTCAGTTCGTCGACCAGCTCATCGACCAGCGGCTCGCTCGCGCAACGGCGGGCCAGGCGTGCGTAGACGGGCGACCCCGAGGCCTCGAACTGCTCGGCCTGGCGGCGAAAGATCGCCGCGTGCTCGCTCAGGCCTCGAGCGCGGCCTTGGCCTGCGCCGCGATCTTGCCGAAGGCGTCCGGATCGCTCACCGCGAGGTCGGCGAGCACCTTGCGGTCGAGCGGGATCTCGGCCTTGCGCAGGCCGGAGACGAACTGGTTGTAGGAGAGCCCCTCGCGCCGCGCTGCCGCGTTGATGCGCATGATCCAGAGACGCCGGAAAGTGCGCTTCTTGTTCTTACGGTCGCGGTAGGCGTAGACCAACGAGTGGTCGACCTGCTCCTTCGCGCGCCGGTAGCTGGAGTGCTTGAGGCCCCAGTAGCCGCGCGCCTGCTCGAGCACCTTGCGGCGCTTCTTGCGGCCGTGAACGGATCGCTTGACTCGCGGCACGACTTACCTCCCCAGCAGCTTCTTGATCTCGCGTGTGTCCGAGGCTGCAACCGGCTGGTCGCGCCGGAAGGCACGCTTGCGCTTAGGCGATTTCTTCTCGAGCAGGTGGGCTTTCGGCGCTTTCCGCCGCAGGAGCTTGCCCGTTCCCGTCACCTTGAACCGCTTCTTCGTCGCGCTGTGTGTCTTCTGTTTTGGCATCTTTTTGTGTCGCTCCGGCGTTCTTCGTCGGGCCCAGCATCATCACCATGTTGCGGCCGTCCTGGAGAGGCGGGGACTCTATCTGCCCGATCTCCTTCACGTCCTCGGCCAGCCGCATCAGCAGGTCACGCCCGCGCTCCGGATGGCTCTGCTCGCGGCCGCGGAACATGATCGTCACCTTGACCTTCGCGCGCTGGTTGAGGAAGCGCTCGACGTGGCCTTTCTTGGTGTTGTAGTCGTGGATCCCGATCTTGGGCCTGAGCTTGATCTCCTTGACGTTGACCGAAACCTGGTGCTTCCGAGCGAGCTTGGCCTTCTGCTCCTGCTCGTAGCGGTACTTGCCGTAATCCATCACCTTTGCGACGGGCGGATCGGCCTGCGCGGCGACCTCGACCAGATCGAGGTTCTTGCCCCACGCGTACTCGCGCGCTTCGTCCGTGTCCTTGACACCGATCTGTGAGCCGTCGTCGTCCACCAGCCGCACCTTCGGCGCGCGGATCATCTCGTTGATGCGCGCCTGCGGTACCGGTGCGCGATCGGGCTCCACGTTTCGGCGTGGTCTCAAAGGCGTGTCACCAAGCTCTCGTTTCCTCCTTCTCTACGACAAAAACCGCTGCAAGCAGCGGCCCGAAATCCTCGTCCTGCGACTCGGTTGAACCTTCGCGGAGCGCGTGCTCGGAAGGTGAGGGTGGGCCCCTGCTTCTGCAGACTTACAGGGTAGCAAGGTGTGAGAGCAATTCGTCCAGCGTCCTGGTCGATTGCTCCCCACCCCGTTCGCGGACGGCGAGCGAGTCGTCCGACTCCTTGTCGCCGAAGACGATCGTGACCGGGATCTTCTCGAGCTCGGAATCGCGGATGCGCTTGCCCACCGTCTCGTCGCGCTCGTCCACGTCGACGCGGAACTCGGCGAGCTTCCGCGCCAGCTCGCGCGCTGCGCCGCGGTGGCCCTCGCCGACGGGAAGGCGCCGGCGTAGTGCTCGATCAGGATCCCGATGAAGCGCTCGAGCGAGCCGAACAGCGCCCGGTGGATCACGTACGGCGTGTGCTCCTCGTTGTCGGCGCCCATGTAGGTGAGCCCGAAGCGGGCGGGCATCTGCGAGTCGAGCTGGATCGTCGCCATCTGCCAGGAGCGGCCGAGCACGTCGGTCATGTGCAGGTCGATCTTCGGGCCGTAGAAGGCGCCGTCGCCCGCGTTGATCGTGTACGGGATCCCGCGCCGGTCGAGCGCGGCCTGCAGCGCGCCTTCGGTGAAATCCCACTCCTCGTCGGTGCCGAGCTTGTTGTCCGGGCGCGTCGAGAGCTCGAAGCGTGCCTCCAGGCCGAAGAGCTCGTAGAGGTAGGCGGCGAAGTCGAGCGCGGCGAAGATCTCGTCCTCGATCTGCTCCGCCGTCACGAACAGGTGCGCGTCGTCCTGCGTCACGTGCTGGACGCGCAGCAGGCCGTGCAGCGTTCCCCCGCGTTCGTTGCGATGCAGAGTCGAGGCCTCCGCGTAGCGCAACGGCAGGTCGCGGTAGCTGCGCAGCTTCGAGCCGAACAGCAGCATGTGGCCGGGGCAGTTCATCGGCTTCAAGGCGAGCGTCCGGTCCTCGCCGTAGGGGACGAGGAACATCTCGTCCTTGAACTTCTCCCAATGGCCCGAGGTCTTCCAGGTCTCGACGTCGTACATCAGCGGCGTCTTCACCTCGACGTAGCCGCGCCTTGAGTTCTCGCGCCGGCGCAAATCTTCGAGCACGTTCCAGATAACCATCCCCTTCGGGTGCCAGAACGGCATCCCGGGCGCGTGGTCGGAGAGGTGGAACAGGTCGAGCTGCGCGCCGAGCCGTCGGTGGTCGCGTGCGCGCGCCTGCTCGAGGTTCTCGAGGTACGCGTCGAGGTCGGCCTGGTCGTAGAAGGCCGTCCCGTAGATCCGGGTCAGCTGCTTGTTGTGCTCGTTCCCGCGCCAATAGGCGCCGGCGAGCCCGGTCAGCTGGAACGCTTTGATCGGCTTGGAGTCCTGGAGGTGCGGGCCACGGCAGAGGTCGCGGAACTCGCCCTGCGTGTACATCGTGATCGGGCCCTCAGCCGTGTCGACGAGCTCGACCTTGTACTCCTCGCCCTGCTCGGCGAAGTAGCGCTTGGCCTCCTCTGCGGCCACCTCCTCGCGGTTCCACGAGCGGCCCTCGGCGAGCTCTCTGCGCATCTCCTCCTCGATCCGCTCGAGCGCCTCCTCGCCGATCGGCTCCGGGAAGTCGAAGTCGTAGTAGAAGCCGTTCTCGATCGGCGGTCCGATCGCGATCTTCGTGCCCGGGTACAGACGGCGGACGGCCTCCGCGAGCAGGTGCGCGGTCGAGTGCCGCAGCACGTAGAGCGCGTCGGGGTCGTCCTTGTCGCGCGTGGTCAGGATCTGGATCGGCTGGCCGTCCTCGAGCGGCGCGCGCAGGTCCTGGACGTTGCCATTCGAGCGCACCAGCACCGCCTGTTCGGCCAGCTTGGGGCCGATCGCACGGGCCGCGTCGAGCCCGGTAGCGCCGTCCGGAAGTTCGAGTTCCGAGTTGTCGGGAAGGACTACCTTCATGACAGAGCAGGATACTTCGCACCCCCGGGACGACGACCGCAACGACAAGCTCGACGAGTCGCCCGTTCCCGACCCCGAACAGGTCGACCCAAACGACGAAGACGACCCCGGCGCGGACTAGCTCAGTCCTCGCCTTCGACCGCTGCTTTGAGCTCGGCGGGGCACTTGAGCCAGTAGCTCTCGCGCAGCCACTCGAGGGCGGCCTCGAGCGACTCCTCGTCGGTCACGTTCGCGGTGATCCAGCCGTAGCGGCCGACGTGGCTGGCGATGCGGACGTACGGGAGCAGGTACGCGATCTCGCGCTCCTCCAGCGTCAGCTTGACCGTCACGTCGACGGCCCCGTCCCGCGTCACGGCCCAGCCGAAGACCTTGTTCTGGCCGACCTTGAAAACCGGGAAGTCGCCCCACGGCCGGTCCTCGTAGGCCTCCGGGAACGAGAGCGCCAGCTCGGTGATCCTCTTCTCGATCGTCGCCGCCCTCACGGCCGCATTCTGTCCGTTTCGGGCCGGGCCGCGAGGCGTACACTCAGGTCATGAGGCCCGAGACGCTCACGCGGCGGGTCGGGGCGGGGTTGTCCGTCTCACCCGAGGCGGCGGAAGCTGCCGGTGAGGCTGCGCGCGAAGCCGCCGCGGCGCTCGGCGGCGCTCCGGTCGACCTGGCCTTCCTCTTCCTCTCGGCCGACCACTTCGGCGACGCCGAGCAAGCGCTCGAGGCCGTCGAGGAGGAGCTCCAGCCCGCGCATGTGCTCGGCTGCGTGGCGGAGGGCGTGGTCGCGCGCGACCGCGAGCTCGAGGACGGTCCGGCCGCCGCCGTCTGGGCAGCATCGTTACCGGACGCCGTGATCGAGACCTTCCAGAGCGTCGCCCTCGACACGGACGAAGGCGTCGCGGTGACCGGGATCCCGAATCTCGACGGCGCCGATCTCGTCACGTTGCTCGTCGACCCGTTCACCTACCCGGCGGCCGGCTTCCTCTCGAAGCTGAACGAGGAGGAGGACGCCGTGCCACTCGTCGGCGGTCTCGCGGCCGGCGACGGCGAGCCCGACACCCAGGCGCTGTTCCTTGACGGCGAGGTGCTGTACGACGGCGCGGTCGGCGCCGTGCTCCGAGGCGTGCCGGTACGCACCGTCGTCTCGCAGGGCTGCGAGCCGGTCGGCCGCGACTCGGTGATCACCAACGCCGAGGACAACGTCGTCTTCGAGCTCGCGGGCGAGCCGGCGCTCGAACGGCTGAAGGGCGACCTCGGGACGCTCACGCCGGAGCAGGAGCGAAGCGCCGCGCGCGGCGGTGTGCTCGCCGGCCTCGTGATCGACGAGAACCGCGCCGACTACCGGCGCGGCGACTACCTGATGCGCGGGCTCGTCGGCGTGGACGAGGAGACCGGCGCCCTGGCCGTCGGCGAAGCGGTGCGAATCGGCCAGACGCTGCGCTTCCACGTTCGGGACGCGGACTCGGCGGACGCCGACCTGCGCGAGAACCTGTCGTCAGCGCTGAACGGCGAGCGCGCCGCCGGCACGCTGCTCTTCACCTGCAACGGCCGCGGCATGAACCTCTTCTCGTCCCCGGACCACGACGCGCGCGTGGCCGCAGAGCTGCTCGGCGGCGACTCACTGGCCGGCTTCTTCTGCGCCGGCGAGATCGGCCCCGTCGGCGGCAAGCCGTTCCTTCACGGCTTCACCGCGACGGCCGCGATCTTCCTCGAGAGCTAGACCGTTTCCGCGGCCACGCGGATGCCGAGCGCGACGAGCACTGCGCCGGTCAGCGCCTCGATCGCGCGCCACACGCGACAGCGGCGCAGCACCTCGCTCGCCCGCGAGACCGCCACGGCGTAGCCGCTCAACCACGTCAGCGTCAGCGCGCAGAAGAGGGCCCCAAGCGCGAAGAGCGCGAGAAACGAGCCGTGCGGCGCGAACTGCGGCAGCAGGCTCGTGAAGAAGATGGCCATTTTCGGGTTGCCGAGATTGCTGAGCAACCCCTGCACGAGCGGCGGCGTCCTCAGGCGCCGCTCCGGCGCGACCGAACGCTCACGCGTGAGCGCCGAGCGCAAGGCCGTGAGCCCGAGGTAGAGCAGATACGCGGCACCGGCGATGCGCAGCGCGACGAACGCCGGCTCCCACGCGTGCAGGAGCGCGACGAGCCCGGCGCTGGCGGCGAGCGCCCAGACGAGCTGCCCGAGGGCGACACCGGCGGCCGTGTGAACGCCGCCGCGTCGCCCGCGAGCGAGGCTGTTGCGGATCGTCAGCGCCGTGTCCTGCCCTGGCGTGACGATCACGAGCGCCGAAACGGCGAGGAACGCCGCCGCGTGCGCGAGCATTTAGGCGCTCTCGGCGAGCGCCGTGGTGCAGCTCGAGCGGCCGCGCTTCTCGAGGTACTGCTGGTGGTAGTCCTCGGCGACGTAGAACGTCTGCGCGGGCTCGATCACGGTCGCGACCGGCTTGCGGTAGCGGCCGGAGGCGTCGAGCTCGGCCTTCGAGCGCTCGGCGGCCACGCGCTGCTCATCGTCCGCGTAGAAGACGACGGAGCGGTACTGGTCGCCGACGTCCCAACCCTGTCGGTTCAGCTGCGTCGGGTCGTGCTTGCCCCAGAAGGTCTCGAGCAGCTGCTCGTACGAGACCCGCTCGGGGTCGTAGGTCACCTGGACGACCTCGGCGTGCCCGGTCCTGTGCGAGCAGACGTCCTCGTAGGTCGGGTTGTCGAGCGTGCCGCCCTCGTAGCCGACCTCCGTCTTGGTGACGCCGTCGACCTGGCGGAACGCGGCCTCGACGCCCCAGAAACAGCCGGCGCCGAATGTTGCCTTCTTCTCCACTTACTCCTCCTCCAAATTGAGTGCAGCCGAGTTGATGCAGTAACGCAGCCCGGTCGGGTGCGGCCCGTCCGGGAAGACGTGGCCGAGGTGGCCGCCGCAGTTGGCGCACATCACCTCGGTGCGCGTCATGCCGAAGCTCCTGTCGCTCTCCTCGTCGATCGCCTCGGCCTCGGCCGGCGCGGAGAACGCGGGCCAGCCGCAGCCGGAGTCGAACTTCGCGTCGGAGACGAACAGCTCGGCTCCGCAGCCGGCGCACTTGTAGGTGCCCGGCTCGAATGTGTGGTCGTACTCGCCTGTGAACGGGCGCTCCGTGCCCTTCTCGCGCAGAACGCGGTACTGCTCGGGCGTCAGCTCGGCCCGCCACTGCTCTTCTGTTTTCTGGATCTTGGTCACGTTGAACAGTCTTGCAAGAGCGCGCTTCGTTACAGCGGGCCTCCCTCAAACGAGGGATTTCTGGGGTCGACGTCCACAGATCGCGCTACGCTCGCAGCGCACGAAGGAAGACTGACGGTTGTCATTCCTGCGGCCCACAGCCTGCTGGTAGCAGGTGAGGAGGGCAAATCGGTAGCTGGGTGTCATGGGTACTCGTCGCCCTCGGGGCTTGGGTCGCGACCGCGGCCGTCATCGCCGTGCTCTACGGGCGCGCCGCCTGGCTGATGAAGAGCCAGCACGAGGAGCAGCCGTCGCTTGAGCCCACTCTGGGCGTAAGCCTGCCCGCAGCGAGCATCTGGCCGACCGGACGACAGCGGATCCTCCTGGTGGACGACGACCCGGGCCTGAGGCTCCTGTTGCGAACGACGCTCGCGGCAGACGAATACGCGATCGAGGAGGCCGGCTCGGCAGAAGAAGCCGCAGAGCTCGCCCGCTTCTGGCAGCCGACGCTGGTCGTGCTCGACGTCAGCCTGCCGGGGAGAAGCGGTCTTGCCTTCTGCAGAGAGCTGAAAGAACGGAGCACGTACGGCTCGCCGCACGTCGTCCTGCTCACGGGCGGAGGAATGAGCAATGAAGACGCGCGTGCCGCCGGAGCCGACGTGCTGCTGCGCAAGCCGTTCAGCCCGCTCGACCTGATGGGCGCGATCGACAGCGCGCTACAGGACGAAGTCTTGCTCCCGACGACCGCCGAGGCCGGCTCGGACCAGCTGCTCGCCTACGCACGGGACCTGAGGGAGATCGTCCAGGCCGAACGGTCGCAGCGGCGACTGCTCCAGCAGGCCTACCGCCAGACGATCACCACGCTGACCGACGCGCTCGAGGCGAAGAGCGAGGCGACCGGCCACCACGGCCTTCGCGTCCAGCGCTACGCGGTCGAGCTGACGGAGGCGGTCGAGCCGCGCTTGCTCGACGACCCAAGCCTCGAATACGGCTTTCTGCTGCACGACATCGGCAAGATCGGGATCCCTGACGGGATCCTCGAGAAGCGCGGCGCGCTGGAGACGGACGAGCGCCGGGTGATGCAGCGGCATCCCCTGATCGGCACCGAACTGCTGGCCGGTGTGCCGATGCTCGCGGGGGAGGGCCTGCAGGTCATCCGCTCTCATCACGAGCGCTGGGATGGACAGGGCTACCCGGACGGCCTCCGCGAAGAGGAGATCCCTCCGGTCGCGCGGATCTTTGCCGTTGCCGACACCCTCGATGCGATGACCACCGATCGCCCCTACCGCCGGCGATGCACGTGGGACCAAGCGGTCGACGAGATCCTGCGCGAGAGCGGGCGGCAGTTCGACCCGATGGTCGTCAGAGGGTTCGCCACGCGCGCGCAGCGGCTGCACCGAACGCAGCAGGAATTGGCCCAGACCGCCTGAGCTGGCGTACGAGACCACGGCCGAGCGCCGTGGGGATCCGGAATGACCCGGACAGGCCAGACGGTTTCCGCCCAGGCCCAGCACACTGAGGTACATCACGTCACGAGCGGATGGCTCGCGGCGAGCTGAGTTCCCCGAGAGGGTGCCTCGTCATTCGATTCTCTCCAACGAGGCCGTTGCCTTTCGGGTCTACAAACAGAAGAGGAGTACCTACGTGAAGAAGATCATCCTCGCGGTCGCCGTCGCGGCCACCGCAGTCATGGCGCTGGCCGCCTCCGCCTCGGCGGGTGTGGAGCGCTATCAGACGCAGTCCATGACGATCACCGCCGTGCAGCCGGAAGGCGCCGTCGGCCAGTTCCAGAACGTCTGGACGCACACCTACACGGTCGAGCTGAATCCGTGCGACGGCTCGTTCTCGGGCGTCGGCTCGCTCAGCGGCACCATCAACGGCTTCTACAGCACCGAGACGATCGCCGGCCACCTCGACGGGGACGCCATCAGCTTCACGGCGAACCGCCCCGACGGCGTCGCGTAC
>Ga0193696_1000500_pt1 | contig 13611 bp, 6 predicted proteins | sample L3m1metaG_FD_145074 | JGI IMG/M metagenome (GOLD analysis project Ga0193696, IMG submission 145074) | Soil microbial communities from a riparian zone of the East river system, Colorado, United States - L3m1 | ecosystem: Environmental > Terrestrial > Soil > Riparian zone | place: USA: East River... | reverse complement strand
GGCACCACCTGCGCTCGCGTCGTACAGGGGCCGCGACGTCACGGTGCAGCTCGTGCAGCGCGGGTCGCGCTTCAGACAGGGTCAACAGGCGGTGTTCTACACCACGAGCCTGCTCTACGGCGAGAACCTCGCCGTCAAAGAGGTGACCACCGTCACCGCCCAAGCTGATGTCAGAGGGCTGGCCAGTCAAATCGCGCAGAGTGAGCGGCAGGCGGCGGAGCAGGCACTCGCGGCGCGGCTCGTTTCCTCAGCACTCGTGATCACGGGCCGAGTCGCCGACGTCGCGGCGTTTACCTCCAGGGAAGCGAGCGCCCGCCGGTCGGAACACGATCCCGAGCTCTGGCGCGCCGAGGTGGAAGTCATCGCCGTCCTGAAAGGCCAGCGACCCGGGAACAGCCGCGTCCCGGTGTATTTCGCGCACAGCACTGACGAGCGGTGGATTCTCTCGCCCAAGTACACGCCAGGACAGGAAGGGATCTTTCTGCTGCACACGGAGGAAATGGCTCGGATCGCACAACCGGGATACAGCACGCTCGATCGTCTTGATTTCCAGCCGACCAGCCAACTCGACGTCGTACGGCGACTCCTGACCACTCGGAGGTAGTCATGACTGCCACTGCTGATCGCTCGACCCGGATGCGCGCTGTGGCGCTGGTGATCACCCTGCTTGTGACGGCACGCCCGCTCCTGGCGCAGAAGGTCACCGTGGTGAACATGATTCCCAATTCTCTCAGTGGCGAAACGAACCGGGACGCCGAGCCGAACCTGTCGGTCAATCCCGGCAAGCCAAACGAGATCGTCGGCTCGGCCTTCACCCCGGACCCGATGGGCAGCAGCAACCTGCCGCTGTTCATCTCCATCGATGGCGGGCGTCACTGGGACCTCAGCCCGGCGATCATCACCGGAACGACCGGGAGCTGTTTCACGGCGGTCTGCGATATCACGCTGCGGTTTGCGCGAAGCTCCAATCTGCTGTACGTCGGCGATCTCAACCCGGTCGGCGGCGTCAGCCGGCTGGACATCTGGCGGGTGACGAATCCGACCACCGCCGCGACGGGGACGCTCCTGCAGTCGCGGCCCGGCAACGCATCGGGATTCGCCGACCAGCCGTACATCGAAGCATCGTCCGCGGCCGGGAGAGATCGCGTGTTCGTCGGCAACAACGATCTCATGGCTGCCGGTGGCCAGACCGCCACCATCGATCACTCCGCCAACGCCACGCCGCCGGCGCCGTCGGGGTTTGCCAATACCGTTCTCGAAACGCGAACGACGAGCGGACAGGACTCGCCATCGGTGCGGCCGGCGGTTCACCGTGACGGCACTGTGTACGGCCTGTATGCCGGGTTTCGCGCGGCAGGCACCGAGGTGGTGGTCGTGCGCGACGACAACTGGGGCATCGGCGCGACACCGTTTCGGGCGCTGATGGACAGCGATGCACAGCCAGGCATTCGCGTCGTGTCGGGATTGACCGGTACCGGCTCGGTCGGATCGCAGCGCGTCGGCCAGGGGCTCGCGATTGCCGTCGATCCCAACAACAGCCAGAACGTGTACATCGTGTACGGAGAAGGAAGCACCGCCGCCACCTACACGCTGCACGTTCGGAACTCGACGAACCGCGGCGCGGCATGGAGCGGCGACCTCTTCACCGTCGCGGCGGCCACCAATCCCGGCATCGCCGTCACCGAGACCGGCGAGGTGGGCTTCCTGTATCAACAATTCAACAGCGGCCGGTTCGAGACACATCTGATCCGGACCTCGAACAATTTCGGCAACACCTCCGATATTCTGCTGGCCAACGTGCCCGACAACGCGGGCAGCTACACCGGCGCGAATCCGATTGGCGACTATGCGTCCCTGCAGGCGGTCGGCACCGATTTCTACGGCATTTTCTCGGCGAACAATACGCCGGCGACGGCGAATTTCTTTCCGGGAACGATCTTTCTGCGCAATGCCAATTTTGCGACGCAGACGCTGACAGATTTGGCCAACAACCCCGTCGCCGTCTCGATCGATCCGTTTTTCTTCCACGTCGCCTGCTGCGATCCGCAGATTCAGATTCCGGGTCCGATCGTCTTCGCGGACACCTGCCTCGGCAGCTCCGCGACGGCGATTGCGAATATCTGCAACACGGGCAAGAAGGACTTGATCGTCAACGCCATCACCTCGTCGAACGCACAGTTCGCGGTGGCGACGCCGTCATCGGGTTATCCCGTGACCATCGCCCCAGGCGCGTGCTTTCCATTCCAGGTGAAGTTCACGCCCACCAGTAGCGGGCCGCAGAGCGGCACGCTGACGGTTCCAAGCAACGATCCAGTGACGCCGTCGGCACAGGTGCAGGTGTCGGGCATCGGCGGCACCGCCATCATCGCGACGATGGTGGTTGACACCGGCAACTTCGGGCGCGTGTGCCGGGGCGGATTCCGCGACAAGATCGTGACGATTGCCAATTCCGGCATCTGCCCGCTCACGATCACCAGCATCACGTCGAGCTCGCCCGAATTCCAGTCACCGCAGGTGCTGTCGTTCCCGTTGACGATCGCCCCGGGGACATCGCTTGAAGTGCCGATTCGGTTCCAACCCACCAGTCCTGGTGCGAAGAACGCAACCATCACGATCGGCAATAGCGATCCGTCGACGCCGTCGAAGCTGGTGAACCTGACTGGCGAAACCCCCGCGGACTGGGTGTGTCATCCGCCGACCTTTGCGTCGCTGTCGATGTCGGGCGGGCCGGCATTCGGTCACACCCGCACGAGCGATTTCACCTTCAGCGGCCAGGGACGGGCGATGGTGCCCTTCGGGCCGACGCATTCTTTCGGCGTGCAGACGCAGGGCGAATTCATCGGGTACCACGAACGCTACGAGGGCGAGCTGGACGCCGGCCTCCTGAACCGATGGAAGTGGCTGCAGGGAGGCGTGTTCGCAAACATCAAGACAGCGGAGATCACCGCCGCGAGCGACGCCGGCACGCTTGGGCATGCGTCGTTCACGCTCGACGTGCTGCTGACGAAGTTCCGTGTCAACCTGTTCGGCGCGAAAGGATTCCACGATGATGCGCTGCTGCGGGTCGTGGATCAGTTCGGAGGCGGCGCGCAAGTCAGTCTCGCGCCGTGGGCGCCGAAGACCTATCTGGAAGGCAATCTGGTGTTCCTCCACCCGCCCGAGCCGCTGGGAGGCCGTCCCGGCGCGATGCTGCGTGTGTCGCACCAGCTGTTCGAGCGGCTCGAGTTGACCGCGGAGGTCTCGGTCAACGAATCGCTCGTCGGCCCGACGAACAATGGACGTGTCGTGGTCGGGTTCGTATTCGGCCGCTGGGCGCGGCCGCAGGACCTCACGAACCTTGGTACACCACTCGGCACCGACGCGCCGAGAGTCCGCTACGTCGTTCGCTGAGTCGCCTGGCCCGAGGCCACGGTCAGCTCAGCGCGCGGTCTTGAGATCGACGACCGCGTAGGTCGAGATGTGCGGGATGGTGAACTCGGTGGCGTCGTCAGCCACGACACGATCTTCCAGCGCCAGACGTCCGGCGCCGGCGACGTGGACTTCGCCGTCGGCGTAGCGGCCGCGGATCCGGATGCGGAGCCCTTCGATCTCGCGCCCGCCGTAGTTGATGAGGTGCAGCCGCGCGCGCCCGGCGTCGGCGGTCAGGCGGCAGAGGACCACTTCGCTTCCATAGATCCGCAGCGCGCGCCGATCGTCGGTCAGCTGACGGCGGATCTTCTGCGCGAAGGCGCTGGGATCGGCCGCTTCCGTTCGCGGGTATTCGGGCGAGCCGATCCGGATGTTGATCGGAAATCGCGAGGACGGCGCCTGGACCGCCTGGAACAGCAGGTTCCGGCGCGCGAGCAGGTTCATCACTTCACCGGTCACGGCCGATCCATCGTCCACGACGGCGAAGTCGGATACGGCTGGCAGTTCGACCGCCGGCACGGTCGCCAGGAATGCCAGCATGGCGCCAAGGGCTCCGAGATCGGCGGCATCGATCCTCAGCACGGCGTCCGCGCCGGACGCGAACGCTTCCGCGGCGGCCAGCGCCGCCTTCCCCGCCGGGACGTCATAGATGAATTTCGCCGCCGGGCGCCTGGTGAAGCGCCACCCGTTCGCTTCAACCCATGGCGCGCGCGTTGGCGACGCGACCCCGGCGCGCGGCGTGATCCCCGGCGACGGCAGGCGTTCCCTCGACGCGAGCTCCGCGTCGGTCAGCGGCGTCACGGTGAAACCGGCGGCGCGCCAGGAATCGGCGCGGTCGGGCGGCACGCAGACGCGCTTGATCGCCGCCGCTTCAAGTGCCGCGCGGCTGTCGAGACCGGCGCTCCAATAGAGACAGGGCAGCGAGAGCGCCAGCAGCGCGAGTACCGTCATACCGTCAGCTGATCGAGTTTGATCTTCTTGATGTCGTACACGCCCAGCCCGAGCGTCGCGGCGTACTCGACATGCCCCGGCTCGCGGATGATGATGTTCACGTTCGGATCCGCGTCGCGCGCCCGGTTGTTGTCGATCTTCAACGAGGCCGGCGACCGGTCCCAGATCGAGATGGCGCCGTGCGCCCGGCGCTCGTTCTCGATGATGTCGAGCAGCAGGCGATCGACGGCCACCGGATCGGTCGCGAACATGATCTGGCGCGGATAGAAGACGTAACGGGTCGTTCGCGCGAACGGACCGCCATGCCACACGCCGCGCAATCCGTCCATGATCTGGAGCACGGTTCTCGAGCGCAGCGGCTCCATCGCCGCGAGGCTGCCGACGACCGAGTAGGTGTGTGATTTCCCGCGTGAATGCGTGCGCGCGACGTTGGAGAAGCTGCCGTAGGCGATGTTCTTCAGGCATCCGGTCACGCCGGTCGCCCCGTGATCCTTCATGTTGGGGATGTTGATGATCTTCGTCAGGCGGCGCGACACCAGCCGCATGATGTTCGACCGCGTGTCTTCTTCCCCGAAGAGATCCGCCTCGAGATAGGTGGCCGGATCGTAGCCGCTGTTGTCGACGTTCTGATTGGCGCGCTCAGCCGCGACAGACTGAACGCCCTTTGGCAGGTGCGCCGTGTAGTCGCACTCATCCATCTGGTTCTGAAACCGCTCGTACACGTAGATCTGCGATACTGGGACGCCGACGCCGGTCAACTGGCGCACGACTTCGCCCACGATCTCATACGCGGAGATGCAGTGCGGATACCCGCCGCAGTTGACCTTGATCCCCACGACGTCCGAAGGTTCGAAGAAGCGCCGCCAGGCGTCCGCCGTGGTGCCGGCGCCCGCCAAGGCGCGCATGCCCTGCGCCATCATCTCGCGCACGACCGCTTCGTCTGCCTTGCCGGTCGCCGTGTCAACGGATCTGGCTGAATTAACCGCCACCACGCGCCCCGGATACGGACCCGGCATCCCGGGATTCGCCGCCGGCGTGTAACTCGAGACGACACGAAGCGCCGGAAGGTCCTGGGTCTTCTGGACCGCTTCAGCAGCGGAGTTTCCCGTCGCGGCAGCGGCGCTGGCGTGCGCGAAAGATGTCTTGGCGTAAGTGGCCGCCGCCAACAGGCGAACGAACGACCTCCGATGCATGGGCAAACCTCCCGCCTTCGCACTTCCACCACCAGCTAGGGCTCCGGCGGGCAAGCCCGCCTTCGCACTTCCATCTACGGAAAAGCGAACTGCGCTTCATCCTACATGAATGAAATGCGAATGTGGCCGCCCAACTCCCTTGACTCCGCTCGGCGGCTGGGCCATCGTTACGGCAAATTTACCCTTGGGAGGAACCATGAGGCGACCGTTCCTGTTGAACGCGTTAGTGCTCTTTGCGACTATTCTGCTTCCCGTCGGCGCAGCGGCCCAGACCGGCGCAGGGACGCTGACTGGCATCGTCGCCGATCAAAGCGGCGCCACCGTGCCGGGCGCGACCGTGACCGCGACCAATCAGGCCACGAACGTGACGTACACGGCCACGTCCAACAACGCGGGCAATTACACCGTGACGTCATTGCCTGTCGGCGTCTATGTGGTCAAAGCCGAGTTGTCGGGGTTCAAGACCGCGGCGACGCAGCCCACCCAGGTGGAAGCGCTGCAGACCGTCCGGATCGACTTCAAGCTGACGCTGGGCGCGATCGAGGAAACGGTCGTCGTCGTCGGAACGTCGCCGCTGCTGCAGACCGAGACCGCCACGGTTGGCGAGGTGATCTCGGGAACGACGGTCGAGCAGATGCCGATCAACGGCCGCAATACCGGGGCGCTGTCGCTGCTGCTGCCGGGAGTGGTGTCGCCGAACCCAAGCACGTTCAGCGAGATCCGCAACTTCGGCGGAGGCCGGCCGTACGTCAACGGCAACCGCGAACAGACCAACAACTACATGATCGACGGTGTCGACATGAACGAGTCGATCGACAACCTCGTCGCGTATCAGCCCAGTCCAGACGCCATCGCCGAAATCAGTGTCGAGACCAACAACTACGCCGCCGATACCGGCAACGTCGCCGGTGCGGTCATCAGCAACGTGATCAAGTCCGGCTCGAACCAGGTGCGGGGCAACGTCTTCGAGTTCTATCGGAACAGCGGCATGGACGCCAACTCCTGGTCCAACAACCGCTCGGGCGCGGCCAAGCCGGAGCGCCGGCAGGACATTTTCGGGGGCACGCTCGGTGGCCCGGTCGTCAACAGTAGGCTGTTTTTCTTCGCGGACTATCAGGGGACACGCTACAACGCGCCCGGGTTCGAGACGCTCTCCGTCGTGCCCGAAGCCTGGCGGCGAGGCGATCTGTCCAGCGTCAGTTCGGTCATCCGCGACCCGTTGACCCAGCAGACATTTGCCGGCAACCAGATCCCGCTCGGTCGGATTAGCCCGGTTGCCCGCGCGATTCTCTCCAACGCCTCGCTCTATCCGCTGCCGAACCGGACGGTGAGCGGCGGCGTGATCGGGAACTTCGTCGGCGAAACCCTCACGACCATCCGAGCGCATCAGGGCGATGCGCGAATCGACTGGAACGCGTCGAACCGGGACAAGATCTTCGGACGCCTTTCGGTCGCCTCGTACCAATCGAAAAACGACAAGCGGGGCTTTCCGCTGCTGCTTGGCAGCCTGACCGACGCGCCATTCCGCAATCTCGCGTTGAACTGGAACCGCGTCGTCAATTCGTCGCTCGTCAACGAGGTTCTGGTCGGCTACAACCAGATCACCATCGTGACTTCGGCCCTCGACTGGGCTGGCCTCGGCAACGCCAACGCGACGTTCGGGATTGGAGGGGGGCAACCGATCCCCGGGCTCAGCGCGATCCAGTGGGGCAGCTCGCTCACGAACATCGGCACGGGCGCGAGCAACACCGATACCCTCGACAAGACCTATCAGATCAACGAGAAGCTCACCTGGCTGAAGGGGCGCCACTCGCTGAAGTCGGGCGGGCAATTGCTGCACTACGTTCAGCAGCGGTACTACGCCGGCAACAACGGGGCGCTCGGCCTGTTCGGCTACGGCGGGACGTTTACCGGCTTTGCCTTCTCCGACTTCCTGCTGGATCAGGTCACGAACAAGGGACGCGGCAGCGTCTCGGAGCCCTGGACGCACCTTCACAACCGGATCGCGCTCTACGTCCAGGACGACTTCAAGGTCGTTCCCGCGCTGACGCTCAACCTCGGCATGCGGTGGGCATACACCCAGCCCGTCATCGAGAAGGACAACCGTCAATCGAATTTCGATCTGACGACCGGGCGACAGATCACCGCCCAGGATGGCTCTCGGGAGAGTGAAGCCCTGTACACGGCCTACAAGAAAGGCTTCGAGCCGCGTCTCGGCGCCGCCTGGCGGCTGAACGATCGGTGGGTGCTGCGTGGCGGCTATGGCATCTCCCAATACATGGAAGGTACGGGAGCCAACCTGCGGCTGCCCTTGAATCCACCGTTCTTCTTCGAGTCGGACGTTCGCTACGACGCGACGACCGGGGGAGGGAGGCTCGCCACCGGTTTCGCGGACGTCAGGCCGCTCGATCAGCCTTCGGGCCAGGTGCGCGCGTGGGATCCGAATCTGCGGCCGCAGTTCACCCAGCAGTGGAATGCCTTCGCCGAGTATCTGCTCACTGATTCGGCGTCCGTCAACATCGGGTACGTCGGCCACAACGCGAAGTATCTGGTCACCCCAGTCGAGGGAAATCAGCCGCTGCCTGGCGTGGGTGATCCGTCGACCTGGGCGCCGCTGGACAGACGGCGTCCGCTGTTTGCGACGGCACCGCTGATTACCAACATCTCGACGACCGCGTCGCGCGGCCGCAGCGACTACAACGCGCTGCAGGTCAGTGCCCGGCAGCGGACCACCAAGGGCCTCGAGTACCTCGCCTCGTACACGCTCAGCAGGGTCCGCACTAACAACCTGGGGTACTACGGCTCAGGCGGTGTGCAGGCTGAGGGCGCGTACTGGATGAACGCCTACCAGCCGGAGTGGAACTATGGGCCGGCGTTCTTCGACGCCCGGCACAACTTCGTGCTCTCGGCGAGCTACGCGCTGCCATTCGGAGAGGGTCGCTCTGGCGCGACGAACGCCCTGGTCGGCGGGTGGCGCGTGAGCGGCAATTTCCAAGCGCGAACCGGTTTTCCGATCACGGTGACCGATGGCCGCGGCTCTTCGCTTCAGGCCACGCGCGGCAACGAACGGCCGAACTGCATCGGCGACCCGACGCCGGCGACGCAAACGCTCGACAAGTGGCTCGACATCAACGCATTCGGACGCGCCGCCAGTGGCACCTGGGGCAACTGCGGGATCGGCGTCGCGCGCGCGCCCGGCTTCAAGAACGTCAACGCCGCTCTGTCGAAGCGCGTCAGCGTCGGCGGCGCGCGAAGCGGCGAGTTCCGGCTCGAGGCCTTCAACCTGACCAACACGCCGAGCTTCAGTCCGCCGGCGCGAGACATTTCCGTGCCGAACACCTTCGGCACGATCACGGGCACGGTGAGCACGGCGCGAACCGTGGAGCTGGTTTTCAAGTTCTTCTTCTGATGGTCGGGACGTAGTGTTCTTCGGCGGCCGTTGGCAGGCCTGCCCGCCTTCGCACGTTGCGCTACGGCGAGGTCTCGCCGTAGCTCGCCAGAATTCGGGGCGAGCGGAGGCGGAAAGGCCGGCGCTACGTGAGGCCGCCGGCGATTTGGTAACGCTTTGCAAGGGGGTCACGATGGTCCGTCGAGTTCTGTTGTCTCTGGGTTTCGGGTTGTTGCTCACGACGAGCGCATGGGCGCAGCTGGCTTCGCAAACAGCGCTCGTCGGCACGATCACCGACAGCGACGGGCTTGCGGTGCCAGGCGCCCAAGTGGTGGCGGTCAACGCCGGCACGCGCGATACCTACGAAGCAACGACCAACGCCGAGGGGTACTACAACATTCAGTTCGTTCGCACCGGCACCTATGAAATCAGCGTGACGCTGACCGGCTTTCAGACATCTCGGGTGACGGGCATCGAGGTGGCCTCCAACCAGGTCGTCCGCACCAACGTCGTCATGAAGGTCGGCCAGTTGAACGAGTCGATCACCGTGGTCGGCGCGTCGCCGATTCTGGACACCGACAGCGCCAAGATTTCAGAAACGATCGGCAAGCGCGCTGTCAGCGAATTGCCGCTGAACGGCCGCAACGTCTGGAGCCTCGCGAGCACGACGCCGGGCGTGACTTCCGCGCCTACCAGCGATATCGGCCTGAGCTTCAGAGGCGCAGGCCAGCGGGAAATCCAGAACAGCCTGTCGCTCGACGGCATCAACTCGTCGTCCAATCTACTGGCCGCGACGAGCATGCGGCCGATCGCGGACGCCGTGACGGAGATTCAGGTCCAGACCGGGAGCACGTCGGCGGAGTACGGCTCCTACCTCGGCGTCCACATCAACGTGGTGACCAAGAGCGGGACCAACAGCCCGCACGGATCGCTGTTCGAGTTCCTCCAGGACGACGCCCTCGACAATCGCGGGTATTTCGAGAATCCAGCGAACCCGAAGAATCCACGACGGCGCAACCAGTTCGGGGCGCAGATGGATGGCCCGGTAGTGATCCCGAAGCTCTACGACGGCCGGAACAAGACGTTCTTCATGGGGGCGTACGAAGGGGTTCGCGCGAACGCGCTGACGGCCGGCTTCGTGACCGTACCCACCGCGCTGATGCGCCAGGGGAACTTTTCCGAAGTCAGCGCCGCCATCAGGAACCCGCTGACGGGCCAGCCGTTTCCAGGCAACATCATCCCCCAGTCGCAGATTTCGCCGATCGCGCGCAAGCTGCTGGAGTACTACCCCGCCGCAAACCAGCCGGGGACGGGGTCGAACCTGCAGGCCAACGGCGCCTCCGACGATAACGTCGACCAGGTCCTGTTCCGCGTCGATCAGAACGTTGGCAACAAGGCCCGCCTGTATTTTCGCTACAACTGGCACGACAGCTTCACCAACAACATCGGCGTTCCGCCGACGCCGATTCCGATTCAGGTGGTCACGCAACCGCGTACCAACAAGAACTCGCTGTTCACCTACACGCACACGCTGCGGCCGAACCTGTACAACGACTTCCGGATCGGTTATCACCGCATCGATTTCGACACGCTGAATGCCTTCTCGGTGGGCGGCGTACCCTCAGCGGGCGCGGATCTCGGCATTCCCGGTTTCAACGGCGACGTCCGCTTCAACAATCCAGGGATCCCGACCATAAACATCAGCGCGTTCACGGGCCTTGGCACCGCGGGAGCGAACTGGTTCCAGTTCGACACGACGTTTCAGATGTCGAACGTCATGGCCTACAACCGCGGCTCGCACAACGTGCGATTCGGCGTCGACCTGCGGCGGATGACGACCGGCCGGCGTGCGGCCAATGATCCCCGAGGACGCTTCGACTTCACGGGCGACATCACCGGGTACTCGGTTGCCGATTTCATGCTGGGGTTGCCGCGGACGGTGATTCCGCCGACAGACCAGATCCAGGGGCACGTCGGCGGCTGGCGCAACGGCTTCTTCGTCAACGATGTCTTTCAGGCCTCACGCAACCTCACGCTGAGCCTCGGCCTGCGCTACGAGCTGAACACGCCAGTGCAGACCTACGAGGGATTGGCTTCGATGCTGGCCGAGGACCAGGAAACGATCATCCCGACCAGTTTTCCGGCGGTGGGCTTCAAGTTCACCAATGCGAATTACAAGGACATTGCCCCGCGCCTTGGTGCCACCTACCGCCTCGGCGAGAAGACGGTGCTGCGCGCCGGCTTCGGAATTTATTACAACCCGAACCAGATGAACTCGTTCACGTTTCTGACCAACAATCCGCCGATAGCGGCCGTGTCCACCTACAGCTCGGATCCCGCGAATCCCACGTTGTCCTTCGCGAGCCCGACCGGTGTGCCGGGCCCGGTGGCCACGCCCGATATGATCTCGCCGACCCGCGATCTGCCCAGCGCCAGGAAGGATCAGTGGAGCGTCGACGTCCAGCGGGAGCTGCACGCCGGGATGGCGCTGGACCTGCAATATCTCGGATCGAACACCAGTCACCTGGACCGAAGCTTCTTCAACAACACGCCGCAGCCCGGTCCGGGAGCGGTCGACCCGCGCCGGCCCAGCCAGAAATTCCGCAGCCGCCGCATCATCCAGAACGATCTCATCGCCGACTACGACGCGGTCAGCGTGATCCTGCGCAAGCGCATGAGCCGCGGTCTGCAGGCCGACGTGCACTACACCTGGTCGCGCACGCGCGACATGTCGACGCACTCCAACGGCGGCGGGCAGACGATGAACAACTACGACATCTGGGCGGACTATGGCCCGGCGAACTGGGACATCCCGCACCGGTTCGTTGCAAGCTACATCTACGACGTGCCGTTCCTCAAGACCTCGTCGAACCCATTTGTGAAGTATGTGGTGGCGGGATGGCAGGTCGGTGGCGTGAGCACGATTCAGAGCGGCACGCCGGTGAACGTGGTCATCAGCGCCGATCGCGCCAACATCGGCATCTCGGGGCTCCAGCGTCCGAATCTGGTTGGCGCCGTGCCTTCGCTCAATTGCCAGCCCAACACGACGACCCTCGAGCTGATCAACTGCTACGATGCGTCCGCGTTCGCGATGCCGGCGCAGTTCACGTTCGGCGACACGCCGCGCAACGTGCTTCGCGGGCCCAAGTACGCGGCCACCGATCTCTCGTTGATGAAGAACATCCCGCTCGGTGGAACGATGCAGTTCCAGGTCCGCGCGGAAATCTTCAACGCCTTCAACACCGTCAACTACAGCAACCCCGGCGGCACTTTCGGCGCCGCGACGTTTGGTCGCATCAGCCAGGCGCTCGCCATGCGGCAGGTGCAGCTGGGTGGAAAGCTCATGTTCTGATGCCCAATCATCACAGGAGCACTGCATGAAGACATCGAATCGACGCACCTTCATCCGTCGGACCGTGACGACGGCCGCGGCCGTCACGGTCGCCGCGATTCCGACCACGGCGGCCGCACAGACTGAGAAGCCGGTCAAGAAAGTCCACTATCGAAACGGCCGCAAGCCGGAGAAACCGTCGCTGTTCAACGGGACGGTGTCGTTCGGCAGCCTGCTGTTCATCTCCGGCGTCGGGTATCACTCTGAGGGCGACATCAAGGTCCACACCAAAGCGGTGCTCGATCAGATCCAGCAGCAGCTCGAGAGCGTTGGGTCGTCGATGGAGAAGGTCTTGAAATGTAACGTGTACCTCAACGACCTGAAGGACTACGCCGGCATGAACGAGATGTTCCAGGGCCGCTTCGGCGCCGAGCCGCCGGTGCGCACCACCATCGCGGCGGCCGGCGGTATTCCCGGCAACTCGCTCGTCGAAATCGACGTGATCGCGTACATCTGAAGTCTGAACAACGCGTCGTTTTACCGCAGAGAGCGCAGAGATCGCTGAGAATCTATTTGGGATCTCGCCTCGGCGCTCTCGGCGGTCTCCGCGGTTAAGGATGGGGATACCACATGTTGCAGTCGCTCAAGACCCGCTGGAGTCGCCGCGAGCTGTTTCGACGATCGGCGCTGCTCACGCTGCCGGCGATGTTCCGTGGCAACGACGTGTCAGCCGCGGCGCAGGCGGCTGTTGGTAGCGCGGGCCTTTCAGGCCCGCGAGCCGAAGGCCTTCGCGTCGGCCAGGACATCTATCAGTCAATCGGCGTGCGGCCGGTCATCAACGCGCGCGGCACCTTCACCATCATCAGCGGGTCGCGGATGCTGCCGGAAGTGCGCGCCGCGATGGACGCCGCCTCGCAGCATCACGTCCATATCGACGAGCTGATGACGGCGATCGGCGCCCGGCTGGCGGAGCTGACGAAAGCGGAGTGGGGCATGGTTTCCTCGGGATGCTCTGCCGCGCTCACCCACGCCACCGCGGCGTGCGTCGCCGGCGGGAACCCCGATCTCCACGTGCGGCTTCCCCATCTCGAGGGGTTTGCGAAGGATGAAGTGATCATCCCGACACATTCCCGCAACGTGTATGACGCGGCGATTCGCGCCGTCGGCGTCCGCGTCGTCGAGGTCAGCACGGCCGAGGAGCTCGAGGCCGCCTTTGGTCCGCGGACCGCGATGATCTACATTTTCGCCGGCCCTCAGGCCGACAAGGGTCCGCTCAGCACGCAAGCGATTGCGCGCATGGCCAGTCAACGGCGGGTGCCGGTGCTCGTCGACGCAGCGGT
>Ga0193696_1000498_pt1 | contig 13622 bp, 17 predicted proteins | sample L3m1metaG_FD_145074 | JGI IMG/M metagenome (GOLD analysis project Ga0193696, IMG submission 145074) | Soil microbial communities from a riparian zone of the East river system, Colorado, United States - L3m1 | ecosystem: Environmental > Terrestrial > Soil > Riparian zone | place: USA: East River... | reverse complement strand
TATCTCTCTTCGGAGGTGATCTGGGAATAGCTCATGTCGAACCCTTTCTTGGCGGAAAGATTCGTCAGTGTCCCAGATCACCTCTGCTTTACGCGAGAGTTGTTGCACTTACCTGTTGAATTCGCGCGGCCTAACTCGCCGTAGAAGCTGGCGCGGCCCGGCTTCGGCCCGGCAGCCGAGCTGCCTGCTTAAGCGCAACTTGCGCGGCGTCACGCCGCCTGCATCGCGCGCCTCAAATGCGGGCATGCGGCGTGCCGCGCTGCCGTAGCCACGTGGGCCTTGGCCGCGCAGCTTAACGACTGATCCGTTAGGCCGACCACGATCCCCACGGGCGCACGTTTCCGCCACCCGGCCCCGCCACACTCCCTTCAATCGTTGCGGATCGACGTCTCCAATTGCGCCCGATCTCTCGCGGTTCGTTGTTCTCGTAGCACTTGCTCACCCCAAGCACGGCTCAGTTTGGGATCGGCCTTAGTTAGCGGGAGCGCAAGCGCGGACTCACGCAGCCGCTCGTCGTCTGCGGCGCCTCGCCTCTGGGAGTATCATTCCTGCACGTGGTAGCTGCATGAAGTGCTTTTATTGTGCCGAAGAGATCAAGGACGAAGCGATCGTCTGTCGATTCTGCAACCGCGACCTCTTTCTACTTAAACCCATCGCGGATCGTCTATCTAGGCTTGAAAAAGCGCAAGTTGAGCTGGCCACATTCGTCAACGACCTTGCCGTCCGCGCCAGCGATGTCGATCCCGGAATAGTTCCGGTGGCCCCGTGGCGCGCGCTCGCATGGCAGTTGGGGCTTCCAACGCTGCTCTCAATAATACTAGCGTTCATGGCATTTTATCTTTACCTCAGATTCCAATATACAGACGCCCTACTGTTGGCGGTCGGCATTCCGATGGCCATGGGCTTTTGGGCAAGCATTCGAACGACAGGGCGTCATCGAATCGCCTATCTCTTCGCTGGTACTGTAGCCGGTATGGTTTCATATGCGGTGCTAAGTCGCCTGGGATTTATCAGTTGCGCCTTCGACAATACGACCGATTCGCTTAAGTGTTTCCTGCAGCGCGCATTGGAACCGGCTTTCCTATTTTTCGCCGGAGCGATCATCGCAGATCGAGTGAAGAGCCGAATTGCGCCCGCCGCTTCAGAACGCCTGCGCGATGCTACCGCTGAGGTGCAACCGCCCATACGCAAACTGACCGACGTTGTGACCGCGCTAGCCCCAATACTAACCTTCGCCGCATCAATCGTCGTGGCATACTTCAACTATCTTGCAAGTCAGAAAAAATAGTTCGATAGCGGCCTAACTCGAGGTAGAACCCGGCGCGGCCCGGCTTCGGCCCGCCGGCCGAGCCGGCTCAAAAAATCAAAACCTGCACGGCGGCGCGCGGCCTGCATCGCGCGACTCACATGCATGCAGGCAGGCCGTGCGCCGCGCTGCCGTAGCCGCGCGGGCCCTGGCCGCGCGGGTTAACCTCTGGACCGTTAGGCGGACATCGATTCCTAAACCCTCACGTTTCCCCCACCCGGCCGGCCAATGCCACACTTCTCCAGCGCTGCCCCGGGGAGGTGGCTCGCGAATGGCCGGCCGACTGTCCACCGCGTGTTTGCTGATGCCGTCGAGGCCGAACGCTAGACGAACAAGCCTATCGAGACAGCGACGACTGCATTGGCTACGATCGTCGCATCTATATGGATGCTCGCACCGAAAGGCATTGACTACTTACAGGTCGGAGATGGGTTGATCAGTATTTAGGGCGATGATCTCGCCGTTGCGCGCGACGAACACGGACGCAAAGTCGGAATTGAGCGAGTAGTCGCTGTTGCACAATGGATCAGAAGGGCCACATGACTCGTACTGCCAGAACTGGTTGCGCCACCGTGGTAGTATCAAGTCCCGTTTAATGAAGTTGATCGCTTCTATGCGCGACTTCAGCGGTAGTCGTGTCATCAAGTCCGATACACGTCCTAATTCGACGCCGTCTTGCCCTTCAGTATGGATGCGGAGAGTGTTAACAAGGCCCAGAAGGCTAAAGTTGGCATATTCAGGGTATAGAGTCGTGTAGGCCGCCCCAGGCGGCGAGGTCAATAGGTGACGCACGGCAGGAATGTCGCCGATGTCCGTTCTGAGGCGATTTGTTTCGGCGCGCAGCTCTTCTACGGCCACGACGCGACTGTCAACCGACGAAGTTCGCCGTTGCTTAATGAAATGCGATCCGTCCATTGGGTTAGCGACCTGTAGAAGACGCGAATAGCCTGCAAGCCTCCGTTCCATTTGATCCTTATTGCGACACAAAGTAAGCATCTGCGAGTAACGATAGGCGATCTCTAGATCGAGCCGGTCGGTCAGAAGTTTGGCCGCGCGTGATTCAGCCCTGCTTTGATTCCAATAGGTGTAGACGAAGGGCGCTCCAGACAAAAACAACGCGGACAGCAACCACAGAACAAGTGTGCTATTCAGGGCGGTCCACAGTAGAGAAGGTGATTTGGGCCAACGGGTCCGTCGAGGAAATGGACGAGAGATCCTGTGGTGGCTGCGCACCCCAACAGTGTACGCCCAGCGGTCATACGCGATTGTTGTCCACAAGCAGAACGCCACGGCCACTGCAGCCCAACGATGAATAACGCCGGGCGGCGGTGACCAGCCGCCTAACTCGAGGTAGAACCCGGCGCGGCCCGGCTTCGGTTCGGCGGCCGAGCCGCCTCTTTCAGCGCAACTTGCTCGGCGTCACGCCGCCTGCATCGCGCGCTTCAAATGCGGGCATGCGGCGTGCCGCTGCGGCTTCGGCACGAGGGCCCTGGCCGCGCGGGTTAACCTCTGGACCGTTAGGCGGACATCGATTCCTACGTCCTCACGCTTCCATCACCCGCCCGGCAAAGGAAGCCGCCTTCGCGGCACTCCTCGGCATGGCCAGGGCCTAGCATTACGATTATCGCCCGGTGGTCGATGTGTTCAGGTTGCGCGGTCAAAGCCCAACGTCTTCTCCTCAGCAACTGGTCAAAGGGTCGCCTTCTGCCCGCGAATATGAACACAATCGCCTACGCAGAGCTGGCGTGAAGCCAATACACGGAAACTCGGCCAGAAGCAGGTATCGCGCCTCGATCCGAGAGGGAGGTCTGCGAATGGAGAGATCCGTTAGGTCGACGATAAGAAGGTGGCGGCATCCGCGGCATGTATCGATCCGCGCAAGCTAGCTCTCGATCGAGTGGGACGCCACAGGCCTCACCGTCACTGGCCGCGGGCGCCCACATCCGCGGCACGTTTAACGGCGCTCGCCAGATATACAGTCAGCTTCCGTCAGGCGGCCAATCACGCTCGGTTTGTCGGCTTTTTTGCATGACGTACCCGGCCCTTGCTTGACGCCTGCACCAGAGTCACACCGACGCCAAGATAGCGGTAACGCCGTTTTTCGGATTCGCAACGCCATGGGCCGAGCACAAGCCCCCTACAACGGGCGGCGAACGCTTAGCCTATTCTGTGATCGCCATTCTAGACGCAGCAGATCACAGATTTTGCTGGTGCCTGTTACAATTGCATCCGAAAGACTGCGTGTGTGGTTTATGAGACGTCCGACCGGTTGCGCGCTCGCATGGTTCGTTGCTTTCGCAGGCGTGACCACGCTGCTTCTGCGCATGATGTTTGCTGCCGATTCGGCGCCGGACATCATGTTTCCCAAGAAGTCCTTCATCTGGTTCAGTGAGCCGAAGCCATATGCGAATGTCTATGTCATCGGAACGCTCACTGGCGAAGGTGTTATGTACAAAAACAATACTACGGTAGTGTCTTGCGACAATAGTCGTATGGAATGTGTGACGTTCACGGTTGACCAGATTGGCCCAAATCAGGGCAAGAATATGCTTGACTCATCAGCCTAAGAGCCTTATATTGTCTGTATGAGCAACGCCGGTTCCTACTCCCCTAAGACCTTGCAGGAAGCGATCGTTTACTTCGCGGACCCTGACAACTGCGTCAATTACATCGTGGCGCGCCGCTGGCCGAATGGTGTTACCTGCCCGACCTGTGGCCGTGCTGATGTCTCTTACGTCGCTGCGCGCCGCGTGTGGCAGTGCAAGACCCGCCACCCGAAGGCGCAGTTCTCCGTCAAGGTCGGAACCATCTTTGAGGATTCGCCGCTGTCCCTGTCGAAGTGGCTGGCCGCTATGTGGCTGCTTGCGAGTTGCAAGAACGGAATTTCGTCGTGGGAGATTCACCGCTCGCTCGGCATCACTCAGAAGTGCGCATGGCACATGATGCACCGCATTCGCCTTGCGATGCAGGACGGCGACGGCATGCTGAGCGGCGAGGTTGAAGTAGACGAGACTTTCATCGGTGGCAAGGCTCGCAACATGCACGCGAAGAAGCGCAAGGAAAAGATTCACGGGACCGGCGGCACGGATAAGGAAATCGTCTTTGGCATGGTCGAGCGCGGTGGCAAGGTGCGCGCGTCTCACGTTGGCACTCGCAGGAAGGGCGAACTTCAGGACGCAATCCGCGAGAACGTGATGGCCGGTTCTGCTATCTTCAGCGACGAATTGAAGTCTTACGAAGGTCTGGACGGTGATTATCAGCACGCCGTCATTAATCACGCTATTGAATACGTAAACGGCAACGTTCACACAAACACGATGGAGAATTTCTGGTCCCTGCTGAAGCGCGGCCTGCACGGAACCTATGTGAGCGTCGAGCCGTTCCACCTCTTCCGTTACATCGACGAACAGGCGTTCCGTTACAACAACCGGAAGGATATGAACGACGCGGACCGCTTTAGCGCCGCAGTTTCGCAGATCGTCGGAAAGCGCCTGACCTACGCGGAGCTGACCGGTAAGGTGGGAGAAAAACCGGAGCCGACAATCACCGCGGTCAAGCCGATCGAAGAACCGGAATGGGAGCCGTTCTAAGCGACAAGGACGCGGAAGGCGGAAGGTCACTTGACCGCCTTCCGCTTTGGTCCCCGTTTCCGTGGGTTCAGGTCCGCCTTCTTCTTGTACTCAGCTTCCCGCCGTAGAATCTCCGCTTTCGGCACGGACAGCACCTTGTCCACTAGCGCCGTGAAGGCATCGTATTCGCTGACCGGCTTTGTCTTGTTCGGCATCCTGGTATCGTCCTACTTGAACAGACGGCGAACGGCTGGCAGCGTGAAATCCGAAAGGATGTCGGCCGGAGCGCAGTCAAGACCGAAGGCGAGTTTCAGAATCGTGTTTAGGCTTACCATGGTCCGTCCGCGCTCGATATCGCTCACGTAGTTCGTTGTCAGGTCCGACGCCTGAGCGAGCTTTTCCTGAGTCAGTCCGCGTTCAGTCCGGAGACGCCTCACGGCCTCACCGAACGTCTGCGCCTGAGATGCTGCCTCGGGAGTCACGATGGTGTCATTCGACATCAGCGGACCCCCTTGCGTCGATATGGTACAGGATATATCCTATACCGTGACCATGACAAGACAGGAGTGCATCCGCTCGCTCTTTCTCGTCCCTGCCGAGTCCTACACCTTGCGCGAGGTCGCGCACCTGACGGATACGCCAGCTCGCTCGCTGAGGCGCGAGGTTGCTAACGGCTACCGTGACGCGTCGAAAGTGCGCGGCCTGTGGTGCTTCACGTGGCGTCAGGCCGTCTGCGCGGCGATGCAGCGATGGACGTTGACCGAGATACACGATGCGCTCGGGAGCGATGCCGCCGCCGTCCTGCCGCCGTTGCTCGCGCTTCGCAGCGTGACTATCCGCTTGCCGGAATACATCGTTCTCGCGCTGGAAGCAGTCGCGGCCGAGCACAACACGACGCTGGACGGCGCCATGCACGGCGAGCTGATCGACTTCGCCGGATCGATCGCCGGATGGATGGAGCCGCGCGCCGCCGGATACCAACGCGCGTACATGTATCCCGGTCGGGAGTAAGCGTATCAGTCCAGGACGCATTTCATTCCGCCGCCGTTAGGTCTTCGGCGTGTTGTGATTCTTTGTATCCGGTGTTGCAGTACTGATGCATCAGATTGGCGTTTTCTGGATCTCGCGTACCGCCATCTTGAATGCGGACGTCATGGTCGTAGCTGATGGATCGCGGCCCAATGCGCGCGCCGCACTTGGAGCAAGGTATCGCGGAATCGAGCGCCTTACGAAGATATGCGACAGTCTTATTCGCCCGCGTAAATTCTTGGTTTTGCTCCCTCTTAGCTCCGAAGCGCGCGCCGATAGTCGCGCCGATAGTCGCGCCACCGTAGATTCTCTTTACGATTTCGTCAGACGGCAATCCCTCCGCTATAGCCGCAAGAACCATCGAATAATACTCCATCAGCGCTTCATAGCTCTTGAGGCGACCACCCTTGATGTTAACGATTTCGTTCGTAATGTAACGATGCTTGAGCAGGAATTCCTCAAAGGTCGCGCGATGTGATGTAAACCATTGGAATTTCTTATCGCGGTCGAATTTTTGAAACAGTCCGGCGATTGCCAAGAATGCGGTGGGTTGGTATCGACCAGTCACCCCGTAAAAGTACACCGCCGGATGTACACCTAACGAACTAGCATGCTTCCCTGATATGCGCTGCGCTAGACGCCTCGCCTGCTTTAGCCATCGAATGGTCTCGCTGCCGTCGGGGTCATCAGTGGTCGCGTCGCGACCCTTCGATTTCGTGGCTCCGGGGGCCACCGACGCGTCCAGCGGTACGATCGTGGTTTTGGCTAATTTCGGGGTTTTGACGCTTACGGCATCGTTAGCAACGCCCACAAAATCAAACACTAGGCCAAGACTATCGCCACCGGAGTAGCTACGCCCAGCAATTGGTAACTCCAATGTCTCAATTGGTTGCTTGGGCATTGGTGGGACAAATAGAATGTCGAAGATTGCCTTAGCTTGTTCCCGTATGAGTTGCTGGGTTAGCTCTGGAAACTTCTGCCAGTAAGGATGGCCGACTCCGCCGCGAATGATCGCTCTAGCCGCTAAGGCGCTCGGCGCTTTTCGCGATTTAATGATTTTTAGCTCCGTTTGGTCAATGGCAACCGCCCGTTGATTGATTTTGTAGAATGATTCCTCGGCTTTCCCGGCGTCGCCAGGTACCCATAAGATAGGTATTGGAAAGAGGTCGGCATTCCGACCCACGAGTACTAAGTCTTGACGAGATGTATCGGGATTCTTAGCCGCTGCCTGCGACGCCTTATACGAACCAACGAGGCGCTTTACCTCAGAACGAGTCTTAGCCGCTGCTTCCAATTGTTCTGGTGGAACTAGGTTTGAAAAGAAGGCGAGAGAACGGACACCGTCGCCGTAGTCATCCTCAACCCACGCAATGAGAGCGCTAAGTCGATGCGCACCGTCGATAACGAATATATTGCCGGTTATCGGGTTCCGCCACCCGATGATTGACGGTACAAAATCACCAGAAACGAAACTATGAACAAATTCTGCGACTGCGCGCGCCGTCCAGTATGCGGTCTCGCGCTGAAAGTCCGGTTTACGCAACGCCTCTCTGCTGATTCCGGTAGGGGCCAGGTCGGGTAGCCGGAGGTAAACGGCTCGCTGTGGTGACTGGCTGGCGAGTACACCAGGCTCCAAACTCTCGAAATCTTCGCGGACGAGTAGCGCATCTAGGTTAACAAGATTCGTCGCCATTGGGCTCCAATCTGGCCGGGCGGTCATGACGGACCTCCGGCGCTAGACGCATCATGCTCCCAATCCGGCGAGGATACGCCTCTTCGCTTGATGAGTGAAGCATATTCTTGCCCAAATCAGATAGGTCGCGTTGAATCTCCCGCTAGTTACCCCGTAATCAAGTGGACCGACAATGAGGTAATCGCCGCAGACGAACCTAGCGTGTTGCATTGCCGAAAGCTGACGATCAGTCTCGTTCGCGACTCGGAGCTCGCCCTGTGGGTTGAGGAACCAATCAATCAAGCGATCGCGACTTGCAAAGACGCCGATATGCGAACGCTGAAATGGACGATCGAGGACCCGCCCTTCTGGAGAAGCCTTGAGGCCACCTCACATCGCCGATTGCGTAATTAATCACGAACAAAGGCTAAGGCCGGATCTTCCTGCCCGCCGCCTAACTCGAGGTAGAACCCGGCGCGGCCCGGCTTCGGCCCGCCGGCCGAGCCGGCTCAGAAAGTCAAAATCTGCACGGCGGCGCGCGGCCTGCATCGCGCGACTCACATGCAGGCAGGCCGTGCGCCGCGCTGCCGTAGCCACGTGGGCCCTGGCCGCGCGGGTTAACCTCTAGACCGTTAGCCGGACCACGATTGCGGCGCCTGCACCTTATCCCCCACCGACCGGCGCGTCGCCTGCACCCGCGCAACTCGCACGTAGACATGCCATGCGCCAAACTATTGTAGCCATGCGAGCGTCGGTCATGCCATCGGCCAACCTCCGATTCTCGCCGAAGGAGTCCCGCATAACGAAGCTTTTCGCGAAGACGCAACGTTGTCTTGCCCAAATCGTGACTTATCGGAATGTAGCCGATGACGGAGTATCAGTGGGCGGATGCATCACCGGGTCGGCTTCTACCAGCATGCCGTCCGAAAGCGAGGCGGTTCCCCAGCCGTCAGCCTTTCAGCGGTGTTTACAAATTCGTAACAGCACGAATGGCGGCGAACATGTGTTTGAACGGTATGTGGGTAGAGGTCCATTTTGCGCTCTCGCAGACTGCACAAGAATCTGTGCAAAGCAAATTGTAACGACGTTCGCGTGGCTGCGGAAAGATTGCGGAAATCCACATTACCGGCGCGGCTTTCAAGAGCATTCAGTCTCGGGTTGCAGCGATTTGCACAGCTCACTGTGCACTTTGCTCTTGACACGCCCGTATACGAGACGTACCTTGGCGCTGGCAGACGAATACGGGACGCGAAAAACCCAGTTTATCTGCCTCCACAACGCCCGCGTGACAGCGCGGGCGTTTTTCTTATTGCCCTTGACATTTGGCGGATCAAAATCCAATCTTCATATGGGTGCTGGTGGTATTTGCCAGTAACGGGGCTGTCACCCCGATGTTTCACATAGTGGAGGCAGAATGGCAGTTGAAGGATCATTCAAGAAGTATTTACGCAACCAAGTACGCATTTCGGTAATTATTATTGACGTCTTAATCGCCGCGATCATTCACATCGCGACAATCCTAATCGGATAAACGCGAAGCCGCCAGCACCCGCTGCTTTTCGTCGCTAATAGAACGTTGTTGACATCAAACAACGCCGTCGATAACGGCCGGCTAACTCGAGGTAGCACCTGACGCGGCCCGGCTTCGGCCCGGCGGCCGAGCCGCCTCGAAACATCAAAACCTGCACGGCGGCGCGCGGCCTGCATCGCGCGACTCACATGCAGGCAGGCCGTGCGCCGCGCTGCCGTAGCCACGTGGGCCTTGGCCGCGCAGGTGAACCTCTAGACCGTTGGGCGGACGGGCCGAGCGCGCATGCCGCTCCGTCCGCACCGCTTTTCTTCGGCACGGATCCGAGATCGATCCGGCTGTCGTCCCTGCTGCGCAACGGCAACAGAAGCGCGTGCCTGCCACAGAAGCTTCGGCTCGTTTTGCGCGTAGCTCACGTTGTTCGCCAGGCACCGCCCTGTGCATGAGCATCGCTCAATGTTCAAGCGGCGGTGCCTGACAAGACGCCGTGCTTATCGGCTTCGGGTCGTGGTTTGCACGAGCAGTGCAACCAAGCGCCACATTTATCGAGCAAGAATTCTGCGAACGGGCTAGACGTACCGGCAGCGGCTCCGGCGCCGAGGTTCTGCCACATGTATCGCAAGCCAAGAGGTATCGCATCACGATCCAGATGAGACGTCGTATTGCACGCGTGCGTCGGCGCCGCCCAACTCACGGTAGCACCCGACAAGACGCCGAATGCCGCGCCCGCCGGCCGAGCCGGCTCGTGCAGCGCGAGACGGACGGCGTCACGCCGCTTGCAGACGCTCCAGCGTGTACCGGCTGCTGTTGTCGCGGCAAGCGGCGCGCCGCCTGTCCGCTGGCGCGTGGATGCGTCTTGCGGGTGAACCGTCTGACCGTTAGGCGGACATCGATTCCGTCGGTTGCACTTTTCCCCCACCCGCCCGACGTGCGCTGCGCAAGCGTCTAGCGGTGGGGGAGGGAGGGCACGCTTGCGCCATCCGTGGACCGATTTCGATTCCATCCGTTAGGCGGTCGGAAAAAGGAGGCCGCCGTCCGGCGGCAACAGCGGACATGCCAGGGGCCTAGCATTGCGATTTCACTCCTATGTTCGATGTCGGATCGTTTGCCGGTCACCCCGTTGCAACGAAAGGTCTGCACTCAAGGATGACAATATTGGCCTCGTCCGTGCTCGAGCGTCCTCAGAAGGTCCGAGGCTTGGCGATCATCAGAACTACCGCAATAGCAGGAGCGACCGTCGCGAATAGGCCCCACAGCTCCCATTGCAGCGACTTTGATCTGTAGCCCGCCCAATCCAGTTCGCCGTCGCGGTCCAGCATTGTCAAAAGCTGCTTTTGGAGCGGCGCGACCTTCCAGGCAAAAGCAATTCCGGAGAGAGCAAAGGCCAGAATAGACCACGCGATCCAGCCGGTATGAAGAAGCGGCAGGCCTGCCCGTGTGGCGGCCAGAATTCCGGCGACTGTTATCACGACGACGCCTGGAATGGTGAACCACCGATCAGCCCGGATTAAACCTTTCATCGTATGAGCGATAATCGCCCGGTCCTTCGTGCTGTCGGCGTGCGCTTTCCAGAATAGCCCGGTAATGATGTTGCCCATGAAAATGATGACCGCGAACACATGAATCACCTTCAAAACTTGATACATAAGCCCTCAGAGATATCACGGAGTCCGAGTCACCAACGTCGAGAATAGATCGGTAATTCGTCGGAGTGGTTCTCTACCAAACAAACTACGTCCTGTGAGGTCTGCAAGCATGGGCAAGATGTCACATGTCGGACCCATGACCTTTGGCACATGCGCGGGAGGTTCTTGCCGGAGCGCGAGCTCTCCGCGCCTGCCCGTCCCCTGCCAGCTGTGCAGGCCGCCATGCGCAGAGCGCTCAGTTTCCGAGCCGCCGCCTAACTCACGGTAGCACCCGACAAGACGCCGAATGCCGCGCCCGCCGGCCGAGCCGGCTCGTGCAGCGCGAGACGGACGGCGTCACGCCGCTTGCAGACGCTCCAGCGTGTACCGGCTGCTGTTGTCGCGGCAAGCGGCGCGCCGCCTGTCCGCTCGCGCGTGGATGCGTCTTGCGGGTGAACCGTTTGACCGTTAGGCGGACATCAATTTTCCTACGGCCTCACGTTTCCGCCGCCCGCCCGGCGAACACCGCATTTGTCGTGAGTTGCTCATCCGGTAGGGCGGCATCACTGTTGTCGACCATCGGCGTTCGGGTCGAGCTAGCCGCTGTCGAAACTGCTTATCAGATCCAGCCCAGCTTCATTACGGTGTACGCCGATCAGCAATGTCGGCGACCAGTGTCGCACAGTGCAGTTTGGGCAAACAACCAATAATGGTCAGGTGTCAGGGCACGCGCCCTTGAACTCTTGACTCTAAGCAACATCTTCAGGGTTTACACGTATACAGCGGTAATCCAGCCATCAAAAACCAAGTGGCTGGTTTTCGCGCTGCGCTCACCATGTAGGTGAGAGCCTAAACACGGTGATAACCGCCGTGAGGAGGAAACAATGAAGAGGTTTGCTGGCATGATTCTGCTGTTTGCTTTCGTCTCCGCGCCAGTGTTGGCGCAGTCGGTTAAAGAACGACTTAAGAAGCTCGAAACAAAAGCAACAAACGTCGAAACGCGCTTGACATCGTTAGAGCAATGCAAAGTGTATTACGGTGCCGTCAATCCGACCGGGGCCGCGGCGGGTAACATACCAGACGGTCTGGTCGGGCGTAGCTCGCCGGGGGTATATCACCTCAACTTCGGCAAGGTGCTTCCATCTTTGGATGTTTATAACGCCGTAATTGTGGCAAGCGGTGTTCGCCCGGCGGGCCAACCAGTCACTGTCAACGCGAGCAACAAGCCCGGCGATGAGCATCACGCCTTGATAGTTGAGATATGGGCAGGAGGCGTACCGACGGATGCTGCGTTCCGGTTTGTTGTTGTTGTTGCGCCAAGCGCCTGCCCTCATTGACTCACGGAATGGCAGCGGAGAATGTAACCCGCGGTCTTGCCGCCTAACTCGAGGTAGAACCCGGCGCGGCCCGGCTTCGGCCCGCCGGCCGAGCCGGCTCGTTCAGCGGTATTTGCGCGGCGTCACGCCGCCTGCATCGCGCGCTTCAAATGCGGGCAGGCGGCGTGCCGCGCTGCCGTAGCCACGTGGGCCCTGGCCGCGCGGGTTAACCTCTAGACCGTTAGCCGGACGAGGACAAGGTGGCCGCATTCGCGGCATCAATTGATCGGCGCAAGCTAGCTTTTCATCGAGTGCGTCGAGCAAAGACCCTCACCCTCATCGGCGGTTGGGCGCGCCTGTCTGCTGGCGTTGCTGAACCGCGCTCACCAGCCAACCCTCGGTTCGTTAGGCGGCCGCGAAACGGACCGTTACTTACACCAATTTGCTGGCCGACACAGACCGCGTGTTACCAGCGCGAGCTAGCTGAGAGCTAGCGTCCGCTTTGCGGCATTGCGCCTGCTAACATTGCCCCATAAATGTCAAAGCGCGGGTTCCTCCCCAAGAGAACAGCCACCAACGACGCGACGTTCCTGATAGGTGCCTGCTTGTTGAGAAGCAGCCCCACTAATCTGTGTCGGACCGTAGGGCTTTGAACATCGATACCTGACCTCCGGAGGCGCTCTCTGCGTTCGTCGTCAGCGTGGTATTGGTAGCCGTATATCCAGTCGGTCAACATGTTCTCTTGATTTACCTTCTGATCGTTGACGATGAGAACGGACGATAGATGCTCTGGGTGATTGTGAAACACTGCGTGTTGATCTCTAATTAGTTCGGTCAATCGCAAATCAGTGAACTGACGTCTCAGAATGGAGCAAACATTCACGAAGCTAGCGCGCTCATTTTGCAGGATAAATAGGCGCAGCCTTTGAAACAAAATGTCGAGCGCATCGCGCGACGGCAGTTCGGCTATCACATCACAATGACCATCTTTAACATGGATCGTTAGCTCGCAAGGAACTCCTTCTTGGACGGGCATCGACTCGAACCATTCCTCGTATTGAACTAGAAACCGATTCAGCGTGGTGACCTCCGCATCGGAAAGTTCGCCAGCTATTACGGCCGGTTGGCCCTCACCGTCGTCCAACGTCAGTCGATACGCCTGTGTCATCGCGTCGCCAGTATAGCAATTGATCGCAACCGGGTAATTAAGGAATTTCACTGTACCAGATCTCTCAAATCGCTGCGTCAGGGCCTCTAATTGTCGGCGAAACGCTCGCCGTGATCCAGGTGCAAATCTTTGGGGTTCGGCACTTCGGCGGTGGCAATCGCGTGCCGGGGTAGGACGGTAAGAGAACATCGGCGCTCTGCGCCCGTCGGCATGTCGCGAAACCCTATGCACTTTCCAATTGTATGCAGGTAGGTGCTTCGGCGATCACGCACCCTATCCGCCGCTTAGGTTCAAGTTTGAACTGCAACACTGACGTTGCGGGGATAATACACGAGCATAGAGTGGACGATTCCGGCGAACAGGCGGAAAGCTCTGCTTTCCGGCATAGCTGCAGTAGAACCGAAGAGAG
>Ga0193696_1000496_pt1 | contig 13625 bp, 14 predicted proteins | sample L3m1metaG_FD_145074 | JGI IMG/M metagenome (GOLD analysis project Ga0193696, IMG submission 145074) | Soil microbial communities from a riparian zone of the East river system, Colorado, United States - L3m1 | ecosystem: Environmental > Terrestrial > Soil > Riparian zone | place: USA: East River... | reverse complement strand
AATGGAACTGCAACACTTTCTGATATTCAACAGTATGCTGCGTATAACTCGCAGACTCCTGCTGAGGCTCAGGCAATGATGGGTCTTGCAAGTCTTTGGTATCAGCAACTAGGTAATAAGCAGCCCTACGGCTATAACTACTAAGGCGCAAAATGACGTGGCTTGATAATTATCGAGCACGGCTTAATGCAATCTCGGCAAATGCTAAGGTAACAAATACCAAGTCAATTTACGACATTGCTAACGCCGTTACGGCGGCTGCCCCCAGAACTCCTTATGTGGCATGGTCTGGGGGCACTCCCGGCAAATCTCAATGGGATGACTACAATCCTTTTGAGAAACTTTTGCATTCCGAAACACTTGCGAACGTTCTTGGTAATCCAGCAGTTCACAACGTCATTGATACTTTGTCGCGTCCCGGTTACGGGATCAGAAATGTCTGGACAGACCTAGCAAATGATCCGATTGAAGCATTCCGTAAAGGATTTACGGGTGAAACTGAGCCTACGGGTGTCGACGTACTGGCGAAAATCGGAGTCAAGGATTCGCAACCAGATACTAATGAGGCTGGCGATTGGATTCGTGCTCTTACTGGCTTTGGCGTTGACGTTGTTTCTGATCCGCTAACTTATATCCCTGGCGCTGCTGTTGCACCTGTCGGGAAAGGTTTGCTCAAGGCACTTGGCCTCGAAGGTACCAAATTTGTCAAAAATGAAGCAAAAGTAGCGACCGAACTAGACCCTGTTGGGCAGGCTTCTAAAGAACTCGCGGCTACAGGTAAAACAACAGCCCCTGATAATGTCGCTGAGCAGTTAATCCGTAATACAGATAAACAAGCCAACGCTACTGAAAATATCCCGGCTGTCACGGTGCCTCAGTGGGTGCAGCCTGCCCTCCCACATACCCGCGTCCCTTCCACCATTGGACCAGAGCGGCCGCCTCAGGTTCCGGGGGTCCCATCCCTAGGGTCAGAAGCAGTATCGCCCGGTCAGGGCGTGCTGGATTTTGCTATGCCTAAAACTTTTGAGCGTGGACCACTTGCTCCGGAAGAAAACCCCTGGCAATCCTTTGAACAACACCTAGCAAACCAAGGTGTAAAGCCTGCTAAGGAAATTGTAGATGATGCTAAGGGTGGAAATACTGCACTATTAGATGAGTCTGGTGCTCAGGCGGCTTTGACTGATGCACAAAAAGCAGGAGTAGTTGATTCTTTAAAGGGCTATACTAGCCGTGATATTACTCGTGTCCTTGAAAAATTTAAGGTTACACTACCTAGTGGCGCTCGGAAATCAGAGAAACTTCAAGAGGCTCAGTTCGATTCATTCAACTCTAAGAATGCAATCACACTAACTAACGGGCTTATCCGTAACGCTGTGCAGATTCTTGGTCCTAATTTCCGTACCCCTAAGAATGCACCTCGCGGTATCTTTAATGAAGTTCAGCGGGCACGACGTACTGCAATGTATGACACACTTATGCCTATGATGAAAGCCGCTGACGATACTCTACGGGCAAAAGGTATTGAGCCAATTCTAGGTTCTGGCAAATCTGGTCTCCCGCTAAGTCTCCACGATGTTCTGTCGTCTATGCCAAGGCATCACGTAGAGAACTACTTTATGACTAACCAGAAGTCAATTCCTATGACTGCTTGGTTGGATATTGCTAAAGAACTTGTCAAGTATGTGCGCTCTGGTGCCGATGATGCTGCTGGTGCGGCAGCCTATAAAGAAGTTGATAATATTCTGGCAGCTAATATTGGCCGACAGGGAGATAAGATTAGCAACTACAACGAGTTTAACTCTCGGATGGTTGCTAATAACCCTATGGGTAAGACAATCGCTGATACTGAGCACTATCGGCTCATGCGTGATTTGTTTAATGCTGCACCTGCCATTGCTCAGAAGATGGAAACTAACTCAGCACGCTACGGTATTCAGTACGGTCGTAAGGTTAAACAACTAGAACTTGGTACACTCAAGTCATTTGCTGAGGCTGTAGAGGCTACAGACGGAATTGGTACCGATCTTCTACAAATTGCTACAGACCTACCTGCTATTGTTGAAACTGCAGTTAAAGCCTCGGGTGAAATTCCTCCGGTAGGTGCTGCTGAGCAGGCTTTGGCTAATCTTACTGAGGTTGCACAAAAGTCACTTCCTCTTCCTGAAATGGAAGTACAGGCGGCTGTCGGAAAAGCAACTGCTAAGGGTAACAAGATTGCAGCAGTTAAAGAATCACTTAACTCTGCTGAGCAAGAAATGGGTGAAATCTTCGATGATTTGGTCCCTACCGCTGATCTTAACGATCTTCTGGAACTTTCCAATGGTATTGCTCAGGTTCGAGCACTATTCCCTCATGTAGCAAATAAGGACGTTCGACCTATTCTTCTAGGTACTGAGTCAATGACTAAGACTCTGGCCTATAAGTACCATGAACAACTAGGTAAGATTAGTCAGGCATACACCAAGGATGAAATCTCTGAGGCATTTTATCGTGTTCAGACTGGCCATGATCAACTAGTTAGTAATCCTAGAGTTAAGGCTGCTACTGTTGAACTCCGAAATGTTATTGACATGGCATTCTCGTCTGACACTAAAATCGGTAAATTGGCTCGAATGGGTATCGATCCTCGCCATATTAATGAGAAACTCGGACATTTTGGGGTTGGAGACAAGTATCGATTCGTCGGAAAAAATTACGACGAGGCTATGGGTTCATGGCGCTCATGGGAGAATGTTGATGATCCACTAGCACTTCTTTCTAAGACTTATGCTGCTGGTATGGGTGCCTACTCAGAAATGCTAATGGGCTCACGAATCAGTAAACTATTTGGTGAGAAAACTTATAAGCCAGGGTTGGTCCGAATTACTGACTCTGGCGGTAGAAGTCGTGTTGCTAAGGTAATTGATCCTAACCTTTACTACCCTGATGACATTGCTAAAGAACTACGGGTACTTGATAATACACTTAACGAACTAATTAAGCCTGCCAGCAATAACAAGGTCCTTAGGACATTTGACGCTGTCACCCATATGTACAAGACCCAACTTACTATTTATCGTCCTGGTCACCACCTTCGTAATACTTATGGTGACACTTGGCTAGGAATGATGGATGGAATGTTCTCGCCTAAGTGGTATGAGAAGGGTCTTAAAGTCATGTCAGCCCGAGGCGGCGCATACGCTGATTGGGACCCTGAATCACTAGCTAAAATTACTGCTACAGCCGCAGGTAAGCCTGTAACTAAGTTTACCTGGCGTAAGCCGAACGGAACCACCGAGACAGTAGAACTAAATGCCGAGGAAGCCTTTAGGCTAGGATATGCTCATGGTATCTACCCGACGTACCAGATTCTTGAAGACTTGGGGATGGCGACAAACACAGGCTTTGATTTTACTCGGTCTGGTATTAGCGGTGGCTTACGTCATATTAACCCAATGCACTACGCCGAAAAACTCACTAACGGTGGAGTTAAGGCAGGACAAGTACATAAGGCAGCCGGAAAACTTTCTGAGGTTCGGGACCATTACCACCGATCAGCCCACTTTACATACGCACTAGAGAATAACCCTACTGTAGTTGCTAATTCCTTTGAAGAAGCATTAGACAAGGTAGGCGTTGCAGCGTCTATGAGGGTCAGAAAATGGCACCCTGATGGCTCTGATTACTCACGCTTTGAGCAGCAGGTAATGCGACGTGGAGTGCTGTTCTATTCCTGGATGCGTAAGGCTATTCCTCTAGTAGTTGAAGCCCATGTAATAACTCCTGGCCGTGCATTGCTATATCCCAAGGCAATGTATGCTTTGGCAGAGGCTAATGGTATTGATCTAGAAAATGGATTTGGTGACCCATTCCCGTTAGATCAACTATTTCCGTCATGGATGGAAAACACTAGTCAGGGTCCAGTACTAGGTAATGCCGACAGTGGCTACTTTGGTATGAAAACTGGTGTTCCTAGTGCAGATATTCTTGATGGCTACTTCAACGTAGATAACCCTGGTGCTATTAAGAGTACACTGATGGGTAACCTTAACCCCGCACTTAAAGCACCTATTGAAATTGGCACCGCTCCTAAGGGGGCATTTGCTCAAGATGTTCGCCTCGGTGGTGCTCCTGTACCTACATTTGCTGACTATATTACTAAACAACTTCCAAATAGTTCTCTAGTTGAGAATTTAACAGATCGAAGCCTACCCGGAACAAGTGCTGATCCTAAATCTAATCAAGGTTATGAGCCACAACTCAACGTTGGTGGAATAACGCTAGACTCGAACGCAATTGCTGGATTAAACTGGCTGTCAGGGCTAGGAATCTCTGATATGAGTAAACCGTCGTATCAGAATTCAGCCCGAAAAGAAAAGCAGCAGGCGAAAGCACAATTCGTCAAGGATAACCGGTAATGGAGACTGATACCTACGCCTATAATCCTCAGGTTAATATGCAACAACCTAAGGATAACCCTTACGATTATCAAGTTGCTATTCGAAATCGTCTTGCCCAGATTAATGACATGGGCACTCAACAAAACCAGTATGTCCAGCAAAAGGCTATGGCGGACCAACAGAAACGCCTGGAAGCCCAGCGGCAGGCTATGATGGCTGCTGCTAGTCAGCAACAAGGTTCTGTCGGTGGAGATAGTGGTGCAGATTATGGTACTGGCCAAGGTGCTCAGGCTAATAATCCAAATCCACGTTCTGTTGCTCAGGCTTTAGCATTTGCTAAGCAGGCTGCGGCTAATGGAGACTCTAGTTGGTATCGTCGTTGTCTTGCATTTGTTGCTTCTGCATATGGTCTTGCTGGTAGTGGATCAAATAGGGCAATTGATGCATATAATCTAGCAGCGAGTCAAAAACGTATTGTAAATAGTGGAACACCTAATACTGGTTCGGTTGTTTACTGGAATACAGGATCAGGTAAAGCAGGTCACGCTGCTCTATACGCTGGCAATGGTATGATCTACTCCAATGATATCGGTGGCGCTGGACGAATTTCACTAGTACCAATTGGTGATATCAGTAAGAAATGGGGAGCACAGTATCTCGGTTGGTCTGATCCATACTTTGCTGCAAGTCCTAGGCGGTAGATATGCCTTATGACTTTGAGCAAGCCCTACGTGCGAGACTTGCTGCTATTGATGATATGGGTACTTCTCAGACTACCTTTGAGAAGTTTCAACAGCAGAAAAGAGCGGCTGCTCAAGCCGCACAAAATCAAATGGCTATGTTTAGTGCACAGCAGCCTACGCAATCTATAGGTGGCGGAGTTCAAATGCCTGCTGCTAATGGTAATAGTGCATTTGAAAAGTTTAAGAATGCTATTGGGATGCAAGAATCTGGCAATAACTATAATGCTAGAAATGCATCAGGTGCTACAGGTAAATATCAGATCATGGCTGGTAATATTCCTTCATGGTCTAAAGCAGCATTAGGCTACAGTGTTACTCCACAACAATTCATGGCTCCGGCTATTCAAGAAAAAGTAGCCACGTATTATCTAAATCAGTATTACCAGAAGTATGGCGCGGCAGGCGCGGCTGTTGCATGGTACGCTGGTGAAGGAACCGCTCAGAAGTGGATTCGAGCAGGTGGCGGCGGTTCTTATAACAGTACACAAGCAGGCGGTTATCCTTCCATTAATAGATATGTGCAACAAATCATGGCAAGGATGCGATAACCGTGAATGAATTTATGGCATTAGTTTCCAATAGAGTTGTTGATATTGGAGCAGTGCTCGTAATATTCATCGGACTATTAGCAACTAGTCGGCTTTACACGAAAAGACAACATGATGAGATTGTCAACTTCTACAAAGAAACTGCGTTAACGCTGGTAAAAAACGTAGAAAAGATGATCGAAAATGATGATCTTACTCATTCTTTGCTAAAGTCCATTCTCAATAAAGCCGAAGAATCTGAGGCTAAGAAATGAGTTTGTGGCAAATGATGATCAGTTCGTTTTCAAGAAAAGAAGTAGAAGACGGCCAACGCCTAAAGGCAAAAGCCGATGAATTGACAATACAAGTAGATGCAAGGATAACACGACGTCAAAAAGTAAAAAGAGAAAATCATTTAGGAACGAATGTAAAAAGAGCGATGGGCGGTTAATATGGAGAGCGCTGTAGCGGTTGCAGCACTAGCAGCGATTGGTTTGTTCACAATCGTTACATGGACATTTGTTATTCGATACTTAAGAAAACCTTGGAGAAGTACCCGTGAGGGTAGAACTCTAATGTTTATGAAAATTTGTCTTGCATTGATTGGTACAATTATATTTGTTTTTAGATTTATACTTAATGGTCCTGAGTATTTTGACTTCAGAGCAGGAATCTACACTGTATTATTTTTAACAATGACTTGGCAAATGATCATGTTCAATAAGTATCTTATGGAGAAGGACAACAGCAATGAACGAGGTAATTCAGATTCCACCACGCCTGAGAGCGATTCTGTACTATAGCCTAGGCGTTCTTAACGTAGCATTTCTATCTGCCCAGGCTACTAGAATTGGCGATGGAACTCCTGCTGCACAATGGCTTGATTTTGGTCAGCAAACTACAGCAGGTGTTTCTGCACTACTCTTTGGTATGGCTGGTGCGAATGTGATCAGTAATAAAATGATCGCTACACGTAGTCGTGGGAGCCTCGGGCAAAACGTAGACTAGACCTTGACACGGCAAGGCCCACCCCTCTTGTATGAGTAGGGGGGTGGGCCTTACCATGCTCACATGGGAGAGCCAACGGGTTACGAGCACTTGACCGAGACTCGTAAGGAATGGTCAGCAAGAGCCAGATGTGGGAAACTTTCGCTTGCTGAATCAAAGGAAATGTTTGAACAGAAACAAGGAAGGCCGTTGCGCCAACCTCCGTGGAGAGATTTTTGCAACGGCTGCCCTGTAAAACAGAATTGCTTTGCTTACGCTGTAGTACATGAAGAAGATGGAATATGGGGAGGACAAACTAAGCGTCAGCGAAATAAGATAAGTCCACTGGTTCGAACTCAAATGACGGAGCAGGCGATTCGTTCGGGATGGTTAGAGTATTCGGTTGAAATTGTTCTGGCTCCGACTGTTGACTTTGAGTTTGACTTTCCTGATCTACTTTTTGCTTAAGTTCTGTATACCATTGTGCTAGATGCCGTAAAGTCTCTGGGTCAATGATAAGCGGGGGTTCCCCTCCCCACCTCTCTTTATCTGACTTGGCTCCCCAATCGACTTTGTATCCTGTCTGCTGTCGGAAGTGTTTGTCTCGACAGAGGTTCGAGCAGTACCCGACCGAATTGTAATTAGTACCGAAGTACTCTTGGCAGTAAGTACATTGCTTGGTAACAAATCGAGATGGTCTAGCAAGAAAAGCAAGAGCCGCTTCTCCCTGTCGTTCAAGATTTTCTGGGGCACGGTCTAGCCTTTCTGCTGAATGATCAACATAGCCTGACGTATCTACACCTAGTGATGCAACTAGCGCGAGTGCCTTTTGGCGCTTGCGCTCTTTTAGTTTATCTGGTCTCATTGTTTAATCTCCGCCATATTGTTACAGATCAAGTAGTAATAACCATGATTTAGTGCTGATTTCCAATGTGACCTATCGTGACTCCCTCTGTCAAGACGCACTTTAGTCCACATTTGAGCAGTAGTTAGAATCTGTGGTGACTGTTCAATTACTTGAACTCCGTTACGTCTACCGTAAGATTCAACAATACCCTCAGCCTGTGCAACCTCCATACGTGAGCCTGATTGTTGGAGAGCGAGCCATTTAAACAGTTTGTACTTCTCCATGACGATTAAATCCGGTCGAGGTTCTGCCTCTAACCAGTCAATCAAATCATCATTGGTATGTACTTGTTCCATTTTTCGTGGCTCGCCATCCACAAACACACATAGGCCAGTATGTTTACCTGGGTCTACTGCGAGGAGACGACTCGGCGGCTTTTTCAATTGCCCATTCAGCCTCACGAGTGAGGCCGCGGTATATTTCTTTTCGGTACCCATCTTCATCGCCTAACTTTGCGCCTCGACAGTGAGCGCAGTCTCTTTGTAAAAGATCAGACTGCTCACAGTACTTATCGTCTGATGGCATGTTGGACATTAGGGTTAAATCCTTCGAACCAGAGGTCAGTGTACTTATCACCAAAACCTACACGGAGCCTGTCGAACTTAAGATCACGGCCTTCAATAGGTGCTACACCAGGATATTCTTCACCTGAGAAAACTGCCATTGTCATATGTGGAATAAAACCATGTTCTGACTTAAGCGGTGTATTAGTGGGAGCAAGGATATTACCGTCACCTTGAAGAAGGTGTTGGAGTTTTGCACGTAGATACTCAACTTCAATAGAATCTACAAGTTGGACACTAGCATATCCATCAGGCAAATTAAAGATGCCTATGCCGTTAACTCTACCGGTAGGCGCAAACTCAAATGCAATGAGTTTTAGCCCAAGTTCTACATACGGCTTCATTCCTTGGACAGCGGCTCCTGTATCTCCAAAGAACCCTAATGTAAGATGCTCGTCTCCAACAGCATCTTCCGGAACTAGCATTAACGCGATACCAGCCATTATACTTCTCTCCTTTTTCCTTGACTATACATAGGTTTCATTATACCCGACCCACTAGGCTCCCAACCAACAAGTTCACGGTATACAGGGTCGTTTGGTGAACGATATCCTTCGCAAAGAGGACAAGGTTGAGACCGCTTTTCAGATTGTTTAGCAAAGCAAGTTCTCCTAGGTATATTGTGCGAGTTAGGTGTCGGGCGACATAGAAGTGTTACTCGGCCCATTACTCACCCCACTTGTGGAAATCAACGGCAAACTTAACGCCGAACTTTGGCCGCACATCGGACATGATCTCAGTAATTCTACCTCTATAGTAGTCCTCTTTTCCTTTACGAATTTCAAAAAGAACCGAGTCATGCACTGTGAGCAACATACGACAATCTTCGCAGTCGACTTTTTCATAAAGTTCTACCATCCTTGTCTCTACAATATCAGCGGCGCCTCCTTGAATTAGACTGTTGAACGCCTTATGACCCTCATCTTTGGGATACTGGAAGTGTCTATATCTCCCTGACCAGAGTTTAACCTTTCGTTTGGTTTTGCAGATGGCACTGGCTCGTCGGCTAACTGCGACAAATTGTGGATAAGCCTTCTGGTAGTTGTCTCTAATTCGTTTAGCGTGTTGTTCACTAATTCCAAGTGAGTACATAGCACGTCTGACTCCCCCACCGTATTGCGTAAGATAGACAAACGTCTTAGTGTCCTGCCGAGGGAGGCCCACGTTTGGAGACATTTCAGTAAAGATATCTCGGTCTTCCTCGAAGACTTTGAGTAGCGCTTTTTCTTTGGCATATCCTGTCCCCAATCGTAACTCTAGTTGCGCGTAGTCTGCTTCCCAAAGATCAAAGTCATCGGCAGGAATGAAGCATTTTTTCATCTGCCCATTCCACTGATTTTCACCCTTCCTAGGGATTTGCTGAAGATTTGGTTTCTCACAGGAACTACGCCCAGTTTTAGTTCCGTGTAGTTTATAATTTGGGCGTAGTCTACCGTCAGGTGAGAGAAGTTGCACGTATGGAACGTAATTAGATGACACGGACTTTTGCCAACCACGATACTCAAGCACATACTGCGCGGTAGGGTCTGTAGAACGAACGAGCATTTCGTCGTATTGTTCCATCGCATCTTTATCAAACGACGGTTTCCCTGTCTTTGGTGAGGTCTTAACAACCGGTAGTCCAAGCCGATCAATAAGAACTTCTTTGAGAAAGACTGAACTACCAAGGTTTCCTCCTACAGTATCCACCAGTGATGTCATAATAGTATCACCTATGGCTGCCATTCGGTTACACAGGTCTACGTCAATTCGTACCCCACGCTTCTCCATAGCAATAATTACACGAGTGAACTTCTGTTTGTGTTCCCACCATGCATCAGGAACTTCTGCCTTAAACTGATCCCATACACCATATAGCAACGCTAAACACAGACACGCATCATGGGCTGCATAGATTCGCATATCATCTACTGGAATTCCCTCCCAGCCGAACGTTGCAATCTTAGCCTTAAACGCTCTGTCGTCTCGCTTAGACTCTTCACCATCTACATACTTCTTAACACAATTAGTGAGGTTCTTATCATAAGGTAGGTTCTCATTGATAAGATGGCAGATCAGAAGCGTGTCATAGAACTTACCAGTATATGCAATACCAACAGTACTAAGAGAAACAAGATCGAACTTAGCGTTGTGACAAACGATATAACCAGTGTAAGTTTCCAGGAATTCACGGATATCTTCGAGTACGTCCATTCCAACGTTTTCACCGACACCATAGTTGAATCCCAATGCTGATCTATGGCGTAGTGGTACATAAGTCGTGAAATATACATCACCAACACGGACACTAAAAGAAATACCAATGCACCAACCGCGACCGTCCCGAATATCTCTTGAATAGTCTCCCTTGATACCACTATGATTCGTCTCCGTATCTACGCCGATAATCTCAGCATCTTTAAGTAAATCTTTAATCTCAGACCATTGGGAAAGCGTCACTGTCAACAGCATTTTTTTCACCTACATTCAAATTTGCAGGCTCAAATGTAGTTGCTAGAATGAACTTAAGAGTATTATGGTCTCGAATAGTCATGAACTCATCGCGTTCTTCGGCTAGACGAGTCTTAACAGGGATATTAGCAATGATGTTCTTATCACCATTTTTATCTCGCCAAAGAACAATTACACAACTCTGCTCTGAAGTAATATAGACCGAGCCGTACACATCATCTAGTTCTGTCGGCTTACGGTTATCACCATTCTCTTTACGGTTGTGATGAATAAACCAGAACGCCGTCCCATACTTCTTTCGGATTCGGATCAAAGTACGATTCAGTTCTAGCACCGTCTCGTCGTCGAATTTTTTCAGTAGTTTGTTGTAAGAGTCGATGATTATTAAATCGGGTTGGATATCGTTCAGTAAACTCTCGAAAAAGTTCAATGCGGGTTTGGACGAGAGGATTAGAGACTCCCCCAAAGGTACTACGGTAAAATTGTCCTGCAAGATACTCCGCTGCTCGTCCTCGTAGCCTGTGGATATAGTACTCAGAAATCTCTTCAAGGCTGAGTGGGACATTTCGAGAGAAAGGAACGCGACCTTCAAAGGCCGGACCACCCGCCATCCAAGAAAATCGATACCTAAAGCGGCTGCGATCGCTAATTGAATTGACCATTGGGTCTTCCCAACCCCAGGCTTCCCAGCAACCATGCCAAAACCGCCCACCTCCAACAAATCTTCGATCAGCCATTCTACTTCAATCTCGCTCTCTAGGAAATCATTGAATCCATATAGTAGTTGTGTATTTACTTCGACTTCATCATGAATACTTGTAGATTCTAAAAGTCCGCGGAACGTCAACTCATCATTACCGACAGGGTGTTTCTGCCTTGCCCTATCTATGATATTAAGGAGCCGCTTCTTACGATCGTCCCGGTTGACATATTTCTTCCAACGGTTGTCTGCGTCAACAAGGAGTGCATAGATTTCGTTGTCAAGCATTCCCATCTCTGCACCAGCATAGCCAACGCGCATGAGTGCAAACGAACGTTCACCTTCTGGGATTTCGTCCTTGCAGAAGAGGTCATACTCATTATCCTCCCATCGATACTTAGCAATTACCTTATTTACATTCGGGAGATTGTCTATATCAATTGAATCAGATACTAAGACCGCAGGTGGTTTAAGTTCTTTGAAACTACTGCGGTCGTAATGTCCACCGTTGTTGTTGATAATAGTGACTGGTAGATCATGCTTATAGTTGATTGATCCTGGGGGACGCAGAATCTGATTTCGGTCCCATCCAGAAGTGTCAGCCTTACTTGTATAAGCGATACTTCTGTTTGCTGCTTCGATCCAGTCGAGGTCGGTTGTAAATTCATCTAATATCCAATAACAATGTTCGTGACCATCCGAACTGCTCTGAATCCGTAGGTTGGGTGCCGGGATGCCGTCTGTGGTTGGCTGTGCGGGCTGCTCGCTACCGTTCTCCTTCTGACCCGTGTCCCAGGTAGGGACAGAACCATCATAGTCACACCAGATTACCTGTGAGCCCTTGACGAATTCCCCTGCTGGGTTCGGCTTGCGAAATATTGCAGGTGCTGCATAAACATCTAGTCCCTTCGCGCTATTTGCCATGACGTGACGAATAACATGGTCTCTATGTTTGGGCCACTCAAAGAATACTTTCTTCCAACTATTTGATTTGTACTCGCGTGTCGGGAGATAAACGTAACCTTCTGTGTTGCCCCAAATAGTGTCGACGAATGCACCAATTTCAGTAGCATTCTCGTCCGTGCGGGACATTTAGTCTCCTGTTAGTTGTGCCCATAGATCATCAAGTTCACTAGCCTCATAAATTTTAGGATTTAATCCTAATGGTTCATGACAAGGTAGGACCCGCTCAAAACGGGTACCTTCATTGTACACTATGCCATTATTTTCCATAAGCCCTTTACTACCATGATCGGGACAGAATGGCCATGACAATTGGGGCAGACAATTCCAACAGTAAGGGTAACCACTACAGAACTTGGGATGAAGGAAGTCTTTGATGAATACAACATCGCAATTGACACAACGGAATGTAAACCAATGCGGGGGTCGCTTGCAGTATCCACAGAAAGGAATACCAGCATTGTTATAGCGGGGCTCGATGTAGTCACCGACAGAGCGTCCATCACTACCTCCGCAAGAATTAGGGAAACATACTAGTTCTATGATATTTACTGGAAAATCTTCTCGTGTCAAGGAATGAAATCTAGGTCCAACGCGAGGATGCGCTAACACAGTAGTCACCTCATTTATTTTCTTGAAGCAGAACTCCCCCGGCCCAACGAAACCGGGGGAGCCCTACTTGGTTAGTTAGATTTTACTCTTAAGGAAACGAAACAGCCAGACAATCTCAGCAATTGGGAGCAGAATCATCCAATTAGAACCGCTACTGGCACGACGCTTTTCCCGTTCATGATGCCCAGCATCTTTGCCATCCCAAGGAATCATAGTCTCCCCTTGAGCCAACTAAATAGCCAGGCTAGTTCATAGATGGGAAGAAGGATCATCCAGTTTGATCCACCGCTAGGTTTCTTGTAAACTGGTTTCTTCCCGTCATCTTGATAGTAACTCATCCGCAGAAACCTGTCATGTATGCATTCCAGACAATATTACTGAACTTCGCCTGACCACGAGCAGTAATACATGTTGCTCGTGAATATCCGGAATAAACCGGACCAGCAAAGTAAGCAAACCATCCAGCGTCACTCTGGTACCCTACGTTTTGTGTATATGAGTAGCATGCACCAGAACTACTGGCCCGACAAATATCTGCGAAGGTCCAGAAGTAACTGCCTCGTGCTCCACTCATGTGATCGTAGTACGCCAGATTCTGCTCACCGTTGTAGTAAACAGAGAGACACATATCGGGGTTAGGGGTAAATAGCCAGTACTGACAATTCGCCCGCTGGAAATAGAAACCACCGGACCCACCCTCATAAGGGTAGTTCTGAGGTAGGACAATACTAGGGGTACCAGCATTACCCGTTACAGGGGCCTTAGGGTTAATTCCTTTTTTTGCTGCAACAAT
>Ga0193696_1000495_pt1 | contig 13650 bp, 15 predicted proteins | sample L3m1metaG_FD_145074 | JGI IMG/M metagenome (GOLD analysis project Ga0193696, IMG submission 145074) | Soil microbial communities from a riparian zone of the East river system, Colorado, United States - L3m1 | ecosystem: Environmental > Terrestrial > Soil > Riparian zone | place: USA: East River... | reverse complement strand
CGGACCGCGGCCGCTTCACCACGACGCTGTACGGCATCGATGCGACGTACAAATGGAAGCCGTTGTCGCGGTCGATCTATCACTCATTCACCGGGCGCACCGAGTGGATCTGGAGCCGGCGCGAACAGTTCGGCGGGACGCAGGCGACCTGGGGCATGTATCTCTCGGGCGACTACCAAGTGGGACGGCGCTGGTTTGTCGGCGGGCGCCTGGACCGTTCCGGTGTGGCGAGCGATGCGTCGCTCGTGGACACCGGCGGAAGCTTCGTCGTGACCTACTGGCCGAGCGAATTCAGTCAGGTGCGCGCACAGTACCAGCGCACCAATTACGGGATCGGTTCGACGGCCGATCAGTTCTTGTTTCAGTTTCAGTTCGCAATCGGAGCGCACGGTGCGCATCCGTTTTGAGGCCGCCCCGTAGGGGCTAGGGGCTGGGGGCTAGGTACTAGGTACTAGGTGACTTATGAAACGACTATCACTCTTGACCGTTGCCGCGCTGATGGTTGCCGCGGCGGCGTCTGCGCAGAGCAAGCTCACCGTCGTCACCAGCACGGAGGATCTCGCGTCGATCGGGCGTGAGGTCGGCGGCGATCGGATCTCGATCGAAGCGATGGCGCGAGGCTATCAGGATCCGCATTTCGTCGAGGCGAAGCCGAGCTTCATCCTCAAGCTTCAGAAAGCGGATCTGCTGGTGGCGGTCGGACGCGAGCTCGAGATCGGCTGGCTGCCGCCGCTCATCACGCAGAGCCGCAACACGAAGATCCAGCCGGGCTCGCAGGGTTATCTGGACGCGTCGCTGGGCGCAGCGATTCTCGAGATTCCTACCGGCACGATCACGCGCGCGATGGGGGATGTCCACCCGCAGGGCAACCCGCACTACTGGATGGATCCCGAGAACGGGAAGCGCATCGCGAAGCAGATCGCCGACAAGCTGTCGGAGATCCGGCCGGCGGATCGTGCGTACTTCCAGCAGCGGCTGGCCGACTTCACCGCGCGGCTCGACGCCGCGGAACAGCGCTGGCTGGCGCAGATGGCGCCCTACAAGGGCACGAAAGTGGTGACCTATCACCGGTCGTTCCCGAACTTCGCCGAGCGCTTCGGCCTCGACATCGTCGGCTACGTCGAGCCGAAACCGGGGATTCCGCCGACGCCCCAGCACACGCTCGACCTCATCAACGAGATGAAGCGGCAGAACATCAAGATCATCCTGGTCGAGCCGTATTTCGATCTGAAGACACCCAACGCGATTGGGCGGGAGACCGGCGCGCAGGTCCTCGTCATGCCGCCGTCGGTCGGCGGCACGAAAGAGGTGACCGACTACTTCAAGTTATTCGACTACGACATCAACCTGCTGGTCGAGGCGATCAAGAAGAGCGGGGCGAAGTAGTGCTCGACACCTCCATGCTGTCGTTCCTGCTGCCGTGTTTCGCGGCCAGCCTGATCCTCACGGGCATTCACGCCTACCTCGGCGTGCACGTCGTCGAGCGCGGCGTGATTTTCGTCGACCTGTCGCTGGCGCAAATCGCGGCGCTCGGCGCCACCATCGCCCTGCTCACGCCGTGGTCGAACGGCGATCCCCATGCGCCGATGGTCTACTGGGTCAGCCTCGCGTTCACCTTCATCGGCGCGTTTGTGTTCTCGACCATCCGCAGCAAGCGGGCGCGGATTCCGCAGGAAGCGATCATCGGCATCTGCTACGCGGTGGCGTCCGCGGCGGCGATTCTGGCGATGAGCAAGGCGACCTCGGAAAGCGAGCACCTCAAGGACATGCTCGTGGGCAACATTCTCGCCGTCTCGTGGCAGGAAGTCGGGAAGACGGCGGCGCTCTACGGGATCGTCGGCCTCTTCCATTTCATCTTCCGGCGCCAGTTCCTCGCGATCTCGATGAGCCACCATCACGACACGCATCATCACGACGTCGAGCCGACCGGGTTGTCGGTGCGATTCTGGGACTTCCTGTTTTACGCATCGTTCGGCTTCGTCGTGACGTCGTCGGTCTCGATCGCCGGCGTCCTTCTCGTGTTCTGCTACCTCATCGTGCCGTCGGTGGCGGCGATGCTCTACGCTGACTCCATCGGCAAGCGGCTGGCGATCGGCTGGACGATGGGGACGATCGTCTCGGCGCTCGGTGTCTACTTGTCGCTGTTGCTCGATTTGCCGACCGGCGCCACGATCGTGTGCACCTTCGGCCTGGTTCTGATTATCATGGCGGCAGTGCGCCCGCTGTTCCCGACCGCCCGTCCGTCAGTCGCCGTCAGCCGTCACGATGCAGTGTCGTAACTGCGGCGCCGAAATCGCCGACAAGGCGCTCATCTGCTACCGGTGCGGGACGGCGACGACCGAAGCCCGCTACCAGCCGGCGCCGATCGGACGCCGACGGTCGTCGTCGAGGATGCTGCGGACCATCGTCCTCGTCATGGTGATTCTCGCCGCCGTCCTCGCGGTCTACCTGTGGTTGAGCGTGCGATAATCGGTCGTATGGCCCGTCTCGCCCTCGTGCTCTGGATCGCGTGGGCTGTCGTTGTCTGGAACGTGATCTTCGATCAGACGATCGTCCTGGCCGGCCGCGACTACATCCAGGCCGCGATGGCAGCGAGCGTCGGGCCATTCGCGAACATGGACGACTGGATGCGGCCTGCCGTCACCCGCGGCGCCTGGCTCGCCACGGCTGGCGCCGGAGCCATTCTCGTCACCGGGGTTTCCCTGTGCGCCTTGCGCCGCACCCGCTGATCTACGACTGGAACCACGACGCTGCGGCGCCGCGCGCCGTCGCGATGCTCGATGACGAGACGCTGAGAGACGGGCTGCAGTCGCCGTCGGTCCGCACACCCACGATCGACGAGAAAATCGAGCTCCTCCAGCACATGGATGGCCTCGGCATTGACACCGCCGACATCGGCCTGCCTGGCGCCGGCACGAAGGTGGCGTGCGACGTCGAACGCCTCGCGCGCGCGATCGCCGACGGCAAGATGCGCATTCGCGCCAATTGCGCCGCGCGCACGATGATCGCCGACATCAAGCCGATCGCGGAGATTCAGCAGCGGACCGGCGTTCCCATCGAATGCGGCGCCTTCATCGGCTCCAGTCCCGTCCGTCAGTACGCGGAAGGCTGGGAGCTCGACTACCTGCGCAAGTGCACCGAAGAGGCGATCACGTTTGCAGTCAAGCAGGGCCTCACGGTGATGTACGTCACCGAGGATACGACCCGCGCGGATCCGGAATCGCTCCGCCTGCTCTTCACCACCGCTATCCGCGCCGGCGCGTCGCGGCTGTGTATCGCGGACACCGTCGGGCACGCAACACCGAACGGCGCCAAGGCGGTCGTTCGGTTCGTGAAATCGGTGGTCGCGGATCTCGGTGTCGCCGACGTCGGCATCGACTGGCACGGGCACCGCGATCGCGGCTTTGGCGTCGCGTCGAGTATTGCCGCGCTCGAGGCGGGCGCGACACGGCTGCACGGCGCAGCGCTCGGCATCGGCGAGCGCTGCGGCAACACGCCGATCGATCTTCTGCTCGTGAACCTCGTGATGATGGGTTACATCGAGCGCGATTTGAGCGGGTTGCCGGCATACGCCGCGGCCGTGGCCAGGGTGTGCGACGTGGGCATCGCGCCGAACTATCCGGTCATCGGCGCCGACGCGTTCCGGACCGCCACCGGCGTCCACGCGGCGGCGGTCGTCAAGGCGTTCCGCAAAGGCGATCGCGCGCTGATGGACGCTGTGTATGCGGCCGTGCCGGCCAGTCTGGTCGGCCGGCATCAGGAAATCGAGGTCGGCCCGATGTCGGGCCGCTCGAACGTCGTCTTCTGGCTCGAGAGTCGCGGCTTGCCGGCGCCAGACGAGGTCGTCGACCGCATCTTTGCCGCCGCCAAGGCGTCAGAGCGGACGCTGACCCACGAGCAGATCGAAAGCCTGATTGGCGGCGCTGTGCCGACAAGACCTGGCACTCCTCGGCTGCAAACCGCCCCTCGGCGGCGACGCGGCTTCTGACCCCGGACGCGCCTCCGCGTGCACTTCCGCGAACCTACGAGACGCGGTCGATGCCGGTATCGATCCTGCTAGCTAGACTGATCGCCGAAGGGAGGGGTGTAGGCGCGCATGGCTGGGCTACATCGACAACTTTTGCCGAATGGCGCGGATGCAGCTCGGCCGGAGGAGCCTGTCACGCGTTCGCGCGAGACGATCCAAGATCGTCAGCTCCTTCCCATGGACACCTTCACAGACATAGAATCGCATCCGACAATCGTGCAGGAAGCTCATCAACACCACGCCGTTCAGTTTTACGACAACGAGAAAACCCTGTACGGGACCGTCGCCGGTTTTCTGGGACAGGGCTTGGTGGACGAACAGCCAGCCATTCTCATCGCCACCGCGGCGCACCGCGGGCCGATTCTCGACGAGCTCAAGGGACGGATGCTCGACGTGGACCATGCCCAGCGAAGTGGCGACCTGATCGTGCTGGACGCGGACGAGACCCTCGCGCAATTCATGCGGGACGATGTGCCGAGCGATGCCGCGTTCGAGTCCACGGTGGGGGATCTCATACGCCGGCTCCTCGTCAAACGATCGGAGCGGACGCTGATTCGCGCCTATGGCGAGATGGTGGACGTGCTGTGGAAGGACGGGAAACCCGACGCGGCGATCCGTCTCGAGATTCTCTGGAACCGGCTCGCCGATCGGTTCGGGTTCGCGCTCCTGTGCGGCTACTCGATGGGACACTTCTACAAGCAGACCGACCGGTTCGAGGACGTGTGCCGCCAGCACGCGCACGTCGTGCCGCCGCGCCCGCTGCGGCGGCAGCCGCCGAACTACGCCTAATCAGCTGTCAGCTATCAGCTTTCAGCTTGCTCCTCCCCTTACTTCTTCAGCAGGATGTCCTCGAAGAACTTCGTCGCGCGCGCATCCTTCGACTGACCCAGCCAGAACATCGCCTGCTTCCGCACTTCGGGATTGCGATGGTTGCGGGCGATGTCGATCAGCTTCGGCACGCCTTCGTCGGCCGGCAGCTGGCTGAGCGCGAACACCGCTTTCTTCTTCACTTCGACCTCGGGGTCGTTATCGATCGCGCCGGCGATCGTCGCCGTCGCCTCCTTGCCGGCTTTCTGCGCGAGCCAGAAGAGCGCCTGGCTTCGGACCTTGGTGCTTCGATCGTCGCGCGCGGTCGCGATCAGCGTTGTCAGGGCCGCGGGCACCTTGCTGACCGAGAGTCCGAACGTGACCTTCTCGCGAACCTTGTCGCTGGGATCCTGGGCGAGCATTCGGGTGAGCAGCCGGACGCCCGGCTCTCCCCGCGTCGACCCGAGCCAGAACGCGGTGTCGCTGCGAAGCCATTCGGGGCGCGCCGGCGTCACGAAGCTCTCGAGGGCGCGATCGGCCGCCGGAGCGTTGTGCAGCGCGATGGCGGTCATGGCGGTCTTGCCGACGCGGTCGCGGCCTTCGCCCGTGTCCGGCGATGCCAGGACGAGCGTCGTCAGCCACGCGACGCTGTCGTCCGGGGTCACGTTCTGCAGCCACACGACCGGCATGCCGCCCGAATCGAGGTTGCAGTCCGGCGTGAAGGTGCGGACGCGCGAAACGCGCCCCGCCTCGACGCGGGTGAGCACGATGAACTCCGTGGCCGACTCGAGCATCACGCGCTCGCCGCGCTGCGAGATCGAGTCGCCGGTGTTCATCGACACGCCGCTCCCGCTTTCGAGGCGGCAGCTGCCGCCGGACATCACGGTACCGTTGGTGATGTTGTCGTAGCAGCACATCTGCCGCGGCCCGGCGACCATCGGCACACGGTAGCCCACCCATGTGACCGTCGCTGTCGCTGCCGCTCGAATCTTTTGTTCGAGATTCTGCGCGGCGGCGGGAACGACGGAACTTAGAACTAAGAACTGAGAACCTAGAACCAGGAACCACCGCGCAGTCACTTCAGCAGCTCCAGCAGATAGTCGGTCACTTCCTTCGATTTCCCCATGTTCGACATCTTCGAGACCATTTCCTTCTTCATCGCCGGATCCTTTTCCGCGCGGGCGAGCTCCACGAGGATCCGTCCGTTGTTCTGGAGGAACAGCGCGTTGATCGCCTCCTTCCTGATCTCGGGCGAGGTGTCGGACTGGTAAATCGCCTTGATGGCATCGCCGGTGCGGCTTGCGCCCATCAGCCCGAGGTTGCGCACGGCGCTGCGCCGGAGCGTCGGGTCCTTCTCGCTCTTCGCGAGCTCCATCAGCTTGTCGGCGTTGCCGCCGACGAACATCGCCTGAATGATCTTCTTCTTCACGTCGACGGCTGTCTCGGTCGAATAGAGATCGGCGAGTTCGGCATGCGCGCCCATGACACCCAGCTGTTGCACGGCCTCGCCGCGAAGCTCGGGTGTCGTTTCACCCTTGGCCAGTCCCAGCAGTCTGGTCCGATCGCCGGACACCATGAAGCTGCGGATGATTGCGCGCTTCACCGCCGGGTCGTTCGACGCGCGGTAAACATCCGCGAGAATCTGCCGGTTGTCGTTGCCGCCCATGATCCCGAGGTACTTGATCGCGCGGAGCTGCAGGTCGGGATTCGATGCGCCTTTGGCGACGTTGGCGATGATCTCGCGCGCTCGTGACGAATTGCTCTGGCTGAGTACGAAGAGGGCGCGGTCTTTGACCTTCGGCGAGTTGGGGCCGGCGAGCATCTGCTCGATGATCGGCATCGCCCGTTCGGCGTCGCTGTTCATCAGGGCGCGCAACGCGATCAGCTTCAGCTCCTCGTCGTTCTGCGATTCTGGCGTCACCGGCTGACCGGACGACTGGCGCACCTCGATTTCGAGCGCCTTCGAGTCCTTGGCCCAGCGGCTGTCCTTGAACTTCTGCTGCAGATCGGAAATCGCGCCCAGCGCGTCAGCCTTCCGTCCCAGCTTGTTGAGGCTGTAGGCCTTCCAGTAGAGCGCGCCATCGGCGCGGATGCTCTTCAGCTCGATCACGCGATCGAGATCGCCGATCGCGCGCTCGAACTTGCCTTCCTCGATCAAGTCGCGCGCCCGCTCGTAGAGATCGTCGGCGCGGTCGTCGGTCGCGCCGGCGAGCGCGAACGCGACGACGCCTCCGGCGATGCCGTCGGCGATACCGCCGCTGACGCCGCCGACGACCGTCGCCAGCTTCGGCTCGAGGTGCATCGGGCCTGATTGCGCGCCCGCCGTCGCCGACAGGGCGGGCGTCAGGAGCGCCGCAATGACGAGGGGTGAATAGCGCATGTGTCTGATGTCCATAGTCTCAACTCGTTTTCTGTATCGGTGTCTGTGGGCTCGCCGCGCCGGGACGGCTTTCCCGATCCCGGAGCTGGTCGCTCATCACACGAACTTTGAAGAGGAGCGCCGCCGCATCGATGCGCCGGCGGATTTGTTCGAGATCCGCCGCGCTGATCCGCGACGGGCTGTGCACGATTTCGAGCAGGCTGCGTTCGAGGTCGTCGAGCACCGTGGCCACCGATTGCTCGCCTGCCTCCAGGGCGTCCTGTCGATACAGCCGGCTGGTCGTCAGCAGATCGTCCGCCCAGCCCTGCGCGCTCGAGATGTCGCCGCTATCCGGCGTGTTCATGATGTCCGTCAACACACGCTCGGATCGATCGAGGTGATCGGCAACCGAGGTCAGGAGAATCCGCTGACGTCCCTCGGCGTGATCGCGGTCGGCGGCGGCGTTTGTCGGTGCATTGACAGCTGCCGGCGGTGCAGCCGCGTCGCGCGACGTCCGGCCGGCCAGGAACGCGACCAGGACCAGGGCGGCGGCGGCCGCCGCCACTGACAACCGATCCCACCGGAACCACTGGCCGAGCCACGATCCGTCGCGTTCGGGCAGACGATGCCTGATGCGCTGCCAGACTTCGAGGCCGTACTGATCGCCGCGCTCGGGGACGTCGGGCGCGGCAATCATCGCGAGCGTGCCGGCAATCTCGCGATAGCACTTCGCGCATGCTGCGCACTCGTCGAGATGGCGCTCGACGTTCGCGCGCCGGCGTCCTTCGCCGTAGTAATAGAGCGTCAGCTCGTCTTCGCTGTAATGCTTCACGATTCCTGACTCCGTAGCGGCGCAAGGGCCGCCCGCAGCTTCTTGACCGCGCGAAACACGCTATGCTTCGCCGCGCTCGTCCCCAGACCAAGCGTCCGGCTGATCTCGTCGATCGATCGTCCTTCGTAGTGCCGCAGCGTGAACGCCGCCCGCTCGAGCGGGCTCAGGGCCGCCAGCGCCCCCTGGACGCGCCGCTGAATCTCAGCGCTCTGGGCCTGCCGCTCGGGGTTCGGCAGATCGGTGGCCGGCAGTTCCAGCGCTTCGTCCAGGCTGTCTCCGCGCGACTGATCGTGCCGGGCCTGTTTCGATCTCATCAGATCCACCGAGCAATTCGAGACGATGCGATAGAGCCACGTGCCGAAGTTCGCCCGCGATTCGAAGCGTCCCAGCTGCTTGTAGGCGCGGAGAAAGCTCTCCTGAACCACATCCTCGGCATCCTGCTCGTTCCCGGTCATCCGGAACGCCAGCCGGAAGACACTCCGGCTGTGCCGCTCGACGAGCGCGCGAAAGGCCTCGCTGTCGCCCTGGCGGGCACGAGCCAGGACGGCTGCCGACTCGGTCGCGTCCATCTGATCCACTTAGACGCAGTCTAATCCCTGCGGTTAGTAGCACTAACAGGGACTGGGGGGCTAACGGGGGCTAGGGGCTGGGGGCTAGCTACAGGGGCTCGGGGCTCGGGGCTAGGGGCGAGGAGCTGGGCTGGGGGCAGGGGCCGTGGGGGCTTGGGGACTGGGACCGTTGCAGCGAGAGCCTAGAACTCATCTCATAAATGCGGCGCAGCACCGAGGGCGGCGAGGCGCCCGGCTGGCAAGGCGCGACGACCGAGAATATCGGCAATATGCGAGGAAGGAGCAACGCCGCCAGGCGGGATGCATCGTCGGCCGAATGCCGGCGCATTTATGAGATGAGTTCTAGCCCCCAGCCCCGACAGTGTCACTTCCCGGCGTGCGCTACTGCTGTCAGCAGGGCGATGAGCGCCTTGTCGCCGGCGACGCGCGACGTGCCGACAACAACGGTTTCCCCGACGTCCATCATGAAACTGGTGTCGATGATCGAGCGCCCGCCGACCCGCGCCGCGGCGTCGCGCAGGCTTTTTTCCTGCTCGAGCTCTTTCTGAATCGCGGCGATTTTCTCTCGGGTGGCCGCGATCGCCTCTCCACGTTTCTCTCCGCTCGACGTACGCAATCGTTCCGCCTCGGCCTCCGCCGCACGAAGGGCGTCCTCCAGCGATGCGCGTCTTCCCGCTCGCGAGTCGGCGTCAACGGCGGGCTTCACTCCCACGACTGCGCCGGGCTCTGCGAGTCGGAAGTTGACGCTCAGCTTCCCGCCCGCACTGAGGACACCGCGCAGCGTCAGCTCGTACTCCTGGTCGTTCGCCCCGCGCAGCCGGGATACGGTCCGCTGAGATCCGAGAATCCACTGAGCGTCGAGCAGCCGATACGATTTGTACGGCAGGAAATCCTTCATGTCGCCGAGCGCTTTTCGCGCGGCAGCCGGCACGTTGTTGTCGCCGGCCGAAGCGTTCTGCACGTCGCCAAGGACGAGCACCACGCTGTACCCCTGTGGTGACGCGGGCGCCACTTTGACTGGAGCGGGCGGTTGCGCGGAGACCGACGTCGAAGCTGCGAGCGTGATCGCCGTTGCCAAACCCGATAGCGAGCCAAGGCGATGCATGACGTCCACCCTCTTCATGGATTGAACTCCGGATCGAAGACCCAGATGATGCGCGTCCCGCCGGGCGACGCGAACTGCAGTTGACGATGCGCGCGCCCGGAGTCCGAGGCCCGCGTCGACGCGGTCTCAATCGGTGACACGCGCGGCGCCGGGGTCCGGAGACCGACGAACACGCCGGCGGCGAGCGCCGCGGTGACCGCCGCGCCGGCGAGCAGAGGCCCGGGCCACCGGTTCGTCGCCCGATCGGTTGTCGCCAGCGCGGCCAGCACCGTTCGCCGCACGGCCTTGACGTCAGCTGCCGACATCTCCGGCTCCAGCGCGATGGGGTCGCCGTCCCGCAGCAGCCTGCCGATGTCCTTCATGACCCCGCTCCCTTCAGGCCTTCTTCATTGCGGACCGCCTGCGCCAGCTCCCGTCGTCCGCGGGCCAGATGCCATCGCACGGTGACGGGTGTCACGCCGAGCAGCGTCGCGATGTCGCCAATGGCGGTGCCTTCGAGCTCGTAGAGAATGACGACCGCCCGCCGCCGCGGCGTGAGGGTGTCGAGTGCCCGCCACACGGTGGACCGCGCGACCAGCTCGCGCTCCTGATCGGACCAGCCTCGAACCGCGGCGTCGGCGGCGTGCAGCGGATCGTAGCGATGGCGCACCGCCGTGCGACGCCACCCGTCACGGCAGACGTTGATCAGCACGCGGACCAGCCACGCTTCCTCGCGCGCCGCGCCGGACGGCACCGAGCCGATCGACTGCGCGGCGCGCAAATAGGTGTCCTGAACCAGATCGCGGGCGTCTTCCGCGTTCTTCGACAGCCGCCGCGCCAGCCGGTACAAGCGCTTGTGGTGCGCGTCGAACAGCGCGGCAAGCCGCTCCGTCGCGTCGGTCAGCTGGACCTCCACCGGGGCGGACCAGACGACCGCATCGCTGGTCATGACCGGATAGACGCCGATGGGGGGCATTGTGTTGGCGGGGTCAGACCCGGTCTGACCCCGGGCTGCGATCTCGACGCCTGACGCGACGGCAGATTCTGCGTACCGCCGCAGCCAGTTCCGAAGCTGCGCGATGGTGCCGATAAGGGTCGTCCCCTAGTGCGCGACGACCGTGTTGTCGCTCGTCAGCGCGCGGCGCCTGTGGCCTTTCTTCATCTTGTGGTGAACCGCCGTCAGCACGTACGGCCGCCGCGGCCGGAGCCGGCGGCCGGTCAGCGTCGGCCCTTTGAACCGCGCTTCAATCTGCGGCAGCGCGGCGAGCACGACGTCGCCGACGACCTGCAGGCTGCGGGCGCTGACCGCATCCAAGGTGGCCTTCGCGGTGTGCCACGGCTCGTAGTCGAGGTCGATGATGTCGACGGATGGCACGCCGGCGGCGAGGAACGGCAGGTGATCGTCTTCGACCCGCGTCGACTCGGGCACGAAGTAGTTGTCCAGCTCGAGCCGCTTGGCTGCGCCCCAGACCAGGTCGGTCAGCCACGGCGTGGAATTGGTGTCGCGCCTCACCACGAGATCGCGATCGCCGATCATGTCGACGAGGACCATCGCCTTCAGCGTGGCGAGCGAGCCGTCGCGTCTCGCAGCCTCGACGTAATGGCGGCTGCCATAGGTATTGTCGGTGCCCTGCCATTCCCACAGGCGCGCCTCTTCGCCGTCGAGGAACACGAGTTCGATCGTCATCGCGTTCCGGCGCGCCTTGAGCACCCGCGCCATCTCGATCAGGAACGCCGCGCTCGACCCGCCGTCGCTCGCGCCGACGAAGCGGAATTCGCGCGTCAGCTTGGTGTCGTAGTGGCCGGCGATGACCAGCCGATCCTTGTGGGTTCCGGGAATCGTGACGATCAGGTTCACCATGTGGACGGTGTCGATGGGCGTGCGATCGTCCCACGCCTGCTCGACGACGGCGAGTCCCTCGGCCTCGAGCTTGTTCTTGATGTACTTCCGGGTCTGCTCGATGGCCGCCGATCCCGCCGGCCGCGGCCCGATCGCCACGAGCTGGCGCAGGTGCTCCCAGGCACGGCCCGAGTCGAATTTCGGCTGAGGCGCCGCCGCCTGCAGCACCAGGGCGGCGACGACGAAGGCATGCGTCATGAGCGCTTCTCCCTGGTGACGTAGTCGCGTGCCACAGGTCCCGTGTAGATCTGCCGCGGCCGGGCGATCTTCTGATCGGGGTCGAGCAGCATCTCCTCCCACTGCGCGATCCAGCCGGCCGTGCGCGGAATCGCGAAGAGCACCGGAAACATCTCCATCGGAAAGCCCATCGCCTGGTAGATGAGACCCGAGTAGAAGTCGACGTTCGGATAGAGCTTCCTGGTGACGAAGTATTCGTCCTGCAGCGCGATCCGTTCGAGTTCCAGTGCGATCTCGAGCAGCGGGTTCTTGCCGGTGACCGCGAAGACGAGGTCCGCGATCTTCTTGATCACCTTCGCGCGCGGGTCGTACGACTTGTAGACGCGGTGGCCGAATCCCATCAGCCGGTTGTTGCCCTCGCCCGACTTCACGCGCTTGATGAAGTCCGGCACTTTGGCCACCGATCCGATGTCCATCAGCATGCGGAGCACGGCCTCGTTCGCGCCGCCGTGCAGCGGGCCGTAGAGCGCCGCCGCGGCGCCGGCGAGCGCCGAGTAGGGATCCACGTGCGAGCTCCCGATCGTCCGCATCGTCGTCGTGCTGCAGTTCTGTTCGTGATCGGCGTGCAGGATGAACAGGACGTCGAGCGCGCGCGCCAGCACCGGGTTCGGCTGGTATTTCAGCTCGGTCATCTTGAACAGCATGTTCAGGAAGTTGCCGGTGAAGCTCAGGTCGTTGTCGGGGGAGTTGTAGGGACGGCCGATGCTGTGGCGGAAGGCGTAGGCGGCGATGCTCGGCACCTTGGCGATCAGGCGCTGCGTCTGCCGGAGCCGCGACGCTTTGTCGAAAATCGCTTTCGCGTCTGGATTGAGGGTGGAGAGCGCGCCGACCGTGCTGAGGAAAATCCCCATCGGGTGCGCGTCGTAGCGGAATCCCTCCATGAACTTCTTGATGTTCTCGTGCAGCATCGTGTGGTACGTGATGTCACGCACCCACGTCTGATACTGTGTCGCGCCGGGCAGCTCGCCGAAGAGAATCAGGTACGCCGTCTCGAGGAAGTCGCTGTCCTCCGCGAGCTGTTCGATCGGGTAGCCGCGATAGAGGAGGATGCCCTTCTCGCCGTCGATGTAGGTGATGGCGCTCCGGCAGTTGGCGGTGTTCATGAACGCCGGGTCGTACGTCATCAGCCCGAAGTCGTCGGCGCCCGTCTTGATCTGGCGCAGATCCATCGCCCGGATCGTGCCATCCTGAATCGGCAGGTCGTACTTCTTGCCCGTGCGGTTGTCGACGATTGTCAGCGTGTCGGCCATAAGTATTAAAAGTTAAAAGTCAAAACTTAAAAGTTAAAAGGTGAAACCAGAAGACACGGGTCGTTGTTGAGCATTTGCATTTGAACTTTTAACTTTTCGCTTTTAACTTCTAACTTTTCTCTTTTAACTTTTCACTTTCGTCCGGGTCGCTGATCTTCTCTCCGCCAACCCGATAGTCCCCGTCAGCCCACTTCGCGAGGTCCTGAAGCTTACAGCGTTCGCTGCAGAAGGGGCGCCACGCGTCATTCACCGGATGCTTCCGGCAGAACACGCAGAGCGTCGACGGCATGCGCCTATTTTATGGGCGAGTGGACGTTGTCGAACGCGGGAGCTCATCGGGGACGCGCGGCCGCGGCAGTTATCGAGCGCTCTTGACACGAAGAGTTGGTAAGTTAATACTTACCGTTAGTGAATACTTACCAACATGTGCCGATGGACGCTCAGCTGACAGCGTTGGGGGATGCCACCCGACGGGCGATTCTCGAGCGTCTGCTCAACGGCCCCGTGGCGGTTGGCGAGCTCGCACGCGAGTTTCCCATCAGCCGCCCGGCCATCTCGCAGCACCTGCGCGTGCTCAAGCGGGCC
>Ga0193696_1000494_pt1 | contig 13655 bp, 10 predicted proteins | sample L3m1metaG_FD_145074 | JGI IMG/M metagenome (GOLD analysis project Ga0193696, IMG submission 145074) | Soil microbial communities from a riparian zone of the East river system, Colorado, United States - L3m1 | ecosystem: Environmental > Terrestrial > Soil > Riparian zone | place: USA: East River... | reverse complement strand
ATCCCATAGCCATGCAGAGGGCCCAGCACATCGAGAGTTTTGAGCACCATCAGCGCCAGAGTGCCCTGCCGGACATCGGTTCTAGCCTTCATGTGTCTATTGGCTTACCAACAGGAAGCATGACACGTTCCCTTTGGGAAAACAACAGGACTGGCCGCGGAGAGCGTGCGGCGCTCTAAAGGGCTGCGCTACGTCAGTTTCGCAACGTCACGTTGTCAGTCGTGCTCCGAGCGACGTCATGAATTCGCGGACCACACCGAGGTCGCTGTTCTGCGAAATGAACTGATAGTCGGAAGGGTCGATCGCCAGGCGCCGGTCCCGGGCTGCGAGGATCGCCCGGTGCAGCACCGGACATTCGTCAAGCAGCGCGAGCAGCGCGGCCCAGGACGGTGCATCGAGCATGACGATCACGTCGAGGTGATTCCGAGCACGCCACGGCGTCGCGTCGCGGACGCTCTCCATCAGTTGACGACGCAATCCGCGCAGGCGCAGTTGAATATCGCGGTCGCCGCATTTGAGCCCGCCGATGACCTCGATCAGCCGTTCCGCAGCGTAGATGGACACGTCACGATGCAGGACCGTCCAGCCGACTTGAAACGCGGCAACGAGGTCCATCTCGTTCCAGTGAGGCGGCCAGTTCTCGAGACCGAGATTGCAGATTGCCGCGGCGGCTTCCGAGGCTTCACGCGGCGTGAACGGCCGGCCCTGGATCGAGCACCCGGTGACGAGCGCGTTAGCCAGATACGCCAGTTGCGCCGCCCCCGCGGGATCTGCCGCGACATGCTCCTGAATCAGGGTGAGTCGGGACTGTTCGTTCTCGGCCGGCGGCAGAAGCGCCCGCGGCTCTTCCGTGAGAACGCCGGCCTCGCGAAGAATCTCCACGACCTCGGCCATCGCCGCCGGTTCGATGTCCGGTGTGATGGCCTCAGCGGATGATGCCGGCAGCAGACCGGCCGAAGCTCCGGGAGGATCGCCCTGTGCCGCGGGCGCCGGTTCGAGACTGCGGAAATAGGCGCGCGCGAGCGGGTGGTGTGGGGGTTGATCGCGGTCGAGCAGAAGATGACGTGACGCCTGCATGAACGCCCGCGCCTGCGCCGGTGTGACGTAGCCCTGCTGCTCCCGGCGAGCTTCCCGGTCGCACGCGAGGTCAAACAGGTCCTGCTCCGGATCCTCCAGCAGCGCATGGAAACCGTCTGCTTCGCGCGGTCCATTCGACAATCGGACCGAGCGGCGCATCAGTCGCTGGAAGTACTCGGCGTGCTCGGCGTGCAGAAACGCGAGGAGGTCGACGATCGTGTCCCACGCCGACAGGCGTCTGGCCTCGATCACGTACCCGCCAATCTCCGCGGTCGGTGCGTCGTTGGATACACGACCCGGCATGTGGTCGCCGTCCAGGGTCGTATACGACGACACCGCCGCGCGATCGAACACCGCCGTGTGGCGCGAGAACCCCGCGACGACGAGTTCCAGATCGAGACCGGTGAGCTTCTCGGCGGCAACCGGGGCGCCACACTGCATCAGCACCTCCAGCCACACGCCAAACCGTTCGACATCGAACGCTTCGTCGGCGCCCGGGGTGTGAAGGCGCCACACATCAAGGTCCAGAATCCGCCCCAGCTGCGCCGGCGTCGCGAGCGCGACGAATTCCGCGGAATCCTCGAGGCCGCACGTCTGAATGACGCGGTGAAGGACTTCAGGCTGAAGGTGGGGGACGGCTTTCGCCAGATCGGGCGTATTCAGCAGGCGATCGAGCAACGGACGCGATATCGCCATGGGACCGCGGATATTACAGGCGTCGCCGCTGAAGAAACAGTCTTGAACGGGACCGCGAGCTGAAGGACAATACATGTAGAAGAAGCGGTCTCTTCCGTCCCCTCCAGTTCAGTTTTCACGCACACGATTTGCGCGGTTTATCGGCTTGACGAGCGCGTCGTGTCTGTCCCCACGAGCGCGATCAGGCCGTCGGCCAGCGTGCCTCGCCAATTGAGATAGTCGTGGCCGCTGTTGAATTGCTGGTAGCGCACGTCGTAGCCCTTCGCCAGCAGCACGTCGCGCATGTGCCGGCTCGGTTCGAGGATGGCGCCGCCGTTGCCGCGTGAGTCGACCTCGAAGACACCCGCGTCCATCCAGAATCGGAGCGGCAGCTTCGGGCTCTTGATGAACTCCTTCGCCAGCCATCCGGTCTCCGTTGTCGCGTCGGTGTCCGGGGAGCCGCCGTGATCGGGCGCCCACCAGAACGACCCGGACTGGCAGAGCACGTTACCGAACAGCTCGGAATGACGGAGCCCAGCGTAGGTCGCGGCGATGCCGCCGTAGCTGGATCCGGCAACGGTCGTCAGCTTGGGATCGGTGGTCACGGTATAGCGCGAGTGGATCCAGGGCAACAGCTCCGTCGCGAGGAAATCGGCGAACTGCGGGTTGGGCGGGAGTTCCTTGCTGCGGGTGTCTTGACTGGGATTGGCGATCAGCACCGCCACCATCGGCGGAATCTTGCCCGCGGCGATCAGGTTGTCGAGGATGACGGGCGTCGGCACGTTGTTGAGATACGCGCCTTCGTCGAACAGCACCAGCAGGGCGTACGGCTTGCCGTTCGCCAGGTAGCCGGGCGGCGTGTAGACCGAGAGGTTTCGCTCGTTCTTCAGTAGATCGCTGGCGATCTTGTGTTTGTCGACCTTGCCGGCCGGGATCGCGTCGTTGCGCACGATCCAGGGCTGCGGTGGCGCGCCGGGCAGCTCCGCCATGGACTGACAGTCGTGGCGCGTCGCGGTCGGCTGAAAACATCCCCATCGGCGTGGGTTCAACGGATCGCCTTGTACGGTGGCGCCGCGCTGCGCGGCGCGCGGCGGATCGAATGTCTGCGGGTCGTTCGGCGACAGCGAGTAGGCGAAGCGCGAGCCGCTCGGCATGCGGACGGTCAAGTACCAGACGTCGGTCTCGCCGAGGCGCGTCATCGCGTAGTCCGTGGGCGGGCCTGTCAAGAACGAACCGAGCACCATTACGTTCCGCGTTGGTGCTGTGGCGCGCCAGAGGAACGTCACCCGCGTCCGCTTCGTCTCGCCCTCGATCGGCTCGACCAATGGCGTTCCCGATTGGGCGACGCGCTGCCAGAACGACTCGGTGCTGCTGTCGCCGGCCGCGATCTGTTGGCGGAGCGCCTCGATCGCCGGGCTCGCGTATCTGTCCTGCCGCGGCTGCGCCTTCATCCGGTCGTCGAACGAGAGCCGCTCGACGAGCGTCAGCTCGTAGGTTCCGTTCTCCGACTGGGATCCGCCCTGCTGCGCGGCTTCGGTAACCGACGGCGCACGCAGCTGGATTCGGTACGTGCCGGCACGTTCGGCGATGAACGCAACCGTCCGCTTGACGTTCGGAGGTCCTCCGAAGTTTCGGAGGCGCGACCCGTCCGGCGTGAAAACCGCCGCGAGTACCAGGATGCCGCGCTGATCGATGGTACCAGTCAGGTAGTCGCCGGCGTCGAGCGCGATGGTGTATTCGTGGCTGGCGCCCGCCGCGATCGCTCGGGCGGCCGGCTGGCCGACCTTCAGCGTGTCCTGCGCGGACACGTGATCGGCGCAGAAGAGGAGTACTGCTAACGCCGCGGCCGCCGCTCGTGCCATGCGTCCCCCTTGCGAGGATCACATCATAGCTGAGGTCCGGTTGCGCGGATGCTTTGTGCTGATAAGCTGATCGTCGAGGAGAACGCACGATGGCGCAGCCGATTGACCCGACCATGACGACAACCGCGTTTTCGCTGGATGGCTACCGAACGACGAAGACGCTCGGCGTCGTCCGCGGTGTGACGGTGCGGTCGCGGTCCGTCCTGGGCACCATTGGCGCCTCCCTGCAGACCCTGGTCGGCGGCAACATCACCCTGCTCACCGAGCTCTGCGAGAAGACGCGCGCGGATGCGTTCGAGCTGGTGCTGCAGCACGCCCAGGCGCTGGGCGCCAACGGCGTGATCGGGCTGCGTTACGACGCGACCGAGGTCATGCAGGGCGTCACCGAAGTGTTGTGCTACGGCACCGCCGTGATCGTCGTACGCGAATGACCTGGTCGCGACTCCTGTAGTGGCTCTGTCCGCCACGATCTACAACTTCCAGATCGAGCTCGCCGACGCCGACCGCGAGGTCTACGAGTCGCTGGAGCTGCGGGCCGCACGGCACCCGTCGGAATCGGAAGAGTATTTCGTCACCCGGGTCCTGGCCTACGCGCTCGAGTACCGCGAAGGCATCGCGTTCTCACGCGGGATCTCCGATCCGGAAGAGCCGGCGATCACGGTTCGGGATCTGACCGGCGCGATCACGACCTGGATTGAAGTGGGCGCTCCTGATGCGGCGCGCCTGCACAAGGCCTCCAAGGCCGCCTCGCGGGTGGCCGTCTACACGCACAAGGATCCGCAGCAACTGCTGCGCAACCTCGCCGGCGAGAAAATCCACCGCGCGGAGTCCATCGAGCTCTACGCCGTGGATCGCGGGCTCGTGCGCGACCTGGCCGCGAAGCTCGAGCGGCGGATGGCCTTTGCCATGTCGGTGGCCGGGCAGACCGTGTATCTGTCGATCGGCGAGGCGACGCTAAGCGGTATCATCACCCGGTTGCCGCTGTGAGTATTCCCGTGGGGGAACCCTGACGGCGGCCTTTGCGTCTGGATCATGAAATGAAGGCTGCATTCTGCGCGCTGTTCGCACTCACCATCCTTGCTGGCACGGTGGCCGCGGCCGACAAACCGAACTTTTCAGGCGACTGGAAGATGAACGCCGCGAAAAGCAATTTCGGCCCCATCCCCGGTCCGGCCAGCATCACCCGTAAGGTGACACATGCCGAACCGTCACTCACCATCGTGGAAGAGCAGCAGGGTGACCAGGGCACTCAGGTCACGACGCGCAAGTACACGACCGACGGCAAGGACATGACGTTCGAGTCGAGCGGCGCGGTGGTCAGGGGGACAGCCGTGTGGGAAGGCAACACGCTCGTTCTGACGTCGGTTGTCGACGCCATCAGCGTGACGTTTACGGACAGGATGAGCATCTCGGAAGACGGCCGGACGCTGACCAGCGCCGTCCACATTGCGTCTGCCCAGGGCGATCTCGATCTCGTCGTCGTCTTCGACAAGCAGTAAAGCGGCGTGTTCGCCGCGGTCACGGCGCGCACGACACCGCGCCTCGGCGCTTCACGACGGCGGTGCGTCCGAAGCGAGCAGCCACGTCGACGTTGTCGCGGATGTCCTTCGGCAACGCTGAAAAATCCTCCACGATCGCGTAAGGCAAACCGCCGGGTTCGATCCAGCGCACGAGTGCGGGCGGCAGTTCGTAGGTGTCGTTCTCGAGCGAACGCGCCGCGGCGCGCGCGTTTCCGAGCACCGCCAGGTGCAGCCAGTACGCGGTGTAGCCGTCCGCGACGAGATAGTCCACGCACCGGGCGTTGGCGTTGGCGCGCGCCCAGAGCCCGGCGCGCAGCAACGATTCCGAGATGGTGGGCGTGGGCCGTGGGACCTGCAGGGCGGTGCGCGCGACGATGATGCCGAACACGGCCAGCAGCAGCCAGAGGACCGCGGGCTGCCAGCGATTGGCCAGGCTCCGGGCCGCCGGCGCGCGAACCATCGCCCGCCAGGCGATCGCCGTGCCGACGGCACCCGCGACCGCGAGCGGGTAGATGGCTAGATACACCATTTTCAACGCCATATAGGGCGCTGCCGAGCCCTGCTGGCGCGCCTGCGCCAGCAGGGCCAGGGCGCCCGCCTGAAGGACGATCGCGCCGAGAAACAGCGGAATGGTCCGTGTCCGCCGGCCGAAGAGTCCGACGCACACCCCCGCTCCACACACGAGCAGAAACGCCCACCCGAAGACCGCCGGCGCCGGCCGCAGCACGAAGCCCGCGGTGGCCACAATCCCTGCGGAGCGGCCTCGAGAGGCCGTGAACGCTACCGCGACGGCACCGATCGCGACCGCTGCAAGGATGAACTGCTTCGCGCGCTCGACGGCGCTGACGTCGCGGCGAGAAACCAGGCACATGGCCAACAGGACCAGCGGCGGTCCGATCCACACCGGCCACGTCAGGAAGGTCGCGGCGCCGACGATCGCGAAGAACGCGATTGGCAGCATGCCGGGACGCTCGTCCCAGACGACCAGCGCCCACCACAGCGCGACCGCGAAGACCTCCGCCACGACCTGCGCCAGGAACGAGTGCTGCGCGAAGGATCCGGTGAAGTACGCGCGCGGCAGCAGGAGCAGCAGCACGGCCATGACGGCGAACGGGATGCGTGGCACATCCGGGCTGACCATTCTCCGGGTGATGAGAAAGACCAGTCCGCATTTGAGCGCCACGGTGAACGCGACCAGCGGATACACCGCGTGAAGGCCGTCGGTCCGCGTCCACGCGCCGGCCAGCGCCGCGAGGATATGGGCGCCTGGCGTGTAGTCGACCATCTCCCCGAGAAACGGACCGAGCTGGGGATCGTGCGGCAGCCGCCAGTGCTCCTCGATGTAGCCGACGAGCAGCAGGTGGTGCGTGAGGTCCGGGCCCGTCCCGGGCGGCAGCAGATCGCGTCCGGCCAGCCAGAGCAGCCACGCCATCACCGCCCCGACGATGACGACGAACGCCGCGAGACTGGATCGATCGCGTGCCGCGCACCGCCAGAGGCCGATGAACGTGCCCGCCGATGCCGCCAACGACACGGCGAGGAGGGCGGAGGGCAGGATCGTCAGACCGATCCAGTCGGCGATGGATGCGGACAGCGTTGCCGACGCCAGCAGCACGACCGCTGACGCGGCGACCACTTCCGCGGTGATCATCACGCGGTTATCTTAAAGCCCAGCCACAAGCGCGAGTACGTCGAGTGGATCACGGAAGCGAAGAGCGCCGACACCCGCGCGCAGCGCCGCACCTCGCAAAACGCCGCGGCTACTGTTTTGGCCGCTCAATCAGCACGATGTCCGAGTTCTCTCGGGTGCGATCGAACACGATCGCCTTGCCGTCGGGTGTGATGTCGAACGTTCCCAGAGCGCCCTGATTGCTCAGTCGAGTCAGCCGACGGGTTCGTTGGGTTGCCAAATCGACCATCGAGAAGTCCAGCGATGGAATGAACGGCAGGTACACCAAGCCAGTTCCGTCGGGCAAAAAGCGATAGCCGCCGGGCCGGGTTCGCACTGACGGCAGCGCGACAGGAGTGCCATCGGGTCGAACCGCCAGGAGCTCGACCTGGCCGGTGAAGAACTTGCCGGCATAAACGATCGTGTTGCCGTCCGGCGACCAAACGGGATTGTCCGCCCGGCCGGTGACGATTCGAACGGCCGCGCCGCTATTCGCGTCGATCTTGAACAGCCCCGAACCCTGCGCGTCGCGGCCGCCGGTCACGATCCACGCGCCGTCCGGCGACCAGTCCACTGTCCCCTGTCCGGCCGCTCCTTGAATGTCGACCGACGGTGCCAACGTTCGCGAGCTTCGACCGTCCACCGACACGATGACCAGTTGCCGTTTCCGCTCCCGTCTAACGACGATCGCCACGCGGCTGCCGTCCGGCGACGCCGCGGGAGGCTCGTAGAGTCCGCCCTCCCCGCCCTTCGACACTTCGGTGGCCTGGCCGTTCTCGGTGCGCCACAAGCCGTCACCGGTCCCGCTGGACGATAAATAGAACAACGACGGCCCGTGGAACCGCGGGGCCAGTGCCCGCGCAGTCGTCAGCGGATACGGCAGGGTGTCGCGATCTTCGGCCTGCCGCTCGAGCAGCGGCACGCGCCAGAGGCTGACGGTGGGGTTGGCGACGGTGGTGACAACACGGCGGCCGTCTCGGCTGGCCGACACTGAAGTGTATTGCCCGACGCCCGAGTTCACACGCCGAGACACTTTGCGTTCGACATCGAGCGCCCACAACCACGGCCCCGATCGATCCGGCGCGCGCCCCACATAGAGCACCGTGCGCGCATCGAGCGGCGCCATGAAGTTCACGGCCGTCGCGCCCTCGGTCAGTCGCTCCAGCGATCGGCCCGAGGGTCGAACGCGCCACACGTCCATGGCCTCGGTCGGATCCATCCCGTGCGAGAAGTAGATCCACTCGCCGTCAGGCGACCAGACGGGGTTGTGGTTGTGCATCCCACTCTCGAAGAACTCTTTCGGGCCGCCTGGCTCCGACAGAATCGACCGGGCATCGGCGCCGCTGCCGTCCGCCACCAGAATCGGATCATCGCGCTCGTTGATGAAGAAGACCAGGCGCGTACCGTCGGCGGACCACGACGGAGCGGTGCCGTTCCGTTGCAGGAAGGCTCGCGGCGGTCCGCCGAGGACGGGCCTCCTCATTTGCGCCATCGCCGGACCGGTGTCAAAACTGAACCAGATGTCCGCGCCGTCGCCGGAAAAACCGAATTTCCTGAATGCAGGTCCCATGGACTGCATCGGCGGGATGTCCGCTGTGAGATTGCGAAACGTCCCGCTGCCAACCTGGCTCAGCCAGATATTGAACTGACCAGCCTTGTCGGCGACGAAGGCGACAAACTTTCCGTCGGGAGAAATCTCCGCGCCCCCCTCGGAGCCTGTCCAATCCGTGAACCGCGAGAAGGTCGAGTTCGCGAGCGGATCTTCCGGCGCCGCTGCCGGGCGCCGCGCCGCCCACACACCGACACTCAACGCCAGCGTCGCGAACGCCACCCACGGCAGCCACGCCGCGCGGTTCGTCGCTGGACCGTGAGTCTGAGCTGACTCGGACGCCCCCGGCAGGACGTCGCCAATCGCGTCGATCTCGATTCTCGCGTCCCCGATATCCCGCAGCCGCTGCCTGGCATCTTTCACGAGGCATCGGAGCAGAAGCCGTCTGATGGCTACCGGTGTCGCAGCTGGGAGCGCCGACCAATCGGGCTCGCGTTCGAGAATTCGTCCGATCGTGTCGGATGTGGTTTCGCCGTCAAATGGCACGCGCCCGGTCAGCATCTCGTACAGGACGCAGCCGAACGCCCAGATGTCGGCGCGCTTGTCGACCGCTTTCCCGCGCGCCTGCTCCGGGCTCATGTAGGCCGCCGTGCCCAGAATCGCGCCTTCCCGCGTGCCGCCAATTCTTGCGCCCGCCAACAGTGTCGGATCCGAGTCCGCGGTATCGGCGGTCACGGCCTTGGCGATCCCGAAGTCCAGCACCTTCACCACGCCGTCCGGCGTGACGCTGACGTTCGCGGGCTTCAAGTCGCGGTGAATGATTCCTTTGTCATGGGCGACCTCGAGTGCGTCGACGATCTGCCGGGCGATCGTGAGTGCTTCCGGGATCGGCAGCCTGCCGTGCTCTCTGATCCTCTCCGCGAGCGTGCCGCCTGCCACGAGCTCGAGAATCAGGAACCGCATGCCGTCCGCTTCTTCGAGGCCGTAGATCGCGCAGATGTTCGGATGATTCAGTGCGGCGAGCATCCGCGCCTCGCGCTCGAAGCGCACCAGCCGAGCCGCATCGCTGGTCACCGCGCGCGGCAGAATCTTGATTGCGACGTCGCGACCCAGCTTCGAGTCGTGAGCACGGTAGACCTCGCCCATGCCGCCCGCGCCGAGCAACGTCTGCAGGTGATAGCCGCCGACGGTTCGGCCGGTCATGGCGATCGTGGAGGCTTCGTCGAAGGCCGTCCGCGCTGCTCGCGCGAGCGCCGGCTCGCTGAGGAACCTGTCGGCGGGCGACGGCTCGTTCAGCAGCGATTCGACCTCGCGCCGGAGCGGCTCGTCATCAGGACAGATCACGCCGAGGAACGCCAGGCGCTCCGCCGATGGCCTGGTGCGCGCCGCGTGATACAACTCCTCGACCCGCTTCCAGCGCTCGGGCGTCATGTACTGTCCGGGAATGTCGCCATTCTAGCCCGCTTTTGACGCATGCCAGTTTTCGCCGCCGGTTTCCGCTTTCAAGGCTGGAGGACTGATATGAAGGGCTTCACCCTTGTGTTGGCGGTAACGCTTCTCTCACCCGGCGCGTCCCGAGGACGGGCTGAATCTGGCACGCACACCCTGACCTGTGGTCACGAAAGGACGATTGGACAGGCACTCAAGACGCTCAAGCCTGGAGACACGCTGCTGGTGAGCGGAACGTGCAACGAGAATCTGGTCATCGACGAGGCACTTCACGGCATCACCCTGGACGGTCAAGGCAGGGCGGCGATCAACGGCGATTCGAGCGCAAACGCCGTCACCATAACCGGGAACGGCATCACGATCCGGGGATTCGTCGTCACCGGCGGCAACCCTCAAGCGATCGCGGTGCAGGACGGCGGCACCGCGGTGATTGACGGAAACACGATTCAGTTCTCCGCGAGAAACGGGATCGCCGTCTTCCGAGGCAGTTCAGCCAATATCGTCAACAACACGATCCAGAACAACGGTCTCGCGGGGATCGCGATTCAGCAGACGTCGACCGCTCGCATCGGCTGGTCCGGTCCGCCTGACAATCGGGTGAGCGCACCCAACACGATTCAGAACAATGGAGCGCAGGGCGTGCAGGTGTACCGAGGGTCTTCCGCGCAGATCTTCTCGAACACCATCCAGAACAATGCGAGCCATGGGGTCTTCGTGGATCGAAACTCCCAGGCCGAGATCGCGGCCTGTCTCATCACCGGCAACGGCGGCGAAGGCATTCTGGGGACGAGGAATGCCGGCGTGGACGTCGGGACCGATGCGACCGGCGCGACGCCGCAATTCGACGACAACACGAACACCGGCACCAACGCCGGATACGGCGTTCGCTGCGCGGTCGGGGGATATGTGGATGGCCGTGCCGGCGCCCTCACAGGCATATTGGGAGGTTCGTCGTTCTCCGAGAGTTGCGTGAACAGCCTGATGCCGTAGGGGATGCGGATCGTTCGTAAGGTTCGTCAAAGTTGGAAGTTAAAAGTTAGAAGTTAAAAGTTAAAGGGAAAAGTTAAAGGGAAAAGGGCGAAGGATGACGGGTAAAACCAGAAACGACTGCAGTCTTCCTGGTTTTACCTTTTAACTTTTGCCTTTTGACTTTTTTAGAAGCGGAGCGCCCGCCGACGCGAGCAGTCATCGCGGCCGATCCGCGCGCATCTCGCGCCGCAGCCACACCTTCGCCAGCTGCCAGTCGCGCATCACCGTTTCTGGAGACACGTCGACGACTGACGCGGTTTCCTCGACGGTCAACCCGCCGAAGAATCGCAGCTCGACGACGCGACTCTTCCGCTCGTCGAATCTCGACAGCGCTTCCAGGGCATCGTCGAGTGCCACGAAGTCCTGACGCGGCTCGTTGCTGACGGCGAGCGCCTCGTCGAAGGTCACTTTGGCCGCGCCGCCGCCGCGCTTACGGGCGCCACTGGCGCGGGCGTGATCCACGAGAATGCGGCGCATGACGCGAGCGGCGACCGACAGGAAATGCACGCGGTCGTGCCATGCGACGTTTTTCGCATCGACCAGGCGGAGGTACGCCTCGTTGACCAGCGCCGTCGCCTGAAGGCTGTGGCCCCGGCCCTCTCCGGCCATGCACCTCCGCGCGATTTGGTGGAGTTCCCGATGAACCAGCGGAATCAGTCGCTCGAGGGCCGCCTCGTCGCCCCGCCCCCATTTGAGAAGGAGCCCGGTGACTCTCGTGGGGTGTTCTGGAATTCCCCATTCTAGGCCTTTTCGTTCGCTGACATTTTTCGCGAGTGCTTTCCGCTTCTAGAGACAGAGGGAATATCAATGACGAGCAGACCTGGATGCACGACGGCACAACCGCAGCGCGGATCGACCCTCCTGGCGGCTCCTCTCATCGTCTGCACGCTGCTCACGGGTGCGTGCTCGTCCGCGACGTCTCCCACAAAGCTCGAGCCTCCGCCGGGCGCGTATCGCTCCGTCTTTGCGGCTCTAAAAGGGGAAACAGGTTTCGCCGGCATCAGTGTCACGCCGAAAGCGATTCCGGAGGGCACATTCACCGCGGACATCAGCATTCGCGTCATGGGTCTGAAGGCGAATACGACGTACTTATTACAGCGGGCACAAGAAGGGGTCGGCGGCCGCCCGCTCGGTGGGGACGGGATTTGCCAACGCTCCCTCAGCCTCTTTCCGTGGTCGTCGAGCGATGCAGCGGCCCTGTCGTTCCAAACCGTGCCGCTTCCCAATACGGGTCCGCTGATCAGCGTCACGACGGCGGCGAACGGCGATGGGTCTCTCGACTTTGAATTCCGCACACTCATGCTCCTCGCGGGCACGACAAACGATGTGATGTACAGGTTGATCGACAACGATGGCGCCCCGACAACTGAATTACGCAGCACCTGCATGACGATCACGGCTAAGTAGCGCCCGTCATAGAGGGGTCAGACACGGGTCAGAGTGGTGTCTGACCCCGCGGTGCGATCGGATGGGCTCGAGACGTGTGCAGGTTCTGCAACGCGGGTCCCCGGCTCGCGCTACTCCGATCGGAGACACACCGCCGGATCGGTCCGCGCGGCACGCACGGCGGGCAGGACGCACGCCGCGACCGCAATGACTGCGAGCAGCAGCGGCGAGACGAGCAGCGCCGCAGGATCCAGCGGCTCGACGCCGAACAGCAGCGACCGCATCAGACGGCTCGTCGCCACGGCGCCGGCGAATCCAATCACCGCTCCCGCCGCCACGACCGGAAGCGCTCCCGCGATGACGCTGCCGGCGACGGCCCCCGGCGTCGCGCCGAGCACGAGGCGCACGCCGATCTCCCGCGATTGCTCGATGATGGTGTGCGCCATCATCGCGTAGAGACCGGTCACGGCGATGACCAGCGTCAGGATCGCAAAGGCGCCGAACAATGCGAGATTGGCGTGCCAGGGCGCTTCGTAGCGGGAGACGACGTCCTCCATCGCCTCGATTGACACGATGCCGTCGCCGTTCAGCGCGCGGAGGCGCTGACGGATAGTCGGCGCGACGGCAGCGGACGACACGGCCGTGCGGACGACCAGCGTCTCGATGCGATCGGGCGATTGCGCGAACGGCACGTAAACGTCAAAGGCGGCCGCCGCGATCTCGCGATTGCGGGCGTCGCCGACGACGCCGACAACGGTCCACCACACCGGCCCGGGCGGGCGCGCGGCGTTGAGCGCAGTGACCTGCAGCCGCTTGCCGATCGCAGGCATGCCGGGCCAGGCGCGCGCCGCAAACCCCTCGCTGACCACCACCACCGCTGCCGTCGTCGCGCGATCGCCGTCGGTGAAAAAGCGGCCCTGCCGGAGCCGGCCGCGGATCGTCGTCAAGTACTCGGGCGTGGTCGTCTCGATACTGACGAACGGATTGTGGCCGGCGGCTTCCAGCGACTGGCCTTCGAGCCTGATGGGCGAGTCGCTGCCGATCGAGCCGAGCAGCGGCCGGTTCGACACGCCGGCGGCGGCCGCCACGCCGGGAATCGCCGCCAGTTCCGCGATCGCCCGCTCGGTCACCGAACGCATCTCGGCATCGGTCGCTGTCGAAGACGGCGGCGACAGCTTGACCGCGAGCAGTTGCCGAGCCTCGAAGCCCAGATCGAGGCGCGCGAGCGAGACGACGCTGCGCAACATGAGCCCGGCAGCGGTCAGCAGCACGACGGCGGCCGCCAACTCGCCGACGATCAGCGCGCGGCGCAGCGGCTGGCGCAACCCACCGGCGACAATCGTGTGACCGCTGCGCCGCAACGCCGGCTCCAGATCGCGGCCGCTCTGAAACGCCGGCGCGATCCAGCTCAGGACCGCCGCCGCAACACCGATGGCGGC
>Ga0193696_1000493_pt1 | contig 13673 bp, 8 predicted proteins | sample L3m1metaG_FD_145074 | JGI IMG/M metagenome (GOLD analysis project Ga0193696, IMG submission 145074) | Soil microbial communities from a riparian zone of the East river system, Colorado, United States - L3m1 | ecosystem: Environmental > Terrestrial > Soil > Riparian zone | place: USA: East River... | reverse complement strand
TGAAAAGCCGTTGTCGGGACCGACCGGCACGTCGAGCTCTTCCTCCCAGTTGCGGTTCATGTACCCGAAGAGGAAATACTTCGCGCCGTCCGCGCCCTGTTCCCAGCCTTCGTATGCCGGAGCGACGTTCTGCCCCTTCGTGTAAGAGAGAGACTGCGCGTCGAGCCGCGCCGGTGAGCCGGCGCCGACGAAGAAAAACAACCACAGAGGCACAGAGACACAGAGAAGACGAATGGCCAATGGCGCGCCAACCGCTGCGCGACCGGCCCGCGCAGCGGGCCGCGATGCGAGAAACGCGGTGGCAACACAAGTGACGCGCTTCAGAAACTGGTGTTGCCGCCGCGTTTGCTCGCATCGTTGTCGGCCGGCTTCGCCGGCCGCCGGTCGCGCTTTTGTCTCTGTGCCTCTGTGTCTCTGTGGCAATGTCGCGCGCCGCGGGTTCGCGCCTGGCTCGGCTCTCACCGTTCCTGACCTCCGGGCGCGGCCGTCTTCGCGGGCGGCATCACGAGACACAGCGGGCAGCCGATGACGTTGTCGTTCTTGGTCAGGTGCAGATGCTCTCGGCGCTTGGCCATCTCTTCCTGGAACTGCTCGTCGTTGAGCGCGACGCGCATGCCCAGGTCGATGAACATGTTCGCGACCGAGCGGTTGCCGGACCCTTGCCAGTTGCGCGGGTCGGGCACGTTCTTGTTGGTCGGCGAGTTGTCCATGTAGCCGACGATGTGGAGGATCGTGCCGCGCGGCAGGAGCGGCGCGGAGTCGTCCGTGTAGTCGTAGCCGCGCACCCAGTTGTGATCGTAGCCGACGCAGTTGAGCGTCTGGATGTTGTAGCCCCAGATCGCCTCGAGGCACATCCGCTGCCCGGGCGCGTGCAGGTGCGGCTCGAACGAAATGATCTTCGTGTGCTGCTGCAGCACCGTGTAGGCGTGGAGTTGCTGGTTCGCTTCCATCGCCTTGATGTCGATGTCGACGCCGTTGCCGAGGCCGAAGACGGCGCGCTTGTAGGTCGGCTTGTAGTCCTTCGGCATCAGCTTGAAGCCGATTTCGAGGTGCGCCTTGGTGTCGCGGCCGTTGGCGTGGAGATGAATCGAATCGGAGACGATGCTCGAACCGGCCTTCAGAAGGCGCGCGGACTTCGGATCGAAGAAGTCGGCGTTGCGGCCTACTTCGTGCACCGGCCAGTTCACCGCTTCTTCATCGTTGAAGATGGCGAGCGGATCCTGACTGAGATCCGTCTTGCCGTCGAGCACCTGCGTGCGCCAGATCATGTGATGGAACACGAAACGTCCGCCCACCGTGGCGCGATTACTGCCCGACTTAGACTCGACGTCGTTGACTTCCTTGATCTCGAGCGCCGCGACGTAGCGATCTTCCGTCAGTCCGGTCGGGACGCTCGGAATCTCGCCCCACCAATCCGGCGCGTCGCCCTTGACTGTGAGCTCTTTCGTCTTGATGACGAGGTCCGGCGTGCCGATCGCCCAGGAGTTGCGGTCGGCATACACCTTCGGCGGCGGCATGTCGGCGGGGTTGCCCCGCGGCGCGCCGCTGTCGGCCCACTTCGCGAGCGTGGCGATTTCGTCGTCGCTCAGCGACGGGTCGTTGTGGAATTTCTGGATACCGATGTTCTTCTCGACGTACCAGGGCGGCATCACGCCGGCCTTCGGGCCAATGCCCGTCCGCTGCTTGATCGCGCGGGCCCATGGCCGCACGTCCTCATACGTGACGAGCGACATCGGCGCGACGCCGTCCGGGCGGTGGCAGTTCTCGCAGCTCCGCTGAAGGATGGGCGCGACGTGCTTCGTGAAGGTCACTTCGGCCGGAACGACCGGGGCGGCGGACATCACGGCCAGACCAAGCGGCGCCAGGCCGGCCACTACGAAGGCGGTCGCAACGCGAACAAGAACTCGCATGCAGGGAACTCCTTTTGAGCGTCTTATCGTACCTCGCAAGTTCTTCGGAAACCAGACGATTTCCGGTTTCACGCTCCCCGTAACTCCTTGAACAGCCAGGCACGCGCTGCCTGCCAGTCCCGCTCGGCCGTCGCGATCGAGATGCCCAGGGCCTCGCCTGCTTCTTCGAGCGACAAGCCTCCGAAAAACCTCAACTCCGCGAGCTCACACCGGCGCGGATCGAAGGCCGCCAGCCGCGTGAGCGCCGCATCCAGGTCGAGCACGTCCACACTGACCGGCGATGCCGCCCTTGCACCTTCGTCGAGGGTGACCCTCGCCCACCGGCCCGATCGCTTCACCATGCGTCGTGCGCGTGCGCGATCGACCAAGATGCGCCGCATCATCTGCGACGCCACTCCGAAAAACTGCCCGCGGTTCTGCCAGGCGGCTCGGCGCTGATCCACCAGCTTCAAATACGCCTCATGGACCAGCGCCGTCGGTTCGAGCGTGTGATTGCGGCGTTCCCGCCGCATGTAGGCGGCGGCCCGCCGACGAAGGTCCGAGTACACGAGCGGCATGAGCTGGTCGCGCGCGCCGGTATCGCCGCCGGCCCATGCATGCAGGAGCGCAGTGATGTCTTTGGTCGGCAAACCGGCCCGATCCTGACGTTTCGATCCAAGCCCGTCAAGGCGTGAGTAAGTCTTTCAGCAGTTCTCGCGTCCCCGGTCATGAGCACAACATGGCCGCGACGGATTTTGATGGCGCTGGTGCTGATGGCAGCAGCAAAGGGGGCGGCGGCCGAGCCGGCTGTCCTGCTCGGTTTCGTCAGGAACGACACGAGGATGGCGGTGCAGCATGCGGTCGACGGGGCGTCGCGCCGTTTGGAGCAGCCGGAGTGCCAGCGGGTGTTCGGCGACTTCTCGCTCGCGGTGCCTGCGGCCGGCCATTTCGCTCCGGTCAGGTTCATCGACGATTCCGGCGCGCCACAATGCGCGCGCGGATCGACACTCGCGTTTACGGAACCGGGAGGCCGGGTGATTCACATCTGCGGTAACCAGTTCAGGAGCAGATTCCAGGTGGACCCGGCGCGGGCCGAGATCATCGTGATCCACGAGCTGCTCCACGTGCTCGGGCTTGGAGAAAACCCGCCAACAAGCGACGCGATCACCGCGCAAGTCACGGCGCGATGCGCGCCATGAGCGGGTGGCTACTTCAGACGCCGCTTGAGCTCGTCGTCGAAGTGAAGCAGCAGGGTGAGATTGACCGGCGCGAACTCCGAATCGCTGGACAGGACCAGTATGAATCGCCGGCCATCCGGCGAGACGTCGAAGCTGGGGACGCCCCAGGCACCGTCATCGGCGAAACGCGCGCGGAACAGCTGCGTTTCCGGCCCGGAGGCGACGCCGCGGATCCGATCGAACGGCACCACGAAGAGGCCGTCGCCCTCCGGCGGGCCGGAATTCGTCGCTCGAGCGCCGCGACGCGTGCGAAAGAACAATTCGCGGCCATCACGACTCCACACCGGCTCACGGGCCGCTTCCACGAGCTGACGACGCGGACCAGGTCCGGGAAACGGCTGGACATACAACGCGGAGGAACCGAAGGGCTCTGACACGAATGCGAGCCAGCGACCGTCGGGCGACATCATGGGCCAGCTGCTGCGGGTGGGGATGTCTTGGATCGACTCCGACCGCAGACCTTCGAGTGTCAGCAGGCGGAACTCCGAGTTGTTGGTGGGCGGATCGTCTGTGTAGACGAGCGACCGACCGTCGGCCGTCCAGCCACCGGGAATCAGATTGTTGTCTTTCGATGAGATCAAGGACTCGGCGCGGGAGCTCGCGTCCATCGGCTGCCACATGAGATACCGCGTGCCTTTCAACTCGGCCATGAACGCGAGGCGCAGGCCGTCACGCGTCCACAATGGGGCTCGGTTGATCCCATTGAAGGTCACTGGCGCGGATGTCTGATTCCCGAGGTGATACACCCAGATGTCCTTCCGATCGAGTCCGACCACGACCACCGCAAGCTGCTGGCCGTCGGGCGACAGACGCGGCGTCTCGAACGTTTTTGGCTCTATCGCGAGTGGCGTGGCCTTGCCGGACCGATCCATCCACGCCAGCGTTCGACGTGCGGCGGGCCGCTGCGGGATGAAGACCAGCGCTCCGGTTGTGGACAGGCTGAAGTTGGCAACGCCGTTATGCTCGTCGACCGCCACGCCGTCGAGCACTCTCACCGGGGCGCCGGTCACTTCGAGGCGGTCGAGACTGAAGGGGACGGCAGAGAGGCCGGCGGTTGTGCCATACACCACATGGCCCGTGGTTGAATACTGGGGATCGAAGCCGGCCTCGACCAGCGTCTTGCGTTCGCCAGTCGCGAGGATGAGCACGCCGATCCGAAATCGTGCTGCGCCTTCATGCATGGTCAGCAGCAGCGCCTTGCCCCCGGGCAGGATCTTCGGCGCGTGGTGGTCGGTTTCTGGCCGCGTGAGATCAAGCGAGGTGATGGTCTGCGGCCCCCCCCCATTCGCGGAGACGCGCTGCAGCCCGTGAGTGATGCTGCCGAACACGATCGAGCCATCCGGCGTCCACGTGCCGCCGAGAAAATGTTCGACGTCGCACACCACGACAGGCGATGCGGTGGCCATCACGCTCGTTCTTTTCAGCTTATTGAGCGTCGAGAAGGCAACCGATTGGCCGTCCGGTGAGAAAAACGGCGCGTGTCCGTCTTCGGTTCCCGGCATCTCAGCGGTGCTGAGTTGATCCAGACGGCGGAGGAACAGGCGGCGTGTGCCGCCCTGATTGGCGGCGTACACCACCAGGCTCCCATCGGGAGAGATGGCGGGCGCGTCTTCCAAGGTTGTCCGCGTCGGCGGCTGGATTGCAAAGCGGGCCAGCTGGCGCGGCGCCGTCGCGGGCAGGGTCTTGAGCATCCACGCCGCCCACGCCGCAAGCGCGCCAACCCCCAGAACGATGAGCGCGGCGTAGCGCACGGCGATCGCGCGAGGAACGCGAGCAGCCGACCCCTCTGTGGCGGCCACCGCAGCCGATGTCGTCATGCCCGCGGCCGTCTCGAGAGCAAATGCAAGATCGCGCGCCGATTGGAACCGCGCATCCGGATCCTTCTCCAGACAGCGCCGGACGATCCGGTCGACCACGGGCGGCAGGGGCGTCGCCGCGCTCGGCACAGGAGGATCGTCGTGCAGGATGGCGTTCAAGGTCTCGACGCGCGAATCGCGATCGAACGCGCGCCCGCCCGTGAGCAACTCGAAGAGGATGGCGCCGAGCGCAAACAGATCGGCGCGCCCGTCGGTGTGCAAGCTGCGGATCTGTTCGGGCGCCATGTAGCCGGCGGTGCCCAGCATGATGTCGGGAGCCGTGCGCAGCGGCGTCGTCACGGTGCGTCCGTCAGGGCCCGGCTCCGGGGCACGGAGCTTCGCGATACCGAAGTCGAGCACCTTCACCTGCCCGTCCCGCGTCAGCATCACGTTCTCTGGCTTCAGATCGCGGTGGACGATCCCTTTCGCGTGCGCGGCGGCAAGGCCGCGAGCGATCGCGGCCGCCACTTCGCATGCCCGCGGCGGCGTCATCGCGCCGCGGGCGACGCGATCGCGCAGCGTCTCGCCGTCGAGCAGCTCCATCACCAGATAAGGGCGGCCGTCCGACGTGCCGACGTCGTAGAGGGTGAGCACATTCGGATGGTTGAGGGCGCCCGAGGCGCGCGCTTCCTGCTCAAATCGCTGGAGACGCTCGGCATCGGCGGCGTAGGCCGCCGGGAGCACTTTGACGGCGACGTCGCGTCCAATCCGCGGATCGCGGGCACGGTATACCTGCCCCATGCCGCCGGCGCCAATCAACGCGTCGATGCAGTAGGGACCGACCGCCGATCCGGACTCGAGGCGCGGCATCTCTTCCGACAGAGCGAAGACTGGAACGTCGCCGAAACGCCCGGCGCCTTCGTGTGCGGCGAGCATCGCATTGACTTCGCCACGCAGCGCCTGGTCACCGCCGCACGCCTGATCGAGGAATGGTTGACGCGCGGGAGTATCGCGCGACAGCGCCGCATGAAAGACGTCCGAAATTCGGCGCCAGCGCTCGGGCGTCATCAGGTCACATCGGTCGACTTCACTATAAGCCCGCCAGACCAACAGAATGAGATTGATTGACCTGTGGTCGGAATGGAGCCGATCACCCTGACCTCCGCGACGTGAAGCCACCCCAGACTCAGTGACGAATCCCGCGGCAGGCCGGTCGAGTAGGCAAGGGGACGGGCCTGCCTCGGCATCAGAAGGTGAACTGCGCGCCGACCTTGAAGTACCTCGCCTGCAGGATGTTGAGCGGTTTCAGCCACGCCGAATTGGCGGCCGTGGAGAAGGTGGTGTTGATGGCTGCCGGCGGCTCGCCGGCGTTCGAGGTGGCGCCCACGGCGGCATTGGAGTTGAACGCGTTGAAGAGGTCCACCATCACCTGGAGCTTCTGTGAGTTGTTCAACTTGAAGTTCTTGCCCACCCGCAGGTCCACCTGCGTCCGCCGCGGCGTGAACTGCGTGCCCGGCTTGATGAGCGGCACCACGCGCGACGTGTTCGCGCCGCCCGACAACGCCCGTCCGAGCGTTCCGGCCGCCGCGTCGGCCTGGGTGATGTTCCACTGTGCCAGAATCTGCTGGCCGGGCAGGTTCTGCAGCACGCCGCCGATCTGGAGCTGTTGCCATGGCAGCGTGTACGAGCCGGTCAGTTTGGCCTGAGACAGCCAGCCGCTGTCGTAGTCGCAGTACGAGAACGTGTTGGTCGAAGCGGTCAGGCCGAAGTCCGTACGCGGGTTGTCCACGAACGAATCGCAGCTCGCGAAGTGCGAGTTGCCGGTGGCGAAGCCGCCCGTGAGAAACACCCCCGATCGGAGCCGCGCGTTCATCGCGAAATCGACGCCGTTGAACACCTCGGTCTGCTTGCCGCCCAGCTTGTCCACGAAGGTGACCAGGTTGTTGGTTGCGACGCCGAACTTGGTCGACACGATGTCGTACAGCCCGCACACCTGGAAGCCGCCGCCGTTCGGCAGCCGCGAGTCGCTCGGTGCCTTCACGCAGTACGGCTGAAAGTCTGTCGGCGCAACGTCGAGGTTGTCCGAGGTCGTGAAATGCCCTTGGGCGCGGCGGAAGTACGAGAGCTCCGTCGAGACGCGCGACATCAACTCGTGCGAGATCGTCGTCGACACCTCCCAGTTGTTGCGCCGCCGGTCGAATCCGGTAATCGTTTCCGGATCGTACCGCGTCGCAACGCTCACCTGGCCGAAGGCGGTGCTGGTGAGGGGGCCGAGTTCCGTCAATTGCGGGATCTTGTCGTTGTTGGTGTCCTGCCACGAGCGGCTGGCCGAGTTGACCGAGGTGTTGATCGGATTCAGCAGACGGGCGTATCCGACGGTCGACGTCTGGACGTACCGGCTCAGCGTGGCCTTGAGCGCCGTCTTGCCGTTGCCGAACAGGTCGTAAGCAATGCCGAGCCGCGGCGACAGATCCTTGAAGTTGGGCACGTTGGTCAGCTCGTCGTAGTGGCGCGGGCCGATCCAGGTGCCGCCCGGCGCATCCTGTGCCTGGACCTTGTTGTTCAGGTAGTCCCACCGCAGGCCCGCATTGATCGTCATCTTCTTGATCGTCCACGTGTCCTGCGCGTACAGACCAAGGTCGGCGACGAGGCGCTCGCGCGTCGTGTAGGGTGTCGTCCGCACGGTGACGCTGAACGGCGATCCCCCGCGGACGACGAGGAACGTGTCCTTGTTCGTCCAGACGTCCGTGTCGGCGGGGCCTTCCTGCAGCGTCATGCCGGTCTTGAACGCATGAGACCCGGTGACGTAGGTAATCGAGCTGCGATAGGAGCGCAGCGACGTGTAATTGCTGGAGAAGTTCGCCGGGTAGGCCCGGAAGCTGATACCGGTGTTGAGCTCCGTTACCGGATAACCGAGCGACGTTTTCGAATCCTCCACCGGTTCGCGCGTCCACGTCTCGGTCGTGTTGCCCATGCCTGCCTCGAACAGCAGCTTCGACGTCAGCGTCGACCGGAACACCACGGTTTCAAAGTTGTTTTTCGGCAGGTTCTGCAGGTTCGAGGCATCGGGCTGCAGCGTGCTGACGAGCGTCCAGTGCTCCGTCTTTCGCGGGGCGATGCTCAAATACCCCGACAGCTTGTTCCGCGGCGTCATCTGCCACGTCAGGCGGACATCGTTGCTGGCGTTGCGCTGGGTCTCGGTGCCGGGCCGGGACAGATCGGGCGTGAACACGAACGTGGACTGATCGCTTTCATAGAACGTGTTCGTGCGGATCTGCTCGTAGCCCCAATAGCGGTGCGCCGTCCAGAACCAGAGACGATCCTTCTTCAGCGGGCCGCCGAAGGCGCCGCTCGCATCGTAGATTTTCAGGATGCTGTCGGCCGTGTTGATGTCCTGCCGCCGCATGGCATCGTCGACGTTGTTCCCCTGGAATTTGTCGTTCGCGAAATTGAGGAAAGCCGCTCCGCTGAAGCGGTTTCCGCCGTCCTTGGGGATGATGTTGACGCGCACGCCGCCGCCCGCGACCTCCGCGGAGATGGCGCCAAATTCATAGCTCAATTCCTGCGTCGACTGGTCGTTGGTCGAAATCCCGGTGCACGAGTAGTTGCACGCCATGTTGGCGTTCATGATGCCGTCCAGCTGAACCAGCCGATCGTTGAAGGAGCCGCCGTGCGCCTTCAACTGATTCTGGTGTTCGCCGGCCGACCCGCCGACGTCGTTCTGGTTGCTGCTGACGCCAACCGTCATCACGCCAATCGTCGACCAGTTCTTCGATGTCGGCATGGCGTCGATCGTGTCTTTCGCCACGACCTGACGCTTGAGCACGGTCTGAGTGTCGATGACCGGACTGACGCCGGAGACGGTGACCGTCTCCTCGAGGGCGCCGACGCGCAGATCGGCGTTGACCGTCGCGACGAACGCGGCGGGAATCTCGACGTCTTCGCGTTTGACGGTGGAGAATCCCGGCAGCGTGAAGGTGACGCTGTAGATGCCCGGACGAAGGTCGACGATCTTGTACTGGCCCTGAGAATCGGTCGTGACCGTGCGCACACGCTCGATGAGCACCGGGCTGCTTGCTTCGACGGTGACGCCTGGCATGACCGCGCCGGTCGTGTCTCTCACCACGCCCGCAATCCCGCTCGCCTGCGCGAACGCTGTCGCCGGAAATGCCACCGCACATGCCCACGCCACCACCAGTCCGCTCGCCATCTTGCGCATAAGCCCTCCTGGTTGACCGACGCGGGCTCGAAAATACGCTTGCGGTGTAGTCGCGTCAAGCAAATGCGGCAGAATACTGGCGTCGTTCCGCGTCGATCGTTGCGTCCGAGTCCAAAACCATGAAGCGGCGCATCGCCCTCGGCATTCTCCTGCTCGCGAGTCCGATCACGGAACGGGCGCTGGCTCAGCCGCCTGCCGCGGCGGATCCTCCGATCGTGTTCTCCAAAGACATTGCGCCGATTCTCTATCGACACTGCGCGGCGTGCCATCGGCCCAATGGCCCTGCGCCGTTCAGTCTGATCACCTACGACGACGCACGCACACGTGCGGCGCAGATCGCGACCGCGACAGCGCGCAGATACATGCCCCCGTGGAAGCCGCAACCCGGCTACGGCGACTTCGTCGGCGAGCGCCGCCTCAGCGACACGGAGATCGTGTCCCTCCGCCGCTGGGCCACCAGCGGTCGGCTCGAAGGCGACCTCAAAGACCTGCCATCGCCACCGCGATTCAGTTCGGGCTGGTCCCTGGGCGAACCCGATCTCGTGGTGTCGCTTCCCGAGTACCAGCTCCGAGCCGGCGGACCGGATGTTTTCCGCAACTTCGTCGTCCCCGTCCCGGCCTCCGCGACGCGCTATGTCGGCGCCCTCGAATTCCGTCCAGGCAGCCGCGCGGTGCATCACGCCAACATACGCGTCGACCCGACGCCGGCGTCGCGCCGGCTCGACGACGACGATCCGGTACCGGGGTATGAAGGCGTGATCCTGCGCTCCGCCGACTACCCGGACGGACATTTTCTGGGCTGGACGCCCGGCCAGCTACCGTCACCGGGGCCGAACGCATTGGCGTGGCGTCTCGAAGCTGGCGTCGATTTCGTTGTCCAGCTGCACCTCCAGCCGACGGGCAAGCAGGAACGCATTGTTCCGTCGATCGGGCTGTATTTCGCGAAAGACGCGCCAGTCCGCACGCCGGCGATCCTGCGGCTCGGGCGCCAGAATCTCGAGATTCCTGCCGGCTGGCAAAACGTCCACGTGGTCGACGCCTACCTGCTGCCGGTCGATGCGGAGATCCGCGCGATCCAGCCGCACGCGCATTACCGCGCTCGTCGCGTCAGCGCCACAGCGGTGCTGCCCGACGGCGTGCGCCGGCCGTTGATCATCATCCAGAACTGGGATTTCAACTGGCAGGATCAGTACCGGTATGCGACGCCGTTCTGGGTTCCGGCGGGCACAAGGCTCGAAATGGACTACACGTTCGACAACTCGGACACGAACCCACGGAATCCGATTCGGCCTCTGCAACGTGCCTTTTGGGGCTGGCGATCGTTCGATGAGATGGCCGACCTGTGGATTCAGGTGCTGACGCGGACCGACGCCGATCGCGAACGACTGGTTCGTGACGTCCGGCGCAAGATGGCGGCTGAAGACGCGATCGGCTGCGAGACCCTGATTGCGCGTCAGCCCGAACATGTGGATCTTCGGAACGACGCCGCGAGCCTCTACCTCGAGCTCGGACGGCCGGCTGACGCCCTGAAACACTTCGAAGCAGTCGCGCGGCTGCGGCCACAGTCAGCGCAGGCCCATTACAACGTCGGCGTCGCGCTCGAAGGAACGGGCCGGGTGGGTGAGGCGGCACGCGCGTACGAGACCGCGGTGCGACTCGATCCCGCGTACTCGCACGCGCACAACAACCTTGGAAGCCTGCTGCTGTCAGCCGGGCGGCTGGACGATGCGCGCCGCGCGTTCGAGCGCGCGGTGGAATCGGCGTCGGACAACGTCGAGGCGGCCAACAATCTCGGCGCGGTGCTGCTCGCGCTCGGCGACGTGGCGGCCGCGCTGCCGCACTTGACGCGCGCGATCGAGCTGCGGCCGACGTATCCGGAAGCGCATTTCAATCTGGCGCGCGCGTTTGCGTCGACGCGTCAACCCGAGGCGGCGATGCGCGAAGCGGCGGTCGCCGAGTCGCAGGCGTCAGCTGCCGGAAAGCCCGCGCTGGTCGCCCAGATTCGGGAGTTGCGGGATCACATCCCACGACGCTGACTCGAGTTACCCGTCGAGGGGTCAGACTGGCGAGACCCCACTGTCGTATCACGCTTGACGGACGGGTGAGGCCCAGATACCGTCTATCCAAGGGCCAGATCCTCGGCGGGGGCCAACAACCATGAGAAAAATCCACGCGGTTCTCGTTTTTTTGAGCCTGCTCGTAGCTCCCGCCTTTAGCAAGGATTCACAACAGGCCAGATCCGGACGCGGTAGTAGCGCGAGCGAACAGTATCTGAACGCGGCAGCCGACGCCGTTCTCAACCTCAAGAGCGCGCAGTTCTCTCTCAAGCGCGAGGGCACCCCAGCCTTCCTCGACGAGAAGAACGGCATCACCTTTACCGTGGCCGAATGTTCCTATGCCGCGCCGGATCGCGTCTCGTGCAACGTGAAAATCTCGCTCAAGAACGGAAATATCCTGCAGCTCACGCGAGTCTGGGTCCCCGAAGGCGTGTTTCAAACGAACCCGCTCACCCGGCAGTTCGGGAAGGCGCCCGCGGACGCCAGTTTCAACGGCGCTGCCCTGTTTGCCAAGACCGGCATTGCAGACATTCTGCGCACCGCGACTCGGAATCCCCGACTTGTGGGGAAGGAAAAACTTCAAGGGAAGGACACGCTTCATCTCAAGGGAGAGGTGAGCGGCGAGAAGCTGAATCCGCTGGTGGGTTCAACGCTCAAGCCGGAATTCATGCATCCCGTCGATATGTGGATGGAGGAGAAATCCTCCCGCCCCGTGCAGGTTCACGTCAGCGAGCCCGAGGGCAAAGGGTGGCTCATCGAGCTGTTCGCGATGGATGAACCGGTCGATATTCCGACGCCAAAGCTTCCTCCTCCCCAGCCTCCCAAGCCTCAAGCCTGAATGTCGCGGGCCCACCAGTACCCGCGGCTGATCCTCGCGCTCGTCTGCTTCCCCGTTTTCATCGGCGCACTCGATCTGACGATTGTCTCGGCCGTCTTGCCTGAAGTGATTCGATCGCTGTCGATCGAGATTCAGAAGCTTGACGTGGCCGGCTGGATCGTCACGGGCTACTTTCTGTCGTACGCGATCAGCATGACCTTCATGGGAAGGGTTTCGGATATCGCGGGGCGGCGTGCGGTCTATCTGATCTGCCTCGTGGTTTTTTTTGTCGGTTCATGGATCGTCGCGGCCTCACCAGGCTGGCCCACCGAGATCGCCCAGCGGACCGTGCAACTGTTCGGCGGGCGTCCCGCTGCCGGATTCGCCTCTCTCTACGCCTTGATTGTCGGCCGTGTGATTCAGGCCTTCGGCGCAGGGGCGATGGTGCCGGTGAGCATGGCCCTCGTCGCCGACCTGTTTCCGCCTGAGAAGCGCGCCCTTCCCCTCGGAATCGTCGGCGCAGTCGATACGACCGGCTGGGTGCTGGGGCACCTCTACGGCGGGATCATGGTTCAGTTCATGAGCTGGCCGTATCTCTTCTGGATCAATCTCCCGGTCATCGCGCTGATGTTCTGCGTGACGTGGTGGGGGTTGGCCGGGCTACCCCGCATGCCGGTGAAGGGAGGCATCGACTGGATCGGAGTGACGCTTCTTGGCGGCGCGTTGATTCTGCTCAACGTCGGCCTCGGCTCGCCCGAAATGGGCTCGGACGGATCGACCGCCGCTCCAGCCGCACAACGGCTGTACTGGATTGCCGGCGCCGCGGCGACGTTCGTCATCTTTCTCCTTTCGCAGCGGCGTGTGGCCGATCCCATCCTCAATCTGAAGATCTTCTCCAACCGCAACCTGTCGGCGGCGAGTGGAGTCAATCTCCTCGTCGGTTTCTGCATCATGGTGGCGCTCGTCAGCGTCCCGGTGTTCATCAATGTCGCGGGCGCGTCGGACAACGTGATGAAGGCGGCGCTCGTCACGGGGTACCTGCTGTGTGCCTTCACCATCCCCATGGCATTGGCGGCGATTCCAGGAGGCTGGCTCTCCGAGCGGTTCGGCTATCGAGCGACCGTCATGTTCGGCCTCGTCGTGGCCATCATCGGCTTCTGGATGATGAGTCTCTGGCAGACGGAGATGGCCCGGCAAGCCGTCGCGTTCATCGAGCATCTGGGAAGAGGACGACCTGAATGGGCCGACGCCCGGGGCACCGGGTTCATGGCCGCAGGGTTGGCCCTGGCGGGAATCGGGATTGGACTCACCATCGCGCCAATCGGGACGGCCGTGATCAACGCGGTCCGGGAACACGAGCGAGGAATGGCGTCATCCCTCGTGATCATCCTGCGTTTGATCGGCATGAGCATCAGCATGAGCTCGATGACCGCCTACGCTCTGCGACGTACGACGATCCTGAGCAGGGTCATGCTGAATCCCGATGATGCCCTGGATTTGGAAAAGACGGCGCGAGTGGCGCTGGATGTCGTGACGCGAATCACCGGCGAGATCGCGCTGATTGCGCTCGCCGTTGCTGCGGCGGCGCTGGCGATTGCGTTCTGGCTTCGGAGAAGGGATCTGGTCGTGGCGCAGGGCTAAGAGCCCTGCGCCACGC
>Ga0193696_1000491_pt1 | contig 13705 bp, 16 predicted proteins | sample L3m1metaG_FD_145074 | JGI IMG/M metagenome (GOLD analysis project Ga0193696, IMG submission 145074) | Soil microbial communities from a riparian zone of the East river system, Colorado, United States - L3m1 | ecosystem: Environmental > Terrestrial > Soil > Riparian zone | place: USA: East River... | reverse complement strand
CGGCCTCCGGGTTCTCTCTCCCGTCCGCCCCGGGTCCCGCCGCGTAACAACGGTTGGCGATCGCAACGGCCCGATGGGCGCCGATGACCGCCCAGCCACGACTGCCGGGGATGCCCAAACCGGAGGCCCGCGGCGTGGCCCGGGTGCGGCGCGCCGTCGACGCCCAGCTCGCCGCCCAGCGGGCGATGGGCCAGATCGAAGCGGTCGACATCGGCATGATCGGCCTGGCCCGCACGCTGGCCGAGGCCATCGACGCCGAGGTGACCGACCCCGACGGCAACCGCTACACCGTGGCCACGTTGGCCGGCCGGTTGCTGCCGGTGCTGCTGGAGCTGCGCGGGGAACGCCGTGACGCCGCTAGCGACGTCGGCTACGACGAGGAGCTGGCCCGCCTCGCGGGCGAGATTCGCGACGCCGCGCGATCCCGCGCGCCCAACGACGTCACCGACGGCGCTGGGCCACCTGTCCCGCCTCCGTAGGCGCGCGCCGTTCCCGTGGCAGTGGGACGTCGCCGACGTGGCCGGCGAGATCGCCGAGGACGGCGCCGGGTTCCGCTACCGCACGGTGATCCTGTCGGTCCCCCGCCGGGCCGGGAAGACGACGCTCGTACTCGCGGTGAACCTGGACCACCTGGACATCACCGCCGATGCCCGCTGTTGGTACACCGCCAACCGCCGCGAGACCGCCGCCAAGCTGTTCCGCGACGAATGGGTGCCGATGATCGACCCGCTGTCACGCCTCTACCGGCTGCGCAAGTCGCAGGGCTCCGAGGGGATCCACAAGCGCCGCGGATCGTCGCGGCTGCAGCTGTTCGCCCCCAACGCCGACGCCTTGCACTCCACGAACGCCGACACCGTCACCGTGGACGAGGCCTGGGCGTTCGACATCGTGCAGGGCGAAGCGGTCGAAGCGGGGATCACCCCGGCGCAGCTGACCCGGCCGTGGCGCCAGACATGGATCGTGTCGGCCGGTGGCACCGTCGAGTCGACGTGGTGGGACCGCTGGCTGACCGCCGGCGCGCTCGGCCTGCCCGGCGTCGCGATGTTCGACTACGGCGCCGACCCGACCGACCCCGGCTACGACCCCGGCAACCCCGACGTGTGGGCGGCGGCGCATCCGACGGCCGGGATCGCGTTCCCGATGGCCGTGCTGGAGCATGAGTGGGCGGTGCGTCGCGACGACGCCGCGTTTGAGCGGGCGTATCTCAACGTGTGGCCCCGCCCGTCGGAGGTGCTCGCCGCCGCCGGGCTCGATCTCGACGCCTGGCGCGCGGCGGCCCACCCGCGCGCCGCCCTGGCGCGCGTCGCCGCCCTGGCGTTCGACGTCGCCGGGGACCGCTCCAGCGCGGCGATCGCGGCGGCCGGGCCCGACGCGGCGGGCCGGGTCGTGGTGGAGGTGCTCGACCACCGCGCCGGGGTCGGCTGGCTGGCCGGCGCCGTGCGGGCGTTGCGCAAGACCCACCGCGGCGCCCGCCTGGTCGCCGACTCACTGGTCACGGCCGGGGTGGTCGCCGAGCTGAACCGGGTCGGGTTGTCGGTGACGCCGATCGGCGCCGGGGACCACGCCCGGGCCTGCGGGGCGTTCGTCGACCGCCTCGCCGCGGGCACGCTGTCACACCGCGCCCAAGCGGTGCTCGACGACGCCGTGATCGGCGCCGCCCGCCGCCCGCTCGGCGATGCCTGGCTTTGGTCGCGGACCCGTTCCGACGTCGACATCTCGCCGCTGGTGGCTGTCACGTTGGCGGCGTGGGCCGCCGACACCCAAGCACCGCGGGGCCGCGGCGCCGTTGTGACGGCCCCAGGAGGCCGGCAAACGGGCCGGCCGGTATCTCAGGGCCCGCGACGCCCGTACGGCCCGCAGAACGTTGTACAGCGGCCAATCCGTTGACGTGTGGGTCGGTGTCACGCCTGACTGGGTGGTCATGGCCACCCGTTCCACCGCCTCCGACCCCGGCGCCGCCGTCGATCACGGCGCCGCCCACGCCCGCGGCGACATCGATCTGACCGAGTTGAACGCCCGCGCCGCCGATGCCGCGGTGGCCGCCGTCAACGCCGCCGCCGCCGGGCAGGGCGACGGGTCCGGCGGGCTGAAGGACGTCACCACGACCGACGCCGGCTGACGCGTGTCCCGGTTCCTCGACCGCCTCGCCGACGTACTGGCGTTCGAACCGCGCCCCGAACACACGATCGAGGCCGCTGCCGGGACGGTGAGTCTGGCGCGCGGCACGGTGACGTCGTCGGGGATGCCGCCGTGGGGGTTCGGGCCGCCGCTCGCCCCGTTCGACGTCGAAGCGGTCGCCGGGTGGATCATGACCCGCGAAGCAGCGATGTCACTGCCGACGATCTCGCGTTGTCGTGATCTCATCTGCGGCGCCATCTGCCAGCTGCCGATCACGTTGTGGACGATCGACACCACGACGGTGCCGGCCATCGAGGCGATGACGCCGCCGCCCGGCTGGGCGATGCGCCCCGACCCCGACCGCACCCGCGCCTGGCTGTTGTCGTGGACCGTCGACGACCTGTTTTTCGAAGGGGTCGCCTACTGGCGGGTCACGTCGCGTCTCGCCGCCACGTCGGGGTCGTGGCCGGCGACGTTCCGACGGATCCCGCCGGGCGGGCTCGACATCCGCGACGACCACGTCATGGTCACCGACCCCGACTACGACGACGGGCGCCCGGTGCGCGTCGAGCTGCGCGACATCATCGAGTTTCTGTCGCCGATCGAAGGGGTCCTCGTGAACGGCGGCCGCTCGATCTCGATCGCCCTGCAGCTCGACGGCGCGGCGGACCGCTTCGCGTCGGCCGAGGTGCCGGCCGGGGTGCTCGAAGAACAGGAAGGCTCCGAGGACCTCACCGCCGCCGAGCTGGGCCAGCTGGCCGCCGACTTCGCCCATTCCCGCCGCTACAACACGACGGCGGCCACGAACAAGTACGTGCGCTATCGGGAGATCCCCTACGACGCCTCCCAGATGCAGCTCGTGGAGGGACGCACCTACCAGGCGCTGGAGCTGGCCCGGCTGGGGAACACCCCGCCGTATCTGGTCGGGGCGCCGGCCGGCACCGGGATGACCTACCAGAACGGTCAGCAGGCCCGCCAGGACCTCGTCGATTTCGGGGCGTCCCCCTTCGTCGTGTGCATCGAACAGACCTTGTCCGGGCCGAACGTGACACCCCGCGGCCAGGCCGTGCGACTCGATCTCAACGTGTGGCTCCGCAACCCGTTCACGACGCCGACCAACAGCGCCGAGTCCCCCAACGACTTGCAGGTGGTCGCGTTGACGACCCAGCAACCGGCGCCGCCGACGTCGGTGCCGACATGATCACCGCCGCCGCGGGCGCCCCGGCGTTCCTGCGCGCCGCGTTCGTCGGGCGGGCGATCACCGCCGCCGGGCCGTCGGGGGCCCGCACGATCGGCGGGGTCGCCGTCCCCTACGACGTCATGGGCACCGTTGCCGACGGCCGCCAAGTGGTATTCGAGCGGGGCTCGATCGACGCCGCGGCGCGCCCGGTGCTGTTGCGTGATCACGACCGGGCCCGCCCCATCGGACGCGTCGTCGACGCCGCCGACTTGGGTGATCGCATCGACGCCACGGCGCGCATCACGCCGGGCACCGCGGCCGGTGACGACGTCATGGTGTTGGCCGCCGACGGGGTGCCGTTGATGTTCTCCGTCGGCGCCGTCCCGCTCGACGCCGACTACGACGCCGACGGCGTGCTCCACGTCCACGCCGCCGACTGGCAGGAACTGTCTGTGCTCACGTTCGGCGCGTTCGGCGGGGCCACCGTCGACCGTGTCGCCGCCACCCAACCCGGAGGGACCATGCCACCTGACGTACTCGACCTTGAGGCCGTGACACCTGAGGACCCCGACGCACCCGCCGTGCCGGATCCCGACGTCCCGGATCCTGACGCCGAGCCCAACGACGACATCGAGCCGGACCAACCGGCCGACGGTGTCGCCGCCGTGCCGGTGCTGGCCGGCGCCGGCCGCGCGTCCCTGCCCGGCGCGCGCCGGGGCCGGCCGGCCCGCCACCCGTACGCCGCGGTCGATCTCGTCCACGTCGCCCGCCTGATCGCCGCCGCGTCGCAGGACCCGACCCGCTTCGGGCCGACGCTGACGCGGGTGATGACGTCGCCCGGCGCGCGGACCGGGGCGATCGAAGCGGCGCTCGCCGACGTCACGTTGGTCGGTACGAACAACGTCGGCCCGGCGTTCCGTCCGACGTACCAGGCCGAGCTGGTCGACATCGTGTCGCACGGTTCCCCGGCCGTCGACATGCTCCGTCAGCAGGACCTGCAGCGCGGCGACTATCCCAACGTCACGTTCAATGCCTGGACCAAGCGGCCCATCGTGGCCGTCCAGACCGCCGAAAAACAGCCCATCAACTCGGTCGCCGTGGCCATCGGACCGACATCGGTGCCAGTGCAAACCTTTGCGACCGGCAACGATATTTCGCAGCAACTCTTGGATTTCGGGTCCCCGTCGTTCGTGGAGGACTACATCCGCGCCGCCGGGGTCGACTACGCCGAAAAGATCAACCTCTACGTCACGACGACGTTGCTGGCCGGCGCCGTCGACGTGGCAACGGCGGTCGGTGACGACCTGCCCGCCATCATCGCCAAGCTGTTCGCCGGGCTCGACCCGACCAAGGTGCCGGCCGGGCGGATGGGGATGCTCGTGTCGTGGGATCTCGGCGTCGGCGCGATGGGGATCCAAGGCGCCGACAACACCCCGGTGTTCTGGGACGGCCGGATCAACTTCGGGTCGTACATGCCATCGGCGGAGATGGGCGGGCTGACGATCACCGTCGACACGACGCTGCCGGCGCGCACCGCCATCTTGCTGCTGACCAACGCGGCGTCGTGGTGGGACCTGCCGGGGACGCCGTTCAGCTTGCGGGCGATCAACGTCGGCGCCCTTGGGCTCGACATCGCCGTGTACGGCTACGGCGCGTGCGGGATCCAATTCCCCGGCGCCGTCGTCAAGACCACCGTCCCGCTGACGACGTGAACATCTCCGTCGTGTCGGCCGTCGCCAACGTCGTCACCGCGGTGTGCGCGGTGCTGTTGGCGATCAAGGTGCTGTAGGCGCGCGCCGTGGGCCAGTGGACGACCCCGGCCCGCGTCGTGTTGGCGCTCGGGCCGTCGGCCGCCCCGCCCGTCGATGACGCCTACCTCGCCGAGGCCGTCGCCGCCGCCAACGCCTGGGCCTACCGCAAGCGGGCCGAGGCCGGCTACGACGACCCGCCCGAACCCGACGCTCCGGCCCCGTCACCGGACGTCGGGTTCGGCACCACGTTGTACGCGGTGGCGTTGTGGCGCGAGCGGGCCTCCACCGACGGCTATCCGAGCTTCAGCGACCTTGCCGACTTCACGCCGGTCGGCGGATCATTGGGTCAGATCCGGCGACTGTTGGGGATCGGCCGGGCCGCCGTCGACTCACCCGACGCCGCCTACGCCGCCACCTACGGGCGGCGCCGGTGGCGTTGGGGGGTCGGGCGGTGACATCGATGGGCGACGCCCGCGCCGACATGGCCGCCAAGCTCACCGCGGCGGGCGCCACCGCCACGACCGACCCCGCCCACCTGGCCCCGATGGTGTTGATCGACGCCGGACGGTGGCGCGCCGCGTCCGGCGTGGGCGGCTGGGACGTCGACATCCCGGTGCGTTGCGTCGTGCCGCCGCCGGGCGACGCCGCCGCGCTCGCCGCGCTGGAAGCGATGGTCGAAACGGTGCTGGCGACGCTCGGGTGGGCGGCCGCCGAGCCCGGGGTGTGGGCGCCGTCGTCGAACGCCGACGCCATCCCCACCTACACGCTGACGTACTCGACTCAGATCCCGAACCCGTCCTGTTGAACCCGGAGGAACCATGCCTCGTATCGCCATGATCTTGAACCACCCGACGCTGAAGGTGGCCGACACCGAAATCGGGTTGGCGTCGGGCCAATCCGTCGAATGTCAGGTGACATCGGCGGTCGTGCAGGCTCAACCGCAGTACCAGACGATCCCGTCGACGGGATGCGCCGGGGCGACCCAGTCGCCCGGGCTGACCGGGTACCAGCTCGTGATCTCGTGGCTGCAGGACTGGACGACCGCCGCGCCGGGCGGCCTGTCGTACTGGGCGTGGACCAACGACGGCACCGCCAAATGGATCGAGCTGACCCCCGACGTCGCCGCCCCGACTCAGAAACTCACCGGCCAGGTGTACGTGGCGGCCGGTGACTACGGCGGGACGTTCGGTGACGGATCCGCCGCGTTGGCCACCTCCACGTGGCCGTTCGCCGCCAAGCCGACGATCCCCGCCCCGGTCGCCGCCGTCGCCGCCGAGGCCGACGCCGAGACTGTCGACGCCGCGTGAGCGCCTCGGCGAACCTGCGCGCCCTGGCGCGCGGCGTCGCCGATGTCCCCGCCACGGCGCTGGCCCGCGTCGAGTCGGAGGCCGAACGCATCGTCGCCGCCGCCGCCCCGACCGGGTCGATGCGCGGCCACAAGCACGCCGGGCTACCGGTGCGCATGGCCCGCAACCAACGCCCCCGCCTCGGCGCCACGTCCACGTTCCGGGTGCAGGGGACGGTGCCGGGGTGGATCTGGGCCAACAGCGGGACCGCCCCGCACCGCATCCCGCGCCGCCACCGCGGCCACAAGGCCCGCCTGTTCGTCAAGCATCCCGGGTCGGCCGGGTCGCGGGCGTGGCGGCGGGTCGTGGCCGAGGTGGGCCGGATGGCGCCGCGAATCGTCGATGACGAAATCGGCCGGGTCCTGAGGTAGCGGGCGATGGCCGAAAAAGTCCAAGTCGATGTTGAGCTGACCGGCGCCGACAAGGCCGCCGAGGGGCTCGACGACGTCGCCGAGGCCGCCGAGCGCGTCGAAGATCACGACGACATCGAGGTGCGTGCCGACGCCGATGTCACCGACGCCGAGGCCGGCTTGCGTGACGTCGGTGACGCCGCCGACAAACTCGATGGGACCGACTCGACGATCACGGCCCGCCTGACCAATGAGACGTCGGGGCCGCTGGCCGACATCTTCGGCGATCTGGACAAGCTGGAGGCGCGCGCCAAGACGACCGGCGATGCCTTGGACCACGTCGCGAAAGGTGACGGCGGCGGCGGGCGCGGCCCCCGCGCCAACGCGATCGCCGATCTCACCGGGCCGCTCGGCGACGTGTCGTCGCAGGCGTCGGACCTGGCCGGGGTGTTCGACGGGATGGGCGACGTCATGGAGGGGCTCGCCCCCAAGCTCGGACTGTCGGCGGACAAGATGGTCGGCGCGATCGGCGGGGTCGGGTTCGCGATCACCGCCGCCGCCACCTTGTGGGGCTATTTCTCACAGAAATCGGCGGAGGCCGCCGAGCGCCAAGCCAAGGTCATCGAGCAGCAACGCAAGCTCAACGATCTGATCGCCGACCAGAAATTCGCGGCGGCCGGCGAGGAGCTGGTCAAGGGCTACTCCGACGCGTTCGACGCCGCCGAGGAGCTGGGCATCTCGGTCGAGTCGCTGACCCGGTTCCTGTCCGGTCAGAAAGACTCGATGTCGGAGCTGACCGACCGCCAGAAAGAGCTGTCCGACGCCCAGGCCGACGGGGATACCAAGGCGTTCGCCTACCAGCTCCGTTTCGACCAGCTGTCGGGGTCGATCCTCGGGGCCCGCAAGGAGATCGACGGCGCCAACGACTCGATGGCCGAACAAGACGACCGGTCGCGCCGCGCCGGGGACGCCCTGCAGGGCCAGGCCGGCGACGCCGACGACACCGCCGCCGCCCAGAAACGTCTGGAGGACCAGACCCGGCGCACCTCCGACGCGTTCGACGCCCTGCGCGGCGCCGTGAACCTGGACCAAGAGATGCTCGGCGTCCAGACCGCGATCACGGGGGCGATGGACAAAGCGGCGTTCGGGGTCGGGTTGACCGCCGATGAGGTGCTGTCACTGAAAGACGACATCATCAACCTGGCCGAGACGGCCCACGCCAACCCGGCCGAGGTGGCCTCCACGCTCGACGCCATCGACCGCGGCGACCTGGCCGCCGTCAAGGCCGACGCCGAGCGCTACTACCGCAACGCCCCCGTCACCGTCACCGCCAAACTCAACCTGACGTCGTTCCTCGCCGGGAACTCATCGATCTTCGGCGCCGGCCTACCGACCGGCACCGCGGCGGCGGCGCCGGCCAACGTCGTCAACGTCACCCAGTACTTGCCGCGCGGGTTCCGCGGTGACGCCCTGGGCGACGCCCGCAAGGCGGCCCGCCGCGCCGGTGGGCTGTATCAACGGTGGTCGCGGTGACCCGCACCGCCGATCGGCCGATCCCTCCGGCGGCGTTGCATCCGATCGACCCCGACGCCCCCATCGCCCACTGGCGGTACCGGCCCCGGTTCCTGCTCGAATTGCTGCCCCAGGCGGCCTACGTGTGGGACGACGCCGACCCCGACGTCACGTGGGATGACACCACCCCGGAGCGGATCTGGGATGCCCCCTTCATCGCGTCCGGGTTCCAAGACGCCGTGTGTGACTGGGTGACGTGTGACATCGACCCCGGCGAACCCGACGACCTCGGGTTGTTCCCGCCGATCTCGGCGACGTTGACGCTCGACAACCGCACCGGCGCCTACACCCCGTGGACCGCCGACGGCCGGCTGGTCTATTGGGCGCCGGGCCGCGAGCTGGTGATCTACGCCACCGACAACACGGGCGCCGGGGCCGACTGGTGGTTGTTCCGCGGCCGCGTCGCGTCGTGGCAGCTGAACGCCGACGCCACCGTCACCGTCGTCGCCTACGACGGGTTGGCCAACCTGGCCCAAGAGCTGGGCGGGGACTGGACGCCCGGCGCGGCCGGCGACACCGTCACCCAACGCCTGACCAAGATCGCCACGGCCGGCGCCTACACCGACCCGCTGCGTTCCGACGTCGGCACCGTCACCCTGTCGACGGCGCCGACCGATCGGCCGCCGCTCGAAGAGATGCAACGCGCCGCCCTATCGGATGGCGGGATCTTCGCCGCCGACGCCGACGGCACCTTGGTGTACCGCAACCGCCTGTGGCGCGCCGGGCGTGACGACCAAACCCAGGTGTGGACGATCTCCGACAACGTGTGCGAGGCGCCGCTCGTGGTGTGGGACCCGGAGATGGCCGCCGACGACGACGGGTTGGCGACCGACGTGCGTCTCGTGAACGCGGCGGGGCTGGTCGCCGCCGCCGCCCTGGCGGCCGGGTCGTTGTGGTCGGCGGCCCGCTACCGCCTGACCCATCCCGACCCCGATCTCTGGCAGACCCAGACCCAGGGCAACGACCTCGCCGCCTACCTGTTGGCCCAGCACTCCACGCCGTCGATGGCGGTGCGGGCGTTCGACGTGCACGTGCAGGACCCGCGTCAGCAACCGGCGGCGTGGGACTTCGCGGTGCGCACCCGGCGCGGTGACCTGGTGAACGTCGTGCACGACTTCCCCGACCCGCAAGGCGCCGGCGCGGTGGCGACGCTCGACGTGTTCGGGATCGTCGTCGGGGTCGGCCACAACCTGACCCCGGACGCCTGGGTGTCACACCTCGGCCTGACCCGCACCGTCGATTGGCGCCCGGTCGAGTTGTGGGACCGCACCCGCTTCCCGTGGGACGACCCCGACCCCAAGAACGTGTGGAGGTACTGACCATGGCCAACCCGCCGATCACCATCGGCCCGTTCACGAACGTGCCGGCGCCGGGGTCGCCGATCCGCTCGGACTGGTCCCAGTCGATCTCCAGCTACGTCGCCGCCGCCGCCTACCGCTACCCCGACCTGGCGACGCTCAAGGCGGCGTCGCCGCCGGTCGGCACGTTCGGCCAGATCATCAACGACCCGTCGTACGGGATGGCGTTGCGCATGTCCGACGGCTGGTACGCGACCCGCACCCATTTCGACCAGCGCACCTCCGACGCCGGAGGCCTCGTGTCGCTGCTGGCCTCCGCGTTCGGGTTCGCCAACCTGGCCGCCGTCGTGGTGGCCGGGGCGATCTCGTTTCCGGGCGGCGCGATCTCGGGCGGGTGGATGCTCGGGCGCATCGCCGGGGCCGGCGGCGGCTGGGACGGCTGGGTGTACCAGATCACCTCCGGCGGGACCTGGGCCCTGCTACCGAACACCGCCGTGTCGTGGACCTACGTCGCCCGGGGCAGGTTGTGATGGCCGATTTCGGGGACTGGGAACCGGCCGACTCGCTCGATCACGAACCGCCCGACCCCGAGCAAGTCACGTACCGGATGCACCGCCTGCGGGTCGAGATCGACGCCCTGGCCGGCGCCCGTGACCTGCCCCGCTGGGAGGAGCTCTCCCCCGACGCCCAAGCGATGGCCCAAGCGATCGGCGCCGCCATCGTCGCCTACGTGGCCGACGCCGACCCCGACCGGCCCGAGGACCTGGCGCGCGCCTTGCACGACGCCCGCCGCTTCGTGGCCACCACCCCGCTGGCGCCGTGGGACGACCTGGCGCCCGATGACCGCCAGGTCGGGATCGACCTAATGGCCGTCATCCTCGGCTGGCTGGCCCGCGAAGGGGCGCTCGGGTGAGCGGGCTCTACTACGCCGACATGTGCGACGTCGCCGCCGCGGCCGGCTGCCGGGTCAGCGTGCCGTCGGTGTGTGTCGGCTGGGAACGCCGGGCCCGTTCCTCGGGCGGGTTCCCGGCGCCGCCGCTGTGCGTGTTCTGGCATCACACCGCGTCGAACACCGCCCCGCTCAACGATCTGTCGTACATGATCAACGGCAACCCCGACGCCCCGGTCGGCAACTGGCTCGTGGACCGTGACGGGATCTGTTACCCGATCGCCGCCGGGGCCAGCAACTGCGCCGGCAAGGGCGGCCCGTCGAGCTTCAGTCGGGGCACGATCCCCGCCGACGGGGGCAACACCCGCGGCTGGCAGATCGAGTGCGCCAACTCGGGCACCGGCGGGCCCTGGCCGGTGGCCCAGATCGATGCCACGTTCACCCTGTCCAACGCCCTGAACGCCCGCGTCGGGAACCAACCGACCGACGTCATCTCGCACGCCGTGGGCTCCGGTGGCGGCTGGACCAACCGCAAGATCGACCCCGCCACCGCGGCGGCGGTGCAGGGCGGGTGGCGGCCCCGTTCGGTGAACAGCTCCGGCACGTGGTCGCTGGACGATCTGCGTTCCGAGTGCGCGGCGCGTGCCGCGTCCGATTTCCAACCCGTGGAGGATGACGTGACCCAAGCCGACATTGATGCCATCGTCGCCGCCGTGGTGGCCCAGCTCCCGGCCGCCACGTGGGGCTATCCGCTGACCAACCAAGTCGCCCACGAGCCCAACGCGGCCGGGACGTTGCTGGAATGGACCCACGCCGAGGCGCACGGCGCCAACTCATGACTCTGACCGTTTCGGCCCCGCCGCCGCCGGAGCGCGGCGACCCCCGCGATTTCGTCGCGCTGGTCCTGGCCATCGGCCTGTCCATGGCGCTGTTGGTCATCGTGGCCGCCGTGATGTACGACGCCGTGCGTTCCGACACGCCGGGCCTGTCCGAGAACGCCACCCAGATCCTGACCGGATGGGGTGGCGGGGTCGTCGGGGTGCTCGGGTCGTACCTCGGTTTCCGTGCCGGCGCCACCACCGCCGCCCGCCGCCAAGTCGCACCGCCTGACGTCGCCGCCGAGTGACGCACCCTGTTTCGGGTGACTACCGTCAATCGCTGACCGAGGCAAGCATCCGGAGTTGGGACGACGGTAAGGCGGCGGCCGGACGGTTCGACATCGGGGCGGGCAACCTCGTGCCGTGGCACCGACCGGGCGGTGAGGGTTGAGCACCGACCACCGCCCGGCCGGACCACCGGGGCCGCCCGCGTCGGGATGTGACATCCGGCACGGGGGTGCGATCGCTCGGAGCGATCACCGGCGCTCCCGTTGTACCCCCTACTGCAAACCGCATTCGCGACCAGGGGTTTCTTACATGCCTGTCGTTCGCGTACAACGGGGGGGACCCGGCCCCGTCCGGCGCTCCGGCGCCGCGGTGCTCACCGATAGGGGGCGCCGGGCCGCTCGTGCTCGCGAGGTGACATGGGTCCTGACCCGGCGCGCCCCGACTGCCGAGCCTATGCGCTAGCGATACATCGCGCGAAACGCCTGTTTTCGTGTCGCGCCGCTGGTCATGGGCCGGATCGGGGTTATCGACCGAACAGAATAAATGTTATGGGCGACACGAGGCCCGAACGCGGTAAAGCCCCATCCCCGAGGGAGCGGGGAAGGGGCTTTACCCTGATCTTCGCCGCCGGGTTCGCACCCCGACGGCCGACCGCACGACCAGACGATCCCTGGAGGTACGCCGTGCCACGACCATACCCGAGCCCTGTGACAGCGCAAGGGTTCCCGCGGTGAACGGCTCACAGGCCGACATCGACCGCCTACGCGACGCCGTGGATCACTCCCGCGCCGCCTGGCACGCCGCGCGCCAGGACCAAGACGACGCCTGGCGCCGCTGTCAGGAAGCGGTCAAGGCCGAGGTACTGGCCGCCGAGGAGTACGCCCGCGCCGTCGCCGCCTATGAAGCGGGCCGGCCGTGGCGGTGAGCGAACCGCTCGGCGGGATGTTCGTGGCGCTCGATCACGTCCGCGATCCCGAGATGTTGCGCGACCTGTCCCCGGCCGAGCGCCATGTTCTGTTGGCCGTCGCTACGTACGTCGGCCGCCACGGGACCGCTCACCCATCGCTGGAGGCGCTGGCCGATCTCACCGGGTACCAACGCCGATCGGTGATCCGCATCGTCAATCGGCTGTGCGACCGGGGCCGTTTGATCCGCCGTCGGGGGGGCGGTCGGGGCCGGTCATCGGTCTACATCGTGGCCGGTCCGCCGTGGCTGGAAGTTGTCCACAACGGTGACCAACAATCAGTGACCCACGGTCACCGTAACGATGTAACGGTGACCGAAACAGTGACCGAAACAGTGACCCCCCGGTCACCCCAAGGTGAAGGTGAAGGGGTGGTACATACAGAACGCGACGCGATCTCGCGCGCGGCGCCGCCGTGGATCGCTCAAGGCATCACTCTGCGCGAGTGGCAACGTCGCCAACGCGCCGCCGGCCAGTCGCCGGGCGGGTTCAAACAGGCGGATTATCGGTGATCGAACAGGCGCGCGACGGGACAGACTGTGGATGTGAGTCACTGGCCCGACCACTTCGGCCCGATGACGTGGTTTCGATGCATCGAAGACGGATGCCCGGAACGGGTCGACCCGTGGGAGCACTCGACGCGATGCCCGGAGCATCGAGCAACGGCCGCCGCCCGCTACGCGGCGCGTCTCGACGCCGTGCGCTCGGCCGTCGAGCGGGGCCGACGCCAGACCGCCCACCGCGTCGGCTGACCGCGCTGGCCGTGGTGCTGTCGCTGTCCGTCATCGGCGACAGCACCACGGCGCCGTGCGCATCGAGCGACGGCCCACAATTCCGATGCTGGCTCCAGCTGCCGGAGACTCGATGAGCGCGCGGGTGTTCGGTACGCTGGCGCGACATGGGACACGAGCAGCTCCGGCTTCCCGAGATGCTGACCGCCGGGATGATCCGCACCGCGCCGCCGCCCATCGACCGCACCGGCGGCGCCCGCCCGATCATCGCCGCGTTGCGGGCCCAGGGCCTCGGCTGGCACGCCACCGCCCGCCGGCTCAACGACGCCCGCGTGCCGACCCCGAGCGGACGCGGCATCTGGCGCTCGGAAACCGCGATGCGTCACGCCCAACCCGACGC
>Ga0193696_1000490_pt1 | contig 13709 bp, 9 predicted proteins | sample L3m1metaG_FD_145074 | JGI IMG/M metagenome (GOLD analysis project Ga0193696, IMG submission 145074) | Soil microbial communities from a riparian zone of the East river system, Colorado, United States - L3m1 | ecosystem: Environmental > Terrestrial > Soil > Riparian zone | place: USA: East River... | reverse complement strand
CTCGCCATCGACGCAGCGAGTACCGCACGAGCGTCATCACCCCGGTCACGGGCGCACCGTCCGATAGAAGCTGCGGAGCACGTCCTCGAGCGAAGGCTCGAGGATTTCGAGATCGCGGACCGGCAGTGTCCCAAGCAACGGCATGAGCTCGCCGATGTCGTGCTCGACCTTGACACTCCAGCGGTCGGGCGTACGGCTGACGAGCGACATGCCGGCAGGCAGCGGCAGGGCGTCGACTGGACGCGTGAACTGAATCTGCACGGTCCGCCCGCTGCGGCGTCGCGCCTCCTCCACGGTGGACAACAACACAACTTCGCCTTCGCGAATCACGCCGATCCGATCGCACAGCCGTTCGACCTCTGAAAGCACGTGCGACGACATGAACACGGTGCGGCCGCGCCCGCGCAGCTCGAACAACAGCTCGTGCAGCGCCCGCTGCACGAGCGGATCGAGCCCCTCGGTCGGCTCGTCGAGGATCAAGAGCGGCGGATCCGTCTGAAGCGCCTGGATGAGTCCGAGCTTGCGCTTCATCCCGGTGCTGTACGCGCGAAGCGGCCGCCGGAGATCCGCTCGCGCCAGCTCCAGCCGATCCGCGAGCTGCAGCCGAAGCGTGGCATCGTGCCTACCGCCGCTCAATCGGGCCATGAGGTCGAGCACCTCGAGGCCGGTCATGTCCGAGTAGAAACCAAGCTCGCCCGGCATGTAGCCGACCATGGCGCGCGCGAGCCGGCTTTGCCGCTGGCAGTCGAACCCGAACAGCTGCGCCTGGCCGCGGCTCGGACGCAGCAGATCGAGGAGGATGCGAATCGTCGTCGTCTTGCCGGCGCCGTTCAGTCCGAGGAACCCGAAGATCTCGCCGCGCTGGACGTCGAAGGTGACACCCCGAACCGCGTGCACGTGGCCATACGACTTGGCGAGATCGCGGATGGCGATGGCGGGGCCGTCAGCCGGCAATGTCACGCCTGCCGCCTGACATCGTCCAAGGACGCGGCGTTCGCGGCAGGTGCCACGTGCGTCAGGGCGCCAGTTGCTTCAACGCTTCCCATCGCGTGCGTTGAACACTCAGAAACCGCTGGAACGCGACGTCGCGCCGGATCGGGTCGAGCGCAGAGTCTTGGGCAAATACCGGGTAGCAGGGATAGCCGTCGGCAGCGGCCTGCTCGAGCCATCCCACGGCCTCTGGCGCCTGGCCGGCGAGCGCGTAGGCGCGTGCGATCGTGAAGGCCGTGTGATGAAAGTGGCCGAAGCCTTTGCCTTTTTCCTGCGCCTTGCTGATCAAGCTCGACATCAGTGAGAAGTCACGGCGATCGGCCGCGAGGACCGCAAGCATCGCGTTGTTCATGCCGCCGGTGTCTTCAGGATGCGTTCGAAGGTAGGCGTCAAGCGTCGCTCGCGCGTCGTCCTTTCTCCCAAGATGAAATAAGGCGTCGGCTGATTGAAATGCAACGAGCGGAGGCTGAAAGCCCTCCGGCGTTTGCCGAAAGACATTCAAGGCGTCGGCATAGCGGGCCTGATACAGAAACACAACCCCCTCGCGAAAATGGGCGAGCGTGTTGGCTGGATTCAGGCGCATCGCTTCGTGCACCTCACGCATCGCATCGTCGAGCAGACCGATATGCAGGTAGACGAGGCCGAGTTGATGATGTGCCTCATCGGAATTCGGATTGAGAGCCAGCGTGCGCCGGTACTCGGCAATCGCGCGTTCGTGCGGGAATTGATTCCACGACTGACACAGCAAGAGGCCCTGGGCAAGATGCGCGGCGTCGAGATCCGCATCGATCGCAAGCGCTCGCTGCACTTCGACGAACGCCCGCTCCTGCAGCGACGGCTCGTCGCGGCTGACGTAAAACAGGCGTTGTCCATACGCGCGGGCAAGTTCCGCGTGAGCCGCCGCGAACCCGGGATCGGCCTCGACCGCCCGTTCGAAGTAGTCAATCGTCTGGCGAATCTCTTCGGGGCTCTCACGGCCTTCGTGAAACCGGCCTCGAAGATACAGGTCGTAGGCTTGTGAGTTCGTGGAGGCCGGGGCCGACAGCCGTCTCCGTTCCTGTGGCGTGATGTTGATCCGGATCGCCTCGCCGACCGAAGCGGCGACCTCGGCCTGGATCGTGAGGATGTCTGCCGACGCGCGATCGTAGCGCTCGCTCCACAGGCTTCGATCTGTTGCCGCGTCAACCAACCGAGCCGTGACGCGCATCCGATCGCCGGATCGAGCGATCGTGCCTTCGACGACCGCCTGAACGCCCAACTGTCTGGCCATCTCAGCGACCGACTTCCGGGACCGCTTGAACGCCATGACGCTCGTTCGCGACGTCACCGTCAGGCCTTTGATCCTGGACAAGCGATCGATCAGCTCTTCGGTCAGACCATCCGCAAGGTAACCGTCAGCCGGATTGCCGGAAAGGTCTTCGAGCGGAAGCACCGCCAGCGACTCCACGCGGCCGCTCACGCTCGCGGCCGGGAACGGGCGCTGCAGGCCGCCACGCGACACGACCACCGCGACGACGGCCGCAGCCGCGAGAGCAGCAGCGACACCCCACCACCAACCTCGACCGCTCGATCGAACCGCCGCGTCCGCACTGGCTCGTACCGCCGAGATGGCGGCGCGGAGCTCGCCGCCATTGGCGTACCGTCGTCCTCGATCTTTTTGCAGGCACTGATCAACGATCGCCGCCAGGCCGGCCGGTACCGACGCGGGTAACCGCGCCGGCCGGTCCCGAACGATCGCCGATGTGACATCGACACCGCTCGAGCCGTCGAACGGCCGTTGCCCTGACAGCATTTCATAGAGCAGTACGCCGTACGACCAGATGTCGGTCCGCACATCCGCCATCTCGCCGCGCAACGCCTCCGGCGACATGTACACCAACGTGCCAGCCACGCTGTCTCTGCTGTCCAATGTTTCGACGGAACGAGTCGCGTCCTCGACCGTTTTCGGCAGCCGCATCGCCAGTCCGAAATCGAGGACCTTGGCGTGACCCTCGGGCGTGACCAGCACATTGGCGCCCTTCAGGTCCCGGTGCACGATTCCGCGATCGTGCGCATGTGCGAGCGCGTCCGCGATGTCGAGCGCGTAACGCAGAACTTCGTCGAGCGGCAATCCGCCTTTGGGAATGACGTCAGACAGCCGGCGACCCGCGATCAGCTCCATCGCGACGTAGACGCGCCCGTCGCTGTCGCCAACGTCGTAAATCGTGCACACCGCCGCATGGTTGAGCGAGGCCGCGAGTTGGGCTTCCTTGACGAGACGCGCACGCGCGGTTTCGTCGGACAGCGCGCCGGGCGGGAGTATTTTCAGAGCGACGTCGCGATCCAGTTTGGTGTCGTGAGCGCGGTAGACTTCGCCCATGCCGCCGGCGCCAATCGCGGCCACGACCTCATAGGACCCGAGGCGAGCACCAATCGAAACTGTCACGGATTCGCGCCGATTCTCTCACACCTCCAAGAAGAGACCGTAAACCGCGCTTCAGATCACATCGGCTTTCGCCTCGGACACTGGCGTGAGTGCTAGACTCTGGTTTTTCTCGGAGGAGTTCATCATGTCCGGCTCGTCACGCCATCGTTTCCTCTGGCTTTGCACCACATTGCTCGCGTTGACCGCCGGCTGGGGACTCGGCGTGCCCGCGACCCGCGTCGTGGCCCAATCGACTGACGGCGCCGTCGACAAGGCGATCGTCGATGCCTTGAAGTGGCGCAGCATCGGGCCACTCCGCGGCGGCCGATCGATTGCGATCTCCGGCGTGAAGGGGCGGCCGAAAGAGGGATATTTCGGCGCGGTCGGCGGCGGCCTCTGGAAGACCGTCGACGGCGGCCTGAGCTGGAATCCGGTCACGGACGGCCAGATCAAGAGCTCGTCGGTCGGCGCCGTGGCGGTGTCCGACTCGAACCCCGACGTCGTCTACATCGGCATGGGCGAATCGTGCATCCGCGGCAACATCATGCCGGGCGACGGCGTCTACAAATCCACCGACGCCGGCAAGACGTGGACGCAGGTCGGCTTCCGCAACTCCGACGCCATCTCGAAGATCCGTATTCCGCTCTCCAACCCGGACATCGTGTACGTCGCCGACTTCGGTCTCTACGGCAAGGAGAGCGACGAGCGCGGCATTTTCAAGACCACGGACGGCGGCAAGAGCTGGAAGAAAGTCCTGTTCAAGGACGCGAAGTCCGGCGGTGTCGACGTGGCGATCGATCGCAGGAATCCCAACGTGATGTTCGCCGCACTATGGGAGGCGTACCGCGTCGAGTATCAGATGTCGAGCGGCGGCCCCGGCAGCGGCCTCTACAAGTCCACTGATGGCGGCGACACCTGGAGGGAGATCACGCGGACGGGTGGTCTGCCTCAGGGACTCTACGGGAAGATGTCGATTGCGATCTCGGGCGCCGATTCCACCCGCGTCTACGCGCTCGTCGAAAACGACAAGGGCGGTCTCTACAGCTCTGACGATGCGGGCGGGACCTGGAAGCTGGTGAACGAGGCGCGCAGTGTCCGTCAGCGCGCCTTCTACTACACGCATGCCTTCGCGGATCCGAACAACAAGGACGTCGTCTACATGCTGAACACGAGCGCGTTTCGCTCGGTGGATGGCGGCAAGACGCTGACGAACATCGGCAACGGCACGCACGGCGATCACCACGACTTCTGGATCGATCCGGACGACTCGAATCACGTGATGGACGCCAACGACGGCGGCGGCGCGGTGTCGTACGACATCGCCTCGGCGCAGCGGCACTGGACGGGCCAGGATGCGACCGCGCAGTTCTACCACGTGATCACGACCAAGCACGTGCCGTTTCACGTCTGCGGCGCCCAGCAGGACAACTCGACGTTGTGCGTGTCGAGCGCGACGACGTTCGGCCGCGGCGGCGGCGGCGGTGGCGGCGGCCGCGGCAACGTCGTCCCGCCCTACGATGCGGGTGGCGGCGAGCCGGGCTACATTGCACCCGACCCGAAGGATCCGGATGTGTTTTTCGCCGGCGCCAACAATGGATCGTTCCTCACGCGCCTGAACCGGCGCACCGGGGAGCTGAAGGAGGTCGGCGCCTATCCGCGCTTCTTCTCCGGCGAGAACTCGGCGCAGGTGAAAGAGCGCTGGCAGTGGACCTATCCGATCATCTTTTCGCCGGTCGACCCGAAGGTCCTGTACACCTCGTCGCAGCGGGTGTGGAAGACGACTGACGAGGGCCAGACGTGGACCGCGATCAGCGGCGACCTCACACGGCACGATCCGAAGACATTCCAGGATTCGGGCGGGCCGATCACGCACGACATGAACAGTCCCGAGATCTACGGAACGGTCTTTTCGCTGGCGCCCGGCAAGACCGACGTCAATATCCTCTGGTCGGGATCGGACGACGGCATCGTCCAGCTGACACGCGACGGCGGGAAGACCTGGACCAACGTCACGCCCAGGGACATGCCGGACTTCGGTCGCGTCAGCCAGATCGACGCGTCGATCTTCGACGCTGGTTCGGCGTACGTGTCGGTGAAGAAGCCGCTGCTCGAAGATTTCTCGCCCTACATCTTCCGGACGCATGACTTCGGCCGGACCTGGACCAGGATCGTGACCGGGATCGCGGCGAACGATTACATCAGCTCGGTGCGTGAGGATCCGGTGCGCAAGGGGCTGCTCTATGCGGGGGCGCAGCATGGCTTCTACGTGTCGCTCGACGACGGCGATCACTGGCAGCCGCTGTCGAGCGGACTGCCGGACACCCAGGTGTCGGACATCTGGGTGGAAGGACAGGACATCGCGATCGCCACGCACGGCCGCTCGTTCTACATGCTCGACGACGTGACGCCGCTGCGGCAATACAACGCGTCGGTGACGTCGACGGCCGATGCGCACCTGTTCAAGCCTGGTGACGCGATTCGCGGCGGCAGCCCGGCGCGCTTCACCTACTGGCTGAAAAAGCCGGCGCAGAACCTGAAGCTCGAGATTCTGGACGCGCGTGGACAGGTGATGCGGTCGTTCGATGGCGCGCTGCCCGCGGCCGGCACGGGAAGAGGTCGCGGCGATGCCGCGAGCGCTGCGCCGTCCGAGGCAGGCCGCGCCGCAGCAGGCGCCCCTTCGACCCTTCGAGAGCCTCAGGGTCGCCCCGAGCCTGGTCGAGGGGCGACAAGCTCAGGGCAGGCTGAAGGACGCGGTGGCAACGAAGCGGCGACCGGCGGTGCCGACGAGGAAGAAGGCGGCGGACGCGGCCGTGGCGGTCCACCGCCTGCGATGACGGCCGGCGTCCAGCGCTTCTCGTGGGACCTGCAGTCGACGCCGGTCGTGTCGTTCCAGGGCATGGTGCTGTGGGGCGCGACGCAGGCCGGTCCGGCCGTGCTGCCGGGCACGTATCAGGCGCGGCTGACCGTCGACGGCCGGCCGCAGACCCAGGCGTTCACGGTGAAGAAGCACCCGTTCCGCAGCGCGACCGATGCGGACCTGCAGGCGCAGTGGGATCTGGCGTCGCAGATTCGCGACAAGGTGAACGAGGCGAACAACGCGGTCATTCAGATTCGGCGGATCAAGAAAGATCTTGCCGAGCGCGTCGAGAAAGCGAACAACGCCGACGCGAAGGCGATCGCCGAGCTGCTGCAGAAAGAGCTGACCGCGGTCGAAGAGGACGTCTACCAGGTGCGGAACCAGAGCAACCAGGATCCGCTGAACTTCCCCATCCGCACGAACAACCGGCTGGCGTCGCTGCTGCGCGTCGTGCAGGCCGGCGAGGGGCGGCCGACGAGCAACGTCGGGCCAATCTTCGAGGATCTGAAAGCCGAGCTGAAAGTCGAGACCGATCGACTGCAGCGCGCGCTGACGACGTATCTGCCGCGCTTCAACGAAGTCGTGCGGCGACTGGGGCTGGAGCCCATCTCAGAACGATAGAAATCTAACCGCAGAGCACGCTGAGTTCGCAGAGAAAACTAGGCTCTGCGTGCTCGGCGAGCTCCGCGGTTAAGTGATACCTTGACAAGCAACCTTATGGTTGCATATCATCGGGCTCATGACGATCACCACATCGACCGATCGCATCGAACGCCGCATCGTTCTCAAGGCACCGCGCTCGCGCGTGTGGCGCGCGCTGTCGAACGCCGAAGAATTCGGCAACTGGTTTGGCGTCGCTCTCAAGGGACGCACATTCGTCGCCGGCAAACGGACGCAAGGCAAGATCACGCATCCGGGATACGAACACCTCACCTGGGACGTGCTGATCGAGCGGGTCGAACCCGAGCGGCTGCTCTCCTGGCGCTGGAAGCCTGGGGCCGTCGACACGGCCGTCGACTACTCCAAGGAACCCGACACCTTGGTCGAGTTCGAGCTCAAGGACGTCGACGGCGGCACGCTGCTGACCGTGGTCGAGTCCGGCTTCGATCAGGTGCCGGAATGGCGCCGGCTGGACGCCTTCCGCATGAACAGCGGCGGGTGGGACATCCAGATGCAGAACATCGAACGCCATGTCGCCACGCCATAGCAGAGCCACGGGACCGGTGGCGTTGAAGAAGGCGGCGCTGAGGAGCTCGGCGCCAATCTTCGCGGCGCTCGGCGACGAGACGCGCCTGCGGATCATCGCGGTCCTGTGCGCCGGCGGCGCGCTGTCGATCACGCAGCTCACCACCGGTACTGAAATCACCCGGCAGGCCGTGACGAAGCACCTGCACATCCTCGCGAGAGCGGGTATGGTGAATCACCTCAAAGTCGGGCGCGAACGGCTGTGGGAGTTCGAGCCGGCGCCGCTTGTGGAAGCGCGCCGCTCCCTCGACGTCATCGGACAGCAGTGGGATTACGCGCTGAGAAAGCTGAAGCTCGCCGTCGAAACGTGACGACGGTGGAGATCGCCACGAAAACACGAAAACACGAAGAATCCAATTGTTTCGTGGTTTCGTGCTTTCGTGGCCATCCAGTTGTTAGGGCCCACAACCAGGCATACGAAAGGCGCCGATGCGGCTCGAGTAGCTCGCGGCGTCCTTCTTGATGTAGTCGCCGACGTACCAGATGGTGCAGTCGTCGCTCGGATCGACCGCGGTCTGCGAGTAGTCCTCCCAGCGCATCACGCTCTGCGCCGCCTCGCCATCGACGAGCACCGTCTCGCGCAGCGTCAGCCGACCGGGCGGATCCGACGCCAGCCGACCGGCGAACCGCTGGCCGGCGAAATGCGAGCCGCCGCCGAACGAGTAGCCGATCCCGATGTTGCCGGATCGATCCATCGCCGGGCTCGCCATCCATCGAAACAGCGCGTCGGGCGCATACGTGCCCTGCTGAAACAGCGTGACCTCACGCGCGCGGTCGATTCGGAATTCGTACCAGCGGACGCCGCCGCCGCCCGCCGCCGTGTTCACCGAATGCACGGCGACGATCGACTCGTGCCCGTTGACTCGCCGATAGACGAGCCGCGGCATGATCTTGTCGCCCTGCGCATCCAGGCGCCGCTCGGAACCGGGCTGCGGCACGCAGTTCGTCAACTGACCGCCGCACAGATAGCGATACGGCGCCACGGCGATCTTCTTCGGACCGACGGCTCTGGTCTTCGATGGATCGCGCCAGTCGACGTGGACCTGCCAGACGAAGATGCCATCGTCCTCGAGGATCCCTTTGAGCTGCGTCCCGCCGGCGGCCATCATCACATTCGGCGCGCCTGATGGCGGCAGCGCCTGCCCGTCGATGTCGGCGTTGTTCAGGAAGTTCACGCCGTCAATCACGATGCATTGTTCGGTGGCGGGCTCGCCTTTCAACATCTTCGCGCGATCCACCACGCACACGTGCTTCTGAATCACTTCGTCGCCGGTGCTGGTCGGCACGTAGTACCCGTCGGTCCAGATCGCGGGCCGCGGGTAATCCGGAAACAACGTCCGCTGGAACTCGTAGCGATGGTAGGGGCCGAGCGGATCCGCGCCGGCGCTGACCGCGTAGCACATCGCGTGCAGCGCATGTGGCAGCTCGAGCCGCCTGAAGATCGGCATGACCAGCAGCCACCGTCCGGCGAGCTGGTCGTAGCGAACCACGGCGTCGCCGTTGTTGTAGGTCTCGCAGGGGCCGCCGAAGTCCTGGAAGATCGCGTTGGTGTTGGCCGGTCCCGAGAGAACGCGTCCGGTGGTGTCGAACCGCTTTCCCTTCTTCGTGAAGACCGCCATGCGCGAGTTGACGGTCTGCACGATGTGGTCTGGACCGACGGCAAGGCTGTTGTCCGAGGGATTTCGCAGCGCCGCCGTGCCCTGGGGGCCTTCGAAGCCGACGCCCATGCCATCGAAGCTGGCGACCAGCGCCGCTGGCGGCCGCGTGCCTGGCGCGGTCTGCTCGATGTCGTTAGCGGCAACGGCGGCGAACGCGATCGACGCGAGGAGCAGCGACGCCGCTCGACGGCCACGAAACCACGAAAACACGAAAAAAGATCGTTGGCTTCGTGATTTCGTGTTTTCGTGGCGATCGTCTTGCCGGGGCGCCGCCATCAGATCGCGGTCTGATGCTTCGGCTGGTAGAGACCGAGCTCGCTGCCGCTCGGCAGCGGGATCGTCGTCTTGATGCCCCACTCCGCCTCGTCGACTTCCGTGCACTTCACGTTTTTTGCGGCGAGCGCCGTGATCGTGGCCCGCAGGTCGTCGCACATCAAGTACACGAGCGCGCCCATCATCTGGTGGCCGGCATGCGTCTCCGAAAACTCGCCGTCACCCGGATGCACGGCTGCCTCCGCGGGCGGCAGCGCGAAGATCATCCAGCCGCGGCCGATGTCGATGGCGCGGAACTCGAGCACGTCCCTGAAGAACGCGCGATCGGCCTCGGGATTCGTGCTGTAGAACAGGATGTGCGCTCCGGTGAACATCGACATGCGTAGATAATAAGCTGAATCCATGGACTCGCCTGAGCGCAGAATCCCCTGGTACCTCTGGTGCGCCGCGCTGGCGGTCACCTCGGCGTACGTCGGCGGCTACTGGGACATCTCGTGGCACCGCTCGATCGGGCGCGACAGCTTCTGGTCGGCGCCGCACATCGCGATTTACGCCTGCGGCGTGCTCGCCGCTCTGTCGTCGGCGTACTTGATCTTCACGTCTACATTCGGGAGCTCGCCGGCCCTTCGCGCCTCGGGCGTCCGGATCTGGGGCCTTTCCGGCCCGATTGGCGCCTTCATCTCGGCGTGGGGCGGCATGGCGATGCTCGTCTCCGCGCCGTTCGACGACTGGTGGCACAACGCGTACGGCCTCGACGTCAAGATCATCAGCCCGCCGCACATGGTGCTGGCCACCGGCTTTTTCGGCATCGAGTTCGGCACCATCATGCTGCTGCTCGCGTTCATGAACCGCGCGAGCGATCGCCTTCGCACGCGGCTGCAGTGGCTGTTCCTGTACGTGGGCGGCACCACGGTGTGCGAGTCGCTGCTGATCAAGCTGGAATACATCAGCCGGCCTGAAATGCACGGCGCCCTCTTCTACATCGTCGTCGCGATCGGGACACCGGCCATCATGGTCGCGCTGGCCATCGCGTCGCGCCAGCGATGGGCGTGCACGGCGATGGCGGCGGTCTACACGGCATTCGGCGTGGGGTTCTTGTGGATCCTGCCGCTGTTCGCGGCGGAGCCGAAGCTGGGTCCGGTGTACCACCAGGTGACGCACTTCATTCCCTGGGAATTTCCGCTGCTGCTGCTCGTCCCGGCGGCGGTCGTCGATCTCATTCTCCAGCGCACGGATGGCTGGCGGCCGATTGTCCGCGCGCTCGTGACGGGCGCCGCGTTTCTCGCGACGTTCATCATCGTGCAGTGGCCGTTCGCGAACTTTCTGATGACACCGCTGGCGCGCAATCGCGTGTTCGGCACGGCGTACTTCGACTACGGCACGAGCGCGCGAGCGCTGTACGCGCGCTATGTCTTCCTGCCGGAAGCCGCACCATCGCAATTCTGGCGCGGCATGCTCATCGCCCTCGCCGTGTCGTCGGTGATGATGTGGATCGGCCTGCGCGCCGGACGCGGTATGCAGCGGATTCAGCGATGACTCCACCTCGCGGATTTCGGATTGCGGATCTCGCCCTTCGGCGAGCTCAGGGCGGCCTGAGGCTCTCGAAGGCCGGATGGTCGTGCGTTGTCATCGCTGCCGCCATCGCGATCGGCTCTGTAGCAGTCAAGGCGCACGTCGGCAGCCCGGACGTCTTTCTCGACGCGGCGGCGGGACCCTATCGCCTGCTGGTGACGGTTCGCCCGCCGCACGCCATCCCCGGGGTCGCCGACGTGGAAGTGCGGTCTACAACCGCTGACGTGCGGGACGTGCGGATCGTGCCGCTGCCGCTCACCGGCCCCGGCGCAGAGTTTGCGCCGGTGCCCGATCGAGCGGTGCGATCGTCGGAGGATCCGCAGCTGTTCACCGGTCACCTCTGGATGATGACCGCCGGCGCCTGGCAAGTGCGGATTACGGCAACCGGCGACCGGGGTGAGGGCTCGCTCGCGGTTCCCGTCCCCACATTGCCGCAGTCGACGCTCGCGATGAGCGCCGCACTGCGGGCGCTCCTCATGGGACTCATGCTGATCCTCGCCGGTGGATTCGTCGCGATTGTCGCTGCCGTGGCGCGCGAGGCAAGCCTTGCGCCTGGAACGTCACCCGACAAAAGGGCCAAACGCCGCGGGCGAATTGCCGGCACGATCGCCGCCGGCCTCGTGATCCTGGTGATCATGCTCGGGAACTCCTGGTGGGGTGCCGAGGCGGCTTTGTATGGGCGGTATGTCTACAAACCGCTCGAGGCAACGGTCACGGTCGCGTCCGATGGACGGCTCGCCTTGACGCTGCGCGACCCCGGCTGGATTGGATCCCGCCGGCTAGACGATTTCGTGGCCGACCACGATCACCTCATGCACCTGTTCGTCGTCTCGCCGACGCTCGATCGGCTGTGGCACCTTCACCCGGCGGAAACGGCGACGGCGACGTTCGAGCAGCGGCTGCCCGACATGCCGCCGGGCGAGTACGAGCTGTTCGCGGATCTCGTGCACGCCACCGGTGTCTCTGAAACGGTGGTCGCGCAGCTGCAGGCGCCGGCCTTTCAGGGGACGCGACTCACCGGCGACGACAGCGCGTTCGTCCGGCTAAAGCCGGACACTACGTACGAGGGCGCGTCGACGGCGTCAGAAGTAGTGTCCGGCTTTAGCCGGACCAAAGGTGCCGCGGCAGGGTCTGGCCAGACTGACGACGCGACCACAAACATCGTGTGGGTTCGTGACGAAAAGCCACTCGTCCCCAAACGGCTGACGATGTTCACGTTCCGTGTGGACGATGCGTCTGGACAACCCGCAACCGATCTCGAGCTGTACATGGGCATGCCGGGACACGCGGTTTTCGTGCGCCGCGATCGGCGTGTGTTTGCGCACGTCCACCCCGCCGGATCGGCCCCGATGGCCGCCCTCGCCATCGGGCAGCGCGGGCTGGCCGCGGCGAACCGCCACGAGGCGCCAGCCGACCCGCACGCGGCCCACGAGGCCACGCGTCCGTCGACGGTCTCGTTCCCGTATGGCTTTCCGGAAGCCGGCGATTACCGGATCTTCGTGCAGGTGAAGCGCAGCGGACGTATCGTTACCAGTGCGTTCGACGCGCACGTCGACTCATCAGGAGGCTGAATGCTGAAGTTGTTTGTGATTGGCATCTCGTTCGCCGCGGGCGTCTCCGCGCAGCAAGCAGACACCGCCCCGCCGAAACCCAACGACTACGCCGACGGAAAGACCTGGCTGTGCCGGCCGGGACGGCAGGACGCCTGCGCGATCGATCGCACCACCACCGTGGTCGCCGCCGACGGCAAGCTGTCCAAAGAGACGTGGACGGCCGATCCGAACGCACCGATCGACTGTTTCTATGTCTATCCGACGATCTCGACCGACCCGACGCCGAACAGCGACATGAACGCTGATCCGGCGGAGCTCAACGTCATCAAGCAGCAGTTCGCGCGCTTCGCATCGAAGTGCAAGCCGTACGCGCCGCTCTACCGTCAGGTCACGCTGGTGGGTCTGCGGCGCATGCTCGCGCCGGGCGCCACCGTCACGCTCGACCAGGGCCTGCAGTACGACGACGTAAAGGACGCGTGGAACTCCTACCTGAAGAACGACAACAAGGGCCGCGGCGTCGTGCTGGTCGCGCACTCGCAGGGATCGTTCATCCTGAACCGGTTGATCCACGATGAAATCGACGGCAAGCCGATTCAATCGAAGCTGGTGTCGGCGATTCTGCTCGGGACGGTCGTCTCGGTGCCTAAAGGGAAAGATGTCGGCGGGACGTTTCAGCACGTGCCGCTCTGCCACGCGGCAACGCAGACCGGGTGCGTCATCACGTTCGCGTCGTTCCGATCGACCGTGCCACCGCCGGCCAATACGTTGTTCGGGCGCGTTCCTGACGCAGCCATGGCGGCGGCGTGCACCAATCCGGCGGCGCTCGCCGGCGGCAGCGGTGAATTGCGCGCGTACCTCGATAAGAGCGGCCGCACGATCACCAGCAATGCGCCCGGCAAGCCGTGGGTGACGCCGGAGCAGCCGATCGAGACGCCGTGGGTGAGCGTTCCCGGCCTGCTGACGGCGAAGTGCGCGTCGAACGAGAACGCGAGCGGTTATCTCGAGGTCACCGTCCACGGCGACCCCGCCGACCCGCGCGTTGACGACATCGTCGGCGACATCGGCGCGGCCCCGAACGTACTCGCGAACTGGGGCCTGCACCTCATCGACGTCAATCTCGTGATGGGGAACCTGCTGGACATCGTCTCGCAACAGAC
>Ga0193696_1000488_pt1 | contig 13732 bp, 8 predicted proteins | sample L3m1metaG_FD_145074 | JGI IMG/M metagenome (GOLD analysis project Ga0193696, IMG submission 145074) | Soil microbial communities from a riparian zone of the East river system, Colorado, United States - L3m1 | ecosystem: Environmental > Terrestrial > Soil > Riparian zone | place: USA: East River... | reverse complement strand
CCAGCCCCTAGAGCAGCCCGACATGTGGTCCCTGGACAATTGGGAGTACCTCAGGCGGGAGATCGTCACCGATCCGAAAGGGCGGAAGTGGACGATCGCGCTGATGGACGTGCTCGGACAGAAGGGCGATCCGGAGATGCCGAGCGACCTACTGCAGCTGCAGTACGCGTCGGGACGCTACTTCACGCTGATCTATGCGGACGGCGGCGCGCTGCAGCGGGAACAGGGCTACCCGTCACTGCCGCAAGCGACAACCGCCTACGAGCGTCTGCTGCTTGCGGTGGAAGACGGCCGCGTCGATCCGTTGCAGCCGGTGTTCCGGGAGAACCTGGACGACGAGTAGGGATTGGCGAACATCCCGGCCGCTAGAGCGCGCGCAAAACTTGACGCGACGTCACCGCGATTCCGCTAATCCCTAATCCCCAACCCCTGAGCCCTACTGCAGGACGCCGGTGGTATTGCGCTTCGGCACGAACCCCACCGGAATCCGGGCGACTTCCTTCAACGACTTCACGTCGACGACCGAGACGTCATTCGTGACGGGGTTCGCGACATACGCCGTCTTGCCGTCGGGGGTCAGCGTCACCCAGCCAGCGCCTTTGCCGCCGAGCTCCGCGCCGCCCAGCAGCTTCAAATCCGGCAGCGCATACGCGTAGAGGTAGTTGTTGATGCGACTGCAGACGACGAGCGTCTTGTTGTCGGCGGTCACCGCCATGCCGTGCGACGGATCCGAACCAGCCGGCACGATTGATTTCCCGGGTGGGAGATCGGGGTTCTTGATGCGATTGATTTCCTTGCGTGCCGCGAAGTCGACGACGGCGAAGCCGTTGAAGCCGCTCAACTGCACGAAGAGCCACTTGGTCGAGCCGTCGGGATTCGCGGAAAAGGTCATCGGACGAACACCCAGATCCATTTCCAGCGTCCAGGCCGGCTGTTCGGTCGTCGCGTCGAAAACGTTCACAGTCTTGCCCGCGATCGAGCCCGCCACGACGTACTTGCCGTCAGGCGTGACGTACGCGTTGTGGATGGTCCCCTTCGTCTGCAGCGTCTTGACGTTCTTCAACGTCGCCGTGTCGATCACGTCGACACCGCCCGGCGCCTGGATGATCCCGACGTAGACGCGCCGGCCGTCGCGGCCGATGGCGATGTTGTTCGGGTGGCCGCTCAGCGGAATCCGATTCGTCACCTTCAACGTCTTGGCGTCGACGACGTCGAGCGTGCTGTCCGCTTCGTCGCTGACGTAGATGCGGCTGCCGTCCGGCGCGACCGCCGCGCCGTGATTCACTTCGATCCCGGTGATGACGCCCACCACTTTGTTGGTTTCGGGATCGATGACGTGGATGTTGTCGCCGGCGCTGTTGGTCTGGATGATTCGGACCTTCTTGTCTGACGCCGTGAACACGACCGTGCTGAAGAGGGCCGCGGCCGCCGCGGCCAAACACCGGCGCTGATTGTTGGTCATCGCGTTACCCACGCTTTCAGGATCTGCCACTCCGGATCGTTCTGGGAATCCCAGTGCTTGCCGCCGCTGTGATAGAAGTCGCCGCCGGCCTGTTCCGCGAGCGCGTGCCTGAGAAGCGGACTTCTCAAGCTGCCGGCCGCAACACGCGCGACCGCCTCGAAGTTCTTGCGCGAGTCCTCTTCGCTCCAGGCCGTGCTCCCTTTCGGGAGTGGCTGCAGCCGCAGCGGCGTGCCGCTGCCGTGACACGAAATGCAGCGCGCATGGCCGGTCCGCTTGGCCAGAAAGATCGGCTGGACCTTGGTCTTGAAATACTCGTAGTCCAGCGACGTGTTCTGTGGCTGCGCGTGAGCGGCCGCCGCGAACAGCGCGACGCCGAATGCCAGAGCTATACGCATAACGCCTCCGATACCGAGCGAGGCGGCCTCTCGTAGCGCAGGCCTTTAGGCCTGCCCTCGGCCGCCGGCAGCCCTAAAGGGCTGCGCTACGTACGATCGGGCGGCTACCACGCGATCGCGTAAGCGTCCACGCGCGGATCCGTCCCGGCGCTGAGGACGCCGGTCTTCAAATCCACCACGATCGCCGCCAGCGATCCCATCGTCCACGGACCAGCGACCCGCAGCTTGTGGCCGCGCTTGATCAGCGCTTCGCGGGTCGCTTCGGGCACCCGTTGCTCCACCGACATCTCGCCCGGATACATCGTGTGCGGGAAGGGCGACGCCGGAAAGCTGCGCGTCGCCCAGCGCGGCGCTTCGATCGCCTGCTGGACGTTCATCCCGAAATCGACGACGTTCAGCAGCGTCTGGAGCGTGCGAAACACCTGATCGTCCCCGCCCGGACTGCCGACGATCATGAACGGCTGGCCGTCCTTCATGACGAGCGTGCTCTGGAGCGTGCTGCGCGGCCGCTTCCCCGGCGCCAGCGCGTTGGCTTCGCCGGCAACCAGCGAGTAGTAGTCGCCGCGGCAGTTGAAGATGAACCCGAGGTCGCCCATGACGACGCCCGTGCCGAAGCCGCTGTGCAGGCTCGGCTCGAAGCTGACCATGTTGCGATCCTTGTCAACGACCGCCAGGTAGCTCGTGTCGCCTTCGTGATCGGCCTCGCCTTCGAGATTGATGTGCACCGGGCGATCCAGCGGCGCGGTCGACTTCGAGAACTTCTCCGCCATGCCGGGACGCAGCTCGAACGACGCGCGCGCCGGATCGATCAGGGCGCGCCGCTCGCGCGCGTATTCCTTCGACAGCAGGCCGTCGTACGGAATCGGCACGAAGTCGGCGTCGCCGAGGTATTTCTCCCGATCGCCGAGCGCGAGCTTCACTGCTTCGATGCTGGTGTGGATGTAGTCCGGGCTGTTGTGGCCCAGTTTCTTGAGGTCGTACCCCTCGAGCAGATTCAGGGCGAACAACTCCGTCGGGCCCTGGTTCGCAGACGGATTCTTGTAGACACGATACCCGCGATAGTCCACGGACACCGGTGTCTCGACCTTGTCGGTGTACGAGGCGAAGTCCTCGTAGCGGAAGAGCCCGCCCTGCTCCTCTGAGAATTTCGCCATCGCGCGCGCGATATCGCCCTTATAGAAGCGATCGCGCGCCGCCTTCAACGCCTCGTGCCGGCCTTTGCCGGCATTCTCCTTCTCGGCCTCGACCAGCTTCCGCAGCGTGCGTCCCAGGTCCGGGTTCTTGAAAATGTCGCCCGGCTTCGGGGCTTCGCCACCCGGGTAATACACCTTCACGCTCGATGGATACTTCTTGAGCTTCCGCGATCCCTTGATGGCGCCCGCCATCCGTTCGCCGATCGGAAAGCCGCCCTCCGCCATCTCGATCGCCGGCTGCAGCACCTGCGCGAACGTCATCGTGCCCCACCGATCGAGCAGCGTGTACCACGCGTCGACGACGCCCGGCACCGTGCCCGACAAGAGCGTGTCGCTCTCAGGCAGCTTGCCGCCGAGATTCTTCTGATACCACTCGATCGTCGCCAGCCGCGGCGCTGTGCCTTCCGCGTTGATGGAGACGACCTGCTTCGCCTTGGCGTCCCAGATGAGAATCACGGCGTCGCTGCCGACGCCGTTCGATGCCGCATCGACGATGCCGAGCACCGCCTGACCGGCGACAGCGGCGTCGAAGGCGTTGCCGCCGGCCTGCAGGATGCGCTCGGCAGCGCGGCTGGCCTCCGGCTTCATCGAAGCCGCGGCGTGGATGCGTCCGCGAACCACGGGACGCATGGTGTTGGTGCGGATTTCGTCCGAGGGGTCTTGCGCGCGGACGTACGCGGTTCCGACGATCCCGAGCAACAGCAACCCGCCGGCGAGCGCGTATTTACGCATGGGCGTCCTGCCTGTTCCTGCGCGCTAGGCGCGCTCTGCGCTCGATCGCAGAGACGGTGTCCCTTACGACCGCGCTTTGGTCAGCACATCATACGCAGGCAGGGTCAGGAAATCCTGCAATTCTTCAGAGGTCGCGACGCCTTCGAACAGGGCCCGCGCCTCAGGCGAAAGACCGGCGGATTCCTCGGCAATGGCCTGTTTGACGAACGATCCGGTCACCGGCCGGCCGTCTTCGAGGGTCGCCTTGTGGTGGAGCCATTGCCAGATCTGGGTCCGGGAGATTTCGGCGGTGGCCGCGTCCTCCATCAGGTTGTAGATGGGCACGGCTCCCTGGCCGTTCAGCCAGGCTTCGAGGTACCGGATCGCGACGCGAATGTTGAGGCGAAGACCCGCTTCCGTACGGGTGCCCTGGGGCGGCTCGACCATGGCTGCCGCGGAGGCCGTCACGTCGTCCCGCATCCGCGTCAGCTGGTTCGGACCAGGCATCCCCGCGTCGAACACCTGCTTTGCGACAGAGACCAGGGCCGGATGGGCCACCCAGGTGCCGTCGTGCCCTTCCCGCACTTCGCGGAGCTTGTCGGCGCGGACCTTGTCCAGCGCCTTCTCGTTCGCCTCCGGGTCGTCCTTGATGGGAATCTGCGCGGCCATACCCCCCATGGCGTGCGCGCCCCGGCGATGGCAGGTCTTGATGAGGAGCTGCGCATACGCCCTCAGAAACGGCGCCTCCATCGTTACCTGCCCGCGATCGGGGAGCACGAACGTCGGATCGTTCCGCAGGGTCTTGATGGAGCTGAAAATGTAATCCCACCGCCCGCAGTTCAAGCCGGCGCTGTGATCCTTCAGCTCGTACAGGATCTCGTCCATCTCGAAGGCGGCCGGGAGCGTCTCGATGAGCACCGTCGCCTTGATCGTGCCCCGGGGAATGTTCAATGCCTGCTGGGCGTGGATGAACACGTCGTTCCACAGACGCGCTTCCAGGTGGCTCTCGAGCTTCGGGAGGTAGAAGTACGGGCCGGTGCCGGCGTCTTTGAGCGCCACGGCGTTGTGGAAGAAGTACATGCCGAAGTCGAAGAGCATGCCGGGAATCGGGCGGCCGTCCACTTCGAAGTGGCGCTCGACGAGATGGAAGCCGCGAGGACGAACCATCAACGTGGCCAGCGGCGCTTTCAGCTCGTAGCGCTTGCCGGTCTCGGGCGCCACATACGAAATTGTGCGCCTGACGGCGTCCATGAGGTTCGCCTGGCCGCCGACAACGTTGGCCCAGGTCGGCGAAGTGGCATCCTCGAAGTCGGCCATGAACACCTGCGCGCCGGAATTGAGCGCGTTGATGATCATCTTGCGGTCGACCGGGCCGGTGATTTCGACGCGGCGGTCCTGCAGGTCGCCCGGCGCGGGCGCGACCTGCCAGTCGGCAGCGCGGACCGAGGCGGTCTCGCTCAGAAAATTCGGGCGTGCGCCCTCATTGAAGCGCCGCTGGACCGTACGGCGACGTTCAAGGAGCTCGTCGATTCGACCGCCGAATCGGCGAGCGAGATCGTTTACGAACGCGACCGCGCCGGTCGTCAACACTCGTTCTGCGCCGTCTACATGATTCATCGTCGTACTCATCTAGCTGATCGCGGTATGATACTCTGACGTCTCGATGCGATCACGAGCAGCCCGAATGATATTCGGCGCGGCGACACTGGTCGCGGTCGGCGCTGCCGCCTTCTTTCTCTTCCAGACCGAACAACAGATCACCACGCAGAGAATGACGCTGCGCGCGTTCGATCTGCGCGCGCGCGAAGCGACGACGGTGCTCGCGGACCTGCGGGTGGCGCAGCAGGCGTACGTGGCCGAGGGACAAGGCGTCGATTTCTGGATGCCGAAAGTCGCGAGCCTGCACGAATCGATGACGGGTACTCTGGCCGCGCTGCGGCAGTCACCGGTGAGCGGTGAAGCGAGCAGGGCGCTCGACGAGGCCGTCGCCACAGTGGCCGAGTTTGGCAACATCGACCGGCGCACACGCGATTACATCACCGGCGACGAGAAGCTGATGGCCGCCGATGTCATCTTTAGTACCGCGAAACTTGCGGTGGCGAACGCCGCGCGCCAAATTGAGACGGCGCGCCTCGCCGAGCACCAAGCAGCGGACCTTGCCGAAGCGGCGCTGCGGAAGAAGGAGGCGCTCGCGGCTGGCGCCGCCGCCAGTTTCGCGGTACTCGTCGTCTTCCTGCTGATGCCGCGTCCGCGGGTTGAGGTCGAGGAACCCGTGACAACAGGCTTGTCTATCTCTCCTACGAGAGCGGCCGCGAGTGTCCCCACGACCGCGGTGCCGGCGAAAGCACCCAAGGCGGCCCCTGCCGCACCACGAGCACAGGCGCTGGAGACGAGTGTAGCCACTCGGCACGCAATAGCGCTGAAGGCGGCCGCCTCGCTGGCGACCGATTTCGGCCGTGTCCGCGATGCCGAGGAGATGACCCGGCTCCTCGGCCGGGCCGCGACGCTGATGGACGCCAGCGGGGTGGTCATCTGGCTCGGCACGACCACGGGCACCGAGCTCGCGCCCATGCTCGCGCACGGTTATGGCGCGCAGGCGCTGTCCCGCATGCCGAGAGTGCCACGCTCCGCCGACAACGCTGCGGCCGCCGCCTACCGTACGGGACAGATGCAGATCGTGCTCGCCCGGCCAGGCGGCAATCCTGGCGCGCTGGTGGCTCCTATCCTTGCCGCCGATGGCTGCATCGGCGCGCTGTCGGCCGAAATCCAGGGCGGCGGCGAAGCGTCGGAAAGCGTGCAAGCCCTCTCGACGATCGTCGCCGCGCATCTCGCGACGATGCTCGCGGACTCGCGACCCGCGGCAGAATCGGAGCCGAAGCCGGTCGCCGAACCCAGGGCTGCGGCTCAGCGCTAGCAGCCGTCAAATCACGACGTAGAATCGTCGTCCATGGCGAAAACGCAAGCTCCTCCTCGAGAAACGAAGGCGCAAATCCTCGAACGCGCCGAGCGCGAGAAGGTGAAGTTCCTGCGCCTTCAGTTCACCGACATCCTCGGCACGATCAAGAACGTCGAAATTCCCGACCGGCAGTTCGAAGAGGCGCTCGACGGCAAGATCATGTTCGACGGATCGTCGATCGAAGGCTTCGTGCGGATTGAAGAGTCCGACATGTACTTGCGCCCGGACCTCGCGACGTTTCGGGTGTTTCCGTGGCCGGGCACCAGCGGCGAGAACGTCGCCCGCATGATCTGCGATATCTACACGCCTGACGGGCAGCCGTTTGCCGGCGACCCGCGCGCCTGTCTGAAAAAAGTGATCGCCCTCGCGGCGTCGAAGGGCTACGCGCTGAACGCCGGACCGGAAGCGGAGTTCTTTCTCTTTCAGACCAAAGACGGCATTGCGACCACCGAAACGCACGACGGCGCCAGCTACTTCGACTTGAGCCCGGTCGACATGGGCGAGGACGTCCGGCGCGAGATTGTGCTGGCGCTCGAGGCGATGGGATTCCATGTGGAAGCCGCGCACCACGAGGTCGCGCCCGGTCAGCACGAAATCGACTTTCGCTACGACGACGTGCTGACGACGGCGGACAACATCACGACGTTCAGGTTCGTGGTCAAGAACATCGCGACTCGCAACGGACTCCACGCCACGTTCATGCCCAAACCGATCTACGGCATCAACGGCTCCGGCATGCACACCCACCTGTCGTTGTTCTCCGGCGGGACGAACATCTTCTTCGATGCCAAAGCCGAATGGCAGCTGAGCGAGATCTGCCTGAATTACATCGGCGGCATCCTCCGCCACGCGAAGGGCTTCTGCGCCATCACCAATCCGCTCGTCAATTCGTACAAGCGGCTCGTGCCAGGTTACGAAGCGCCGACGAACATCGCGTGGTCGGAGAAGAACCGCAGCCCGCTGGTCCGCGTTCCAGCGACGCGTGGCACCGGGACGCGGATCGAGCTGCGAATGCCGGATCCCTCATGCAACCCGTACCTGGCGCTGGCGGTGATGCTGCGATCGGGACTGGACGGGATCGAGAAGAAAGTCGATCCGGGGCCGCCGATCAACAAGAACATCTACAAGATGAGCCACCGCGAACGGCGTCATCTTCGGATCGACGAGCTGCCGGGAAACCTGAGCGAGGCGCTGGACGAGCTGGAGAAGGACGATCTCGTCAGAGATACGCTCGGCGATCATCTGTTCGAGCATTTCGTGACCGCCAAGCGCGAGGAGTGGTTCGACTACATCAAGCACGTCTCGCCGTGGGAGATCGATCGCTATCTCGGAATGTACTGACTATTAACCGCAGAGACCGCGGAAGTCGCAGAGAAAACCATTCTTCTTCTCTGCGCCCTCCGCGAACCCTGCGGTTCCGGTCTACCAGCGAACGCGCCAGATCACCTGAATGATGCGCGCCTGGTTGTCGCCCAGCAGCTGCGTGAGACGGAAGCTGTCGACGCTCGATCCCGCCAAGGCATTGATGACCGGAGTCCCGACGAGAATCGGGCCGCCGGGAGCCGTGAGGTTGCCCGTCGACGTCATCCCGAGCGGGATACCAGCAGTCGATGCCGGGTTGAAGTACGGCGCGTTGAGCGCGTTGAGCATCTCCACCTTGAATTCTGCCGACCACGAGCCACGGATCTTCACCCGCTTGACGGCGCTCAAGTCGAATCGAATCAGGCGCGGCCCATTGACCACCAGGCTGCGGACGCCGCAGTCACCGTAGCTCGGGGATGTCTCAATGCAGTCCGGCCCGTTCGCGGGTGCGAGGTAGCGGCCCGCAGGGGCGCCGAGCGCGCCGTAACCGTTCGCCGAAGTAGCGCTCACGGCGAACGCTTTCACGGTGTTCTGCATGATGTCGTCCGGCAGGATATAGATCTGAGCCACACCGTTCACCGTCGGCCCAACCCGCAGCTGGATGGCATCCTGAAGATCCTTCTGCGTCATGCCGACGAGCCGCACGTCGCCGAAGTCCATCATCTCGCCGGTCTGAACGCGTGCGACGCCGTCGATCGACCAGCCGCCGATCAGGACATCCTTCAAGCCGGTGGCGTTGCCACCCCACCGCTGGTCCTTGCCGAATGGCAGTTCGTACAGCCAATTCGCCTTCACCGCATGCTGCACATTTCCAGTCTGTCCGGTCTGTACGATGTCTTCCAACGGCTTCTGGAAGCCATATCGCTGCTGCACCCACGCATTCGCCCAGGTGTAGCTGGCTTGGAACTGGAAGCCTTTCGATAGGCGCTTGCGTAATTCCATCTGCACGGAGTTCGCGTGGGTGCCGCCAACGTTTGTTGTCAGGTTGGCACCACTGAAGGCGCCGGTTCCGGTCACTGGACCGATGAGGTCCGGGTTCGCCACGAAGTAGTTGGCGGGAATCCCCGCCGCCACCGCGTTATTCCGGAACGTGCCGTTGCCGATGAAGCCAGTCGTCGTGTTCGTCGACGCAAAACCGAACGGGTTCGGGTTCATCGCCGCGAGGAATCCCAGGTTCGTCGAGTTGGTCCATTGCGTGCTGGCGTACTTCGTCGGGTCGTTCGCCTGGGCGACCGGGACACGGTCGAAGAACGCAGCAAATGTCGGAAGCGGCGACGTCCCCGGAGCGCCGGTATACGCGAACGTGGTGCCGCGTCCGGCAGCCATGTTCGCCTGCAGGTTGGCCTGGGCTTTCCGGAACTCGTCGACGAACCCGTTCGTCTTGATGTTGATTTCGTTGATGTTCACTGTCTCCCAGTCCTGGCGATGGCGGCTGCCGACGTAGCGAAGCTCGAAGGCGGTGTCGCGCCCCAGCTTGCGCTGCCAGCCGATCGTGTACGACTGCGTGTAGGGCATCTGCAGGTTGGTGTCGAACATGTTCGCGGTATTCGTGATCGTGCTGGGCGCTTGCGGAGAGCTGACCGACGGCGCCGCCGGCAGCGTCAGCGCGCTGGTGTTCCGCAGCAACAGCGGCAGCGGGCCGAGGTTGCCGTTCGCGTTGTCGCGATTCAGGTTGACGCTCAGCCCCTGATTCGCCCCGAACGCGCCCGTGAAGTCGGACATGCCGGGACGCTGAAACGCCATCGCCCCGCCACCACGAATCACGCTGTCGCCTTCCTCGGACCCGAGCAGGAGCCGCGCGAAGCCTTTGTCGTGCCCCGGCAGCTGCCAGGCGAATCCGCCACTCGGCGCGAGGTTGTTCCTGTCCGGGTTGTAGGCGTAGGTGCCTGCGGGATACTGAACGTAGACCGGCTTGGTACCGGTCAGGGTCCCCGGCTTGAACAAGTTACCAACGCCCGAGATGCCGTACAGACTTTCTTCGGTCACCGTCGTATAGCTGTTGTTGACCGGGTAGAAGGGGTTGGCCAGGACGTAGCGCACGCCAGCGCTGATGGTTACACTCGGAGTGACGCGCCATGAGTCGGCCGCGAAGAAGTCGAACTCGCGCATGCGACCTTCCGCCCTCGAAAGACCGAGCGGGACGTACGCGTCGCCGGCTGGATTAATCCTCGCATCGCCTTGAATCGAGGCGATGCGGCCCGTGAGCATCGCGTACAGGCTCGTCGCGTTCTGGAGATCGGTCGCTGACGCTCCGGGGAAGTTCGCCGCAGAGAACATCGAGTTCGCCGATTCGCTCCCGATCAACCCGAAATTGATCGTCGGCACAAGCGTCTGATTCTGCAGCCAGACGTCGGCCTGCACCATCGAGCCGCCAAACGTGACGTTGTGCTTGCCTTTGATCCAGGTCGCGGTGTCCTCGATGACAGTCGTCGACGCTTCACGTGACGATTGGCCATTGCCAAGGCCCGGATTGGTCAGAACGAAGCCGGTGCCGCAGCAGGTTCCGGCCGTGGTTCCGCCGATCGCCAGACGGAAGCCCGCTTGATTGCCTACGCCGCCGGCACCGTTCCACATCGACGGTTCGAGCTCGGGCGAGAACAGCGTCGCACCGCCGGTTCCGCCAATGCGGAACTCGTTCACGAGATTCGTCGTGAAGGTGGAGCGAAGAGATTCAGACGTCGTCCAGCGTGTGGACTGTTGACTGCCAGTCGTCGCGAATCCCGGGAACGGCAGCTGCGCGTTGTTGGTCGTGTCCGGCGTCGAGTTGATGTGGCGGTAGTTCATCGATCCGGTCAACCGATGCCTCTGGGTCAGCTCGAAGTCGACACGGAAGGTCGGCGACGGATTGAAGCTCTGCGTCGGCATCGACCATGTGTACTGCTGAACAAGCGGGTTCGACAGCGGTGACACGCTGCCGCTCAGTTTCGTCGACGCCTGAATGTCCCCGAACAGTTTCGCCATCACCGGATCGGGCGTCGCGAGCTGACCGTTCGCGGCCGCGAGCTGCAGCAGGTTCACCTGCCGCGGGGTTCCACCGACGTTGTAGCTGAAGACGCCGGCCGAGGCTTCGGGCGAGAGGATGACGCGCTGGAGCGTGCCCTCCGCCGGCGACCTCTGCTCTTCGTAGTTGAAGAAAAAGAACGCCTTGTTCCTCAGGATCGGTCCACCCTGCGCGATGCCCTGGTTGTACTGTCGGAGTCGATCCTTGGGCGCCTTCCCAGTAGCCGCATCCGGCGGCAGGTCGCGGTTGCGGAACCATGTGTTCGCATTCAGGCCATCGTGGCGGAAGTACTCGTAGGCGGTACCGGTCCAGCTGTTCGTGCCCATCTTGGTCACGAACCTGACCTGCACGCTGCCCTGCCCTGTTGCATCGGCGGTGTTGCCGGCCGTCGTCACCGTGACTTCTTCGACGGAATCGAGGAGCGGCGTCAGGCGCGCGAAGTAGCCGTCCGTCGTCTTCAGGTAGTTGTCCTGGATGCTCATGCCGTCGAGCGTGATGTTGATTGAGCTTCGCGGCAGCCCGCTCACCGAGGAATTGCGCGCGGTGCCTGATGTGCTGAAGCCGGGTAGCGACGTGAGTGAATCGAGCGCATTGCGGCTGGTCAGCGGCAGGCTGGTGATCTGATTGCCGGTGAGGTTGGTCGCGATCGACGGTGACTGGGTCTGGACGACGAGCGCGCTGTCGCCGACCACGGTGACGTTTTCTTCGACCGCGCCGACCGCGAGCACCACCCTCACATTGGCAGGAACCGCCGCCTGGAGCGACACCGAGTTCAGCACCGCGGTCTTGAACCCCATCAGCGACACGGTCACCGAATAGGTGCCGCCAGTCAGCGACGGAATCGTAAATCCGCCGTCGCTGCCTGATACGGCTGTGGCTTCGGCGCCAGTGCCGACGTTCTTCACCTTGACGTCGGCGCCGGGAATGACGCCGCCGGACGAATCGACGACGATACCCGACAACGAGGTGAAGAAGCTGCCCTGCGCAAACGCACCGCTGGTCGCGACGGCAACCAGGAACAGCGCGGCAAGGATGGAGCGAACCAGCCTGACTCTCATCAAATCCTCCGTCGTTATTGCAATGAAACCGGTGTCGTGGTCTGCCGACTGTAGGGTCTGCCTGAAGCCGGGTCAACGGTAAAGTGCCCGGTTTCGGCCGCTGTCCGGGTGGCCGTCCAAAAAACCGTCCAGCAGCGCGTCTCCGTCCAAGGACGGCTACGAATCTGTCGTGGTGTTTTCTGGTGTTTTTCGAGGGTTTCGGCGGGCACGCACCTTGAACTAATGCGAGTGGGTCGCGTCGGATCAACGGGGTGCGTAACTTCAGGCAGGCGCTGGCATCGCCGCATCCCGCCGTTCGTTTCACTGATCCGGCGTGGCCCTTTTTTCGCAGGTTCCGCCTTCGCACCATGTCGCTTCGGGGGAGAAGCCCTATGATGCAGAACCGCAGATTGCCGAAGTCCAGATTTCTCGGGTCGCTGGCGATTGTCGCGCTCGCCACCACGCTCGGCGGCTGTGCCCTCTCGCTGCGAAATCCGGATATCGCGGACCTGCAGCGCCACCCGGGCCGCTATCACGATCGCACCGTCAGCGTGAGCGGCGTCGTGACGAGCTCGTGGGGCGTGCCGCTGGTGCCGTTTCGCTTCTATAAGATCGACGATGGCACCGGTCAGGTGACCGTGCTATCGCAGAGCGTGCGCATGCCGGCCACCGGCGAGCATGTACGCGTGCGCGGACGCGTTGAGGACGTCGCCATGCTGGGCGGGCGCGCGCTCGGACTGCACTTGCGCGAGGAAGATTTGTACGTCAAACGGTGAGAAGGGTGAAGTCTGAAGTGGCTTCCTCCTTCAGACTTCCTCCTTCAGACTTCGAAACTACCAGTTGATCCGCGTGACAAGCTGAATCACCCGTGCGTTGTTCGTGCCCGTCAGCGCCGTCACCTCGTAGTTCGCCAGCGTGCTGCCTATCCCGCCCACCGGAACGAAATTGACGTTGTTGAACATGTTCAGCGCTTCGATGGCGAACTCGAAGTCGCCGCGCGAGGCGAACTTCGTCCGCTTCGAGATCCGGAGATCGTGCTGTTGGAAGATCGGCCCGGAGACGACGAGCGAGCGGGCCGCGCATGCCCCGTACTCTGCCCCGCTATCGACCTCGATGCAGTCCGGTCCGTTCGCCGGCCCGAAGTAGCGGCCGGTCGGGGCGGCGCCCGCGTAGCCGGTCGGCGACGTCGCGCTGACGCTGAACGCGTTGATCGTCTGGTCGATGATGTCCTGCGGCAGCATCCAGACCTTGCGGCCGGCCGCGTCGATCCGGAGTTTGAACATGCCTTCCACATCGTCGCGCGACATGCCGACCATTCGCACGTTGCCGAGATCGATCAGGCGCCCGCTCTGAAGCCTCGTTGACAGCCCGACCTGCCACCCGCCAACCACGCGGCTGACGAAGCCGTTGGCGTTCGCGCCCCAGCGCCGCCCAGGACCGAACGGCAGGTCGTAGACGAAGTTGCCCTTGAACTGATGCGTGAGGTCGCCTGGCGTGCCGGCGTCGCGAATCCAGAACTGATCGCGTCGCACGCTCTCGAAGTCGGTGACGTAGGCGTGGCCGAACGCGTAGCTCGTCTGGAACTGGAGGCCCCCCGAGTACCGGCGTCGAAGCT
>Ga0193696_1000487_pt1 | contig 13745 bp, 10 predicted proteins | sample L3m1metaG_FD_145074 | JGI IMG/M metagenome (GOLD analysis project Ga0193696, IMG submission 145074) | Soil microbial communities from a riparian zone of the East river system, Colorado, United States - L3m1 | ecosystem: Environmental > Terrestrial > Soil > Riparian zone | place: USA: East River... | reverse complement strand
AACCACTCCCGGGATTCCTCCGGCGGACAGTCCCAGCGCCGCACGCCCGTGCAGGCGGCCCGCGCCGACGAACCGGACACCGGCAATCATCGCGACAAAGGCACCCGATCCCATCATGATTGGAAACGCCGCCCGCGGATCCATCCCGAGGAGGCTGAAGACTATGAGACTCGGCGCGTAGTTGCCGATCCCGAGCGTCAGCAACGCACCCAGTACGAAGTTGACCACGAGTGCGAGGGCGAACCCGCGTGGTGTGAATGCGAGCGCGGTGCCGCCCGCCGGGAGCTGGCCCAGCATGCCGAGCATCATGAACGCGGAGGCAACCAGCAGCGCGCAGCCCATGCCGAGCTGTACCGCGCGGCGCGAAAGGGAGGACACGACCCCCGCGCCGATCCACCCACCAGTGACGCAGACCACGATGAGCATCGTCATCTGCCAGGGATCGACGCGGACGACGCTGATGAAGAGCAGCGCCTGAGTGAGCACCGAGAGGGCGTGACCGACGATGAGCGTCCCAGGGATCAACTCGTCGGGCACCAGGCGGAAGAGTCGAAATACCGTGGTGGTGGTCGCGAACGATCCGATCCCGAGCGTGTCGAAAAAGCTTGTGACGAATCCGATGAGAAGTTCGAGCGCCGTCGGCGCGGTGTGTTGCCCGCCCCGTGCCGCCGCGCGCCTCGTTGCTATCGTCCAGCGGACGACGAGCAGCAGACCGGCCGCCGCCAGCGCGCCGAGGAGAATCCGTACAAGCGTCAATGGCGGGACGCGGGCGTCGCTTGGGCATCGCCCGACAGGACGGCTATATTACCTCCCGCGAGGAGCTGCATGAGCGATCGTGACGACACGTTCGAACTCTACGATCTGCGCGTCGAAGTCGTGGCCACCGATCGGCCCATGGTGTGCGGCCACCGCCCCGGCGACTGGCTCGAGTTGCGCGGGGAGAACCTCACGCTGCCCGCGGGCCAGCCCTTTTCCATTTATGCGCTGGCGGCGCTAATACCCATCCTTCCGGCGAAGCAGCGCTTCACGCAGCCACACGACTGGATAACAACCGACACCGACATTGCGTGTCCCGACCCCAACTGCGGCGCAAGGTTCCGTATCACCAGGATTGGCACGCGCACGTTTCGCCACCGCGACGTGACAGCCGTGCCGCTGCCACCAGGTTGATCGTGGATCTCCCGCGTGTGCAACTTGCTCCCGGCTACACCGTCTCGCGGCTGCTGAAGGGCGGCTGGCAACTGGCCGGAGGTCACGGCCCGATCGACGCGGCCGCCGCGCTGGACGACATGGATCGTTTCGTGGACGCGGGAATCACCACGTTCGACTGTGCCGACATCTATACGGGGGTGGAAGCGCTGATCGGCGAGTGGCTGAAGCGGCGTGGCGCGCGCGGCGCCGCAGTGCCCGTGCAGGTCCACACCAAGTACGTGCCCGACCTCGATCAACTGCCAACCCACTCGCGGGCCCACGCGGTACGCGGCATCGATCGCTCGCTGGCGCGCCTCGGGGTGGACCGCCTCGATCTCGTGCAACTGCACTGGTGGGACTACGACGTGCCAGGTTACGTGGACGCAGCCGCGTGGCTCGACGAGCTGCGCCGCGCTGGAAAGATCCGGTACCTCGGCTTGACCAACTTCGACCGACCACGCCTGGAGGAAATCATCGGGGCCGGTATCCCGGTGGTCTCGCACCAGGTGCAGTATTCGGTGCTCGATCGCCGGCCGGCCAACGGGATGGCCGCACGCTGTGGGGGCCACGGCATCGGACTTCTCTGCTACGGCGCGCTGGCTGGCGGGTTTCTCTCAGACCGCTATCGAGGCCGCCCGGATCCCACTCTTCCGCTCGAGAACCGATCGCTCGAGAAGTACCGGCTGATTATCGACGAGTTCGGCGGGTGGGGCCGCTTCCAGGACATGCTGGCCGCGCTCGGCGCTGTTGCAGCGCGCTACGGCGTCGGGATCGGCGCGGTGGCGCTCCGTTGGGTGCTCGATCAACCCGGCGTGTCGGGCGTCATCGTGGGTGCGCGACACGCGCGACATCTCGACCAGGCCAGAGAAGTCTCCACGCTCGCGCTCGACGACGACGACCGCGCGATCATTGCACGCGTCCAATCCGCGTCGAGCGGTCCCGTGGGCGATACCTACGACCTCGAGCGCGTCAAAGGCGGACCGCATGCCTCGATCATGCGATACACGCTCGGTTGGGAACGCAAAGTGCGCTAAGACCGCAGAGCGAAGATTCTCTTTGCGGACTTTGCGGCCTTTGATGGTCGGGGCTCCGCGATCAGTGAACCGTGTAAGGACCCTTCTCCGGCAGTTCGTCGGGCGGATCCTGAACCGGTTGCGGGCGAGGCTCGTCAGGCGGCGTCTCGGGAGCCTTGCGCTGATTGTCGTCGTCGTCGTCGTCCGGCGGACGGGGCGGCTGGTCGGCGGTCATGATTCGAGGGCCTCGATTCTCTTTCGTGCCTGATGCAGCAGGGCGCGTGCGCTCTCGAAACTGACCCGATCGAGAGCTTCGTCGAACGGAAACCACGCCTTCTCGCGGCCGTCCGTCTCGTCCGACTCCGACGTCATCCGCATCAGGAAGTACTGCACGCGATACCACCGGCCCGCCCATTCGAACTCCTGGGGATCGCCAATCTCGCCGATGGCCTCTCCGTGAACACCAGCTTCTTCCCTCGTTTCGCGGACGGCGGTGGCGCGCGCCGTCTCGCCGGGCTCGATGTGTCCCTTGGGAAAGATCCACGCAGAGGGATCACGCTTGGCGCGGACGAGCAGGATCGAGATGCCGGCGCGCTCGCGCCGGAACACGATCCCACCCGCCTGTTCAACGACGGTCAACGTCAGCGGTTCTGAGCGCTGGCGGTCGACACCGACTTGGCTTTCCGTGCGTCCACCAGCCGCTGGAATTCCGCGTCGTCGAGATAGACGACGTTGACCCATACCTGCAGCATGTCGTCGACGCTGCGTTCGCCGAAACCGACCCACATGTTCGGATCCGGATTCCGCCGGTTGGCCGACGTGTTGTCGTGGATGCCGATCATGTGGAGCACCGTGCCCGCGGGCAGCAGCGGCGCCTCTTCGTCGGCATACACGTAGTTGATGTGCCAGTTGAAGTCGAAGTGATCCACCGAACTGAGGATCTGCGTGCGGTTGGTCACCGGGTCGATCGCCTCGAGCGTCATGCCGCGCCCGCGCATGTGCATGTGCGGCTGGAAGGCGTCGATGCGCGCGTTGCGCGGCAACCTGAAGTAGCCGTCGGTGCGTACGACGGTATTGGGTGGCACCTCGAGCTCGTCGTTCGGGATGTTCCGCAGCGCCTGCGACCGCACCTGATACTTCGGCACGACGCCCTTCGGATAGAACTTGAAGGCCATCGTCGTCTTGTTGTGCTGTTCGGAGCCGATCGCGAAGTAGTGCATGTCGTAGCGCAGCTTCGTCCCCTTCTTCAGGAGCCGGCCGGTGTTCTCGCCGTAGATGTCGCCGTACTTGCCGACCGCGTATTCGTGGAGCTGCACGCCGGTCTCCGGCGTGCCTTCGGGCGCGTCCGGCTCGATGACATAGATCACCACGTGATGGACGATCTTGGGATTGCTCGGCTTGATCTCCATCGCCTTGATCCAGCGGTCTTCGTCGATGGTCACGTCGGCGAACTGATCGATCCACCAGTCGGGTCCGGTCGAGTACATCGTGAAGTCGTTCGGCGTCGTGACCTTCAGGTCTGGCTCGCCGATGAACCACTCCGAATCGGCCGCAAAGGTGCGAGGCGCCGGCATGTCGGCCGGATTCCCGAGCGGCGCGCCGCCGTCGACCCACCGCACGATCGTCGAGATCTCGCTGTCGCTCAGCGAGCGATCGTTCTTGTAATGCTTGATGCCGACGGTCTTGTCGAGGTGCCAGGGCGGCATGTCGCGGTTGGCGACACGCTGCTGGATCGATTTCGCCCACGGACGAACTTCTTCGAAGCTGACGAGCGACATCGGCGCCGACGTTCCCTGGTGATGGCACGACTGACACTTGGCCTGGAAGATCGGCGCGACGTCTTTGGCGAACGTCGGCGCGCCGGATTTCGGATTGCGCCCTTCGACAGGCTCAGGGCGTCCCGAGCCTGCCGAGGGACGGGTTTCGGATTGCGGATTGATTGCGGATTTGGCGACGTCGCCTCTAACCGTTATTTTCAGCTGCGCGTTGGTCCAGCAGCAGTGATAGCCGAAGTTGCCGGCCGACTCGCCTGAACCGTCGTCGACCACCGCTTGGAGGATGTAGTCGCCAGGCTCGGTAAAACTCGCGGACGTCGTCGTCTTGCCGTTTTCGAGCTTCGCGGAGGTTGACGAGAAGCGTACATCGCCCGGGCCGCGATACTTCGCCCACAGGACCGTCATGCCGACCGATTCGCCGCGCCGCTTCGGAAGGCCGTCGTCGGTGGCTGACAGCGAGAGAGTCGTGGACGTGGGCGCCGCGAGCACGGTGTTCGCCGCTTCGAGCGTGACGACCGGCGGCAGGTTCGAGCTGATCTTCTCGCTGTTGCCGCCGCGTGTGGTTCGCTGCCGATCGATCTGCCACACCGGCTTCAGCGTCGCCACGACCTGTTGCGTCTGCCCGTGCGCGCTAAGTTTCCACACCAGGGTCTGGTTGCCGAAGTCCTTCGGGACGACGACGCGAAAGACGTCCTTGTGGCGGCGCGGCACGAAATACGTCGGCTGGCCACGGTCGCCACCAGGCTCGAACGAGTTGTTCGGGCCGACCGCGAGGTCAACGGCCTCTTCGTAATTGCGGTTCATGTAGCCGAACCACATGTTGTACGAGCCGTCGGGATTGATGTCGAACCCCTCGTAGACAGGCGCGACGCCCTGGCCGGTCGCGTGACGTACGGTGACGAGCTGCGGCGCGCTCTGTTGCGCGACGAGCGGAGCCACGGCGACTGCGCTGACGATCGCGACGACGCGCAAGGCTTTGGTGACCATGCGCCGATTATAGGACCGAAATCCGTGGCAAGATCTGCGCAATCTTGCTGGCTCTTCCCTAGATGATGTCCGGCCTGCTCACGCTCGCGGCGGCCGTGGTGAGCGTGACGATCCACGTGTGGCTCGCCAGCGGCGTCCTGACGCCTCTCGCAGGCAGCAGCATCGAGTATCTGTTCATCTCGGCGACAGCACGATCGGCTGTCGCGATCGCGGTCGTCATGGCGACGCTGGTGCTGGCGGCGCATTTCGCGATCAGGCGCCTGGCCGCGCGCCGTTTCGTCCAGCCGCCGCTCTTCTCGTGGGCGGACGTGGCGTACCTTGCGCCGCTCTGCTGGTTCGCGATCAGTGCGCTGCCGCTGCTGAATCTCATCCCGTCGGTCAGCCGCTGGTTCACCGTGGCGTCGTACGCGATCGTCGATCTGCGGTGGTGGTGGATCGGCCTCGTGCTGGCCTGGACCGCGTGGCGGCTGGACGCGCGGCTGAACGGAGCGATCCGGCACGGGATCTCGCGAGCGGGTGCGCTGCTGGCGACGCGCCGCTGGCTGCCGGAAGCGCTGCTGGCCGCATTGGCGGTGGCGTGGTCGGTCGCTGGCACGCCGATCGAGCGCTCGAATGGCGGAGCGACCGGCGACGAGCCCAAATACCTGCGGTATTGCGAGAACTGGTATCAGGGCCTGGGCTTCGACGTCACGCAGATCAAGCCGATGGCGGAGCTGCCCGCCGACTTCCGTCCCCGCCTCCTGCACAACGTCGCGCTGCTCGCCGAGGTCGTTCCCGGCGAGTTGCGGAACATCGTCGCCGACGCCGCGCGATTCGTCCGCGATCCATCGCAGCCATTCAATAGAGCGCAACACACGGGCGGCGGCTTTGTCGCGGGCAAGGATGGCGGCTCCTACCAGATGCACAATCCTGGCATCTCGGCGCTGATCTTCCCGGCGTACCTCGTGGACAGGCAGCTCGCTCAGATTGTTCCCGGCTCGAAAGCGCAGTGGCCCGAACATCTGCCGGTGGTCAACGCGCTGATGCTCGGCATCTACGCCGCGTGGACGGTCTTGATCCTCCGCTTTCTGCGCAGGTCCGGCGCTTCGGAAGGCGTCGCCTGGGTCACAGCTCTCGCCTGCACGTTCACCCTTCCCGCCGCGGCTTTTCCGTTCCAGTACTACCCCGAGCTGGTCGCTGGGCTTCTCGTGACGGCGGTCGCCGGCCACCTGCTGTTCGCGGGCGCCGACCGCCGGCGCAGAGCGTTCGTCGTCGGCCTGCTGGCCGGCTACCTGCCGTGGCTCCACGTCCGCTTCAGCGCGGTCACCATCGCGTTCGCGCTCGCCGCCATCGTCATCTGGCGCGCCGATCGGCGGCGGGTGTTGGGTTTCCTTGGCGGCATTGCCGTTCCGGTGGCGCTGTTCTCCCTCTACACCTACCGGATCTCCGGCAGCGTGATGCCCTCGGCCCTCTGGACCGCCAGCGGCGACGAGAACAACTTCGCGTGGTTCAGCATGATCCGCAACAGCGTCGGCTATCTCGTCGATCGCGACTGGGGCCTGTTCGCCCACTCGCCGGTGTTCCTGCTGGCGCTGCCAGGCTACTGGTGGATGGCGAAGCGCCGGCCGGCGGTCGCCTGGATGAGCGCGGCGATTTTCTTGGCGCTTCTCCTCCCCGCGGCCGGAAAGACGCTGATCCAGACGACGCCAATGCGCCTCATCGTCGCCGTGGTGCCGCTTGCGGCAACGCCGCTCATCGAGGTGCTGTCACGAGGCGGACGGGCGACGCGGATCGTGTTCGCGCTGCTGCTCCTTCTTTCGCTCGACAACGCCGTTGCCTACAACTTTCACCACGATCGGACGATGGACATCCTTCTCGATCCGAGCTTCAGCGGGTGGAAGGTCAACCTGCTCTTCCCGTACGAAAGCCGTCAGCCGTGGCAGGTGTCGAAGGCGAATGGCGTCCTGCTGATCGTCTGGCTGAGCGCGCTCGCCTTGCTGCTCGTGATTCCCGCGTGGCTCGATCGGCGGTCGAGTTCAAGTCCTCGAGGAGCGGGATGGGCGCTCGGACCGTTCGTCGTGGCGACCGCGGCGATCTTCCTGGCCATCAGCAGCGGCGTCGCGGCCGCGACAGGCGCCTGGACGGGGCGCCGGTACCTGATCACGGCGCCTGCTGCTGCGCGGGACGCGGCGCTCATGCTCGACGAGCTGGGCCGCTGCACGATTTGCTACTCGTCCGCACACGGGCCGATTGGCGCAACGGACGCCATCGTCGGCGCGCGGCGCCTGCTGATCGATCTCGAGGCGATCGATCCGTCGGTGGCGGCGCGCCACGAAGCGTGGACGTTGCCAGGCTATTCGGACTGGCTAGAAATGCCCGGTCGGATTCGTGCGTGGTTCCAGGAAGCCCACGGCCGCGAGCCGTCCAATGGCGAGGTCGGACACTTCATGTATCAGTGGCGCGAGGAGCACGTGCCGGCGGTGGAGATCAGAAGGCGAATTTTCGCGTCGGCGGTCAAGGCGCCACCGTAGACAAAAGCTTTAACCGCGGAGGCCGCTGAGAACGCAAAGCTCTTATTGAAAAAGAAATTCTCTGCGAGCTTTGCACGCTCTGCGGTTAAACCGTGACTAGAAGGTCGCGATCGGATTCAGCGGGAACCCGGTGCCGCCCGGCACCGGCACCGGCGCCGCGGTCAACAGGAATTCCCAGCGCTTGAGCCGCGCCGCGGTTTCGGCCGCGGCCTCCAGGTCCATCACGTCCACCAGCGGCAGGCCGAGCGCGACGATCGCGAGCTGGTGAATCGGCCGGCCGTTGCCTTCGACCATCGACGGCTGCACGTCGTTGACGGCGTCGTTGCCGAGCAGGGCGACGTCGCGCTGCTTCAGCCACGGCATGACCGACGCGTGAAAGCCGGCTGCGTCGCGGGCCACGTTCCACGGACCTTTCTGCGCGCGCTGCACCCATCGTCCGGTGCGGAGGAAGAGCGCGTCGCCGCTGCCGATCTTGATTCCCGCGAACTTTTCCCACGCTTCGAGGTCTGAGGGGTACACCGGCGTGCCCGGCTCGAGGTACGGCACGTTCTTCATCCTCGGCAGATCGACGATCACCCCGCGCGTCAGGATCCCGGCCTTCTGGTGCTCGACACCGTTCATCGGGCAGCCCGGGCCCTGCGCGATATCGGACCGCGCGTAGCCGTTGTAGATCTTGCCCTCGAACGAGTAGTGGCAGAGCGAATCGATGTGCGTGATTGTCGAGCCGTGGTACCAGATCGTGTACAGGTCCATCGCGTGGCCGGTGTTGTCGATGGTCATCTGCTGGCCGATCGGACGCGGATTGTCGGGGAACTGTTCCTTGTCGAGCGTGTGCGCGAGCGACACGGAGACACCGTCACGCGCGAGCTTCAGCGCCGCTTTCCGCTTGTCGGGTGTGATCAGATTCAACGTGGCGATCTGATCGCCTTTGCCCCAGCGTCCCCAGTTGGAGAGCTCGGTCATCCATTTCGCCACGTCGGCGTTGGTAACCTTTGGCGGATCGGCTACGGCAGCGATAGCAGCCCTAAAGGGCTGCGCTACGAGTAACACTGTCAAGAGGGTGCAGCAGCCGACTGCCATCGCGCGCTTCATCGAAGCCTCCTACCCACCCGACCTACCTGACCCACCAGACCTACCTGACCCACCCGACCTACCTGACCCACCCGACCTACCTGACCCTCTCCGGCAACGCGAAGACATACAGCGCGTTGCCGGTCCCAGGCATCCTCACTTCCGGAATGATCGTGCGCGGGACGACGCGCGGGCTGCCGCCGCCGGTGGCGCCGGTGGTAACCGCGACATACTGACGGCCGCCCGCCGTGAACGTCACCGGGTAACCCATGACCGTCGTCCCGAGTCGCGTCTGCCAGAGCGTTTCGCCGGTCCGCACGTCGAATGCGCGGAAGGTGCGGTCGAGATCGCCGATGAAGCCGACGCCGCTGTCAGTCGTGATGACACCCGTGAGAAACGGCGACCGCTGCTCGCGACTCCAGACCTCCCGCATCGTCTTCACGTCGTAGGCGGCGAGCTTGCCGACGTTGCCGTCGGTGCCGGGCATCTCGAAGAAGCGGCGGTCGGCGCCGGTGCCGCCCGATCCATTTGTGAACTCGAGCTTGCGGCCGTTCATCTGCATGCACGACTGACTGAGCGGAATGACCAGGGTCCCGGCCTGCGGCACGTAACTCATCGCCTGCCAGTTGTGTCCGCCCTCCGTGCTCGGACACGAATCCACCCACTGTCCTGTCTGCTGCTCGAGGATGTCGGGGCGATACTGCGGTGCCCCGGTCTTCGCGTCGATCGACTCGAAGACGTTCTGGAAGATGGTTTCCTTGTAGCCGAGGAAGGCGCCGCTGCGCCGATCGAGCTTCCACAGGATGCCCGGCTTGCCGATCGTGAACACGACCTTCTGATCGCCGATGTCGATCAGCACGCGCTCGAAGACTTCGTCGAGATCGAGCGACTCGCCGGGCGCGTGCTGGTAGTGCCACGCCAGCGTGCCGTCCTTCGGGTGCAGCGCCACCGTGGAGCTCGTGAACAGCACGTTGTCGAAATTCGACGTCCCGCGTGACGCGCGCATCCATGGCTTCGCCTGTGCCACCCCCCAGTAGGTGAGATCGAGATCCGGGTCGTAGCTGCCGCTAATCCAGGTTTCGCCGCCGATGCGGAGGTTGTCGGCCAGCTTGCCCCACGTCTCGGCGCCCTGCTCGGTGCCGCGGCGCACGGTGTTGAACTTCCACAGCTGCTTGCCGGTCGACGAATCGTAGCCGCTGATCCAGCAGCCATCGTTGCCGTAGCGATCGCAGCCCACCAGGCCGTTGACGACGACGCCTTTCATCACCATCGGCCCGGCGGTGTTGGCGTAGCCTTTCGCGCGATCGGCGATCGGGGTGTCCCACAGCTTGGTGCCATTGCGCGCGTCCAGCGCCACGAGCCGCGCGTCGGTCGTCGCGACGAACAGCTTGTCCTGGTAGATCGCCATGTTGCGCATCGCCGCCTGGCCGATCAGCGCGTTGGGACCGACGCGGTTTTCCCAGATCAGATCGCCGGTCCGCGCGTCGAGCGCCTGCACGACGTTCATGATGTTGACGATGTAGAGGACGCCGTTGTGCACGAGCGGCGACGGCTCGTTGCCCTGGCCTTCGTTCATCGCCCAGGTCCACACGAGCTGCAGATCCTTGGCGTTGTCGCGGGTGATCAGCGTCAGCGGACTGTGGCTCCAGCCCTGATAGTTGCGCCGCGCCATCAGCCAGTCGCCCGGATCCTGATTGCGCAGCATCTCGTCGGTGACCGGCACGTAGTTCTTCACCGTGCCCGCGACCGTGACACCCAGCACGCCGGCGTTCGCCGGCGGCCCGCCGCGTCCGCCCGCATCCGCGCCGCCGCGACCGCCTGCACCCCGGCCGCCAGAGCCCGGACCGGGCGAACCGGGTGCCGGCGTCCCGCCGACGATCGGTGGCGGAAGCGGATCGCCCCCGGTCGTTGTCGCCGGGCTCACGCCCAACTGCCCGATCGCGCCGGCGGTGGTCGGTGTCAGGAGCTGCGCGCCAGCCGGCGCACCGTTCGCCTGGAGAATGAACGCCGTCACCGCGAGGTATTGATCGGCGCTGAGGGTCTCGCCCGTCGGGGGCATCGTCGACTGGATGAACTCGAAGAGGTCGCGCGTCGTGCGCGCCCGCCACGTGTTCATGAAGTTGTTGCCGGCCAGCTGCGGTGCTTCGTTTCGTCCCGCGAGATCGGGCAGATGACAACTGGCACAGCTCGCCTGGTAGACCGTCCGCCCGGCCGTCGCCTGCGCGGCCGTGTAGACAGCGGCCGTCGGCTGTTGGGCGCCGACCCACGCGATCGCGGTGAGCACGAGCGCGGCGACGGCAAAACGCCTCAACGCTTGTTCTCCTGCGGCGTCAGCCAGCCCCAGAGATTGCCGTCCGGGGCTTTCTCGCTGTGCAGCTGGATGTACAGCCGGCCCTTGTCGAGGTCGGCGACCTGAATAGGCGTCAGTTCGAGCGTTCCGCTGAGCGTGCCGCTGGTGCCGTCGGCTTTCACCGCAAGGTCGAAGATCACCGGGCCGCGAACGCCCTTGACCGGACTGCGGTGGAGCTGCGCGATCGTGGCGGGCGAGCGCAGGCCTTCAAAGGTACCCGTGACGGCCAGTTTGACACCGGTCAGCACAGCTGAAGCCGTTCCGGATCCCGCAATCGTCGCCTGCATCGACACGTCGATGGGCACCGGCGCCAGCCGTGTCCTGAACGTCTTCGGTTGCTGTGCGATGAGAAAGGCGGACGAGCAGAGTACCAACAGCCACGTTGTCTTTCGCATGGAAGCCGCTCCCCTTGAGGACGCGGCAATCATAATGCTGGACCCTGCAATCGGGTAATTAGGGTCCCGTCAGCTTTTCGGCGACCCCAGGCGAGGCAGCTGCGTCTGTGGCGAGTGCAGCTCGTAGAGCGCTCCGGCGGCATCAAGTTGGTAGGTGGCGACCGCGGGTGTCACCCGATTGCCGTACAAGTCGGTCGCCGCGTCTTCGCTCGGTTCGCCCTCAACCGGGTCGAGCGGAACGCCGAATAGATCGATGGAGGCTGCCGATTCCGCCTTTTCTACCGGCTGAACCGGGTGTGTAGTGGTGACGAGCGGTGCCGCCAGCAGCGCGCCGACGGCGAGCAACGGAGTGGCGACGAAAAAACCGACCCGCCTCAACATGCGAGGAAATCGCTCCGCGCGAAGAAGTTGCAACGGAGGTGCCACGCGCGCGTCCCGTTTCCCACGCTGGCTTACCTGTTGCAGTATTTATGTCGATGTCCTTGAATCTTCGGAATCGTCTGGATGAGCTGAGGCACGAGTGGCTTCGCGCCAAACGCGAGCACCCGCGCATCGCCATCGGCGTCACCGTCGCTTTTGCGCTTGCGGTCGTGCTGCCGGTCGCCGGAGCGATCTGGACGGTCAGCGGGTTGCGCAGAGGGCTTCCCAACGGCGACGCCATCGCGCAGATGGGCGTCATGAATCAGGCGACGAGCGTCTTTGACAGCAAGGATCAGCTCGCCTTCACCGTCTTCAAGGAACAGCGGATCGAAGTGCCGCTCTCCGAAGTGTCCCCGAATCTCATCCACGCCCTGATCGACATCGAAGACCAGCGGTTTTACGACCATCACGGATTCGACCTCGTGCGTATCGGCTCCGCGGCCATGGCTAACGTTCGTCATCGGCGGGTCGCGCAGGGCGCGAGCACCCTCACCCAACAGCTGGCGCGGCAGAGTTTTCTGACGCCCGACAAGACGATTCGCCGCAAGCTCCAGGAGCTGATTGTCGCCGAGCGGATCGAGGGCGCGTACACGAAGGAACAGATTCTCGAGCTGTACCTGAACAAGGTCTATTTCGGAGACGGGTTGTACGGCGCCGAGGCTGCGGCGCGAGGCTACTTCGACAAGCATGCGTCCGAGCTGGATGTGCCAGAAGCGGCGCTGCTCGCCGGCCTCGTGAAGTCGCCCTCCAGCTACGCGCCGACCGTCAGTCTGCCCCGAGCGACGGCGCGCCGGAACCTCGTGCTCCAGGCGATGCTCGAAGCGAAACACCTCGACGCCGCGCAGTGGGGGCAGGCCAAGGCCTCGAAGGTCGTCCTGCGCGACGGCCTCCGGTCCGAAGAACCGCACGGGCTGTACTTCAAGGAACAGGTCCGGCGCGAGTTGGTGGATCGGTTCGGCTGGCAGCGTGTCTACCAGGGCGGCCTGCGCGTCTTCACGACCATCGACATGCCAATGCAGGAGGTCGCCGAAGCGACCATCGCCGAACAGATCAAATCGATCGAGGTACGCCGCGCCGCATGGCAGGCTCGCCGCGCGCCCCAGAAGAAGCTGGCGAAGAACGCGGCACCCGCGCCGCCTCCGCGCGAGACCGACGCACTCCAGGGCGCGCTCATAGCGCTCGAGCCGGATACGGGTTACGTCCGGGCGATGGTCGGCGGCCGCGACTTCGATGCCAGCCACTTCAACCGGGCGGTTCAGGCGCATCGCCAGCCTGGCTCCGCCTTCAAGCCGTTCGTCTACGCGACCGCGATCGAGGCGGGCTATTCACCGGCCAGCGTGATCGATCACCTCGACGAACCGATCGCAACAATGCAGGGAGCATGGACGCCGGAGGATGAGCACTCGTCGGGTTCCTCGTTGACACTTCGCAGCGCCCTGCGTACGTCGAGTAACCGCGCCGCCGTCCGTCTGCTACAGCAGGTCGGCATCGGCCGCACCGTGCAGTACGCGAAGGACATGGGGGTCGGCGATGTGCCGAGTGTCCCGTCGCTCGCGCTCGGGTCCGGCGAGGTCACGCTCCAGGCGATGACCGCGGCGTATGCCGCCTTCATCAACCATGGTTCGGTGCCCAAGCCGATTCTGATTCGCCGCGTCGAGGACCACGACGGCACCGTGCTCTTCGAAGGACGCCCGTCGTCGAAGAGGGCCATCAGCGACACCACGGCGTTCCTGATGTCCACGATGATGGCGGATGTGATCAACGCGGGAACCGCGGCGCGCGCGCGCAGCCTGGGTTTCACGTTGCCGGCCGCCGGCAAGACCGGCACGACCAACGATTTCAACGACGCGTGGTTCATCGGGTTCACGCCGAAGCTCGCGACCGGCGTCTGGGTGGGATTCGATCAACCCCGCACGATTCTTCCAAACGGCTTTGCCGCCGACATCGCGGTGCCGGTCTGGGCGAAGTTCATGAAAACCGCGACGCAGGGCGACAAGCCTGAGTGGATTTCGCCGCCCGCCGGCATCGTCACG
>Ga0193696_1000486_pt1 | contig 13764 bp, 13 predicted proteins | sample L3m1metaG_FD_145074 | JGI IMG/M metagenome (GOLD analysis project Ga0193696, IMG submission 145074) | Soil microbial communities from a riparian zone of the East river system, Colorado, United States - L3m1 | ecosystem: Environmental > Terrestrial > Soil > Riparian zone | place: USA: East River... | reverse complement strand
CGCTGGTCTTGGACCTGGCGACGTGGTCTTGGTCAAGGCATCTCGTGGCTTAGCCTTGGACACCGTGGCCGACGACATCCTTACCGCCGTCCCGCCACTAACGACCGAGGACCCTGGGTGAAGACCATTGTTCTCGCCGGCGGCCTTGCCCTGATCGCGACGTTGCTTGGCACCCGGCTGGCTATCCTTGTGCTGGTCAAGAAGGGCTACGGACAGCTCATCCGCGACGACGGCCCGACCTCCCACCATGTGAAGCGGGGCACGCCTACGATGGGCGGGCTGGTCATCATCGCCGCCGTGCTGCTCGCCTACTTCGGCAGCCATTTGATCATCTTTTCGGCTCCGTCCGCCTCGGCATTGCTGGTGCTGTTTCTGTTTACCGGTCTAGGCGTTGTCGGGTTTTTGGACGACTACGTCAAGATCAGCAAGCAGCGCTCGCTCGGACTCCGGAGCAATGCCAAGATCGCCGGCCAGTCGATCGTCGCCATCGTCTTCGCGGTCGCGTCGCTGCAGTTTCCCGACGAGCGCGGAATCACGCCCGCCTCACCGGCGATCTCTTTCCTGCGCGACATCGAATGGCTCCGATTGCCGCTGATTCTGGTGATCATCTGGGTGATGCTGCTGATCGCGGCGGCCAGCAACGGCGTCAACCTCACTGACGGGCTCGATGGACTCGCCTGTGGTGCCTGCGTCATGATCTTCGGCGCGTACACGCTGGTCAACATCTGGCAGTACAACCAGTCCTGCGCCTACACAGCATCCGCTGGGCCGAAGTGTTACGAGGTACGCGATCCCTACGACCTGGCGGTGGTCGCCGTGGCGCTCGCGGGGGCATGCTTCGGCTTTCTGTGGTGGAACGCTGAGCCAGCCAAGATCTTCATGGGCGACACGGGGTCGCTCTCTCTCGGCGGTGCCCTCGCGGGGATGGCGATCTTCACCCGAACCGAGCTATTGCTGGTGATCTTGGGCGGACTGCTGGTCATCGAGGTGATGTCGGTGATCTTGCAAGTCGGCTTTTTCAAGTTGACCCGTGGGAAACGACTGTTCAAGATGTCGCCCATTCACCACCACTTCGAGTTGCTGAGCTGGGCACAGGTCACCATCGTGATGCGATTCTGGATCATCGCCGGATTGTGCGTCGCCGCCGGCTTGGGCATCTTCTACGCGGAGTGGGTGGCCGGCACATGAGTCTGTCGTGGCTGGGCCAAGCCGATGCACGGTCACCGTGGCCGCAGGCCCATATCGTGGTCGCCGGCATCGGCGTTTCGGGATTCGCCGCTGCTGACGGCTTGCTGGAGTTCGGTGCCCGCGTCACAGTCCTGGACGACGTGCTCGATGAGCGTCGGTCCGACAAAGGCAAGCTGCTGGAAGTACTCGGCGGCACCGTTCGGCTCGGGCCGGGTGCCACCTCAACTCTGCCTGACGATGCCGATCTGGTGATTACCACGGGCTGGCCGGCCACCGCACCGCTGCTGCGCCAGGCTGCTGAGCGCGAGGTGCCGATCTGGAGCGAAGTCGAGCTGGCCTGGCGGCTCAGTCGGCCCGACAAGATCGTGCCGTGGCTGGGCATCACGGGAACCAACGGCAAAACAACGACCACGCAGATGCTGGAGTCGATGCTTGCCGCCGCCGGGCTGCAGACAGCTGCGGTCGGCAACATTGGCCGCCCGATCATGGAGATCGTGCTGGATCCGCAACGCTACGACGTACTCGCCGTCGAGCTGTCCAGTCATCAGTTGCATTGGTCCTACTCGCTGGCCATGCATTCTGCCGCGGTGCTCAATGTGCAACATGATCACCTGGAATGGCACGGCTCCTACCAGGCCTATCGCGATGCCAAAGCCAAGATCTATGAGGGCGTGCAGGCGAGCTGCGTCTACAACGTCGCAGACCCGGTCACCGAGCAGATGGTCGAGCAGGCCGAGGTCGTCGAGGGTGCCCGAGCGATCGGTTTCACGCTGGGCACGCCTGCGGTGTCGATGCTCGGCGTGGTTGATGACTTGCTCGTCGACCGGGCATTCATCGAGCAGCGGCGGGACTCCGCTCTCGAGCTCGCGAAGATCAGCGATGTCAGTCCACTCGCTCCGCACAATGTGGCCAATGCCTTGGCGGCCGCTGCGCTGGCTCGCTCGTACGGCGTGCCGGCGACGGCGGTGCGGGACGGCTTGCGTTCGGTGAAGGTCGGACCCCACAAGATTCAGACGGTGCTGGAACGCAACGGCGTCTCGTGGGTCGACGACTCCAAGGCGACCAATCCGCATGCGGCAGATGCCTCGCTGCGCGCCTTCGAATCAGTGGTCTGGATCGCCGGTGGCCAGGCCAAGGGCACTACGTTCGATGAGTTGATCACCGCTCATCGGCAGAGGCTGCGTGGCGCGGTGCTGCTTGGCACCGACCGCGACATCATCGCTGAAGCCCTCGCTCGACACGCACCGGAAGTCCCCACACATGTCATCGAGTCGGTCGACACTAGAGCGATGGCACAAGCCGTTGCGGCGGCTGCTTCCCTGGCCAGACCTGGTGATGCAGTTTTGCTCGCGCCGGGGTGCGCCAGCAAGGACATGTTCACCGATTACGCCGCACGCGGAGATGCCTTCGCTGCGGCCGTACGTGCGCTCGCAGAGGAGTAGACGTCAGTGGCGACCCTGACCCCGCAGGGCCAGACAGTGCGTCGCCCCATGTCTGCGCTGGAGCTGCTGCGCTGGCTCCGCTCGGTGTTGGACCGGCCCCTGACCAGCTATCACCTGGTGCTCGGCTCGGTCGCCTTGCTGCTCATCGTCGGCGTCATGATGGTGCTCTCGGCGTCCAGCGTGAATGCCTACCTCACCGTGGGGGATTCCTACTTCTACGTCAAGCGGCAGGTGATCTTTCTCGCAGCCGGCGTACTGGGCGCATTGATGATCATGAAGTTGCCGCTATCGACGCTGCGGTTGCTCGGCTGGTTCGGCCTCGCCGGTGCCATCGTCTTATTGATCTTGACCTATACACCACTCGGGATCTCGGTGAACGGCAACCGCAACTGGCTGTATCTCGGTTCCTCACTGTTCTCGATCCAGCCGGCCGAATTCGCAAAGCTCGCCATGATCATTTGGGGAGCGGACGTGTTGGCCCGCAAGAATCGGTTGCTCGACCAGCCGAAACACTTGCTGGTGCCGTTCCTCCCGGTGAGCGGCATTCTGGTCTTGTTAGTGCTCTTTCAGGGTGACGCCGGTACGGCGGTCGTGATGGCGGTCATTGCCGCCGGCCTGTTGTGGATCGTCGGTGCACCACTGCGCGTACTCATGGGCCTGGCATCCGCCGGTCTGGCCGGCATGATCGCGATCTTCATCACGTCCTCGGTGCGAATGCGTCGGCTTGCTGCCTTTCTGGACCCCACCCTTGACGTCAATGGCGCCAATCACCAGGCCAACGCGGGGATGTTCGCCATTGCATCCGGCGGCTGGTGGGGTGTTGGTCTCGGCGCCAGCCGGCAGAAGTGGGGGAGCTTGCCGGAGGCGCACACCGACTTCATTTTCGCCGTGCTCGGCGAGGAGTTCGGGCTCTGCGGCAGCTTGGTCGTACTGGCCATGATCGGCATATTGGGCTACGCCGGCATCCGGATCGCCACGCGCGCGGATGATCTCTTCGTACGCTATACAGCCGGCGGTATCACCACGTGGTTCATGGTCCAGGCATTGATCAACTTGGCCGTGGTGCTCCGGCTGCTCCCCATCGCGGGCGTTCCGTTGCCGTTGCTGTCTTACGGCGGGTCGGCACTGGTCGCCAACCTGCTAGCGGTCGGCGTACTGCTGGCCTGCGCCCGGCGAGAACCCGAAGCCAGAGAGCTGCTGGCCAAGAAGGCAACGCGGCCTACCCGGCGGATGACGGCCGTCGTCGGCTCGCGTGCCAGCCACGGCCGTACCGACTCATGACCGGGTCAGCTACCGGCTCTGTCGTGCTCGCCGGTGGCGGGACCGCGGGTCACACCTCGCCGTTGATTGCGACAGCTCTCGAGCTGCGTCGACTCGGCGATGGCATCACGCTGACGGCGCTCGGTACCAGCCGAGGCCTGGAGACCGCCGTTGTTCCCGCAGCCGGCCTGGACTTGGAGCTGATACCTCCGGTACCAATGCCCCGGCGACTCGGCAAGGATTTCGCGCTGGTGGGACCGCGGCTCCTGCACGCCGTGACCGCAACCGCACAACTGCTCCGGCGGGTCGAGGCTAATGCCGTGCTCGGCTTTGGTGGCTATGTCTCCACTCCGGCCTACCTCGCGGCCCGCCGACTCGGACTGCCTCTGGTCATCCACGAGCAGAACGTGCTCCCCGGCCTCGCTAACAAGCTTGCCGCCCGGCTCACCCATGAGGTCTTCACATCGTTCCCGAAGACCTCACTGCCGCATGCCCGCTGCATCGGATTGCCGATGCGGCGCGCGATCACCGATCTTGACCGTGCCGCGCTGCGCCGGGAGGCGCGGATCGGTTTCGAGCTGGACCCGGATCTGCCGACCCTGCTGGTGAGTGGCGGATCACAAGGCGCACTGCGGATCAATACTGCGGTGGCAGGGGCGTGGCCGGAGCTGCTGGCCAACAGAATCCAGGTGTTGCACGTCCTCGGACCCAAGAATCTCGTGCCTGGCATCGAGCGGAGCGTCGATGTCGACACCGGCGCCGTTTATCAACCCGTGGGGTATGTGGCACACATGGAGCGGGCGTACGCCGCGGCCGACCTGATGCTGGCACGCAGTGGCGCTGGGACGGTCTTGGAAACGGCGGCCGTCGGACTTCCCGCCATATTCGTGCCCTACCCTCACGGCAACGGCGAGCAAGCGCTCAATGCCGAGCTCGTTGTCAACGCGGGCGGCGGAATCATGCTGGCCGACAGTGACTGCACGTCAACCTGGGTGGGCCAGGAGATACCGGCCCTGTATGGACATCCGGATCGGCTCGCCGGAATGAGTCAGGCGCTGTCCGGCGTTGCGCGCCTGGACGCGGCTACCGTGTTGGCGTCACGAGTTTTGGAGGTGATTCGCTGATGAGTCTGCTCACTCCCATCCAACTGCCGAGGCTGGAGGAGCTGGGAGCGGTGCACTTCATCGCCATCGGCGGCTCGGGCATGAACGGAATCGCCTCGATGATGCTGGCCCGCGGGATCCCGGTGAGCGGCAGTGACCGGCAGGACTCCAAATATCTGCGTGCGCTTGAGGCGCAAGGGGCGCGGGTCTACGTCGGGCACCGTGCCGACCAGCTTGGCAACGCCGAGACCGTCGTCGCGTCCTCAGCGATTAGAGAGGACAACCCTGAGCTCGCCGAGGCTCGGCGCCGCGGTCTGCGGGTGCTGCATCGCAGCGCCGCACTCGGCTCACTGATGTTGGGTCAGCGTGGCATCGCGGTAGCCGGAACCCACGGCAAGACCACGACCACGGCCATGATCGCCCATGTCCTCAGCGGGTGCGGACTCGATCCATCCTTCGTGATCGGCGGCGCACTCACCGGCACCGCCACCGGTGGGCATCATGGCAGCGGCGACATCACGATCGTCGAGGCCGACGAGAGCGATGGCTCCTTCCTGCAGTATCCGCGCGAGATCGCTGTCGTCACCAACATCGATCCTGATCACCTCAGTAACTGGGGGAGTGCGGAGAACTACGCCGACGGTTTTCTGCGCTTCGCAACTGCGGAATCGGTACGGCTGCTGGTGACCAGCGCAGACGATCCAGGAGCGGTTGCCTTGATCGACCGAGTTCGGCAGCGTACGTCCGCTGGGTTACCCGGACCTCAGGTGCTGACCTTCGGATTGTCGAAAGAAACCGATATTGGAATCGTCGGGCCCAGCATGGCAGGTACCGGCTCAAGATTTGAGCTGCGCTGGGCGGGCCACACCGGCCCGGTCGAGCTCTCGGTGCCCGGACACTACAACGTCCTCAACGCGGCAGCGGCGTACGCGGTGGCGGTCTGGCTCGGTGCCCAGGACGTGGACATCCGACGCGAGTTGTCGAGGTATCAGGGCACGTACCGACGGTTCGAGCTGATCGGAACACCGAACGACATCCGGGTTTACGACGACTACGCCCATCACCCGACCGAAGTGCTGAACACCTTGATCGCGGCTCGCACCGGTGTCGGGAACGGCCGTGTCGTGGTGTGCTTCCAGCCGCACCTCTACACCCGCACTCGGGACTTCTGGCGAGAGCTGGGCCACGCTCTGGAGCACGCGGACGAGGCCATCGTGATGGATGTCTGCGGTGACCGCGAGGATCCCATTCCTGGCATCGACGGCGCCATGGTTGCCCATGCGGTAGCTCCTGGCACGGCGAACGTGACTTACGAACCCGTCTGGGATGAGGCCGCACCAACAGTGGCCAGGATCGCTCGTCCCGGCGATCTCGTGATCACCGTCGGCTGCGGCGACGTTACGAAAGTGGCGCCTCAGATCGTCGCGGAAATTCAGCGACTTACTGGCGTGCCGCGGTGACCGCGAGAGTCACGCCCACTCGACGGGCTCGTCCAGCAACCACCCGACCGCACCGGAAACCACGTCGGTCGTGGCGCCGCAAAGCCTTGGTTCTGACCGTCATCGTTGTTGTGCTGACACTGCTGGCAGGCAGCCTGTGGATCGTCTATTTCTCTTCAATGTTGGCCACCAGGCGGGTGACTGTGACCGGCGCTCGCTCGCTGACGCCAATCCAGGTGAGCCTCTACGCGCAGGTCCCAGTTGGGGTGCCGTTGGCTCGTCAGGACCTGGACGCGATTGCCGCGCGGGTGACCACGGTGCCGGCCATTGAGGCAGCGACCGTGACTCGCAGCTGGCCGAGCACTATCACCGTGACCGTTGTGGAGCGTCGACCTGTGCTCGCGGTGCTCCACCCGGACGGCTACGTCGTCGTTGACAAGCACGGCGTTGCGTACCGGACGCAGCCGACGCTGCCACCGAAGGTCGTGCTCGCCGACATCAACACCCAGGACAGACCGCTGCTCAGCGAGGTTGCCGTTGTGGCGAGCGCGCTTCCAGACAAGCTCCATGGAAAGGTCAGATTGATCACGGCCGACAATCGCGACAGCATCGCACTGGTCTTGAGCTCTCGGCGGATCGTGACCTGGGGTAGTTCAGCCGATTCGGAGTTGAAGGCCCAGGTCCTCACAGCCTTGTTGAAGCGGCAGCCGAAGACTTCCATCGACGTCTCGAGCCCGCACAATCCCGCCGTGCGCTAGGGCTCGAATACGCGCCCTCTAACCTTCAACCTCTACTTGAGATGTAGTAAATCGACGATGAATTGGTGATCTTGGCGTGTCACAAAGGCTCCGCGACACACCATCTCGTAGCCTCAATGAACACCGCACTGTTTCTCCACCGTAGGAACTTAACCATCCACTGCAGGTTAAGACCTCTGAGAACCTCAGGTTGAGATCTTCAGGTTGAGACTTGGTGCGACCACCTAGTCCGCAAACATGGAAGAAGAGGCGGAACCGTGGTTTCTGCGTCACAGAACTATTTGGCGATCATCAAGGTCGTCGGCGTCGGCGGCGGCGGCGTCAACGCGGTCAATCGGATGATCGAGGCCGGGCTTCGGGGCGTCGAGTTCATCGCCGTCAACACCGACGCGCAGGCGTTGCTGATGAGCGACGCGGACGTGAAGCTGGACATCGGACGCGATCTGACTCGCGGCCTTGGCGCGGGCGCAGATCCCGACAAGGGCCGTCAGGCGGCTGAGGATCACGCCCAAGACATCGAGGATGCGCTCAAGGGCGCCGACATGGTCTTCGTCACTGCAGGCGAGGGTGGCGGGACTGGCACCGGCGGAGCGCCGGTGGTCGCCCGGATCGCCCGGGCACTTGGTGCTTTGACGATCGGCGTTGTCACCCGGCCGTTCACTTTCGAGGGGAAGCGCCGCGCGGTTCAGGCCGAGCAGGGCATCGCCGGCCTCCGCGAAGAGGTCGACACCTTGATCGTGATTCCCAACGACAAGCTGCTCCAGATGATCGACCATCAGATCGCGATCCTGGACGCCTTCAAGCAGGCCGACCAGGTGCTGATGCAAGGCGTCTCAGGCATCACCGACCTGATCACCACCCCCGGCTTGATCAACTTGGACTTCGCCGACGTGAAAGCCGTGATGTCGAATGCCGGCTCGGCGCTGATGGGCATCGGCTCAGCCCGGGGCGAGGATCGCGCGAGGGCGGCCGCGGAAACGGCAGTGTCCTCGCCGCTACTGGAAGCCAGCATCGAGGGTGCCCACGGCGTACTGCTCTCCATCGCCGGTGGCTCAGATCTTGGTCTGTTCGAGGTCTCTTCAGCCGCGAATCTCATCCAGGAAGCTGCGCACGAGGACGCGAACATCATTTTCGGCACGGTGATCGACGACGCGCTCGGTGATGAGGTTCGGGTGACAGTGATCGCAGCCGGCTTCGAGGGCGGCCAGCCGCCGCGTCGCCAACCCGGCATCAGCCGAGCTGCCGACCTGCGCGCCCAACAGGCCCGGCCGACGCCACCGACTGCGGAGCCAGAACCTGTCAGCGTTGCGTCGAATAACAATCATTCGATCAACCACGTATCGCCGGTTGAGGCTACGCCGGCGCCTCAGCCGCCTGCCCCTCAGCCGCCACCCGTGCCGCTCCCTGCCACCCGGGTTACGGTGCCGAGTAGGCCCTCCTACGACGATGATCTAGACGTTCCCGACTTCCTCAAGTAGCGCGTGTCGGGCCGAATGATCACCGTGCTCGGACGGTAATCTCAGCAGCACGTACGCGCTGACTGCGGCGCAGCGTAGCCCGGCTAAGGCCTCGATCAGGCCCGATCAAGGCCCAATAAGGCACAGATTAGAGGCGGATGAGATGGCGGAACGACTGAAGCGCGCAGCAGCTTGGCTGGGCCTGGTCACCGACGATCGGTACGCGGACTATGACGATGCCGCGCTCGCCGCTGATAAAGCCGCCACGGTGACACCGCTTGAAAGCCGGCGCGCAACCGCGCTAGCCCCGACTCAGGTGGCAGGGGCTGCCGCTGGCGGCCACGCTGGCAGCCCGACTCTCGCCCACCACGCACGGACGGCCGATGTGTCCCGAATCATCACTGTTCACCCCCGCACCTATAACGAGGCTCGCGTCATCGGCGAGCACTTCCGCGACGGCGTGCCGGTCATCATGAACTTGTCCGACATGGAGGATGTAGACGCTAAGCGGCTCGTCGACTTCGCGGCTGGTCTCATCTTTGGTTTGCGTGGCAGTATCGAACGCGTCACCAGCAAGGTGTTCCTGCTCTCGCCTCACGACGTGACTGTGGCAGCGGAAGACAAGGAGCGGATTGCTGGCGGGTTCTTTAACCAGAGCTAGTTGGAAGAACCCGCGGTCCGGTCTGCGCGCCTAGGCTGGTGTCACGCGTAGTACACCGAAGCGAAACCGAAGCAAAACAGGCAGGCCTCAACCATGTTTGTCGTGGGACTTATCATCAACTGGATCCTGTGGATCTTTCTGCTGATCCTCTTTGCGCGCATGATTTTGTCTTGGGTTCCGGTGCTCGTTCGTGACTGGGAGCCCAGGGGACCGATGCTGGTCTTTGCCGAGATCATCTACTCCATCACCGACCCGCCGCTGCGCCTACTACGCAAGGTCTTGAAGCCCGTCAGGATCGGCAACATGATGCTCGATCTGGCCTTCATTGGCCTCGCGATCCTGGTCAGCATCTTGATGCAGGTCAACCGAAGTTTGTTCTTCTAATTTCGTCGCCAGCCGTCTTATGCCAGTTCCTTGGCCGGGCTGTACGCCCAGACCAAATTGGGTACGGTAGGGCGGGTGAGGCGGCCGGCCCCACCCGAAAGTTCCACCTAGATACCCGAGGTGCACGATGACGCTGACGCTTGACGACGTTCGCAACAAGCGGTTCCGGATGGCGCGCAAGTCTGGCTATGAGGTCTTAGAAGTTGACGAATTCGTCGACGAGGTCGAGGAGAGCTTCGCGCAGCTCAACGAGGAAAACCAGAATCTCAAGAAGCAGGTCGAGGCGCTGAAGGCGGCGCCGCCACCCACACACCAGATGGCTCCCGCAGCTCCGGCGGTTCAGGCACCACCGCCACGGCAGCAGCCGGCGCCACCCCAGCCCCAGTCCGGCACGATTGTGGTCACCACAGGCAAAGAAGCCAGCTCCGCGGTCGTACGCCTCGTCGAGATGTCGACCGAGCAGGCCGAGCGCCTGGTCGATGAGGCCACCGAGGACGCCAACCGGATCCGGGAGGAAGCCAACCGGACCGCACACCAGCTCACCACCGACGCCCGTACGCGTGCGGAGCGGGTCGAGTCCGAAGCCCGCGTCAATGCCGAGCGGCTTCAGGCTGATGCTCTGGGCCGGGCCGAGAAGCTTGATCGTGAGATCGAAGCTCGGCGCGGCGAAATGTTCGGCGACCTGGAGCGGCAGCGCGACGACCTCACCGCAGCTGTCGGGTCGCTGCGCAACTTCGAGACGGCGTACCGCACTAATCTCACCAGCCACCTGCGTAAGCAGATCGAGTCGCTGGAGTCAGGCCGGGCGGAGCCGGTCGAGGTACCGGATGTGGTACGCGAGCACAAGCCGGCCGAGGGACACTCCAACGGGATTGGCTCTGCTCAGCAGAGCGAGCATGGCGGCGCTGAGCAGCGCGAAGACGCACCTAGCTACAGCGGCGGTTCCGGCAGTAATACCCCTCGCCTCGACGCTCTCTTGGGAGATCAGCGCTGATCTGGTTCCATCCATGATCAACACCCACAGGGCCCGCCTCGGCGGGCCCTGTGGGTGTTGCTGCTCAGACCCTGTGTCATTGCTCGCTCCGCTCGGGAGGCGAACAACGGCGGCGCGCGAACGCCCATTTGGAATTTCAGGGAGAAATCAGCGCGGGTCATTGAAGAAACTGCTTTTGCGGCCTACTGTCTCTGCGTCACTTCCTCCTCCAGTGCTGACCAAGAAATGGGGAACCCATGACCACCGCTAAATCCAGCGCTCCGGCCACCACCCCTGCAGCCGAGAACGGCGGTCGCACCACCACGAATCGGAAGGCCACCACAACCAAGGCTTCAGCCAAGGCCGCTCCAACGGTGCATGCGGTACCTGTCGAGCATCAAGACAATCCTGGAAAACCGATGAATCCTAAATCCTTGCCGGTCCGCCCCGGCGAAGATCCCTGGACCAAGGCCGAGATCAACGAGGTCAAGCAGGCGTTGGTCGAAGACATTGCACGCTTTGAAAGCCAGATCGAGATTTCCACGGCTGAGCTGGTCGGACTGCTTCGCGACGGAAGTGAGGGGGCGGGACGCGATCCGGCTGATGTTGGTTCGGCAAACTTTGAGCGCGATGCGGAGATGTCGCTGGCCAACAATGCCCGGGAGATGCTCGATCAGTCCCGGCTCGCCTTGCGGCACATCGAGCTCGGTACCTATGGCAGCTGCGACAACTGTGGGCAGCCCATAGGCAAGGGTCGGCTCCAGGCTTTCCCGCGCGCCACTTTGTGTGTGACGTGCAAGCAGCGCGAGGAACGGCGATAACCTCAGTCGGCGGCGCAGGCCGGATCGAACGGCGACGCTTGCGGCTTCTCGTCGCTCTGGTTGCCGTAGTCGGGCTGACCGCTGATCTTGTCACCAAGATCATCGCGGTGACCCACCTCGAGCCGTTGGCCGAGGTCCGCCTGCTGGGCGGGGTGCTGACACTTCGCCTTATTCGAAACCCCGGCGCGGCGTTCAGTCAGGGCCAGCGTTTTACCTATGTCTTCGCCGGCGCGGCGATCATCGTGCTGGCCTTCGTGATCATCAAGCTGGTACCGCGGATCGGCCACCCGGCGTGGGCTGTAGCGATCGGTTTGTTGTGCGCCGGCGTCGCCGGCAATCTGACTGATCGCTTGTTTCGACCGCCGGGTCCCCTCCGTGGCCACGTGATCGACTTCCTCGAGCTGCCACACTGGCCGATCTTCAATGTCGCCGACATGTGCATCACCGCGGCCGCCATCATGATCATGTTCTTATCGATCGTGAAGGGCATCAGTATCACTGGCCAGCGGCACGGCCGTCCGGGGCGCGGCGGGACCGACGATGACGATGATCATGATCGGAGCACTGTCGCTCGTGGTTGAGCGAAAGGTCGTGCTCGTACCGGAAGGCCTGAACGGCGAGCGGGTTGATGCTGCCGTGTCACGGATGCTTGGGCTGTCACGAAGTCAGGTTGTGGAGTTGATCGGAGCAGGTCACGTTCTCCTGGATGGCGCCTCGATCACGAAGTCGGATCGGGTCAGTGTCGGCTCGATGCTCGAGGTCGAACTCGCCGATCAGCAACTGGTCGCAACGGTCCGTCCGGAGCAGGTCGAAGGGGTCGTCATCGTCTATGACGACGATGACATCGTGGTGATCGACAAGCCAGTCGGAGTTGCGGCTCATCCCAGCCTCGGCTGGAGCGGGCCCGATGTGCTCAGCCACCTCGCCGGTGCCGGTTTCCGCATCTCAACCTCCGGTGTTGCCGAACGCCGTGGCATCGTGCAGCGGCTGGATGTGGGCACCTCAGGATTGATGGTGGTCGCCAAGAGCGAGCACGCGTACACGATCTTGAAACGAGCGTTCCGGTCGCGGAGTGTCGAGAAGATCTACCACGCGCTCGTGCAGGGGCATCCAGATCCCTTTGTGGGAACCATCGATGCGCCCATCGGTCGGCACCCGGGCGCAGATTACAAGATGGCGGTGATGGACAAGGGCCGCCACAGCGTCACCCATTACTCGACGCTTGAGGCATTCGTCGCGGCAACTTTGCTCGAGATCAAGTTGGAGACCGGCCGTACCCATCAGATCCGCGTTCACATGGCAGCTATTCGGCATCCCTGCGTGGGCGATCTGACGTACGGGGCCGACCCGGTACTCGCAGCCAAGCTCGATCTAGAACGCCAGTGGTTGCATGCCGTTCGACTTGGTTTTGTGCACCCGACCTCGGGTGAACTCATGGAGTTCGAATCCGCTTACCCGCCTGATCTTCGGCACGCTTTGGACCTGATCACTACCTGGTAGACCACTGCTTGATTGCTCTCCCACTGCTTGGCCAACTTCGCTAGGGTCAACTCGTGCGTAAAGCCAAGATTGTGTGCACGCTCGGACCAGCTTCCTCAAGTCCCGAGCGCCTGTCGGAGCTGGTTGCCGCGGGGATGGATGTCGCCCGCCTCAACATGAGTCATGGCGACTATGCCGATCATGAAAGAAACCTCCGCAGTGTCCGCGAGGCAGCGGCTGCCGCCGGACGCCCTGTTGGGGTCCTCGCCGACCTCCAAGGCCCTAAGATCCGGCTCGGTCGTTTTGCCAATGGCAAGGAGAAGCTGCACGTCGGCGCGACGTTCGCCATCACAGTCGAGAACATCGAGGGGACGGTCGAGCGCTGTTCTACGACGCACAAGGGGTTGTGCGGAGACGTCCGGCCCGGCGACATGATCTTGATCGACGACGGCCGCATCGCCCTGCGGGCGACCGAGGTGACCAGCACGGACGTGATCACCGAGGTAGTCGTCGGTGGACCGGTCAGCAATAACAAAGGGATCAACCTTCCGGGTGTGGGCGTCAGCGTTCCGGCGATGAGTGAGAAGGACACCGAAGACCTGCGCTGGGCGCTGCGCAATGGCGTTGACATGGTGGCCCTGTCGTTTGTGCGCTCGGCCGAGGACGTCAAGTCGGTGCATGAAGTCATGGACGCGGAAGGTCGCCGCGTCCCAGTGATCGCGAAGCTGGAAAAGCCCCAGGCGGTCGACAACCTCATTGAGATCATCGACGCTTTTGACGCCTTCATGGTCGCGCGCGG
>Ga0193696_1000484_pt1 | contig 13786 bp, 12 predicted proteins | sample L3m1metaG_FD_145074 | JGI IMG/M metagenome (GOLD analysis project Ga0193696, IMG submission 145074) | Soil microbial communities from a riparian zone of the East river system, Colorado, United States - L3m1 | ecosystem: Environmental > Terrestrial > Soil > Riparian zone | place: USA: East River... | reverse complement strand
ATCGCGCTCTGCGGGCACACCGCGTGCGGCGCCATCAAGGGCGCCATCGACGACGTGGAGATGGGGAATCTCACCGGACTGCTCGCCCGTATCAAGCCGGCCATTACGGCTACGAAGTTCAGCGGCAAGGCGTCGAGCAAGGACGCCGCGTATGTCGATGCGGTCGCCCGAACAAACGTTCTGCTCGGGCTGGATGTCATTCGAAGGCGAAGTCCGCTGCTGGCCGACCTGGAGAAGAAGAGGACCATAGTGATTGTCGGAGGCATGTACGACCTGAGCACCGGCGCGCTGGAGTTTCTCAATGAAGGAGATCCTCAAAGCGCGGCGCGATGATTGAGATAGATGGTCGATCCGGCGCTCAACGTGTCTAGACAGCAAGTAGGCTGTCCACCTGCCGCACACATCGCCGCAACACCTCATTCACGCAGCCGATCTTCTCGGCCGCCGACCGGATCGTGGCCCACTGGGACGGATACTCGCCGGTATGCTCGAACACTATCCGGACCGCGCGCTCACGTAACTCGGGGAGTACATGCTGGGTCGACTCATGGGCTCCATCCTCTCTCTCGGAATGAGCCTTCGACACAGCCGGTACGGTTCAGCGATCGATTGGGGCGCTAAGCACCGCCGGTTCTGTGACCCCGGTGTGACCCCATGGATCATCTACACATCGCCTTCGGCTTTACCGAACAGGATTTCGAATGATTTTGGAGCCGGCGACCAGACTTGAACTGGTGACCTGCTGATTACGAATCAGCTGCTCTACCAACTGAGCTACGCCGGCCAGGCAGGAACGATTATTCTAGCACGGCCATGGTGGCCACCCATCGACGCGAGATCTCCACGCGGGGGCAGGGCGACGCGCACGACATCACGGACCTCGTGAGCGCTGCGGTCGCCGACACCTCCTGCGCCGCGGGAATCGCCACCGTCTTCGTCGTCGGATCGACGGCGACGGTGACGACGATCGAATTCGAGCCGGGCGCCGTCGCCGACTTGAATCGCCTATTGGAAGAGATCGCGCCGCGCGATGACGAGTATCGTCATCACCTGCGATGGGGCGACGACAACGGATCGAGCCACGTGCGGGCGGCGCTCGTCGGACCGTCGCTGACGGTGCCGTTCGCGGACCACAAGCTGCTGCTCGGCACCTGGCAGCAGATCATGCTACTGGAACTGGACACACGTCCGCGGAAACGCGAAATCGTGATTCAGGTGATCGGCGAATAGGGAGGCCGAGCAGCTGGTGGCCTGTCCCTAGCGATTCAGTACCGCCGGGATCGCCACGAAAGCACGAAGACACGAAAAAAGGGCAAAGGGTTTCGTGATTTCGTGTCTTCGTGGCAGGGCCACCTAGCGTTGGAAGTAATTGTCCGTCTTGTTCACCCAGTCCTGACGGGTGGGAGAGAAGACGTCGATCGCCACCGTATCCTCGATCGCTTCTGCAGCATGAGGAACGTGTGGAGCAATCTGCAGAACCTCGCCGCCGCGCACGACGATGTCGCGACCGTCGAAGACGAACTTCAGCGCCCCGCTGATGATGTAGCTCACCTGTTCGTTCTCGTGCGAATGCTGCGGCACCACGCCGCCGCGCTTGATCTCGAATCGCGCGACGGTGACGCGCTCCGCCGTGATGAACTGCCGCGAAATCGTCGGGTTGATCTGTTCCGCCGGAATGTCGTCCCAGCGATGAAGTGTCACGACACCTGAAGCCACATATCACCTCTTAGTCTCTCAACAGCTAGTCCCCAGCCTCGACAGGTTTCTTGAAGTCTTCCTCCGTCACCGGTTCCAGCCACTCCGTCGTTGCCTTCACGTTGACCGCAATGTGCGCCCCGCGTCCACCGGCCGCGGCGCCGTGCCAGTGTTTCTCGCCTGGATGAATGACGACGGCGTCGCCGACCGTCACCTCCTGCGCCGGCTCGCCCCACTTCTGCACGCGCACACGACCGTCGACGATGAACAGCCACTGCGGCCCGGTGTGCGTGTGCCAGTTGGTGCGGCCGCCGGTCTCGAATTCGACGCGATACACGTGCACTGGCACGCCGACATCATCGGACGCGAGGCGTTTGGTCCGCGCCGGACCGGTGAACGAATTGGCGTCAGCGGGCGCGAACGGAGCGGCGTCGCCGCGAAAAATCTGCATGGCTGACAGGGCCGGACTATGAAGCCGGCCTACTTTTTCTTGAGAGGCACATCCGGACGCGGATCGCTGGTGAATCCGTTCCGGTTCGGCATCTTGACCCTCGGCAGCGTCGTCTCGTCGAGAACGTCGTTCTCGCCGACGATCCCGTTCATGTACAGGACGTACGCGGTCGCACCGTAGACTTCGTCCGTCGTCAAAGTCCCAGGATGCTCGAACGGCATCGCGCGCCGGATGTAATCCCACAGCGTCGTCGCGTAAGGCCAGTAACTGCCAACGGTCTTCTGCGGCGTCGACGTCGCGAGCGATCCCTGTCCGCCGACCAGCACATCCTGTGGACCTTCCTTGCCGGTCGGGCCATGGCACGTTTCACAGCGACGGGTGTAGAGCGATTTGCCGGCCGATGCCGTGCTGCTGCCGGTCGCCAGGCCTTTGCCGTCAGGTGTGACCTCGATGTCGATGGCGCGCAGTTCCTCTGCTGTTGGCGTGCGGCCAAAGCCAGAAGTCGGCGATTGCGCGCGCACGGCAGGCCTGAAGGCCTGCGCTACGAGTACACCGGCCAGAACGGTGGCGAACACCAAGACGCGCGAGCGCGACGTTGCGTTACGCACGGTTACCATTCGTGATCTTTCCGTCGGCCGCGATCTTCCAGGCCTGGATGCCGTTGTTGTGATACTGCGAGTTCATGCCGCGAACCTGGATCAGCTCGGCCAGCCGCGGCTGCGTATAGCCGGTGTCGTCCGTGCAGCGCGATGCGATGACGGTTTCGTCGCCGTTCCAGGTCCACGACCAGCGAAATCGCGTGTGCGCGCGAGGTAGAACCGGCGACTGCAATTCCGCCATGTTCCATGTCGCGCCGCCATCGGTGGTGACCTCGACCCTGGCAATCGTCCCGCGGCCGGACCAGGCGATGCCGGTAATCTGGTGGTGCGCGCCCCTGGCGACGGTGTCGCCGCCGGATGGGCGGGTGATGATCGACTTCGGCTCCATGTCGAAGGTGAACTGCCGGGCCGTGCCGTCGGGCATCAGATCGGTGTACTTGGACGTTTCCTCTCGCGTCATCGCCGGCTGATCGAGCGCCTTGAGCCGGCGCAGCCACTTCACGTTGGTGTTGCCTTCCCAGCCGGGAAGGAAGAGGCGCAACGGATAGCCCTGCTCGGGACGAATCGGCTCGCCGTTTTGCGCATACGCGACCAGCGCATCGTCCATCGCCTTCTTGATGGGAATGCTGCGCGCATGCTTGCCGGCATCCGCCCCCTCTGCCAGCAGCCACGTGGCGGAGGCTTGAATGCCGCACTCCCGCAGGAGCGCGGCGACCGGGACACCGGTCCATTCGCTGCAGCTGGTCAAACCATGCACGCGCTGCACGTCGGAATCGGTCGATCCGCCACGCCATTCGCTGCCGCTGTTGCCCGAGCATTCGAGAAAGTAAATCCGCGAGACCGACGGCATCCGTCTCAACTCGTCCACGGTGAAGACGAGCGGACGATCGACCAGACCATGAATCGTCAGCGTATGCGTGGCCGGATCGATGACCGGCACGCCCGAGTGATGCCGCTCGAAGTGGAGCGACGAGGGCGTAATGATCCCGTAGGTATCGTGCAGCGGCGTCCGGCTCGACGCTTCTTCGAGCGGGACCTTGGTGTTCTGATTGAAAAAGCGGGTGGTCTTTTCGTAGGGCGATCGCGATCCGTAGGAGCTGACGGCCGCGCCGAGCGCGCGGGGCTCGGCGGGCGGCGCGGCTGTTTTCGGACGACAGGCGACGAGGACCGCGCTCCAAGCGGCGCCCAGCCCAAGAAATCGCCGCCGGGAACGGTTGTGCATGCGCACATTGTGATATACTACATATCTGAACTAGATGGTTGACACCGAACGGACGGGGCTGTTCGCCGTACTGCATGCCTCTGGCGTGCTCGAAAGTCGTGTCGAGGCCCGGCTTTCAGAGGTCGGTCTGTCGCTGGCCAAGCTCGCCGCGCTGCATCAACTGTCGCGGGCGGGGGAATCGCTGCCGCTCGGGCAACTGGCCGAACGTCTTGCCTGCGTGAAGTCCAACGTCACACAACTCGTCGATCGACTGGAGGCGGACGGCCTCGTCAGTCGCGCCGCGGATCCAAACGACCGGCGCTCGCGCCTGGCGGTGATGACGGCATCGGGCCGCAAGGCGTATGCGAAGGGGAGTGAGATTAAGCTTCAGGTGGAAAAGGAGCTGTTCGGTGTGCTCTCGGCTGAGGAGTCGAAGAAGCTTCACGAGATTCTCGCCAAGCTCCAGAACTGACTTTTTTCGCGGCCATTAGTTCACACCTGTCCATCATCGGCGGCAATCCGGCTGTTTCGGTCGCGCGGGTCAGAAGTCGCGACTGAGCTGGTTGCTACGCGTACGGCGCTGCGCTACGATGGTGGTTTACATCTCCTGCAGGAAAGCTGACTGTGGCAACTACAGCGGTGGGAGAACCCACCGATCTCGTCGTGCGTGGCGCACGCACGCATAACCTGAAGAACATCGATCTGACGCTTCCAGTCGGGAAGCTGATCATCGTCACGGGCGTCAGCGGGTCGGGGAAGTCGTCGCTGGCCTTCGACACCATTTACGCCGAGGGTCAGCGGCGGTACGTGGAATCGCTCTCGGCGTACGCCCGGCAGTTTCTCGAACGGATGGAGAAGCCGGACGTCGACCGGATCGATGGGATCTCGCCGGCGATCGCCATCAGGCAGAAGAACAGCGTCCGCAACCCGCGGTCGACGGTCGGGACGACCACCGAGATCCACGACTACATGCGGCTGCTGTTCGCTCGCGTCGGGCGAACCTACTGCCGCAACTGCGGGAAAGAAGTCGTCCGCGAAACCGCGGAGGTCATCGCGCGTCAGCTGGGCGCGCTGCCGCCCGGCACGCGATTGCTGCTCGGCTTCGATCTCCCCGTCGTCGAGACGTCCGTCGCGTCGGACGTGGGTGAAGTCGACGAACTGACCGAGGTCCAGGACAGCGAAGCGTCGGGCGGCGACCCGCGCGCGAGCCTGCCTCTCGACCCGCGCATCCGAGTCGCCGCGTCAACCGGCAACGATGCCATCGCGGCCGCACTCGCGAACCTGCGCAAAAAGGGCTTCGCGCGTCTCCTGATCGACGGCCGGGCCGTCACGATCGACGATGTCGATCCGGCGACCCTCCGCGATCGAACGCTGCTCCAGGTCGTCGTCGATCGCCTCCAGGTCGATGGCGGATCGGATCCCGACGCCCTTCGCCAGCGACTCACCGATTCGATCGAGACCGCGTATCTCGAAGGCGGCGGCGCGGCATGGGCGATACAGCAGTCGTCAGTCGGGCAGTCGTCAGTCGAGCGCTCAGCGGAGCCGCTGCCGGTTGTCCATCTCTTCTCCGAACGCTTCGAGTGCCGCGCCTGCGGGATTCCCTACGAGGATCCGCAGCCCCGATTGTTCTCGTTCAACAATCCCTTCGGGGCCTGTCCGACCTGCCACGGGTTCGGCAACATCATCGAGCTGGACATGGACCTCGTCGTGCCGGACCGCACCAAATCGATCCAGCAGGGCGCCATCGAGCCGTGGAGCAAGCCGCACTATCGCACGCAACTCGCCGAGCTGAAGCGCGCCGCGCGCAAAGCGAAGCTCCGTCTCGACGTGCCGTGGTCCGAGTTGACGGAAGACGAAGTCCGCTTCGTGGTCGAAGGTGCCGCCGCCGGCCCTGCCGGCTCGGAGGCATCGCGCGGCGAATCCAAGGGTGACGACTACGAAGGGGTCCGCGGGTTCTTCCGCTGGCTCGAGCGCAAGAAATACAAAGTCCACGTGCGTGTGTTCCTGAGCCGCTATCGCGGCTACCTCACGTGCCCCGACTGTGGCGGTGCCCGGCTGCGGCGTGAAGCGCGCGACGTCCACGTCGGTGGCCGCACGATCGATCGCGTCGCCGCGCTGACCGTTCGCGAGGCGCAGGGCTTCTTCGGCACTCTCCAGCTCACGGAGAAAGAAGAGGCGATCGCGGAAAAAGTGCTGAAGGAAATCCGGCGGCGGCTCTCGTTTCTGAGCGATGTCGGCCTCGACTACCTGACGCTGGACCGTCTGTCGTCCACGCTGTCCGGCGGCGAGGCGCAGCGCATCAATCTGGCGACATCGCTCGGGTCAGCGCTGGTCGGCACGCTGTATGTCCTCGACGAGCCGTCCATCGGCCTGCACTCGCGCGACAACCTTCGGCTGATCGCCATCCTTCGTCAACTTCGGGATCAGGGGAACACCGTGCTCGTGGTCGAGCACGACGCCGACATGATCAAGGTCGCCGATCACATCGTCGACCTTGGGCTCGGCGCTGGCGAACAGGGCGGCCGCGTCGTCTTTTCCGGCACGCTCGACGGACTCATGCAGGAGCCACGCTCGTTGACGTCGAAGTATCTGCGGCGCGAGCTGGCGATTCCCGTGCCCGGCACCAGGCGCCGTGGCAGCGGTCAGAAGATCAAGCTCACGGGCGCGACCGAGCACAACCTCAAGGACGTCGACGTCAGCATCCCGCTGAACGCGTTGACGTGCGTCACCGGCGTCAGCGGCTCGGGCAAATCCACGCTCGTACACGACGTGCTCTACGCGGCTATCAAGCGCGCGAAGGGCGGATGGGACAAGCGGGTCGGGACGTTCCGCGCGCTCGAAGGCTCCGAGTTCATCACCGACGTCGTGCTGGTCGATCAGGCGCCGATCGGCCGCACGCCGCGCTCGAATCCGGTTACCTACCTCAAGGCGTTCGATCCGATCCGCGAGCTCTTCGCCGCGTCCAAGGACGCGCGATCGCGCGGCCTGACGTCGAGCCACTTCTCCTTCAACGTGCCGGGCGGCCGCTGCGAAGCCTGTCAGGGCGAAGGCGAAGTGCGTGTGGAGATGCAGTTTCTCGCGGACGTGTTCGTGCCCTGCGACCAGTGCGACGGCAAGCGGTTCAAGCCGCAAGTGCTGGAGGTGCGCTACCGCGGACGATCGATCCATCAGGTGCTCGACCTCACCGTTCGAGAGGCGCTCACCTTCTTCAGCAGCTCGCCAAAGGTGCTGCGGCGGCTGCAGGTGCTCGACGAGATCGGCCTCGGCTACCTCCGTCTGGGACAACCGGCCACGACGTTGTCAGGTGGAGAGGCTCAGCGGATCAAAATCGCGGCGCACCTCTCGTCTCACGGCGGTGAACGGCTCCTGTACATCCTCGACGAGCCGACCACGGGCCTGCATTTCGACGACATCGCGAAGCTGCTGACCGCGTTCCGGAAACTGCTCGAGGCGGGGCACACGCTGCTCGTCATCGAGCACAACCTCGATGTCATCAAGACAGCGGACTATCTGATCGACCTGGGGCCCGAAGGCGGCGAAGACGGCGGCGTTGTCGTGGCGACCGGGACGCCGGAGCAGGTGGCCCAGATTGAAACATCCTATACCGGTCAATACCTTCGGCCCGTTCTGGCCGAGGGCCGCTCTCATGCCTACGCGACCGGCCGATAAATAGGAAAGGATCCGGTGGTCGGGTCGGTCAGGTGGGTCAGGTGGGTCGAATGCGTTTCATGAGCAAACCGGTGTGCCGCGCGTTGGTGGTTCTCGCTTTTGCATTGTTCTTACCCGGCCTACGAGACCTACCCGACGTGGGTGCTTTGCGGGTATCCGCCCAGGTTTCCTTCGAGCAGGCGACCCGCGATCTGGCCAGCCCGGATGCCGGCAACCGCCTGAAGGCCGCGCAGATGCTGAAGGAGGCGGGCTATCCGGAGGCCGCCGTGCCGCTTGCCGCGCTCGTCACCGATCCGGCCGACGAGGTGCAGCTCGAAGCGATTGCCGCGGAGCTGAACATCTTCCTCGAAGAGCGCATCGTCCCCCGCAAACGCATCGGGTTCGTGATCGAAGTGCGCAATCAGGTGCTCGCGGAATCGGCCTTTTCGTCCGGTCCACTGGCGATCGGCGCGAGGCCGGTCCCAAGCGAGGTGCTGACCGCGTTACGGACGGCGTCGCGCGACGACCAGGCCCGTGTGGCGCTGGAGGCGATTTACGCGTTCGGTGTCCTCGCGGTCGAGCCGAGCGGCGAGGCACGGCGCGAGCTGCTGAACACGAGCGCGCCGGCGCTTGCCGCTCTTCTCGGCGTGCCCGATCCGGCCATGCGTTTCGCCGCCGTGCGCGTCATCGGTCGCGTGTTCGCCCCGCGCGTCGACGACGGTCCGATCGAAGAGTCGCTTGGCGACGCGGTGATTACCGCCCTCAACGATCCGGACCGCGCTGTCAAGAGCGCGGCGATGGAGTCGCTCGGGTTGTTGCGCTATGCGCGAGGCGTCCAGGCTTTGACGGAGCTCTTTCAGTACTACGGCAAGGGCGAACCCGCCGAAGCCGCTCTCGACGCCATGGCGCGCGTGGCCTACGGCGCCAGCGCGCCGCTGTTCACGTCACAGCTGACCGCGAAGAGCGCGGCGCTGCGCGGCATCGCCGCCGAAGGACTCGCGCGTCTCGGCGACGCGTCGCAACTCCCGGCCATCCAGGCGGCGCTCGCGAGCGAGCGCGGCGACAGCCTGCTGTTGACCGGCGCCTTTGCCTCCGCGATGTTGTCGAACGCGCCGCTGACGCCGATCGCCGAAGCGTTGACGAGGCCGAAGCTCCGCGACCAGGCGTACCAGTATCTGGTGGAGCTTGCGCGCGGCCGCTCGTCGCTGTTCTCGCAGCAGCTGCAGGATCCGGACCCGCGGGTGCGAGCGGACGTGGTCGACGTCCTGACGCTGGCGGGGGATGCCGCGGCGCTGCCGCTCGTCGAACGTCTCCTCGCCGACCGCGATCCGCAGGTGGTCAAGGCCGCCGAGCGCGCCGTCGCGCGGCTGCGCGCGTTGCAGCGGAAACCCATTTCGTAGGTGAAACTACCCCGATCTTTCTACGATCGTCCCACCCTGGACGTCGCGCGCGATCTGCTGGGCACGGTACTCGTTCACGAGTGGCGCGGCGTCCGAACCAGCGGTGCCATCGTCGAGGTCGAGGCGTACATCGGCGAAGACGATCCGGCGTGTCACGCCGCGCCCGGTCCCACGCGCCGGAACGCGCCGATGTATGGCGAACCCGGCCACGCCTACGTGTACCTGAACTACGGCATCCACTGGATGATGAACATCGTCACCGAGGCGAAGGGATCGCCGGCGGCGGTGTTGATTCGCGCGCTCGCGCCGATTGATGGGCTCGAGGCGATGCGGCGGAGGCGCGGCGTGGCCGCGAGCGATGACGAGCTGTGTCGCGGCCCCGGCAATTTGACCAAGGCGATGAGGATCACTCTCACCCAGAATGGCGCCGACCTCCTCGGCCCGCGTCTCTACCTCGAAGATCGCGGCCTCGACATCGGAGAAGTTGCCTGGGGCCCACGGATCGGGATCAATGTCGGGACGGAGCACCCCTGGCGGGCGTGGATGTCGGCGCATCCGGCGGTTTCCCGCGGACCTGGTCGGCGCGGCGCTCGACCGCGGGCCCGAGTTCGCGCAGGTGCTGGTGCAGCACGCCGCCGAGGCTGACGGCCGTCTGACCTCGTCTCGTGGGCTGCTCACCGATCAACTGCAGCACTTCCGCGCAACCGTGAAACCGCGCCCACCAGATCGCCTGTAGTCCGACCGCGGTCCGCGCGACTCGCAGGGTCGGGTCGTGTGTCATGAGCGCGTTGACCGTCGCGCGCCGGCAGCCGCCGAACAGCGGGCGATCGATATCAGTCATCGCGCCGCCGGATACCGCCTGCGTCAACGGCGTCGCACCACCAGGCCCCTCGGCGCGCGGGTCCGCGCCGTATTCGAGCAACGCTTCCACCGTGGACGGATCTGTGTCGGCGGCAGCCATGAGCAACGGTGTCAGGCCGCCCGGCGCGGCGTTGGCGTCGGCGCCGCGCTCGAGCAGCAGCCGGACCGCCTGCGGCCGTTGCTTGTGTACCGCGTGCAGCAGGGGCGTCCAGCGGTTGTTGTGATCGCGCGCGTTCGCGTCCGCGCCGGCGTCCAGGAGAACGGTCATCGACTGGGACGCGCCGGATCGCGCCGCCCACATCAACGGTGTGATGCCGTCATCGCCAGACTCGTCAGGCGCGTGGCCGTCGGCCAGCAGACGACGAACGACGTCGGCGGCGTTGGTCACCGCGGCGGCTGCGAGGGGGCCTTTCGGCGGGGCGCTACAGGCGGACACGGCGAGCAGCGAGGTTCCCATTCCCAGGAACAGCATGAAATGACGCATCCGACCGCCTCCCAAATCATCATACACAGAGGACTTTGTAATGTAAAGGACGCGCTCTCTGGAGGTCCGCTGAGGCGGGGCGAACGATGCCGAAGCCCAACCAAGCCTTGACGCCGAGCCGGAACGGCGGTACAAAGGGGTCAATATCGATGGGTCTTTCGACCTGCATGTGTAGCTGCTGTTGTTGTTGCGGGCTCCCCACGAGCCCCTGCGCCAATGGTCTGGCTGCGTGCGCGTCGACGATCACACCGTGATCTAGACTTCGAACCAACAGACGACCAGAAGGCCCGGGAGGCTCACGCTTCCCGGGCCTTTTTGCTTTCAGGCGCACGAAAGTCGGCAGAAACACGATGGAGCTGTTGCCGCTGTTCCTCAATCTCAACGGACGAGCCGTCGTGCTCGTCGGCGGTGGCCGTGTCGCCGCGGGGAAGCTTCAGCAACTGCTCGCCGTCGGCGCGCGCGTGCGCATCGTCGCACCCGACATTTCGCCGGCGACGGTGGACGTGCTCTCGAGAGGAGTGCCGCGCGTCGAAATCGTGCCGCGCCGGTTCGTCCCGTCCGACCTCGATGGCGCCTGGCTCGTCGTCGCGGCCGCCACGCCCGAGGCCAATGCCGAGGTTGCCGAGGCCGCCGAGAAACGACGGCTGTTCGTGAACGCCGTCGACGATCCGGCGAATGCCAGCGCCTACCTGAGCGGCGTCGTCAGGCGAGACGGCGTGACGCTCGCCATTTCCACGCACGGCGAGGCTCCGGCCCTGACCGCGCTGTTGCGCGAAGCGCTCGACGCGGAACTGCCGCGCGATCTCGGCGCGTGGGTCGAGCAGGCTCGGCGCGAGCGGGTCGACTGGCGGCGGGATGGCGTGCCGATGGACGAGCGCAAGCCACGGTTGCTGCGCGCGTTGAACGCGTTATATGACGCCGCGCGGCTGAAGCGCTCTGCCGAAGGGGTGATGGGCGCGGACAACTGGACGACGACAGCCGTGGCCGAGCGCATTCCCTGGCTCAATGGACCGGAGGATTCGTGGTTGTAAGAGGACATGTATCGCTCGTCGGCGCGGGACCCGGCGATCCCGGGCTGCTGACGCGAACCGCGGTCGCCCGGCTGCGCGCGGCGGACCTCGTGCTGTACGACGCGTTGATCGGCGAGGGGATCCTCAAGTACGCGCGGCAGGCGCAGCGGTTTTTCGTCGGCAAACGCGCCGGCCGTCACGCGATGTCGCAGGAAGCGATCCACGCGTTGATGATTCGGGCGGCGCGGCGCGGACGCAAGGTCGTGCGGCTGAAGGGCGGCGACCCGTTCGTGTTCGGCCGCGGGGGCGAGGAAGCCCTGGCGCTGCAGCATGCCGGCATTCCGTACGACGTCGTTCCGGGGATTACCAGCGCTGTCGCGGCACCAGCGGCAGCCGGCATTCCTGTCACGCACCGCGGCGTCGCCTCCGCGTTCCTCGTTGTCTCGGGCCACGACGAGAAAACCTTCTCATCAGCGATTCACCAACTCCAGCCGAACGGCGTGACCGTCGTGGTGCTGATGGGCCTCGGCCGCTCCGCGGCCATTGCCTGTCAACTGATCGATCGCGGCTGGTCGCGCGGCACACCGTCGGCGATCGTCACGGACGCCTCGCGGCCGCAACAGCAGGTGTGGCGGGGCACGCTCGACGATCTGGCGCGGGAGACGGCCGAATTCGACGGCGACGGTCCGGGAACCCTGGTCATCGGCGACGTCGTGGCAATTGGCACGCAGGTCGACAAAGAGGCAGTTGGAGCCGAGGTTAGTAGACGTAGCGCGACTCTTTCAGGGTCGCGAAGAGTGAGAGGCTGACATGTCGGTAGTAGACGATCCCAAGACATACGGGCGCGCGCGCTTGTCATTTGCGAGCGAAGCGGACATCGACGAGTTCGTGACGACGCTCGAGCGGTACGAACGCGGCGAGTTGACACCCGATCAATGGCGCGCGTTCCGGCTGGTTCGCGGCACCTACGGACAACGGCAGGCCGAAGACGCGCAGATGCTTCGCGTCAAGATTCCGCAGGGCGCGCTCACGGGCGATCAGCTCGAGGCACTCGCCGACGTCGCCGATCGGTACTCCCGCGGGTTCGGCCACATCACGACCCGCCAGAACGTTCAGTTTCATTTCGTCAAGCTGCACGACGTCGAACCGGCGATGCGGCGGCTCGCCGAGGCGGGCCTGACGACGCGTGAAGCCTGCGGGAATTCAGTCCGGAACATCACGGCCTGCCCCTACGCTGGCGTCAGCGCCGAAGAGCGTTTCGATGTCACGCCGTACGCGGAAGCGCTGACGCGGTTTCTCCTGCGTCATCCGCTCAGCTCGACGCTGCCGCGCAAGTTCAAGATCGCGTTCGAGGGGTGCGAGACCGATCACGTCTTCACCGGCATCAACGATCTCGGGTTCCGCGCGGTGCTCGGCCCCGACGGCGGGCGCGGGTTTCGCGTCACCGCCGGCGGCGGGACAGCGATCATGGTGACGTCGGCCGGCCTCCTGCACGAATTCCTTCCCGCTTCAGAAGTGTTTCGCGTCGCCGAAGCCGTATTGCGGGTGTTCAAGCGTTTTGGCGACTACCAGCACAAGCAGCGGAATCGGATGAAATTCATGATCCGCGAGCTGGGCTGGACGCGGTGGCGCGAAGAGTACGAGCGCGAGCTGACGGCCTGCCGGCTCCGCGGCGACGTGCCGACGCTCGAGATCGATCCGCCGGTCAGCGAGGCCAAGCCGGAATGGGTGAAGGAATCGTCGCCGTCGGTCGGATACATCGCGTCGCGGGTGTCCGCCGGACGCGTGACGGGTCCCGGCCTGACGCCCACGATCGTCCCGGTCTATCAGACCGGCGACGACGAGTACGCGCGATGGCGCGTCACCAACGTACTGCCGCAGAAGCAGTTCGGGTTCGTCCTGGTCATCGCCAGCGTGCCGTTGGGCGACCTGACCAGCGAGCAGATGCGCGTGCTCGGCGAACTGGCACGCGCCTACGGCGACGGGTCGGTGCGGGTCACGCCGGATCAGGATCTGGTCCTTCGGTGGGTGAACTCGTGCGACGTGCGGCAACTGTACCGGCGTCTTGCGGCGGCAGGCCTTGGATTGGCCGAAGCGAGCACCGTCGCCGACGTGGCGAGTTGCCCCGGCGCCGAAACCTGCCGGTTGGCGGTGACGCAATCTCGAGGGTTGGGACGGCTGCTCGAGGGTCACCTGCGAGCGCGTCCCGACCTGATTGCGGCCGCCGACGGGGCGCGCATCAAGATCAGCGGCTGCCCGAATGGCTGCGGACAGCATCACATCGCCACCGTCGGATTCCAGGGTAGCGTCCGTCGCCTGGGTTCCCGGGCCGTGCCGCAGTACTTCGTGATGGTCGGCGGCGGAGCGCACGATCGCGGCGCGACGTTCGCGCGGCTGGCCGCGAAGGTGCCCGCGCGCCGCATCCCGCAAGTCGTCG
>Ga0193696_1000483_pt1 | contig 13802 bp, 9 predicted proteins | sample L3m1metaG_FD_145074 | JGI IMG/M metagenome (GOLD analysis project Ga0193696, IMG submission 145074) | Soil microbial communities from a riparian zone of the East river system, Colorado, United States - L3m1 | ecosystem: Environmental > Terrestrial > Soil > Riparian zone | place: USA: East River... | reverse complement strand
GATCCTCCGCGAACTCTGCCATCGTCGTGCGTCGGATCCGGCGGAAGACCGGCGCCATGATCCAGTAGATCGGTGTGATGAAGAGGTTCTTCCACTGATACCAGATGGCCGACGCGCCGATCCCGTAGACCGCGCCGGCGAGCGCGACCGGCATTTCCGCGTGAGTGCCGACGCTGAAACTCTGGCCGATCATCACCCACGGGCCGAACTTCCGATCCCCGAGAAAGTACTCGCGGCTGTGGCGGACGCGATAGCCGACGATGAGGCCGATGGCGGTAATGGCGATGAGATAGCCGACGAGGACCGCCCAGTCGAGCAGCGTGATCGTCAAAGCGTGATCTCGCAAATCCGCAGGACGCACGCGGCGGCGTCCCAGTCAGCGGTGATGGTGCCAGCGGTCGTTGTGCCCAGGTACGCCGCCGGTATCGTCGACGCCATCGGCACCACGTCGTCGAGCGGCAGTCCCGTGAATCTCACCGCGTTGCCGATGGCTCGGTCCATCGTCAGGCTGGAGCCGGCGAGATACGGCGTCCCCGGCAGCGACACCCGTCCGTCGTCGTCGAGATCGCATTCGACGCCGGCGACGCTGTAGCGTCCCGGTGGAGACGCAGCGGCAGCGATTGCGTCGGTGACGAGGATTGTTCGTCGCGCACCTTTCGCGCGAATCAGCGACTTGACAGTCGCCGGCGGCAGGTGATGACCATCCGCGATGACGCTGGCGGCCAGGGCATCGGCCGCGAGCAGATCCCAGATGACATTTGGATGCCGGGGCAGCAGCTGCGGACAACCGTTGCCGAGGTGCGTGGCCAGAGTCGCGCCGGCTGCTATCGCATCCGCGATCTGTGGCGCCGTGGCGCCGGTGTGGCCGAGCGCCACGCGGATGCCCTCGGCAGCCAGATATTCGATGAGCCGCAGCGCGCCAGGTAGTTCGGGAGCGAGCGTCACGAGCACGATGCGCCCGGCCGCGGCGTCCTGGCGCCGGCGGAAATCGTCAAGGGTCGGCGTCGCGACGTCCGCGAATGGATGTGCGCCTCGATAGCCGTCGTCGGGCGAGACGTACGGACCCTCCATGTGAAGACCCGCGACCGCTGGATGCGAGCTGTGCGACAGCACGCGAGCGCTCGCCGCGAAGCGATCGAAAGACGACGTGATGAGCGTCGGCAGACAGCGGGTCACGCCGGTGCGCCGCATCCGCTCGAGCGCGTCCTCCAGGCGATCGGCGCTCAGGTCGGGCGCATTGAAATCGACGCCGCCGAAGCCGTTGACCTGGAGGTCGAACAATCCCGGCAGCGTGACTTTCATGAAGCGTCTGTCGCCGCGCCTCCGGCGCTCTGGCGGGTCAGGTCGGTGAGGATGGCGCCGCGCCGTTCCGGGGTGAGAAGGCTCGCCGACTCGCGATCGAGATAGACGGTGGCGTTCGCGTGCGTCTGCAGGATGGAAGCGGGTGCTGCCGGTGACACCGGACCGTCGAGGCAGGCCTTGACGGCCACCGCTTTTCGCGCGTCGGGCACGACGCAGATGATCTCGCGCGACTTCATGATCTGGCGGATCGACATTGAAATCGCCTGTGACGGCACCTCGTCGATCGACGCAAACCAGCCCTCGCCGACCTGTTGCTGCCGGCAGGCGGCGTCGAGTGTGACGATCAGGTACGGATGCTCCGTGGTGAAGTCGGCGGGCGGATCGTTGAACGCGAGGTGGCCGTTCTCGCCGATGCCGACAAATGCGACGTCGATGGGGCGCTCGGCGATCGCGCGTCCGGCTCGCTCGGCGACCGCCGCGGCGTCCCGTTCGCCGTCGAGCAGGTGGTACCGCGTGAGACCGGTCTTGCTGATCAACCGCTCGCGCAGGTATTTGCGGAAGCTGGCCGGGTGATCGATCGGCAGGCCGACGTACTCGTCGAGGTGAAACATCTCGACGCGCGACCAGTCGATGCCTGGCGCGGCGGTGAGGGCGTCGAGAAAGTCGAACTGCGACGCGCCGGTCGCGGCAACGATCCGGGCCTCTTGCCGTGCGTCAATCGCCGCACGTAGGGCCTGCGCGGCGTGCCGCGCCGCCGCCACGCTCATCGCCGATCGATCGACGTAGGTTTTGATCTGCATATTTCGGCGTCGCGCGTAGGGGCGGTTCGCGAACCGCCCCTACCTTGGGGGCATCGCGGCAAATGTTTTTTCGATATTGTCCAGCACCGCCAGCGTCGATCTGACCCCGGCCTGGAGGTAGCGCTCGCCGATCTGCGCGGTCGAGCCGCGGGCGTCACCCCAGGTGCCGGACTTCGTCGCCCAGTACACCGATCCCGGTGAGGTAAAGAAGAACGCCGTGTGGACCGGCGGTGTGTTGACGGTGTACTCCGGGAACGGCGGAAACTCGGCGTTCGCCCGTTCCATGTCGACCAGGGCAGGGTTGATCGCGAGCACGGCCGACGTCTCGGCCAGGTTCGCGTGCAATCCGTTTTTCAGGCCTGAAAACTCCGCCACTTCCTCCGCGGTGAGGCCGTCCCAGTAATTGACCGGAAACGCCTTGACGCCCCTGGGCATCCGGTCGGCGGCATCGGCGCACCCGTATGCGATGGCGTAGGTGTTGTCGTAGTGGCCGTTGAGGAACACGATCCGCTTGAAACCCGCGGTGGCGAACGAGGCGCACAGGTCGCCAATCATCGCCATGAACGTCGGAATGCGGATGTGTGCAAGCCCGGTGAACCCGACGTGCGGATAGGACAGCGCGTAGTTGATGGGCGGGGCGACGAGGGCGCCGATCTCGGGCGCGACCCGGCGCGCAACCTCCTGCGGGATCAGCACGTCGGTCAAGAGCGGCCCGTGCGGTCCGTGCTGCTCTGTGGCGCCGGTCGGAATGATGATCGTGTGACCATTTTTCAGGAACGCCTCGACTTCCGGGTTGGTCATCTCGCCGAGAAACACCGTGGGCGGCTTCATCAAGACCTCGTAAGCGCACATCCTACACGCGAAGTAATTCCCCCCGATTCAATAATTTGGTCGGACCGTCACGGAGTAGTTGAAATCCATTACATCGGCCTTGACAGCCCAAGCCCTGCGGTGCGAATCTCTCCGCGACTCATTGTCTTCGTTAGTCACTGAACGTCTTCGTTTGATGGAGGAGGGATTCGTGGCAAGTACCGTTCGACCTTCGCGATCGGGCGTCTGGTCGGTCGCCAGGTTCGCCATCGCCGCTTCGTTCCTTGCTATCGCCTTCATGGCAGTGCCTGCGTCGGCACAGATTCTTTACGGCAGCGTCGTCGGGACAGTCAAGGACTCCACAGGGTCCGTGTTGCCCGGCGCCACGGTGACGATCGTCAATAAGGAAACCAACCTGACTCGTGAAGCGGTCACGAATTCGGATGGCGCCTACAGCATCATCAACGTTCAGCCTGGACCGTACGACATCAAGATCACGCTGACCGGATTCCGCGACACCGCGCGGTACAACGTGCCGGTCACCATCGGCGACATTGCCCGCTTCGACGTTGCCTTGGAGGTCGGATCGGTGACGGAGTCGGTGCTGGTCGTCGGCGAATCGCCGCTGCTGCAGACCGACAAGGCCGACGTCTCCACGGAGTTCCGGTCGGAAATCATCACGCAGCTGCCGCTCAACAAATTCCGCAACTACCAGGCGTTGATTAACCTGGTGCCGGGCACGATGCCGATGTCGTTCGGCAACGCGGAAACCGATACGCCGGGCCGGTCGATGGCGACCAACATCAACGGGCAGGCGAATACGCAGAATTCGACGCGCACCGACGGCGCCACGAATATGAACATCTGGCTGCCGAACCACAACATGTACATTTCGCCGGCGGAAACAGTCGACACGGTGAACGTGTCCACCAGCAGCTTCGACGCCGAGCAGGGGATGGCGGGGGGCGCGGCGGTAACGGTCGTCACCAAGTCGGGCACGAACGCATTCAGGGGTGCCGCGTTCGAGGGCTTCAACAGCGACAAACTCAACGCAAAGCCGTACTATTTCGGGGCCGGGCCAGTGCCCGAAAAGCTGCCGGTCAAGACGAACAATTACGGCGCAACGATCGGTGGTCCGATCAAACACGACAAACTGTTCTTCTTCGGGTCGTTCGAAGGCTACAAGCGGAGCCAGAGTCTCTTCACCTTCTTCAGCGTGCCGGACGCCGCGATGCGCGCCGGCGATTTCAGCAAGGCGATCAACACGAACGGCACGATCCAGACTATTTACAATCCGTTGACTGGTGCGGCCAATGGCACCGGACGCGAAGCCTTCCCGAACAACCAGATCCCAGCGTCGATGCTCAACCCGATCACGCTGCAGGTTCAGAAGCTGTTTCCGCTGCCGAACGTGGCTGGAATCGGCGCGGGCGGCCTGACCAACAACTATCAGCGTCAGGAAGACCGGCAGGTCGATCGCCAGAACTACGACGTGAAGATGAACTGGAACCGCACGGCGACGCACCAACTGTGGGTCAAGTTCAGCCACATGCACGCGATCGTCGACGACCTGACGAACTACCTCGGACCGGATCCGAATGCGACGGGAGACGGCGGCAACACCAAGGTGTGGCAGTTGACGACCGGCCATACGTGGACGCTCAGCCCCACGCTGTTGATGGACGGCACCTTCGGCTTCTCGCGGCAGAAGCAGGAAGTGCTCGGTCCGGACTTCAACGCCGGCAACTTCGGGCTTGACGTCCTCAAGATTCCCGGAACCAACGATCAGGGCATCGGCGATCAACGGTACGCCGGCTACCCGCAGTTCACCTTTGGCACAGGCGCGGACGGCTTTTCTTCGCTCGGCAACCGCGATGGATGGAATCCGATCTACCGCGACGAGCGGACCTATTCCATCGCGACCAACCTGACGAAAATCAAGGGCAAGCACGACTTCCGCGGTGGGTACTTCTTGAATTTCCTGTACCTGGATCACTGGCAGCCGGAAACCGACAATCCGCGCGGGCGGTTCGACTTCGCCGGCGGCACGACGGCGCTGCGCGGTGGTGCTCAGACGAATAACTTCTACAACCATTACGCGGCGTTCCTGCTCGGACTGCCCTCGAACGCCAGGAAGAGCGTTCAGAACGAACTGATGACGGCGCGCGAGTGGCAGCACGCGTTGTACTTCCGCGATCGGTGGACGCCGACTGCGAGCCTCACGCTGGATCTCGGACTGCGGTGGGAGTTCTATCCGATCATGCACCGCGCTGACGGCCGCGGTCTCGACCGGCTCGATCTGGACAACCCCGATTTCAACCGCCGGCTGGACGTGCTCGTCGCCGGTAGGGGCAACAATCCGCAGACCAACGGGATGTCTGCTGGTCTGGACAACTTCGCGCCGCGGGTCGGCGGTATCTACCGGATCGACGACAACACCGTCTTCCGTTCGGGATACGGCCTGACGTACAACGCGCAAGGGTGGGCGCGCGCGGTCAGGGGCGACAACGACTATCCCGTGACCGTCGCGTCGCAATTCTTTAACCCTGAGCCGTTCGCCTACTACGCCCCGATCCAACAGGGGATTCCGACCATCAAAGGGCCCGACATCAGCAGCGGTCGTGTGCCGCTCGATCGCGCGGCCGCTGAGTACACACCGGAAATCGACAACATCGATCGCGGCTACGTCCATACGTGGAACATCGCCTTCGAACGGCGCCTGCCGATGGACCTGACTGTTGACGTGGCGTACGTCGGAGCGAAAGGCGTCGGCGGCTACGCTGCGCTGGACATCAATGCCCCGACCGTGATCGGCGGCGGCGACCAATCGCGGCCGTTCTTCGCGCTCGGGCGTTCGGTCGCCATCAATTCGTGGGGCGATCGTCTGAAGACGCAGTACAACTCGCTGCAGATCGCAGTGAACAAGAGGTACACACACGGCTTCCTGTTGAAGGGCGCCTACACGCTCAGCAAGGCCATGAACGAGTCGGACAACGACGGCAGGTCCACACTGACGTTCAATACGCTCAGCCAGCTCGATCGCAACTGGGCGCCGGCCGGCTTCGATCGGCGGCACAACCTGCAGATGGGATTCGTGTATCAGATCGGCGGCGAAACCTCGAACGGCTACGCGAATGCCGTGCAGGCAATCGTCAGAGACTGGCAGTTGAACGGCGTCTTCGGCGCGTTCACCGGCAATCCGTACACAATGACGGGTAGCGGCACGCTCGTGAACACGCCGAGCAACCAGCAGACGGCGGATCTCGTCGGTGCCTACAACATCACCGACAAGATCGGCAACGCCGGCGCGTGGTTCGATACCACGGCGTTCGCCCAGCCGACCGGCGTCCGCTTCGGGAACACAGGGCGCAACCAGTTCTACGGACCTGGCGGCTGGAACCTCGACCTCGGCGTCCAGCGGTCGTTCCCCCTGGGTGGACAGAAGCGGCTCGAGGCCCGGATCACGGCCGGCAACATCCTCAACAATCCGGTCTTCGCCAACCCGCAGACTAACGTGACGTCCGGCACGTTCGGACAGATCACGCAAATCGCGGGCGGCGGGGCTCTGACCAACTCGGCCTATTTGGAGCGGTCGGTCCTGCTAGGGCTCAGGTTCACCTACTAGGCATTTCGGATCGCGGATTGCGGATATCGGATTGCGGATTGCGGATTTGACGGCGACGTCAAAATCCGCAATCCTCGATCCGCAATCCGATATCCGCAATCCGCAATGATTAGCGCAGTCCTCCTTTTCATCTCCGCGCTCGCGCTTTCCACGGCCACCCCGCAGGCTGCGCCTCCACCTTTACCTCGTCTCGCGTTTGATTCGTTTCCAGCGCCGACTCGCGACGTGCTCGCGCGCGCGTACAAGGATGCCGCCGCGCGTCCGAACGACGCCGAGGCCGTCGGTGCGCTCGCCCGCCTGCTGCACGCGTGGGAGCAATGGCAAGCCGCGCACGAGGCATATGCCCGCGCCCAGTCGCTGGCGCCGAGAACGTTCGCCTGGCACTACCTCGACGCGATTGTGCTGCAGCGCCTCGCCCGGCACACCGAGGCTGCGGCGCAGCTCGAGCAGGCATTGACGATTTCGCCAGATGAGGTGTCCGCCCGTGTGAAGCTGGCCGAGGCGCTCCTCGAAGCAGGGAATCTCGATCGGAGCCAGCAGCTGTTCGAGGCGTTGCGGAGCGTTCCCGCCTCGGAGCCGGCTGCCGAACTTGGTCTGGGACGCATTGCCGCGGCTCGAGGGCGCCATGACGAAGCGGTCGCGCATCTCGAACGCGCGGTGACGCTGTTCCCCGAGTGGGGCGCTGCGCATTACGCGCTCGCCCTCTCGTATCGCGCACTCGGACGCCGCGACGACGCCCAGCGCGCGCTGGAACGGCACACGCGATTCGGTCCGCGATGGCCCGCGGTGGAGGATCCGGTGCTGGCGACGGTCACCGCCCTGAGAGACGACGCGCAGACGAATCTGCAGCGGGGCCTGAAGCTGGCGGATGCCGGCGATCTGGCCGGCGCGATCGCGGCGCACGAAGCGGCGCTGGGGCTCGATCCGTCGATCGCGCAGGCGCACGCCAATCTTGTCGTGCTCTACGGCCGCGCTCGAGACTGGCCGAAGGCCGAAGCGCACTACCGCACCGTCGTCGCGCTCGGGTTCAACCTTGCCGATACGCACTACGACTACGGGGTGCTGCTGGGCCTGCAGGAACGCTGGGAGGACGCGGCCGAAGCCTATCGAAAGGCAATTGCCGTCAACCCGCATCACGCCGGCGCTCACAACAACCTCGGCCAGATCCTCGAGCGGCAGCAGAAGATCGACGCCGCGGCCGCCGCGTACCGGCAGGCTGTCGACGCGCAGCCCACGTTCCGGCTGGCGCGCTTCAATCTCGGACGCATGCTGATCGGTCTCTCGCGGCCGGACGACGCCATCGTGGAGCTCGAGAAGCTGACGGAGCCGCGCGACGCCGACGCTCCACGGTACCTGTTTGCGCTGGCGACGGCCCACATCCGCGCGGGCCACCGTGAAGAAGGCATCAAGTGGGCGACCGACGCGAAGCAGCTTGCCGCCACGCACGGGCAGGCCGAGCTCGCGGCCGCCATCGAGCGCGAGCTGGCGCGACTGCGATGAGCGGACCGTCACGTTCAACCGCAGAGAACCAGCCTTCGCTCGCGCCCGCGCGAACGAGCTACGGCTTGGCAGGCGCAAAGATCGCAGAGAAGATGTTTTCTCTGCGCTCTTCGCGGGCTTTGCGGTTCATCTCTGTAATCGGTACTGCCGGCGCGATCGCGCTCGGTTTGCCTGCTGCCGGCGTGCGGCGAACGTTCTCAGCCGCCGAACCGTTCTTCGTCGAATCGGCCGCCTCGACCGGGCTCGTGTTCACCCACGTCAACGGCGCGACCGGTCAGTACTACCTGCCGGAGCTGATGGGTGCCGGCGTCGCGTTGTTCGATTACGACAACGACGGCGACCTCGACGTCTTTCTCGTTCAAAGCGGCACCCTGGCGGCAGGCGCGAATGCTCCGGCCGACTGCCGGCTGTTTCGCAACGACCTGACCGTTTCCGCCGACGGCCGGCGGACGCTGCGCTTCACCGATGTGACCAGACAGGCCGGCATCGCCGTGCGCGGCTACGGCATGGGCGCCGCCGTCGGCGACTACGACAACGACGGCTACCTCGATCTCTTCGTGACGGCCTTCGGCCCGACGACGCTGCTCCATAACAACGGCAATGGCACGTTCACCGATGTGACGATGCAGGCGGGTGTCAGCGATGGGCTTGCCAACCGAAGCTCGCGCGGAGATGGCCCACTTTCGCCGGCCAGCGCGAGCGAAGGTTGGAGCACGAGCGCGGCGTTCGTCGACTACGATCGCGACGGCTTCCTGGATCTGTTCGTCGCCCGCTACGTCGATTTCACCGTCGCCGCGAACAAGCAGTGCTCCGATTCGGTTGGCGCGCGGGACTACTGCGGGCCGCGCTCGTACCGGCCGGTCCCGGACCGTCTGTTCCGCAACGACGGTCACGGCCGCTTCGTCGACGTTACGGAGCGCGCAGGAATCGCCAAAGCCGATGGCGCGGGGCTTGGCGTCTCGGCCGGCGACTACAACGGCGACGGCTGGCCGGACCTCTACGTCGCGAACGACGCGACGCCGAACCAGCTCTGGATCAACCGGCACGACGGCACGTTCGTCGACGAAGGGGTCATCTCGGGGTCGGCCTTGAGCGCCGCCGGCAACCCCGAGGGCAGCATGGGTATCGCGTCGGGCGATTTCGATCTGGACGGCGACGAGGATCTGTTCGTCACCAACATCGCCGGCGAGACATCGGTGTTGTACCTGAACGACGGCCACGGCAACTTCGAAGACGTGCGCGCGCGTACGGGGCTGGCGCGTCTGACGGCGGCGTTCACCGGGTTCGGCACTGATTGGTTCGATTACGACAACGACGGCTGGCCCGATCTCTTCATCGCCAACGGCGCCGTCAACATCGTCGAGGCGCAGCGCGGACAGCCATCGCCGTTCAGGATGACCAATCAGCTGTTCCACAACCTGGAAGGGCGCCGCTTCGAAGACGCCAGCGCGCTCGGCGGGCCGGTGTTCGCACGCGCCGAGATCAGCCGTGGCGCCGCGTTTGGCGACATCGACAACGACGGCGACGTCGACATCGTCTTCACCAACAACAACGGTCCGGTCCGCCTGCTCATCAACCAGACGAGCCGGCAACAGCACTGGCTGCAGGTGAGACTCGACCAGCGGCCGGGCAATCGGTTCGGGATCGGCGGCTGGGTGGGTGTCGAGCGAACGGGGCGTCCCACGCTGTGGCGGCGGGTGCGGACCGACGGCAGCTACCTATCGGCGAGCGACGTTCGGGCGCACTTCGGGCTTGGCGCGGCCGCGGCAGTGACCGCGATTGTGGTGCAATGGCCGGACGGTCAGCGCGAGCGGTGGACAGACGTCGGCGCGGACCGCGTCGTCACGCTTCGTCGAGGCACGTCGACGGTTCGCTAGACTCGCGGAACGTGCCCGATTCCCAGCGCAGACTGGATTGCCACGAAGACACGAAGACACGAAGAACAAAAGGTTTTACTTCGTGACTTCGAGCCTTCGTGGCTTTCAAGCCGCGGCCTGCCGGCACCGGACGTTCTTGATCGCGCCCCTGCATCGGCAGCATGATGTGCCATGCAGAAAGCCCAGGAGTTGAAGCCAGCGGGGGTCAGCCGGCGGACGGCGCTCAAAGCCTTTGGTACCGGCATCGGCACGGTCGCGGCGCTGCCGTGGCTGTCCGACGAAGGCCTGCTCGCGTTCGCGCGCATTCAGGAGAGCAATGCGCCGCCGCAGCCCAAGGTCTTCTCCGCGTCGCAGTTCGCGACCCTCGAGCTTCTCGTCGACGCGATTATTCCCACCGACGATCGTTCTCCGGGCGCGAAGCAGGCGCGCGTCGCCGACTACATCGATCTGCTGGTCAGCGAGAGCGACCGGCGGCTGTCGCTGGAATGGCTCGGCGGGCTCGCGGCGCTCGACGGCGAAGCCGCGGCGCGGTTCCGCGCGCCGTTCGCCAAGCTCGGAGCCCCGCAGGTCGACGCCATTCTGCAAACCATCAGCCGCAACGAGAAGTCGCCGCAGACGCCGCTCGAAGCGTTCTTCGTGATGGCGAAGCAGGCGACGATTCGCGGGTACTACACCTCGAAGATTGGCATTCACGACGAGCTGCACTACAAAGGCAATGTGTTCCTCAAGGACTTCGTCGGCTGCCAGACAGAGGACGGCAAGGATTGCCCGATCTGCGGTCAGAAACATGTGAACAGCGGTACCGAGTCCAAGAGATGACAACAGGAGGCCAGGAGATCAGGAGTTTTTTTCTTTGAGAAAACAATTCTCCTGATCTCCTGACCTCCTGGTAGAGAGAGAGAGACGATGCAACAGGATCCGAGCCTCGACGTCAACCTGACGCGCGCCCTCGACGAATCGAAGCGGCTCGCCGACTCGATCAAGCCCGGCAGCGATCGCTGGGACGTCATCGTCGTCGGCAGCGGGGCCGCTGGAGGAATGGCGGCGTTTCAGCTGGCGATGGCCGGCGTCAAGGTGCTGCTGCTCGAAGCCGGCCGGATGATCGATGTCCGCACCGAGTACCGGACCATGGAATGGCCGTACGCCACGAACCGGCGCGGCCGCCTGCCGCCAGGCGAACGGCCGATCGACGTCGCCGAGTACAGCTTTCTCGATCGCCCGTACGGATCGAACCCGGCCTTCGCGAAGTACAAGAAGGTGGCGTCGTACGCGAGCAATCGCTTCACCCGCAACTGGGTCGTGGACGAGCGGCAGAATCCGACGACCGGGACTCCGTACGCCTGGGTGCGCGCGAACGTCCTCGGTGGAAAGACGAACTTCTGGGGCCGTGGCGCGCTGCGCTACGGACCGCTCCAGTTCAACGCCGCCAGCCGCGACGGCTTCGACGTGGACTGGCCGATCTCCTACGACGATGTGAAGCCGTACTACGACAAGGTTGATGTGCTGCTCGGATGCTCCGGGACGAACGAAGGGCTGATGCAGGTTCCCGACGGCGTGTTTCAGCGGCCGTCGAAGCTGAATTGCGTCGAGGTGTCGTTCAAGCGCGCGATTGCCAAGATGGGACGGCACTACATTCCCGGGCGCGCCGGTGTCACGACCGAGGGGGTCCTGAACAACAAATACCGGGCGCGCTGCGCCGGGCGCGGGCGGTGCGGACGCGGGTGCGACATCAACGCGGCGTTCCACTCGCCGACGGCGCTCATCTACCCGGCGCGCGACAGCGGCAACCTGACCGTGCGCCCGTACTCGAGGGTCTCCGAAGTGCTCGTCGGCGAGGCGTCGAACCGCGCCACTGGCGTCCGGGTCATCGATGCGAATACGCGCGAGGTGATGGACTTCAAAGCGCCAGTGGTCGTCCTCGGCGCTGGTGCTCTCGACACGACGCGCATCCTGCTCAACTCGCGATCGAGCGCGCACCCGGCCGGCCTCGGGAATTCGTCTGGCGTGCTCGGCTGCTATCTCAGCGAGCACATCATGGGGATTCGCGGGAGCGGATACATGCCAGCCCGCATCGGTACTGAAGCGACGCTGGACGACGGCCGTCCGGTCGCGCCGTACATCCCGCGATTCCGCAACATCACCGACAAGCACCCCGACTTCATCCGCGGCTACCACTTCCAGGGCGGCGGCGGCTGCTCCGAGTATCCCGGCATGGCACACGACATTCCGGGATACGGCAAGGCGTTCAAGTCGAACGTGCGGAAGTACTATCCGGCGCTCATCAGCTTCGGCGGGTTCGGCGAGGTGCTGCCGCGCAAGGAGAACCGCGTCACGCTCGATCCGGTCGTGAAGGACGCGTGGGGGATTCCAGTGCTCAAGTTCGACTACATCTTCCGCGACAACGAGCTGAAGATGGCGAAGGACATGGCGGACTCGATCGAGGAAATGCTGGTGGCCGCGAAGGCCGAGGACATCAAGATCGAGCGCGAGCCGCTGCCGCCCGGCTGGTCGATTCACGAGATTGGTACGGCGCGGATGGGCGACGACCCGCGAACCTCGGTGACCGATCGCTTCTGCCGACTGCACGACGCGAAGAACGTCTACATCGCCGACGCTGCGCCGTTCGTCTGCGGCGGCACGCAGAACACCACCTGGTCGATCCTGGCGATGGCGTGGCGAACCTCGGATTACCTGAAAGAGCGTATGAAGGCAGGGGATGTTTAGTGATGGATCGCCGCACGTTTCTGCAGTCTGTCGCCGCCGGTGTTGTCCTGCCATCGGTGCGTCCAGCCGGCCAGGCCTCGCCTCGCAAAGCCGTACTGATCTCGATGCTGCCGAAGGAGCTCCCCTACGCGCAACGGTTCAAGATCGCCCGCGACGCCGGCTTCGACGCGATCGAGATGCAGACCATCGCGTCGAAAGACGAAGCCGCGGAAATCCGCGAGGCGGCGGAGAAGACCGGGCTGCGCATTCACTCCGTGATGAACATGGATCACTGGCGCTACCCGCTGTCGAGCAGCGACCGCGAGGCGGTCGATCGCAGCGTCGCCGGCATGGAGACCTCGCTGCGCAACGCCGCGCTCTGGGGCGCCGAGACGGTGCTGCTGGTCCCGGCGGTCGTTGACGCAGCCACCTCGTATCAGGATGCGTGGACGCGATCGCAGCGCGTGATTCGCGAACGGCTGCTGCCGCTGGCGCGCGATCTGAAGGTGGTCGTCGCGGTCGAGGAGGTGTGGAACAAGTTCCTCCTGAGCCCGATTGAGTTCGCCCGCTACGTCGACGAGTTCGAGTCGCCCTGGCTCAAGGCCTACTTCGACGTCGGCAACGTCGTGTTCTACGGCTTCCCGCAGGACTGGATTCGAGCGCTCGGGCCCCGGATTGCCAAAGTTCACCTGAAGGACTTTCAGCTCGATCGTCCGAACGGCCGGTTCGCGTGGCGCAACATCGGTGAGGGCGACATCGACTGGATCGCCGTCCACCGGGCGTTCTCCGACATCGGCTATCGCGGCTGCTTCACGACGGAAGTGTCCGGCGGTGACAGCGTCTACCTGACCGATCTCGTGCACCGTCTCGACCGGTTCCTCGCGGGTCAGAAGCCGGTGTGATGCTCGCCGAGGTCGCAGAGGGGACGGGGCGAACGGCTAAACCACAGAGCAACGGAGCAACGGAGACGAGCAGAGGTCAGCGATTCGACGGGCGTCGCGAAGCGACGCTGCGCGATCGGATCGAATCGTGAAAACGAACACGGATGATTCGGGTCGTGCTCGTTTTCGCGATTCGATCCGATCGCGCCAGTCGGCCTGCGTCGCAGGCCGACCCGTCGAATTCTGTGTCGCGTCACGCCGTGTTTCTTCTCCGTTTAACCTCTGTTGCTCCGTGTCTCTGTGG
>Ga0193696_1000482_pt1 | contig 13810 bp, 10 predicted proteins | sample L3m1metaG_FD_145074 | JGI IMG/M metagenome (GOLD analysis project Ga0193696, IMG submission 145074) | Soil microbial communities from a riparian zone of the East river system, Colorado, United States - L3m1 | ecosystem: Environmental > Terrestrial > Soil > Riparian zone | place: USA: East River... | reverse complement strand
TAATATTCGTGGTGGTTTTTCAAATAAACTAAAAGAGCTAAGAGATCAGTTACTAAAGTTTTCTGCTTTAATAGAATTGGAGCTTGATTTCAGCCAGGAAGATGTTGAGTTTGCAGATAGAAAACAATTTTATGAATTGATAAATGAATTAAGCAAATTAACTGATCAACTGATCAATTCTTTTCGTCTTGGGAATGTAATTAAGAACGGTGTCAGCGTGGCAATTGTTGGTAAACCAAATGCCGGTAAATCAACATTACTAAATGCCTTGTTGCAGGAAGACAGGGCCATTGTAAGTGATATTCCCGGTACTACAAGAGATACAATAGAAGAAATTATTAATATTGATGGTATTCTTTTTCGTTTGATCGATACTGCCGGCATTCGTCAGCATACAAGCGATATAATTGAAATAATGGGAGTGGAGAAAAGCCTGGACAAAATGAAGACGGCTGACCTCGTATTGTATTTATTTGATGTGGATGATAATATTAAAGAGATAAGTAGTTTGCAGGATGAATTGAAAAAAAGAGAATTGAAATTTTTACTTGTTGCCAATAAAACAGATAAACGAGATGAATCTATTGCAAGAGAAAGATTTTCTTCGTTGGATAACATTGTATTTATTTCTGCGAAAAACAATAGACATCTTGAAGTATTAAAAGAAAGAATGGTTGATAAAGTAATTTCTGGTGAAGTACGATCAGAAGATATTATTGTAACGAATGCACGGCATTACCATGCTTTAAAAGAAGTAGCCAGATCTTTAATTGATATAAAAAATGGCCTGGATAATAAACTTGCTGGTGACCTGCTAGCATTGGATATTAGAAGAGGTCTTCATTATCTTGGTGAAATAACAGGAGAGATCACAAATGAAGACCAGCTTGATTATATTTTCAGTAAGTTCTGTATCGGAAAGTAGTTCAAAGATACCCTCGTGAAACCGCAATTTTTATTAAGGCAGCGGTATTCTTTGTTTCAAATTTAGCCAACAGGTTTTTCCGGTGTGTGTCTACTGTAGTTACACTGATAAATAATTTTTGTGCTATTTCGGCATTGGTCATTCCATCGGCGATCAATTCTAATACTTCTTTTTCTCGACGGGTTAAAACAATGTTGGCTGCATTCTCTTTTCTTAAAGTGCGGGAGGCTTCTTCGCTTAGGTAGGTCTTACCTTTCATAACTGTTTCAATGGCGCTTGTTAATTCTTCCTGCGTAGCATTTTTCAATACATAACCCGATGCGCCATTATCCATCATCTTTTGTATAAAACTTTGCTGGTTGAAAGTGCTGAGACCAATAATAAAAACAGAAGGGTATTTTGTTTTTACTTCCTTGCACAGATCAATACCACTTATATCCGGCAGGTTAATGTCCATTAAGATCACATCAGGTAGTTGCTTATTCAAAAAAGCGAGGCAACTCGCTGCATTCATAGCATGGCCCATCCATTCGATACTCTTTTCATTTTGCAACAATGAACGAATACCCTCTATCACCATATAGTGATCATCTACAATGAAAATTTTTGTCATCATTTAAACAGGTAGTTCTATTAAAACAGATGTCCCTTTCTCCTTTTGTGAATTTACATCCAGTTTTCCTTTCAAAAATTCGATGCGGTGTTGAATATTGCTCCACCCGATCCCTTTTGACTTATTTAGTATGGATGTGTCAAAACCTTTTCCATCATCTTCTACGGTTACAGACAGCAACCCATCAATTTTGCTTACCTGCACGATGGCAGTTTTTGCTGCTGCGTGTTTCATTGTATTATTCAGCAGTTCCTGTACAATGCGGTAAATGGTTATCGCCGTCATTTGATCGATCTCTGCATCTTTAAGCCCGATAGACTGGTAGTTCACTTTTAAAGCTCCGCTCTGGTTAATGTCGTTACAAAAATCTTTTAATGCTGTATCCAACCCAAACTTCACTAATGCTTCCGGCATCATATTATGGGCTACCCGCCGCATTTCTTTAATGGAACTATCCAGCATATCCATGCTGCGTTCAAAAGCCTGTTGATTTTCAGGCGTCATAATTAGATTTCCTTTCATTGTCTGAAATGAGTATTTAATGCCCGATAACATACCTCCCAATCCATCGTGAAGGTCTTTTGCCAGGCGGGTTCGTTCCTGCTCTTCTCCTTTTAATACAGCTTCGGTGGCGGTTAGCTTTTTTTCTATTTCCAGTTCAGCAATTCGCTGCTGTTGTAGTCTTTGCTTGTGTTTGTAATTGCGATAGGCAAGCAAGAAAATAATCAGTAAGGCTGCTGCACCGGAAATAAGAATATAATTGAGTGTTTTCTTTTGGCGAATGGAGAGTTGACTTAACTGTTCCTGGGCTTTAAGTTGTGTTATCTCCTGCTCTTTATTTTCAATTCTAAATCTCACCTCCATCATGGATATTTTTTCTCTGCTATCCTCTGAATTAATACTATCTGACAGGATTTTATATTGTTGCTGATATTCATATGCCTTTTTATAAGAGCCTTGTTGCGCATACCACTCAGAATACAGATGTAGTGCGTCAGCTTTTGAGTCATTCATTCCATTAGTATCAGCTATTTTATGTAACTCATCTATAAACACAATAGCATCTGTTTGTTTCACATCAATTTTAAACTGGGCCAGCGATACTATTGCCCTTGCTATTTGCCATACATCTTCATTTTCCTTAGCATACTTGTATGCTTGATGGTAATATTTCAATGCACTTAACGTGTCTTTTTTATAATATGCTTCTACGTCTCCTTTATTATAACTATAAACAAACAGACTTTTGGTGTTTTGTAATTTCTCTACTATCGGCCAAACATGATTTAAAATAGAATCAGCAGATTTGTAATTACCTGCATCCATAAATCTTGTTGCTTTGTTCATTAATGTAGTTGCCAGCAGGCGTTTGTCGTCAAATTTTTTAGCTGTGCTAATGGCCAGGTCATCAAACTCAAATGCTTTCGGGGTGTTGCTTAATGCTGAGAAACAATTTCCAATAGAAGAGTAAACACTGGCAAGGGTTTTAAAGTTATGTTGCTTTAAGATTTTTTCTGCTTCAAAATAGTCGTCCAATGCCTTTTTAAAGTCGCCAATAGAAAAGTATAAATTACCCCTGTTAGTATATAGGTGTCCCCTATTTAACGCTAAATTTGACGCGGTGTCGCTCTTTAAAACTAATTCAGTGGAGTCACCATATTTTAATGCCTGCTCATAGCTACCGATGTTTTTATAATATGAGAGTGATAAAATGTAGGCTGTACTCAGTCCCCAATTGAATTTTATTTTTTTACTCAATCGCACCATCTCTTTTAAGTATGGCTCAAAATCGGAAGTGTTGTTATTTAATGTTGCCCGCATATATTCATACATAGCCTCAACTCGCAGGCTGTCAGTTTTGGCAAGCTTGATACTATTTCGCAAGCTGTCAATATCCGTAAGCGATTGAGCAGTCGTTCCTAACGACAAAATAGAGATGCATAAAAGAAGAAAAAGTTTTATCATACCCAATATGTGGTTTACAAATTAACAATAGCTGCTCTGCACAGTGCATCCCCTTTTTCCATGATTTTTTAAAGCTAAACAAAAAATCCTCTTTTTAAAGGATATAAAAGTTGTGTGCTACTGCACATTTTTACAGTAGCAACCTGGCAGCAAGTGAAACATGAATCTAAGGGAACTAGTGTAAAATGCTCATCTGTGTTAATTCAGTTGAAGTGTGCGACCCTTCGCTCTGCTTTGGGTAAACTGCGACGCAATTATTTAATAAAGAACTGAACGATGAACGGAGCGTCGCAAGGGACGATGATAGTAGCAATGCAGTTCGAAACAAAATTGTTTGATTGAAATTGAAAATATCATGTTTTTAGGGGATAGCTAAATCATTAAGAGCACATCACCTTTACGTCATAAAATTAAACACATGAAAAAACTTATTTGTTTCATTTTGATACTTGCCGCTGTTTCCCCTGTTATGGCGCAGTCTGGAAGGATCCGTATATCATTTGCCGGTTTTGATTGTTACCGTGAAACCTGGGATGACATATTACACGCCGATGGCAAAGGGGATGAAGTTTATTTCAACTTCGGTTTTTCGCTAGCTGATAAAAATGGCAACTCAAAACTTTCTTACGAAAAGCGTACAGGTGTTTATGGTGATGCAACAGGTCCATTCTCCAATAGAATCAGTGCAGGCTCCTTCGTTGATCTTTTTGGCAATAATAAAGGCGGTATCAAAGCTGGTGATACATACAGATGCAACACTATAGTGGGCGAATATGATATGGCTGATGGCGATATCCTTACTATCGTTCCCACTGGTTGGGAACATGACCCGATTGCAGATAACTCGGCTTCGTTCTTTTTCACTATGAAAGGGTTTTACAATAGTATTAATCAAAAACTGGCACCTATAATGATCGGTTTCAATGTACTGACCGGCAATCTCGGAGGTATTATATACCAGGCAGGGAGTTTAGGTATTTCAAAAATCAATGCAGGAGGCAATCAGGGAGAATTAGGGAAGGCAGGTACCCGTCCATTAGGAATGGAAAAATATGGAGACTTTTCTCCTAAGCTGGTTGTTGTAAATACTCCCAACCTCAATACGATCTGTAACAGTGATATGGGATTTGGCAAAGGAGTGATTGGAGTAAACTATGATGAAGTGGCAGTAGGCAATAGCCGGGATCATGGCAACTATACAATTTTACTGCGAATAGAATTCTTTCCTAATCAAAATGCGACAGCAGCAGCTCTTCCATCATCATCAACTGGCAGTACTGGTATTAAAAAATTAGAAGTACCGGCAAATACCAGTTCTATTGCAGGAACATGGAAAGGGACCTGGGGTAGTGGAACTAACAATAGCCCAAATTTTTATTCTTTCCAGTTTAACGCAGACGGCTCAATGAGTTTATTAGATGCGCAGGGCAATACAACTGCAACGGGAAAATACAGCTGGGCCAATAACCAATTGACAGTAACATATACTTACAATAACAATTCAGGCACCTATTCCGCTATCGGTTCGCTTAGCAATAACCAGCTTAATGGAACATGGGGTGCAGGAACAAATGGCAGTGGCGCTGGTAAATGGGTTATGAACAAAGCATCTCTTTCAGCCACAAGTAATATCAGATAATTATCCTTAAATCATTTTAATTATGAAATCTATAATATTTTTTTTGGGATTACTTTTTTTATCGACTACAATGCTTGCCCAGTCTGGTAAGCTAAGCATCAGAATGTATGGCATCATATGTCATCAACAAACAGCAGACAATATATTGGGAATGGATGGTGTGGGGGACGAGATCTTCTTATGGTTTTATCATGGGGTAAATAAATCAGCTAATACGATAGCTCCTGTCCGCAACATTGGCAGCCCGACATTTGCTGAAAAAACTTCCCTAATGAGTTCGAATGATTTCTATGCCCGTGAAAAAGCTGGCACAGCAAGTGTAAACGGAGGGTTTAAAACTGGTGACACTTATATTATTAATGATCTTCGATACATCATACAGAATGAAGCCATCACAACGTCTACTGTCGTATTCATTTCCCCATCTATCTGGGAATATGATAAAGAAGTTGAATACCCTTTTCCCAGTGCAGCATTTGCCAGCACAACCAAAAATGCCTTAGGCACTATCTTTTTCCAGGAGCAGGTGAGGAATACGTTGACAAACTTCAACTACAATGGAATTGATAATAATAATTATATGCTTGCAGGAAATAACCTCGGCCTTGGCAATCAATACCTGAATATATTTAAACCATTCGCAGGCAAACAATGCAGCCTTCCCATTGGGATGAATACAAACCACGAATTCAGTTCAATAGTTATTGCACTCAATTCCAGGATCGTTTCAATTCTTGCAACAAAAGATTATGGTTACGGACAAGGTATAATACCAGTGCTTTTTAGCGATGTTTCTCTCGGCAATAACGCTAATCACGGTGTTTATTCCGTTTTATTAAAAGTTGAATTTACTGCGGACGCAACTGCACCAGCACCGCCTCCTCCACCGACCCAACCAACAACCACACAACTACCTGTTACAAACAAAAAAGATTTTGGTATAATTGAAAACACAACAACTACTCAGATAACTATTGCAGGCACATGGGTTGGCACATGGGGAAGTAGAAACGACAACAGTCCAAACTTTTATTCTTTCAGGCTTAATGCTGATGGCACAATGCAGTTGATAGATTCAAAAGGTAATATCACAGCATCGGGGAGTTACAGTTTTTCTAAAAATCAACTTGCCGGAACTTATACTTACCTAAATGCAGATACTTATTCATTTGCAGCTACAATGGATGCAAGCAATATAATGAATGGTAGTTGGGGGCAGGGAAGTAATTCCACCAATGGTGGCAAATGGACAATGAGAAAAAAATGAAAAAATATATTCTAACAATATTCATAACAATACTTGCTTGCATTACCAGGTGCTTTGCCCAGGCCGAAAGCTTTGATGTATTCACATATCAGCCACCAGCTTTTTTTACTAAAAGCGAACTGCCATCAAGAGTACAGTTTAACCTTACTAATAATGATACAAGCTTTTGTACAATTACATTATATAAAAACCTGCCGGCAAAAGCTGATGTGACGAAAAATATTACCAGCCAATGGAATGAGCAGGTGGTGAAACGATTGGCCAAAGCAAGTAAAAAACCGGGCAAGATAATGACGGGACAACTGCGGGATGGATGGACATCGACATTGGCAATTGGAAATTTCTATCATAATAAAAAGAAATGCGTGGTGTTGTTAAATTCGTTTGGGAAAGATCAAACATCGGCTTGCATAATATTTGCCTTCACCGACCCACTATTTAAGGGAGCCGTAGAAAACTTCTCTCAAAATCTCCATTTAAAAAATCAATAATGAGAAAATGTCTGTTATTTAGTTTTTGTTTCCTGCTTATCGCAGGTTTCAGTTTTGGCCAGTCAAAACAAAAGACACCAGTAAAACCGACCGAGTCGGCATTAAAAAAGATAGTAAGCGGTACGGGGCTTCCTTTCAAAATGATCAATGATAGCCTTGCTGTCATACCTTACGAAGGGGAAAACATTGCTTCCTATAATGTGCTTATACAAAAAGTAAGTGACCTGTATATTGTTTATACAAACCTTACGGAAGCACTGCCCGGTAAGATCAATGATACGAAGTTCAAATACCTGTTACAGAAAAATAATGATTTCGATATTATAAAGATCGGGTTAGAGAGCAGTGATAATACTGTGTATGTACGAGCTGATATTTTTAAATCCGTTACTACTACGGCATTGATGATAAGGATCATCAAACAGGTGGCTAATGTTACGAATATTATTGCCGGTGATCTGAAATAAATAATTGTATAAAAAGAATTGAATGAAAAAATATTTTCTTGTGTTTGTTTTATTGTTTGTTATGTCAGCATTTTCTATTGCGTTAAATGCTCAGGAATGTACTATTGAAACATTACTCCAAAAACCAGGTGTATGGAAAGCCTCACCGAAAGGATCGGAGGGTGGAACTGCTGCAGACCTGGCTCGGGAAAAGAAGACAATTACCGACATACACACGATGATAAAATCAAAATATATTCCAAAGGGTGTGGAGGCAAATTTTCACGGAGCTTATAATCCACTTTACCCCAATATGCCGGGTAATAGTTATGCTTATAGCATCATCCCTTTAAATTATTACTGCGATGGCAATACTATTAAAACAGAACATGAAACTTCAACTTATTTTTCTATCAACACCAATATTTTTGATGCTGAAATTTACGATACTGTAAACAGCGATGAAACATCATCCCGTATTGGATACCATTATATAAAAGATATGCCATTAGAGAAGGATGGTTACTGGTACTTTAAAACTATAAATGTACCTCTTGGTCTGGGTATGACAGGTGTAGCGAGTGCCTGGCTTATTACTTATAGTGGCAAGCTCCCTTATGCTTATGTAACCCAAAAAGAGTTTTTGGAAACCAGGAAGATCACACTCTTGAAAGAGAAACGCCAATCAGCATCTGGTTTCCAGGATGTCCTTGACCGGCTGGAGATCGAGAAAACATATAAAGAGAAGGAGTATAAGAATGATCCGGGAAAACTAGCTAAGTATATGAAAATGGATTACAATGATTCAAAAGCCAGGTACGAAAAATTTTTACGGGATAATGAAAAGAGTTTCCAGCCGGCCTTTGATAAGATCGAAGCGCAATTAAAAATGCCTGCGTCGGAGTTGAATCAACCTGCCATTGTAAAAATGGACCCTAATGATCATTTGTCTTACCTGTTTACAGATGACAATGACCCATTTGGACTAATACTTATTAAACCAAATCCCGGGTATTTCAACAAAAAAATGCCGAGATCAACGCCGCAATTTTTTTGGGTATATGTAAGAGCTAACCACCAGGAACCAATAGCAGCAAACTTTATGTCGGATATTATAAAAGCTGTTGACTTTTCGCTATTGAAAAATATGTTGGGCAAATAAAATTCTAATCATCTAATTGGCATATTATGAAAAAAATAATTCTCATTGCACTTGTAGCAGTTTCTATCACTTCACAAGCACAACCGGTATATGTAGACAGAATTGGGTTTAAACTGGAAAGCATAGCTGATATAGATATCGGCTGGATGAAAATTTATAAACATACCACACCAGCAAAAGGAAAAACCCTGGGCAATAGAGTATACAGTGACAAACAGATCGGCTATACCCAGCAGTTTGTAGAGTGGATGCAGCAATCATACTTGCCCAAAGGTTGTTTGGGAGATGCCGGATATTATCAAAATTATATATACAAATTCAGCGGCACGAATAGCCGCCTTGGCAACGCAATAAGTGAGCATTCAGATGCTCTTCCACTTATGTACGGTGCTTATTCAAAAGTGTATATGTTCTTAAAGAAAGATGCACAAGGAAAATTTGTTCCGCAAAATACCCTCTGTGATTACTGGCGTATAGAGGCCAACCAATTAGAACACATCAGCAAACAAATATGGTTTATTTCAAGTGCCGATGAATATTATTTTTTACTGCCTGACTTTACCAGTAATTCAAAAGGATATAATGCCGATGACAAGGACGAAAGCAATCTACTGGGTTTTGCAAACAGCAAAAACATTGAAGGATACAAGCATTTTTACATTCCTCCAAAAACACTTGTCGACGATGGCGGCTACGTTGTAATTATGACCAAAGACAACAAGGAACTCCCGTTTGAGAAAATAACTATCGGTGAGTTTTTTACACAAGCTGAAAAACAACTTCCGGTTTGGCAAAAAGTAGACCCTACGTCCCCGGAAAATTTTGCCAAGGCACAAAAGAACCTTGCAAGGTTAAAAGAAAAATATAAAAACAGATGGAATGATATTGCTGAATTGCAACTTTCCGCTGAAATCTCTTTTTTTACTTTTGTAAATGCAACTGAAGGATATAATGACATGTTTGACAATAAAGGTCAAACCACTTTCCCAATTTTAAAAGTAAGCAAGCAGGCATTGGCTCTATGCAAAACGGATCAACCGCAATGGCTTGTTATCCGATGGTCTTTTGGACTGAACAACTCGGCTTATTATTTGCATTTACACGAATCGATTCTGAACAATTTTAATTTTAAGTATGCGTATGATTATTTTTTTGATTCTGAGAAGGTAAAAGGGCAACCCTATAAACCACTTCGTTCCCCTACTTACAAAGAGGCAGTAGTGGCTAGCGAAGGATCAGAAGCAGCTAAAAAAAATACAGCAGATAAAAACGTTCATTATTTCGAAGATTTTTCTACAACGGCTGTTGGAAAAAAACCAATTGGTTGGCAAAGTACATTTGCACTTGGAACTACTACTGTTATTACAAAGCTGGATGGTTTAGATGGTAACTGGGCCACAATGGCAAACTATATAATAAAACCCACGCAACTTAAAATGCCATTGCCACAAAATTTTACACTGAGTTATGAAATAGTAGCTGCTCAAAATTTCACATGGGGAGCCACGGGATTAACCTTCAAATTGTCGAAGGAAGTTTCAAGAGACAATGCCGAATCATACCTGGCGCTAAAACTTCGTCCCGGATTTGATGGAAGAGACGGAGAGGCAGCACTGGAAACAAAATTTCCCAATCCACCAGGCTATTCAAATGGAACCAAATGGTATGCTGCACCCGGTTTTTCCAACAACAAAAAAAACAACCGTATTACGGTAACCATTAAAAAGAAGGATGAAATGTTGCAGGTATTTATTGATAAAACTAAAATAGCTGAATACGAAAAAGCAATACCCGCCGCTCACTTATTCAATGCAATGTCATTTACCAGTTACAACTCAGGCGAGAACGATAAATTCTATATCAGTAATATTAAGATCACAAAGGATTAGATCTATCGCTTCAAAGAGTAAGAAACATAATAAATATCCCTGTTTTACAGGATTGTATCATGCGATCAACGCTAATACATTTGAATTATAATTTTTTTTGTATGAAAAAAATAATTCTCCTTTGTTTCTTCTGTTTATCTGCGACAATATTATTTGCACAAAAAGAAACATTTGACCTTGTTACCTATACCTCACCCAAAGCATGGAAAAAGCAACTTGCTGAAAGTGCTATTCAATTCTCAATAGAAGACGCAGCAAAGGGAACCTACTGCCTCATCACATTGTATAAGGCAGTGCCGGGCACACCCAGTTCGAAAGAAAATTTTGATATGGCGTGGGCATCGTTAGTAAAAGAAATGGTAACCGTTTCTACTGCACCCGAAATGCAAACGTCGGCAACTGAAGATGGATGGGAAGTAGAAAGCGGGCATGCACCATTCGAAAGCGACGGTGATAAAGGCGTTGTAATATTGGCAACAGCCACTGGATTTGACAAAATGGTGAATATTATTATCCTCACCAATACGAATAAGTATGAAAAAAATGTTACTGCCTTTTTGGAATCCATCAATTTTAAAAAACAAAGCCCTGCCACTAATACGCCAGTGACTAATCCTGTAAAGCAGGAGCAGGGTAATACTGTGACAAAAAAAGACGGTTTTACTTTTACTACCACCAACTTTGATGATGGCTGGACAAGCACTGTACAGGAAGATTGGGTTGAAGCAAAAAAAGGAGCTATTACAGTTCTGATCCATTATCCAAAGGAGGGTACTATTTTTCCTGGCGATCCTGAACCGCTTACCAATGCGGCCTGGAATATTTTAGTGGCTCCCCGTTATAGCAAGCTGAGAGACTACAAGACCACCTCTATCACTACTTATAATCGTCCCTACCTGGGCTTTGGATATCTTACTGAGAACAGCACCGGGAAAGAAGTATATGTTCTGCTTTTCCGCCAGGGAGAGACCGGCTGGCTTGAATTTGTTACACCCGATAAAAATAGTTTTATACAACAATTCAAATTTGACCCTGATATGATCAGGTGGGACAGTGAGACCGACCTAATGAATCCTTTGCTCCGAATGGCAACTTATAACAAGTTTGCTATTGGTCCGACAGATTTTAAAGGCACTTGGACCAGCGATTTCACCGGTCTGCAACATTTATATAATACTCATACGGGTGATTATGTTGGTATGAATATGAACCAATCGAATGAGACCTTCCAGTTTAGCGCCGGCAATACATACAACTGGAAGCTCCTGGTCGTTAATGGAACTGTCGGCAATACAAAGTTTGCGAATGTAAAATCCTCAGGCAAATTTTCTGTGCCCAATAACTGGCAGATAAGTTTTTCTGATATTGAAGGAAAGCCTAGAAAATTCGATGCTTATTTTACCTGTATCAAAGGAGCAAGGTTATTAATGATGAACGATGCAGAACACCCCAGCAGCGGTATTTTTCAAGCTTATGGAAAAAAATAAAAAAATGAAAAGAATGATTTTTTTCTGTTTCTTATTTGCTTTTGCTGCAACAGCCTTTGCTCAAAAAGAAACCTTCGATCTCGTTACTTACTCCCCTCCCACCGGCTGGAATAAAGAAGTGACAGAAACTATAACCAGTTACACAAACAGTAATAAAAAAAATAATAGTTGGTGCCGCATTTTCATAGTAAAAAGTACAACAAGCAAAGGAAGTATTGAACAGGATTTTGAAAGTGAGTGGCAGGATCTGATCGTTAAAAATTATAACCCAACCGGGACACCTCAATTGGAGGATGTGCAGGAACTTGATGGCTGGAAAATAAAAGCAGGCACCGGAAAATTTACTTTTAATAATAACGATGCGGTCGTTATGCTCAGCACAGCAAGTGGATTTGACCAACGCGTAAGTATTGTAGTAACCACCAACAGTGCCGATTATTTGAAAACGGTAGAAACTTTTATCAGTTCCATTGAATTAAAAAAACCGGATGCCCAAAACCCTCAAAAAAAGATAAGCAATAATAATGTACCCGTTGCAGGCACGTGGGGGTTTGGCAACAATGCAATGATGGCAAATAATCGATATGGGCCATGGAATTATTCCAAACAGCAATATACATTCAACTCTGATGGCACTTACAACTTCATAAGAAAGACCTATAGGGAGAATGACGCTGAAACCTTACTCACAATAGAAACTGGTATCTATACTATAAGCGGAGCAACACTTGCCATCATTCCGAAAAAAAATGTAATTGAAGCATGGAGCAAGAAAAATGGCGGCGACAATTATAATAAACTTGTCAGCAGTCAATCACAGACCATTGAAAAAAGTAATTACAGTTTTTATATATACTACGATGAAACATTAAAAATAACGGCCCTCATGCTGCAGACTTCACCTGAAACAAAGAGAGATGGAAAATATAATGCAGAGGTTGAAAGCAAAAAAATGTGGCGATACCTGCAAGCTCCGGGCTATATAGTGATTAAGCTCCCTGTTGAATTAACAACGGCGGGAACACAAAATGAACCTGTAAATCAAACAACAACGGACGACAACGCTGCCATCTCCGGTATTTGGTCAAAGACTTCGAGTGCCCGTGTCGCTAGTGGTGATCCTGCAGGAGAAGGCGCCGGTGGATACACTAAAGATCAATATGCTTTCAACTCAAACGGCACCTATAGTTTTGTTTCAAAGACATTCAGAATGAATATGAATAAACTTATTCTTGTGAAAGAGAATGGTACTTATATTATCAGTGGAACAACGCTTACAATTGATCCGAAAAATAGTGTAACCCAATCCTGGAGCAAAAGTGGCGGTGTCGATAAATGGGGTAGTCTCCTGTCTTCACAAAACAGGACGCTTGAGAAAGCTTCTTATACATTTACGAAACATTATTTTTCCGGCATAGGAATATGGAATCTCGTACTGCAGTCTAATAAGCCTACTGTGAGGGAAGGTGCGTTCAGCAATAACACAACATTCAAAAATGCATGGTATTTTTCTCCAATTTCATCCAATAATCCAGTAATTGAATTACCAGGCAACTAATAGCATAAACTCCAATAAAAAAAATGAAACGTTGACATATAATCAAAAAGGTATAATTTAGTAATACTCTGTGTTTAGAGTAAACATGGCTATTAAACCTAATTAAGTATTATGCGCTTCAGCTGTTTTTTTATCTTTTTGATGGTATCTGTTTGCCATCTTGCATGTCAGGATACAACTAAAAACAAAAATTCCGAAAAAGTTGGTGCTAATCAATCTAGTTTAGTAGACACCTCCGGAACATTTGCAGTAACCCTAAGAGGTGACAGCGTTTCTTATATTAATTGGGCTTCCGAAAATGAGATATTAGGATTGGCTAATACTGCATTTGGTGATCTCGATAGCATGATTGCCAGAAGATATATTCG
>Ga0193696_1000481_pt1 | contig 13821 bp, 7 predicted proteins | sample L3m1metaG_FD_145074 | JGI IMG/M metagenome (GOLD analysis project Ga0193696, IMG submission 145074) | Soil microbial communities from a riparian zone of the East river system, Colorado, United States - L3m1 | ecosystem: Environmental > Terrestrial > Soil > Riparian zone | place: USA: East River... | reverse complement strand
ACCGAGCGCGATCGCGCGATGGGATTCTGTCTCTTCAACAACGTCGCCATCGCAGCCGCGCACGCGCGCGCCAACGGTGCCGGGAAAGTCGCCATCGTGGACTACGACGTGCATCATGGCAACGGGACGCAGCACATCTTCGAAGACGACCCGCACGTCCTTTACGTCTCGACCCACCAGTTTCCGTACTATCCGGGCACCGGCGCGGCGGGCGAAGTCGGTCGCGGCGCCGGCGCCGGTTTCACAGTGAACGTGCCGCTCGAGGTCGGCGCGGTGGACGAGGACTATCAGACGGCGTTCAGCACGGTAATCCTGCCGGTGCTCTCGCAGTTCAAGCCCGATCTCGTCATCCTGTCGGCGGGTTTCGACGCCCACGAGCGCGATCCGCTCGCGGGAATGCGTCTCTCGACCGATGCGTTCGCGGCGATGACCGCTGAGCTGCGCGGAGTGGCCGAGCGGCACTGCCAGGGGCGCATGGCGGTGGTCACCGAAGGGGGCTACGACCTTCAGGCGCTCGCCGCGTCGCTGGACGCCGTCACCGAAACCCTGAACGGATCGCCGCAGGCCGCGCGCTGGCCGCGATCGGGGGTGGCGTCGGATCGTGGTCGGGCGGCGGCGGAGGCGGCCACACGCGCGCTGTCACCGTTCTGGCGTTTCTAGGGCCGTTCTCACCGTGGTGTGGTGCCCGAACCCGCCGAATTGCCCGGACGCCAAAGGAAATGAGGGGCCTTTGCTGCTACGTGGAAGTGAGAACGGCTCTAGGGTATCGTATGGCGCTCAAGACACAGTCCGAGTTCGGGGGTCAGTCGCATGGCTACATTGACTGCACCTGTCCGGGTGACGGTGCGCCGGTTCGGCGAAACCTCGCGAAGAGACAACTGGTGGGTCCAACCGCTGGTTGTGTTCCTTGCGCTGTCGACATTTCTCGTCTACGCGACGTGGGCGGCGTTTCAGGGTGACCACTACACGTACGGGCCGTACCTTTCGCCGTTTTATTCTCCCGAAATCTTCGGTTCGTCTCCGCACAGCTGGTTCGGCCCCAAACCGGCGGCGTGGCCGTCGTGGCTGCCGTTTTCGCCGGCACTCCTGATCCTGCCGATCCCGGCGTTTTTTCGCGTCACCTGCTATTACTACCGCGGCGCCTATTACAAGGCGTTCTGGGCGGACCCGCCTTCGTGCACCGTGGGCGAGCCGCGCTCGAGCTATTGGGGCGAGAACTCGTTTCCGCTCATTCTTCAGAACGTCCATCGCTACATGCTGTTCCTCTCCGTCGGCGTGCTTCTGATCCTGGGCGTCGACGTGTGGAAAGCGCTGTGGTGGGCCGATCCGGCAACCGGCACGGCTTCGTTCGGCATCGGCGTCGGTACGCTTGTCCTGGCGATCAACGTGGTTCTTCTCAGCGGCTATCTGTTCGGGTGCCATTCGATGCGGCATGTGGCGGGCGGGTGCGTCGACGAGCTGTCTCGCGCGCCGCTGGGTCTTCGCGCCTATTCGTGTGTGAGTTGCCTGAATCGGAAGCACATGCTGTGGGCGTGGTGCAGCCTGTTCACGGTGGGCTTCAGTGACATGTACGTCCGGCTGTGCTCGATGGGCGTCTGGACGGACCTTCGGATTCTGTAGTGGACTACCAGACCCACGAGCACGACGTGCTCGTCATCGGCGCCGGCGGTGCGGGACTGCGCGCGGCGATTGAAGCGTCGGCGGCCGGCGTTTCGGTCGGGCTCGTCTGCAAGTCGCTGCTCGGCAAGGCGCACACCGTGATGGCCGAAGGCGGGATTGCCGCCGCCCTTGCGAACGTCGACGACCGTGACAACTGGAAGGTCCACTTTGCGGACACCATGCGTGGCGGCCAGTATGTGAACAACTGGCGCATGGCGGAGCTGCACGCGAAGGAGGCGCCCGACCGGGTGCGCGAGCTGGAAGCATGGGGCGCCGTCTTCGATCGGACGAAGGACGGCCGCATCCTTCAACGGAATTTCGGCGGCCATCGGTATCCGCGACTCGCGCATGTCGGCGACCGTACCGGTCTCGAGCTGATTCGCACGCTGCAGGATCACGGCATCCACCAGGGGATCGACGTGCACATGGAGTGCACGATTATCCGGTTGCTCAAGGACGGCGACCGAGTCGTCGGCGCGTTTGGCTACGAGCGCGAGCGCGGCCGCTTCAAGCTGTTCAAGGCGAGGGCCGTCATTCTGGCAACCGGCGGCATCGGACGCGCCTACAAGATCACCAGCAACAGCTGGGAATACACCGGCGACGGCCACACGCTGGCCTACGACGCCGGCGCGGAGCTCGTGGACATGGAATTCGTGCAGTTCCATCCCACCGGGATGATCTGGCCGCCGAGCGTGCGGGGCATCCTCGTGACCGAAGCGGTGCGGGGCGAGGGCGGAGTCCTCAAGAACAAAGAGGGCCGCCGGTTCATGTTCGACGAGATCCCCGACAACTATCGGGCGCAGACCGCCGACAATGAAGAAGAGGGATGGCGATATACGCAGGGCGACAAAGCGGCGAGGCGCCCGCCGGAGCTGCTGACACGGGACCACGTCAGCCGCTGTATCGTCCGCGAGATCAAGGCCGGCCGTGGCAGCCCGCATGGCGGTGTCTTCCTCGACATCTCGTGGATCAAGGCGCGCGTGCCCAATGGTGCCGACCACATCAAAAAGAAGCTGCCCAGCATGTATCACCAGTTCAAGCAGCTGGCCGACATCGATATCACCCAGGAGCCGATGGAAGTCGGCCCGACCACGCACTACATCATGGGCGGTGTAAGAGTCGACGCGGACACGCAGATGTCAACCGTGCCCGGCCTGTTCGCCGCGGGTGAGTGCGCCGCGGGCATCAACGGCGCCAACCGCCTCGGCGGGAACTCGCTCTCGGACATCATCGTATTTGGCAAGCGCGCCGGTGAATACGCGGCGAAGTACGCAAAAGCTCAGACGAGTACCGCTGTCGACACCCCGCAGGCCGACGAGGCGGCGCGGCGCGCGTTGGAGCCGTTCGAGCGAAGCACGAGCGGAGAGGGGCCCTATCAGGTGCAGTACGCATTGCAGGAGATGATGCAGGACCTGGTCGGGATCGTCAGGAACGAAAGTGAGATGCAGCGGGCGCTCGACGGCCTGGCGCCGCTGCGGGACCGTGCGAACCGCGTCGGCGTCGGCGGCCATCGGGAGTACAACCCCGGCTGGCACGCCGCACTCGATCTTCATAATCTGCTGACGGTCTCGGAGGCGATCACGCGATCGGCGCTCGAGCGCCGCGAGAGTCGAGGGGGTCATTTCCGCGACGACTATCCGACCAAGGACGCGCGCTTCGGCACCATCAACTTCGTCGTCCGCAAGGGCCGCGACGGCCAGATGGATGTGTTCAGCGTGGCGATTCCGGAGATGCCCGAAACGCTGAAGCAAGTGATCAAGGACATGGAATGAGCACAGCAACGTTCCGGATCTGGCGGGGCGATGGGCAAGGCGGCCGGCTTCAGGACTATGCGACCGAAGTGACCGAGGGCATGGTGGTGCTGGATGCCGTCCATCAAATCCAGGCGGCCAGTGCCAACGATCTGGCCGTGCGCTGGAACTGCAAAGCCGGGAAGTGCGGATCGTGCTCTGCCGAAGTGAACGGCAGTCCGCGGCTGATGTGCATGACGCGATTGAATCAGCTCGATCTGTCGCAGCCGGTCACGATCGAGCCGATGCGCGCGTTTCCTCCGATCCGCGATCTGGTCACCGACGTCTCGTGGAATTTCAAGGCCAAGAAGAGCATCAAGCGCTTCAAGCCGCGACCGCCTGATGCAGCCGATGGCACGTGGCGGGTCGCGCAAGTCGACGTGGAGCGCGTCCAGGAGTTCCGGAAGTGCATCGAATGTTTCCTGTGTCAGGACGTGTGTCACGTTCTACGCGATCACCAGATGTTCGACGACTTCATCGGTCCGCGGCACCTGGTGTACGCGGCGGCGCTCGAGATGCATCCTCTGGACACCGAGGAGCGCGCACGCGATCTGAAGCGCGCGCACGGCGTGGGCTTCTGTAACATCACGAAGTGCTGTACCAAGGTGTGTCCCGAGAGCATCACCATCACCGACAATGCGATCATCCCGTTGAAGGAGCGCGTGATCGATGAACTGTACGACCCGGTTGCCAGGCTGTTCAGGATGTTCCGCTCGTGAAGCAGCACGTGGAGGTCGCCATGGAATTCGAACTGAAAGCCATCTCGCCGGAAGCTGTGGCCAGGGCCCTGGCGAAGGCCGAGCGATATCGATTGTTGAACGAGCCCGGAGAGGCCGAAAGCATCTGCCGGGACGTTCTGGAGGTCGAGCCGGACAACCAGGAGGCGCTCACCACATTAGTGCTCGCCCTGACGGAACAGTTCCACGAAGACACGTCCACGGTTGTTGAGGCGCACGCCGCAGTGGGTCGGTTACGCGACGACTACGAGCGTACCTACTACGCCGGAATCGTCGCCGAGCGCCGGGCCAAGGCGCGCCTGCGGCACGGGATGCCAGGCTGTGGACCGCAGGCCTACGAGTGGCTCAGGGAAGCGATGAATCACTACGACAAAGCCGAAGGCATTCGCCCTGCCGGCAATGACGATGCGCGGCTGAGGTGGAATGCGTGCGCGCGGTTGATCATGCACGATCATCAGCTGGTACCAATCGGCGAAGACCGCGGCGAGCCGCTCTTGCTGGAATAGTGAGCCTGCCCGGACACCGGTGATAGGATCGCGCAGCCGTAGAGGGGGTGCTGCGATGGTCCGAAGAGCGTCGTTCGCCGCGTTGGTTACCGGCCTGCTGATTCTGGCGTTCGGCGCCGTGCCTCGGACGTCAGCGCCCATCAAGCTGGCGAGACACCCGGACTATCACGCCGGCAAGATCGCCTTCAGCTATCTCGGCGACATCTGGACCGCGAACGATGATGGCGGCGATCCCCATCGCCTGACGGACAACCGCGGTCACGAGGTCTATCCGCGCTTCTCGCCGGACGGCCGCTGGATCGCCTTTTCGTCGAACCGCTACGGCAACAACGACGTGTTCGTGATTGCCGCAGCCGGCGGTGCGCCGCGGCGCCTGACATTCCATACCGGCAACGACGACGTGGTCGGGTGGACTCGCGATTCGCAACATATCCTCTTTCGCGCGGCGCACGGAGACGGCGCATTTCCGAACGTGGCGACGCTGCATCAGGTGCCGGTCCGCGGCGGCCCCGAGCAGCCGCTGCCCGTCGATTGGGGCTACTGGGGCAACTTTTCGCCAGACGGCAAATCGCTCGTCTTCAACCGCCATCCCGCGGTGTGGACGCGGCAGCACTACCGCGGAAGCTATGCGGCGGATCTGTGGATTGCCGACTTGAACGCGAAGACCTACCGCCAGCTGTTGCCCGACGAACGGTACAACCGCTACTGGCCGATGTGGGGCGCTGACGGCGCCATCTACTACGTGGCCGATCCGCTGCCGAACGACAAGAGTGTCGTGCCGGGGAGCCCCGACGTCCGCAAGAGCGTGAACAACATTTACAAGATTCCAGCGAATGGCGGGCAGCCGGTGCAAGTGACGCGGCACGTGGACGGCAACCTGTTCTGGCCCTCGATGTCGAGCGACGGCAAGGTGATTGTCTACGAGGAGCTCTTTGGAATCTGGAAACTGGACGTGGCTTCCGGGAAGACGAGCGAGATCAAGGTCGAGATTGACGCCGACGAAAAAGACAACGAGCACGACGTCGAGACCGTCAGGAACGACGTCGACGCGTTCGACATCTCGCCGTCGGGGCGCCGCGCGGTCATCTCGGCGCGCGGCCAGATCCTGACGATCGCGACCGACCGGGGCGACATCACGCGCGTGGCGCCGGACACGATGGCGTCCCGCAATCAGGCACCGAAGTGGTCGCCGGACGGCAAGTCCATCGCGTTTGTCTCCGATCGATCCGGTCGCGACGAAGTCTGGGTCAGCGATCCGGAAGGGAAGAACCCGAAGAAGATCACGAACCTCGACAACGAGAAGGGCTCGCTGGTGTGGTCGCCGGACGCCAGGGCGCTGCTGTTCACGGCCGCGGACAAGACGCTCTACAACTACACCGTCGCCGACGGCAAGACGGCGATCGTGACGTCGACCGACGTCGGCCGCCTCGGGTCTGTCGCCATCTCTCCCGACAGCAAGTGGGTGAGCTTCACCAAGCAGGATCGCACCGTTCGGTCGCACGCCTACATCGCGCCGATCGGCGGCGGCGAGGAGCGGCACATTTCCGAAGACGGTTTGATGTATTCGGAGACGAATGCCGTCTGGACAGCTGACGGCCGCTACATCGTCTTCACGTCCGCGGAGGGATTCAGCAACGGCATCGCAACCCAGGGCGGCATCGGCACGACGATGGAGCTGTGGGCGCTGTCGCTGCGGGACCAGGATCGCGATCCGATGAACCGCGACATCGACAACGAAGCGCAGGGACTGGCGGCCGAAGCGGCCGCCCGGCAGAATGCCGGCCGTGGCGGCGGTGGCGCGCCGCCGCCGCCGGATGTCCGCATCGACTGGAGCGGTCTGGCGCGGCGCGCGCACCGTCTGACCGTACCAGGCACGACGATCGCAGGACTCACGCCCGCGCCGGAGGGCGCGTCGGTCGCGCTCGCGGTGTCAACCGGTGGCGGCCGCGGCGGCCCTGGCGCCGCCGCCGACGGGGCCGGTGGCAACTACATCATCAACGTGGAGAGCGGCCAGCTGACACGCGTGCCGGCGGCGCCGCCGAACGACGCGGCGGGTCGTGGCGGCCGCGGCGGCGGCGGAGGCGGTCCGTTCGGCGGTGGTCCGGGCTTCGTGTTCGCCCGCGACGGACGCACGTTGTACTTCCGGTCGGCCGAGCGCCTCTTTGCCGCGCCGATCACGCTTCCCACGGGCACGGGCGCGGCAGGAGCCGGCGGACGCGGTGCGGGCGGCGGGCGTGGGCGCGGCGCCGCTCCGGAGGCGGCGTCGGACGGGCCAGCAAACGCGACGACGCCGGCCCAGACCGCGCGCCAGGTGACCTACACCGCCAACTTCGAGATCGATCGCAAGGCGCTGCGGGCGCAGGTGTTCAACGAGGGCTGGCGGATCATGAAGAACCGGTTCTACGACGCCAAGATGCACGGCGCCAACTGGAACGCGGTCCGCGAGATGTACGAGCCGTTGCTCGACAACCTCGTCGACGAGGACGAGCTGCACACGATCATGATGATGATGATCGGCCACCTCAACGCGTCGCACACCGGCGTCAGCGGCGGCCCGAATCCGATGCGCGCCGACGCGCAGACGCGCTATCCGGGGTTCGATTTCGTCGGCGATCCAGCCGGTTACTACAAGGTCGGCCACATCTACAAGAACGGCCCCGCCGACCACGACTACCTGAAGGTCAAGACCGGTCATTTCATCGTGGCGATTGACGATCACGAGTTGAAGACATCCGAGAACTACTGGCGGTACCTCACGCTGGCATCGGGCAACAAGTTCCACTTCCTCGTCAACGACAAGCCGTCGAAGGACGGGGCCTGGGAAGTGACGATCGCTCCGGTCGCCGGCCAGGCCTTCGCGGATCTGCAGTACGCCCGCTGGGTCGACAGCCGCCGCGACATGGTGACGAAAGCCAGCAACGGCGAGATCGGCTATCTCCACATCCGGGCGATGGACGCGCCGTCGCTGCGCCAGTTCCAGCTGGATCTCACGGCCAACCGAACGAAGAAAGCGCTGGTGATCGATCAGCGCTTCAACGGCGGCGGCGGGATCGATCAGGAATTGCTCGGCATCCTCGCGGGACGCCAGTATCAGTACACCGTCGGCCGCGACGCGGGGTTCCAGCAGCCGCGGCCGCAGAATTTCTACGGTCCGATGGTCGTGATGCAGAACGAGCGGTCGGCGTCGGACGCGGAGATGTTTCCGGCCGGCTTCAAGGCGCTCGGTCTCGGCAAAGTGGTGGGCGTGCCGACCATGGGCGCGGTCATCGGCACCGGCTCGTACACGCTCCTCGACGGGTCCGCGATTCGAACGCCGGCCAGCGGCGTGTGGACGATGACGAGTCAGAACATGGAGAACTACGGCGTGCCGCCAGATGTGCACGTCGACAACACACCGGCGGACTTCGTCAAAGGTCGCGACGCGCAGATCGAGAAGGCCGTGGAGGTCTTGAAGGCTGAGCTCGCAGCGAAAAAACCGACCACCGCTCAGCCTTGACCTTCAAGTCTCAAGTTTCAAGTTTCAAGTGGAAGTCTCAAGTTTGAAGCGCGCCGAACTTCAGACTTGAGACTTGAGACTTGAGACTTCGGCGTTGCACGCCTAAGCTCATCCGGTCAGTCTGAACGCCGACACCTACGGCGGTGCGGATCCGTAAGAGAACCGTAAGTATCTAGCGCATTTACTGCGCAAATTCGATTGCACCACTGCCTTACGAGTTGTTTAATCCGTCCTGCCGGTTTTTTTATTTCGCGCGCGCGACGCTCTCCTACTCGTTCATACATGGAGGCCGCAGATGCGAAGTCGCCTGGTTGGTTCGGTCCTCTCCTTCCTTTTCGCCCTCGCCACACCCGCGCTCGCTCAACAGGGCACGTCGGAAATCGGTGGCCGCGTGCTCGACGATCAGGGTGGCGCCTTGCCTGGCGTCAACATTGTGGTCACGAACGAGGATACCGGCCTCTTCCGTGAAATCACGAGCGGCGCTGACGGCAGTTACTTCGCGTCGCAGCTCACGCCCGGCCGGTATCGCCTCGACGCCAAGCTCGCCAACTTCCGGACGTTCGAGCGGCGAGGCCTGGTGCTCGCGGTCGGCAAGACGCTGACGATCGACGTGACGATGGCGCTTGGCGCGCTCGAGGAAACGGTGCGGGTGGTCGCCGAGTCGCCACTCGTCGACACGACGAGCGTGAAGGTTGGCGGCAACATCGGGACGCAGGAGCTGAGCCAGCTGCCGGCGATGAACCGCAACTATTTCGCGGCGGTGGCGCTGCTGCCGGGCGTGCAGTTCTCGCCATCGAACCAGATGGGCAACGACACGATCGTCGCCGCGGGCCAGTCCACCCAGAACAACAACGTCGCCGTGGACGGCGGCTACAACGGCGATGACGCCCTTGGCACCAGTTCCGGAGCGCAGGTGCGGACTCCGCTGGAGGCGGTCCAGGAATTCCAGGTGCTGACGAGCATGTACGACGCGGAATTCGGGCGCGCCGCCGGCGCAGTCATCAACGCCATTACGAAAGCCGGGACCAACCAGTTCAAGGGCGTCATGTTCGCCGAAGCGGCGAGCAACAGCCTGACCGCCGCCGACTACTTCGTCAGGACCCGAAACCTGGTAAAGCCCACGGCCGTCAGACGTGATTGGGGCGGCGTGCTCGGCGGTCCGATCGTCAAGAACAAGGCCCACTTCTTCGTCAGCCTGGAGCGCCAGGTCGACAACCCGAATCGGTCCCGGCCCTTCCAGACGCGACCCGACCTCGATTTCTCAATCGCCGAGGATCGCACCGACTGGAATACGCTGATCCGCTTCGACCACCAGATCAACCCGAATCACACGTGGGCCGTCCGCTGGCTGCGTGAGTGGGCGCCGCAGTGGAACACCGTCCCGTCGCGCGCGACACTGGTATCCCTTCAGGATGAGACCGACCTGGATCAGACGGCGGTCGGTACGCTCACGAGCGTGCTCGGTAACTCGCGCGTGAACACGGTGCGCGTGGCGCGGACCTGGGAGCACTGGTGGCACGGCAATGCGTGCTTCCGCGCCCAGGGGCCCGCCGGGAATCAGGAAGGCTTCGTGTTCGGACAGGAAGACCTGGGCAACCAGGCTCTTTGCCCGCCGCAACTGAATCAGACGAACTTCCTCGGTCAGGCCAGCACCGAGTCGCAGGGGCCCTGGGATTCCAACTACCAGATCGAGGACGACTACTCGTGGTTCATCCCCGGCAAGCGTGGGGATCACGACATGAAATTTGGCGCGCGTTACAACTACACCGAGCTCCGGCGCGTGTCACAGGTGAACTCCAACGGGACGTTCACGATCAACTCGGACAAGGCATTCGACCGGAACGACCCCAGAACCTACCCCGAACGGTTCCAGATTCGCACCGGCACCTTCAACGAGTTCATCAACAACCACTCGTACGAGTTTTTCATCCAGGACAAATGGCGCGTGAGTCCGCGCACGACGCTCAGCCTCGGGCTGCGCTACGACCTCGAGATCATCCCGCTCGACGAGACCGACAACCCGCTGTTCAAGAACCTCGACAAGACGTCGCCCGTCGACAAGAACAACTTCGGGCCGAGGATCGGCTTCACGCACTCTCTTGACGAGGCGGGCAAATCGGTGATTCGCGGCGGCTACGGGATCTTCTACAACAGAACCATTCTGGGCGCGCTCGACGACGCGCTGGAATTTGGCAAGTACACGTCGTCGGTCAATGTCAACTTCCCGACCGACAGCGTCGACCCGGGTCCATCTGCCGGGCGGTTCCCCACCAACCCGTACCTGGTCAACGGCCCGTTCGTCAATCGCACGCTCCTCAACCAGGCTTATCCTCCAGGCGTGCCGGTGAAGAACGACGGCGTGGTGATCTTCGACTCGCCGGACCGCAAGCTGCCGTACGCGCATCAGTTCACACTGGGTTATGTTCGCGAGCTCACCTCGTCGCTCGCGCTGCACGCTGACTACGTGCGGGCGGTCAACAAGGACATGTTCCTGGCGCGCAATCTCAACCCGGCGCTGCGCGTAGACACGAGCCGCTCCGGTGCGCTCACGCGGTCTGATGCCTTCGGGGTCCTGGGCGAGCGGTACCTGTCGCAGGTCTGGGTGATGGAGAACACGGGCGAGGCCAACTACAACGCTCTGAACCTGTCGCTCGAGAAGCGCTACGCCAACAACTGGTCGGGCCGCATCTCGTACTCGTTGTCGAAAGCCACCGGCACCGGCAACGACCAGGCCGACAAGAACACCTACCAGGTTGGAACGGAGCTGAACCTCGACAAGTTCGACGGACCGAGCAACGTCGACCGGCGGCACATCCTGTCGCTCGGCGCGCAAGTCGAAATTCCTAAGACGCATGGGATTAATGTGTCGAGCACTGCCCGATACATGAGCGGCGCGCCCTTCACGATCTACGACAGCAGCATCGACGCCGATCGCAACGGCGAGCTGATCGATCCGGTGCCGGCCGGGACGTACAGCGGCTTGGCCACAGTTACAGATACGATGCAGAACGTGGAGTACAAGGGCGGACGGAACGGCGCGATCGGCCCTGACTATTTCCAGATCGACGTTCGAGCGGGCTGGCGGCGAAAAATCAACACCACGAAGGCGTTGGAGCTCTTCCTGGACATCTACAACATCACGGACCGCGCGAACTTCGACAACCCGTTGACCGCCAATTCAGACCGGCGTCTGCCCACGGCTTTCCTGGTCCTGACGAACCTGCGCGGCGGCGGCGGCTTCCCGCGTCAGGCGATGATGGGTGCAAGGTTCGTGTTTTAAAACCTGTCCAAGTTTCAAGTCTCAAGTCTCAAGTTCAAGTCTCAAACGTTGAGCCTTGAAACTTGAGACTTGAAAGTTCGGACGTGCCGCGTCAGTGCGTCGGCGCGGCACGTCCGATCCACTTCGCCAGCTCCGCCATCGTCACGACACGGTTGTCTGCGGGCAAGTGCACGGGCACAATCCGCTGCACATCGAGCTTCAGACGCGCGATGTTGTCGGCCAGGCTGACGGTGAACGGGCTCGGCGGGCTGGGCGGCGTCGCCGTCGCCGGCTGCGGGTTGTAGCCGTCGGCCTCGAGCAGGATCTTCTCCTTCGGCAGATAGACGACGAGCATGCCGTCGTGGTGGCCGAACGTCTGGAGGTGATGTAGCTCGATCGTGCGCGTACCGTCGGTCAGCACCTTCTTCTCGCCGACGACCGCCTCGACGACTGGCTTCCTGCCGTTTTTCTGCGCTTCATCCGGGTTGAGCGTGTGCGGGACGCTGAGCGTCTTCTCGAGATAGGCCTTGTTCAACTGGTGGGTGAGGATCGTCGCGCCTTCGGCGACGGCCGCCCGCAGGCCGCTCGAGTGGTCGATGTGGCAGTGCGTGTTGACGACGTACTTGATGGGCTTGTTCGGAATCAGCCGTTTCGCTTCGGCGATGATCGCGAGGCCACGCGCCTCGCTCTGCCCGGATTCGACGATCGTGATGTGGTCCTTGAAGTCGACCGCGATCGCCGCATAGCCGCCCGTAATCAGGTACATGCCGTCGCCGATCTTCTCTGACGCCGCTGCGGTGGCCGCCGGTGCCGCGGCCGGCGCGGCGCCACGGCCCTCAGCCGCCGGCTGGATGTTCACCGCGGCATTGGCCTTCACATCCGCGAGCGTCAAGTCGAAGATCGGATAGCCGCCCTGCTTCTGGACGATGTGCATCGGGAACTGCGCTCCGCCGACGTCCTTGTAGTCGGTGTAGATCGCCTCGAACGGCATGTCGCCGAGGAAGGCGTTGTCGACCCAGGTCTCGACCCGCTCCACGAGATTCTGGGCGTTGAGATATCCGTTCACCTTGGCTTTGTTCTTCCCGACAAAAGAGACCACTTGGTACTTCTTGCCAGCCACCGTTTTCGGCTCGACGGTCGCCTTGTTCGCCGCCGCGGCGCGGAGGAAGCCGTGAGGCAGCATCACGATCTCGAGCTCCTGCGCCCAGGGAGTGGACGCGTTGACCACGATGACCTGGCTCTGCGGCTGCTCACCGACGATGGGCTGCTGCCCGCCGCCATGCGGCGGGTCCTCGCCCTGGACGCGGACCCGGTCGACCTTCGACGCGCCTTTCTCGAAGTCGACGGCGCGCGTGTAGCTCTTGTTGATGAACTTCGGCCACGGCGAGCTCGGATTCGGCGCCTGGCCGAGCGCGAAATCGAAGCCGGTTGCCGAGTACTGGACCGACTTGAGCGTCTCGACGCCGAGTGCTTTCGACGCGCTGGCGATGACCGACGTTGCGTCCTGCGCCGAGGGAGCGGCCGCCGCCAGTACCACAGCGACGATCACTCCGAGTCCGCTTCGACTGTTCCTCACCATCGAGCACCGCCTTTCGGCCGCATTGTAAACCTCTTCGAACGGGCAGGATAGAATACAGACTGAGATCAATGACGGAGTTCAAACCACAGCAGCTCGATAAGAAGTGGCAACAGCAGTGGGCGGCATCGAAGGCGTTCGAGGTGGACGTCGATGGCAGCCGGCCCAAGTTCTATTGCCTGGAAATGTTTGCCTACCCCTCCGGGCACGCGCACGTCGGACACGTCCGCAACTACATCATCGGCGACGTGATGGCGCGTATGAAGCGGATGCGCGGGTTCAACGTGCTGCATCCGTTTGGATGGGACGCATTCGGGCTGCCGGCCGAGAACGCGGCGATCAAGACGGGCACCGACCCGGAGACATCCACGCTCGACAACATCGCCCACATGAAAGGGCAGTTGCAGCGTCTCGGCATCAGCTACGCCTGGCAGCGCGAGATCGCGACGTGTCTGCCCGACTACTACAAGTTCAACCAGTGGATCTTCCTGAAGATGCTCGAGCGCGGACTGGCGTACCGTAAGCGCTCGACCGTCAACTGGTGTCCCGTCGACAACACCGTCCTGGCCAACGAGCAGGTCGTCGACGGCGCCTGCTGGCGGTGCGGGGCGACGGTCGTGCCGCGGGAGCTGGAGCAGTGGTTCTTCCGGATCACCCAGTACGCGGACGAACTGCTGGCCGGCCTCGAGACGCTGACGGCGTGGCCCGAGAAGGTCGTCGTGATGCAGCGCAACTGGATCGGGCGATCCGAGGGCGCCCGCGTCACGTTCCCGGTCACCGGCAGCGACGCGCGCATCG
>Ga0193696_1000480_pt1 | contig 13822 bp, 9 predicted proteins | sample L3m1metaG_FD_145074 | JGI IMG/M metagenome (GOLD analysis project Ga0193696, IMG submission 145074) | Soil microbial communities from a riparian zone of the East river system, Colorado, United States - L3m1 | ecosystem: Environmental > Terrestrial > Soil > Riparian zone | place: USA: East River... | reverse complement strand
GGTATGGGGACGCCGGGTGTACGCGATCGGTAGCAACAAGGAGGCGGCCCGCAGCTCGGGCATCCCGGTCCGCGCGACGTTGTGGTCGGTCTACATCCTGGGCGGGCTACTGGTCGGTCTCGGCGGCTGGATGTTCATATGCCGGTTCGGCAGCGCCACCGCATTGGCCGGCAACCTGATGGAGCTGGAGGCGATTGCTGCCGTCGTGATCGGCGGCGCGGCGCTGTCGGGCGGTCGCGGCACGGTGTTCGGTGCCGTAGTCGGCACGATCATCTTTCAAGTCATCGCCAACCTGCTCTCGCTGCTGAATGTCTCGACGTTCCTACAGGACGCCTTCCGAGGTGCGCTGATCCTTGTGGCTGTCACGCTGGCCACGGTGCAGTTCGCGCGTAAACGATCACCGTCAACGCAGCCCGCTACCAAGTAATCAACCGGATGTAGACCGGAGAAGATCAGTCATGAAATCAACCAGGACCCAGCGCAAGGTGCGACTGAGTGTGACGGCCGCTCTGTCGGCAAGCATCCTCGCCCTGGCGGGATGCGGGCAGATCTACCCGTCGACGGAGCCGGCGACCGGGCCGGCAAACGGGACGAAGAGCAACGTCAACGACGTTGTGGTTGGATTCGCCCAGCAACAGCTCCAGGCACCTTACTTTTCGGCTATGCAGGTGCAGGCGGAAGAGATCGCGAAGGAGCAGGGGTTCAAGTTGTTGTTCCAGAGCGCGAACAAAGACCCGGTCATCCAGATGAACCAGATGCAGGCGATGATCTCCCAAGGTAGCGACGTGCTCGTCGTCAATGCCACGAGTGTCAAGGGGCAGAAGCCGATGATGACCCAGATCGGGTCCGAGATCCCGGTCATCTACATCGACACCAGCGTGCCTGGCACGGGGACAACGAGTGTGCAGTCTGACAACCTCACCATCGGCCGGGAGTCCGGCAAGATCACCGCGAAGCGCTTCCTGGATGCAGGGAAATCAAGCATCAAAATGGTCATCCTCACCGGTCCGGCGACCGACGAGTTCGTCGGCCCCAACCGGCGCCAGGGCTTCCTGGACGGGCTGAAGGAGGGTGGCCTTCCGTTCGACATCGTGTCAGAGCAAACCGGGGACTACCAGCAAGACAAAGGACAGGTGGCCGCCGAGAACATGCTGGCCGCTCATCCTGACATCGATCTGATCATGGGGCTCAACGACTCCATGGCGCTCGGCGCGTACAACGTGATCAAGGGCAAGCCGGCGTACGACAAGGTTTATGTTGCTGCGGCAGCTGATGGACAGAAGGAAGGGTTGGCCTTGATCAAAGAGGGGGGTTGCAAGAGTCGATATATCTCGACCGGGCTCAACTCACCATCCCTTGCGGCCCAGGATGCGTTGAAGATCGCGCTCGATATCGCGACCGGGGCGAAGAAACCCAGCGACTATCCAAAGGAATACTTCACCAAGGCCGTCGGGATCGGCTGCGACAATATCGACGAGTACTACGATCCGAACAGCGTATTTTAACCGAAGCCTCACCGCTCAGCTCGGCACGCCACGTGGAGTCGTCGGTGTCCTAGCTGTCAACTGTGCTTTGACGGGATTACCGCACCCGTGGTCATGACCACTCGCCACGAAAACCAACCAGGAAAGACCATGAACCAGCACGGTCCAACCGTCACGGCCGAGATCGCCGACGTCGTGGCCGCGCTTCGCGCCGAGGTTGCGCAGCTGCACGCCGAGCTGCCGCGCTGGGGTCTTGTGGTCTGGACCGCCGGCAACGTGTCCGCCCGAGTTCCCGGCCACGACCTGCTCGTGATCAAGCCCTCCGGTGTGAGCTACGACGAGCTCGCCCCGGAGGCGATGGTGATCACCGACCTCGAGGGCAACCTCGTCGATGGCGACGGCTCGCCGTCCTCCGACACGGCCGCACATGCCTATGTCTACAAGCACATGCCCGACGTCGGCGGTGTGGTCCACACCCACTCGACCTACGCCACCGCCTGGGCTGCGCGCGGAGAACCCATTCCATGCGTTCTGACCATGATGAGCGACGAGTTCGGTGGAGAGATTCCGATCGGCCCGTTCGCCTTGATCGGCGACGACTCGATCGGTCGCGGAATCGTGGATACCCTTCGTGATCATCGCTCGCCAGCGGTGTTGATGCAGAACCACGGACCGTTCACCATCGGCAAGACCGCCAAGGCTGCCGTCAAGGCGGCCGTGATGTGCGAAGAGGTCGCCCGTACCATCCACATCGCCCGTCAGCTCGGCGAACCCCTCACCATTGCGCAGTCCGACGTCGACTCGCTGTACGTCCGCTATCAGAACGCCTACGGCCAGACCGAGAGCCAATGATCATGACTCCAGAGCGTGACTACCGCCTTGTCCAAAGGTTCTGAGGCGAGCGTTCTGAGAGCACGGGATCTGGGACAGAGGGGTTCTGAGACATGGTGACCGACGCACGGCAAGCCATCGCCGAGGGGCGCACGTCCCTAGGGATCGAGCTGGGATCGACCAGGATCAAGGCGGCGCTGATCGGACCGGACCACGCTCCGCTCGCGGGCGGCAGCCACGATTGGGAGAACCAGTTCGTCGACCGGAGCTGGACCTACTCCCTGGAGGGGGTGTGGGCCGGGCTGCAGCAGTGCTACGCCGCACTCGCCGCCGATGTGCTGCAACGCTACGGCGTCGAGCTGTCCTCAGTGGGCGCTCTCGGCGTCTCGGCGATGATGCACGGCTACCTGGCCCTCGACTCCGACGGCGAACTGTTGACGCCCTTCCGCACCTGGCGCAACACCAACACCGGCGAGGCCGCTGAGCAATTGAGCGCTGCGTTCGGGTATAACATCCCGCATCGGTGGAGCGTCGCGCATCTCTATCAGGCGATCTTGAACGGTGAGGACCACGTCGACCGTATCGGCCAGCTGACCACCCTGGCGGGCTACATCCACTGGCAGCTGACTGACGAAAAGGTGATCGGCATCGGCGACGCCAGCGGCATGTTCCCGATCGACATCGCCTCCGGGGGGTACAACGCGGCGATGCTGGCGCAGTTCGATCACCTCGCGGCCAAGGCAGGCGTGGACCTCCGGCTGGCCGACCTGCTGCCGAGGATCATGCTCGCCGGCGAGCGGGCCGGCGAGCTCACCGAAACCGGCGCGAAGCTGCTCGATCCGGCCGGGCGGCTTCGTCCCGGCGTTCTGATGTGCCCGCCGGAGGGCGATGCCGGCACCGGCATGGTGGCCACGAACTCGGTCGCTCCGCGCACCGGGAACGTCAGCGCCGGCACCAGCATCTTCGCGATGCTCGTGCTCGAGCACGAGCTCAGCCGAGTGCATCGCGAGCTGGACCTGGTCACTACGCCGGCCGGGGATCTGGTGGCGATGGTGCACTGCAACAACGGTGCCAGTGAGCTGAACTCCTGGGTCGGCCTGTTCGCCGAGTTCGCCCAGGCACTCGGCGTTGCTGCGGACAACTCCGCGATTTTCGAGACGTTGTTCACCTCAGCGCTGGACGGTGCCCCCGACTGCGGCGGGCTGATGTCCTACAACTACCTCTCCGGTGAGCCGATCACCGGGCTCGAGGAAGGCCGGCCGCTGTTTCTGCGGTCCCCGGACAGCGTCTTCAATCTGGCTACCTTCATGCGCACCCATTTGTTCGCGTCCCTGGCCACCCTGCGGATCGGTATGGACGTGCTGCAGAAGGAAGAGGGCGTCCGGCTGGACAGGATGTTCGCGCACGGCGGCCTGTTCAAGACCAAAGGCGTGGCACAGGGATTCCTGGCCGCCGCCATCGACACCCCGGTCTCAGTCGGTGAGGTCGCCGCCGAGGGCGGGGCCTGGGGCATCGCTGTCCTGGCAGCATTCGTCACCGGTCGCACCCCAGGAGAAGGTTTGACCGACTACTTGAACACCCAGGTCTTCGCCGACGCTTCTCTCGACACGGTCGAGCCCGACGCCCCAGACGTCGCCGGCTTCGATGCATTCATGAGGCGGTTCGTCGACGCCCTGCCGGTCGAACGAGCAGCCGTCGACCACACATGATGAACATCACGAAAACACCCCGAGGGCACATTTTGCCCGCCTCTACCTTCCGAGCCGCACGCACAGCATGCCTTCGACAGCGGGGCGAGCGAGGTTCGCCTGTGTCATTGCTGCGCCCACCTTTCGGCTAGCGCGTACAGGAAGGAACCATCTCGTGACCGACTCACGCCGGCCTGCCGGCTCTCTCGCCTTGCAGGGTAAGCGTGCGCTCATTACCGGGGCCTCCAAAGGCATCGGCGCTGACCTCGCCAGCGCGTTCGCCGCAGCGGGCGCCACTTTGGTGATCACCGGCCGCGACGGCGCAGCCTTGCAGGCTCAGTCCGAGCAACTCAGTGCTGACTATGACCTGCCGGTCACACCCCTCACATTGGACCTAGCCGAGCCCTCAGCCCCTGAGCAGTTGGCCGAGCAGGCGTGGGCCACCTGCGGCGGCCTGGACGTTCTGCTCAACAACGCCGGCATCTCCTACCCGGAACGCGTCGAGAACCTGACCAGCGCCCGCCTGGACGACGTTTTGAACGTGAACCTGCGAGCTCCATCGCTGTTGGCAGCGCGGATCGGAACCGCCATGGCGAAGGCAGGGTCGGGTTCGATCATCAACATGGCCTCCGCTGCCGGCATAAGGGCGTTGGAAGAACACTATGTCTACTGCATGACCAAGGCGGCGTTGTTGATGGCAACCAAGGTCCTCGCGCTCGAGCTGGGGCCCGCCGGGGTACGAGCCAACTCCATCTGCCCCACCGTCACGCTGACCGAGATGGGCCAGCGAGTTTGGCTTGACCACCCGGACAAGGCGGCGCCCATGCTGCAACGCATTCCGCTGCGCCGCTTCGTCTTTCCACGAGAGGTCTCGCAGACTGCTGTCTGGCTGGCCTCGGACGCAGCCTCGGCCATCAACGGAGCGGAGCTGCCAGTCGACGGTGGCTACCTTGTGACCTGACGTCTGAGCGACCCTTTCCGGGGCTACCGTACGCGCCACCGCGTGGCGCTACCCGGCCTCGGCGACCTGCCAGGGCATGATCAACTTCACCCCGACCCACCATCCCCCATTACAGTTAACTATGGACGCCAGCGACCCCCGGCTGGCGGAGCTCGTGGAGGGCCCGGGCCCGACGGCGTACGTGCCTCGACTGCTGCCCGCGTGGGCTGCCGCCGATCAGGGGGCTGCCCACCGAGTTGTGGATGGAAGCCTGCTGTTCTTCGACATCACCGGCTTCACTCCGCTAACTGAGCGGCTGGCTCGCAAGGGCCGGGAAGGCGCCGAGGAGCTGAGCAACCTCCTCGACACTGTCTTCAGTCAGCTGCTGATGGATGCGGAAGACGAGGGTGGCGACCTTCTCAAGTGGGGCGGTGATGCGCTGCTGCTGCTCTTCGACGGTGCCGACCATGGCCGCCGCGCTGCGAGGGCCGGGCTGCGCATGCATCGGGTTCTTGCGCAAATCGGACGCGCCAAAACGTCTATCGGCCGAGTCAAGCTGCGTGCTTCCGCTGGTGTCGAGTCCGGTCCAGTCCATCTGATACTCGCGGGGAATCCTGCTCTGCGGCGGGACCTGGTCCTGCTGGGGCCGACGGTTACGGCGGTCACCATGCTGGAACACGCCGCGGGCATGGGTGAGGTGCTGGTGGGAGACGCCACTGCTGCGGACCTCGGGCCTGGCCTCGTACGCCCGCACGAAGGCTGGGGTCATCTCCTTTCCGGTGTACCGACGCCCGCGAACCGTCCACCGCAGCCGGAACCGGAGCCGATGCCGGCCGTTGTTGAGCGTCTGCTAGCCCCGCAACTGTGGGCTTATCTCTCCCAACCGTCTCGCGAACCGGAGCACCGAACGGTGGCCGTAGCCTTCCTACGGTTCGACGGAACCGACACCCTGCTCGCAGAGGAGGGCGCAGAGGTGGTCACGGCAGCCGTCGATGAGGTGCTTCGCAATGTGCAGGAGGCCACGGCTGCCCATGAAGTTTCGTTCCTCGACACAGACGTCGATGTGAACGGCGGAAAGATCTTGCTCGTCGGCGGCGCGCCCAGTAGTGCCGGTGATGACACCGATCGGCTACTGACTGCGGTAAGTGCGACCGTCAATCGGGCCGGCCGGCTGCCCTTGCAGGCCGGTATATCGCAAGGCCGGGTATTCACAGGTGACACCGGCTCCCCCAGTCGCCGTACCTATTCGGTAAAGGGCGACGCCGTAAATCTCGCCGCTCGGCTAGCCGCTCATGCCGAGTCCGGCACAATCCTCGTGGCAGCGGACGTGCTAGAGCACACGCGGCGGTCATACGCGGTGAATGACGCGCCGATGGCGAGCCTTAAAGGCAAAAGCAAGCCGGTGCCAGTCGTCACGCTTGGCGAACTGCTTGAGTCTCGCAAGCAGCAGAACAGTGAGGATTTCTTCGTCGGCCGGGACACCGAGATGGCCATTCTGCAAGATGCTGCAGAACAGTTGATCAATGGATCAGGCGGCGGCCTAGTCGAAGTCGTCGGGGAGCCAGGCATCGGAAAGACCAGGCTCGTTGACGAAGCCGTCGCACACGTCAGCAATGTAACAGTGCTGCGCTGCGACTGCGAACGAACAGGCGCGGCGGCACCGTACACACCAGTGCGGCGCCTGCTGCATCACGTACTCGGCACCAGCAGCGCTATGGACCCGAACGCCATCGCCAGGTGTCTCCAGGATTGCGTGACGGCAGCGGCGCCTGAGCTAACCCCGTGGGTTTCATTACTCGGTGTCGTGCTCGATATCTCCATTCCCCCGAGCTCGGAAGTGGCCGAACTGGAGGAGCAGCATCGTGCAGAGCGCATACCTGAGGTGTATGCAGACCTCCTTGAGCGAATGGTCCAAACCCCCGTGATACTGGTCGTCGAAGATTCGTACCTGGCGGATTCGGCCAGCGAAGGTGTGCTGGCGGCCGTTGCTCGACGGGCGCAGCAGCAACCCTGGCTGCTTTTCGTAACCCGCGACGACCGTCCCACCGGGTGGATGCCGACGGCTACCGGTCGAATTGAGTTGGGCCCGCTCGACATGACGCCGTCGATCGAGCTGGCCGAGATGGCGACGCCGGAGCGGCCATTGCCGCCAGCGATCGCCGAAGAACTGGCCGTACGCTCGGGTGGACACCCGCTGCTGCTCCGCGAACTGGCCCGCGCCGCGGCCCGCGGCGAGGACCCGGACGAGCTGCCATCGACCGTAGAAGAACTCGCGGCGAGCCAGATCGACCAGCTGCCACCGGCGCAGCGTTCGATGTTACGGCGGGCCGCAGTACTCGGCGATGAGTTCCCCGAGGACCTGCTTTTGCAGATGATCACCGACGTGGCGCCCGAGAAGTCGGGAACCGAACTACTCGCCGGGCTGTCAGGCCTCATTGTCTCGGCCGGTTACCTGCTCCGCTTCCGCCACCCCATTCTTCGGGAAGTCGCGTACGCCGGCCTGCCCTATAAACGCCGCCGCGAACTGCACGCGAAGGCCGCTGAAGTTCTGGAAGCCAACACCGCCGTGGCGGACCGCCGCCCCGAGCTCCTCGCACTTCACTACTTCGTGGCCCGCGACTACGACAAGGCAATGGACTATGGCTGGCGGGCCGGGGAACGGGCAATGGCGCGCTATGCGCCGGCCGCCGCTGCCGACGCATATCGACGGGCGGCGCAGGCTGCCCGGCTTTCGGGCGTGAGCCCGAGTGAACGCTCGTTTTACCTGGAGGCGCTGGGCGATGCAGAGTTCCTGGCGGGCCGGTCGATCGATGCTGCTGGGGCCTACCTGGAAGCGCTGCGGGGCGTGCGCGGCCAACCACTGCGGGAGGCTCATCTGGCGTTCAAACAGACCGTGGTGGAGCAGCGGCGCGGCCATTACACGAACGCATTGCGCCGGGCGAGCCTGGGCCTGCGTGCTGTTCGCGGCCTGACAGATCCTGAGGCGGGCGCCGTTCGTGCCCAATTGCAGGTCCGCTACGCGGTGTGCCGCCTCCAGCAGGGTCGCTACGCCGATGCCCGCCGATGGGCTGAGCGAGGTCTCGCCGAAGCCGAGGCGGCTCATGAGCTGAAAGCGCAAGGCAAAGCGCACGCGGTACTGCACCTGGTGGACGTCTGGTCGGGCAAACCGAATGCCGAGCTGCATGGAGAGGCGGCGCTGCGCATCTTCGAGCAGCTTGGGGACCTCACCGAGCAGGCCCATATGTTGAACAACATGGCGGTGCGCCACATTTTCGAAGGCCGTTGGCCCGACGCGCTGCTTATGTTGGCGCGGGCGGCCGAAACGTATCGCCGGATCGGTGACGCCCCCAATGCTGCGAACGCTGACTACAACCGTTCCGAGGTCCTGGTACGGCAGGGCCGGTCGAACGAGGCGCTTCCACTGCTCCAGAACACGCTCCGGGTCGCCCGCGCCGTTGGTGACGAGGACCTGGTGGCCCGGGTACGCAAGGAAATGGGTAGGGCGCAGAGCCGGGCGGGCGACGTCGCAGCAGGACTGATCTTGCTCGAGGAGGCTCGCGCTGAATTGACCAGACTCCGAGAACCCCAAGAGGTCGTGGATGTGGACATCGCCTCCGCCGAGGCGCACCTGCTTACGGGTCGGCCTGAGCGGGCTCTCGTCCTGATAGAGGGAGCGGTGATAGAGGCTGCCGCCATCCACGCCGCCATTTTGTTGCCGTCCGCGTACCGCGTCCAGGCCGCTGCACTGCTTGCCAGGGGTGAAGTAGCGCAAGCTCGCGTGGCTCTTGCCGAAGGATTGAGACTGAGCTCCTCACCCGAGGTTGCGGACGAGCGCGGATTCCTGCTCGCTGTGGCTGCACGGATCGCACGTGAGGACGATGATTCCGACGCAGACCCGCTTGCCGAACAGGCGCGCGAGGCCCTTGAGTTACTGGGCGTCGTCCGGGTGCCGTTGCCTGAACTGAGCTAGCCGGGTGAGTTAGGAAGCTGCCCGTAGGTCGACCGCGTAGACAGGGCACCCGGACGACGTCCTCGAGTTACAGGGCGTCGTCCGGGCGCCGCGGGCGCTCGCGGCTGAGCTAGAAGGCCCCGCGGGGGTCGACGTTGAAGAGGAAGGGCAAGTAGAGGTCGCCGTTCTTCCGGAAGGCTCGCTTGTAATCGACGCACGCCTCCTGGTCCTCGCCGATGACACCCTTCTTCGGACACGGTGGCGCCACCTTGGTCAGCGGGCCCGTGTTATTGAGCGTGTAGATCACCTTGATCTTCTTTGCGCCGTGGTGCTTGTGGCCGATCTTGGGGCAAAGAACCTTATCGCACGCGAGGATGATCTTGGCCGGGTGCTTCTTGCTGTACAGCGGGTCACCGTCAGCATTCTTGAGGCTCCCAATAGCGGTCACCACCAACGCCTCGGTGTCACCAACCTCCCGGCAGTGACGAAGATCATCCACCTTGACGAGGCCGTCACAGGAGCCGACCGACAAGGTGACGTGACCGTCGGCACCATTGTTCAGACGGAAGATGCCGCAGGTCGGCACCGTCGAGGTCGGAGCGGCACAGTTTGGATCTGTGACGGTTAGCGCCGTGCCTGGCGTAGCATCGGCGCCGACCGCCGTAAGAGCGACCTCCACGGTGATCTTGGCCGACGCTAGGTGCTCTCCGTAAACCACCTTGACTTTCAGCACGACACCATTTGCGAACTGGGAGTATGTCGCACCCGTGATGATCGTGCTAGAGAAGCCGGCTTGGATAATCGCCGTCGTGTTTCCGCCAAGGTCACCAGGGCCAGAGACTTCCTTCAGTTTGATCTTGGTCGGCTCGGAGACATTGATCGGTTTGCCGTCATCATCGACCGCCTGCACGACGACATTGAATGGCCGGCCCTGAACCGGATATTGAAGGCCCGAACCCTGGTCCGTGATCAACACAATGCGGAGGGTGTCCGCATCGCCTCGGTCCCCTCCTTCGCCATGCGTTCCGGTGGCACCAGCAGGAAGCCAGGTACCGACCAGCACTATGGCCGCAGCTAACAGAGCGGCGCTCAAGACAGCGAGACACCGTCGAATGAATGATTGTTTGGGCGTCATTAGACAGCCTTTCCCCCGGGGAAGAAGAAGGATTCGCGCTGGAGCAGCGCGCTCAGGAGATTACGGCAGTCCGTCCCGCAGCTAAGGGATTTCAGCGCTCGTGTCGCGGCCCATTTTGATCATCGGTATGTTCACCCGGGCTGAATCGGTCGAGCATCTCCTCCACCCCGGTCCCCGCCTCACGCGAGCTCGGCGGGTATCCCGTCACAACCGGCAGAAAGCGGTCGCAGGTCAGCGCCTGCAGCTCAAGATCAGTAGCCGCGCGAACCGTGGCCGTACGCCGCACCCTGCGCAGCAGCGCAATCTCTCCGAATCCCTCCCCCGGGCCGAGCGTGGTGACCAGGTGACCATCCCCGATCACATCGGCCATGCCCTTCTCGATCACGTAGAAGCGGTCGGCCGGGTCTCCCTGGCGAAATGCTGCCTGACCGGCAGACACGTTGACAGGTTCCAGGCCACGCGCGAGCTGTTCGATTGCAGGCAGCGGTAACGGCTGCAGCATCGGTATGCCGTGGAGCAGTGTGATCTCTTTGTCCAGTTCCCCGATATTCCGGTCAGGACGCCCCAGGCGACGCCAGGTCGCCACAACCAGGATTGGACAGAGCGCCCCGACGGCGACCATTGCCACGGACACGCTTGTCAGATCGATCAAGAGTGAGGCAGAGACGGCGCCTAGCCCGACCGTGAGCGAGACCAGGCTCTCCTGCAGGCCGAATAGTCGGGCAAGGACAGCATCGGGTGCCAATCTGGCCATCAATGTGAACAGGCCGACATCGACAAGGGCGTTACCGAAGCCCACACATGCCAGCAAGATGAGGGCAGTTGCCTCCCGAGGAAAGAGCGGAATCAGCGCGATGGGTAGCCCCCACAACGCAACACCAATGCCAAACCATCGAGCCAGCCGGCGCGATCCCACCAGCAGGGATGCAACGAGAGAACCGATCACCGCACCTGCACCGACCGCAGCAGTAAGAGTTCCGACACCAGGCTCGCCAATGCGCAACAGATCCAGTGCTACGACCACAGTGAAGACGGTGAGCGCACCACGGGTGAATGTCTGGGCTATTGCTAGGCCGTTGAGTAGCGCCAAGTCGCGGTTCTGCACCATGGCGCGGATGCCCTCCGCCGCGTCGGCGATCAGGTGGACACCTCGCGGCGCGGCGGGTCGCGGCGGGGCGTCGTAGCGCAATCGGAGAAGCAAGGCCGCCGCGGCCAGCGACGCAGCTGCCGCGACTGCGAATACAACGGCGACGTCAGTGAACTCCACGAGAACAGCGGCCAGCAATGGACCTGCGAGCGTGGCAACCGAATCCAACATCCCTCTTACGGCGTTCGCGCTGGTGAGTTCCTGCCCGGTCCGGCAAAGCGATGGGAGCAATGCTGAATGTGCCGGTATGTAGAGAGTCCCAGCGACGGTTGAGAGGGCCGCGAGGACGTAGACGATCTGCACTGGGCCTTCGAGGGCGACGACGACTCCAGCTGCCCCGGTAACGATCCCGCGGAGCGTAGAAACCAGGATCAGGACTCGTTCCCGGCGTCCCCGGTCCGCAAGCGGCGTAGCCAAGGGCGCTACGACCGCTGCCGGCACCATGCGTAGTAGTCCCACCAGCCCGACTGCGGTCACGCCCCCCTCCCGGTAGGCGACGATTCCCAGCGCCACGGTGAAGGCCCACTCAGCCGTCCAAGCCGCGAAGAAGCTCAGCTGAGCCCGACGCAAATTGGGGTTGATCGCGTTGCTGGCGAACGCGGCCGCAGCTGCCTTCAACCTGGCGCGCCGCCGTTGGCTCATGCTTGATGACAATAACGTCGAAACTTGCGCGAAGTGGCGAGGTGATCTGCGACGCCATCGCCTCACACAAGATCAACTAGCTCCACACCATCGACAGCGTCGCCGTGCGTTCTCTTGATCAATCCGGCTACCCTCGTGACCGGCTTTCCTCAGTCGGTCTACCCCAGCCGAATCGGTGGTTGTGAGCCGCAGAGGTACAGCGCTCGCGATCGTCGGTCAGCTCAGCGTGCAGACCGCCGCCGCGACCCGGGCCGCGCCAGAGGGGTGCAACATGATCGTGTAGTGGTTCAGCTGCGGTACTTCGTCGATCGTCAGCGAGGGCAGTCGGCTGCGCCAGCGCAGTAGCTCCCCCTCGGGATAGAGGCCGGGCGGCTGGTCGAGGAGCCCGCGTGACACCACCAGGAGCCGCGACGGACCGGAGAAGCCGCCCAGCAGGTCGGCCGTATCGGGATCTTGATATTGGTCTCGGGCGTCCTGGAGCACCGCCTGCGACGACACCGAGGATCTCAGTTCTGGCGGGTTGCCCACCAGGTCGTAGTCAACGTAGTCGGCCACGGCTTCGCTCCAGGCCTCTTGCAGCGCAGGGTGGGCTCGCCAGAATCGGCGGTAGGCGTCCCGGCTCGGGAACGTTCTCTGTAGTCGCTGTAGGGCTGGGCCCAGGGTCTGTGCGATGGCCTGGTCCACGTCGATTCCGACCGGCGGCGGAAACGGCAGCCCTCCGTCGACGAGCACCAAACCTGAGACCAAATCCGGAAACCGCCGGACCACCGCGGTGGCCACAAAGCCGCCCATCGAGTGGCCGACAAGCACCACCGGGCCGGGGGCCGAGGCGGTGATCAACCGGGCGACGTCCTCGGCGTGCCGGTCAATGCCCCAGGGCCCCGGCAAGGTACAGCTGGCTCCCCGACCCCGAAGATCGGGGGCCAGCAGCCGGTGTCGGGGCAGCGCCTCGGCCAGCGGTGCGAAGCTGCGGTGGTTGGCGGTGATCCCGTGCACGGCGACGACCGTCGTTGCGCCGGACGGATTCCACTCTCCGCCGTTCAACCGGCCACCGTCGACCTCCACACTGATCGACCGGTCGGAGCTGCTCACTGCGCTGTCCACCCGCCGTCCATGGTGTAGGAGGCTCCGGTGATCATGGCCGACTCTGGACCGACCAGCCAGCCGACCAGGGCCGCGACTTCCTCGGGCTCGACCAGACGCTTGACGGCGTTGTGCGTCAGCATGATCGTTTCCAGCACCGCCGACTCCGGAAGCCGGTGAATTCGGGCCTGGTCGGCGATCTGCTTCTCCACCAGCGGCGTCCGGACATAGCCGGGGTTGACGCAGTTGCTCGTCACGCCGTGCGGACCACCCTCCAGCGCGGTCACCTTGGAGAGACCCTCGAGGGCGTGCTTGGCGGTTACGTACGCGGATTTATACGCCGACGCGCGCAGGCCGTGCACCGAGGACACGTTCACGATCCGGCCGTACCCGTGGGCGTACATGTACGGTAGGGCCGACCGGATCAGCCGGAACGGCGCTTCCACCATGATCATCAGCATCTTGTGGAACACTTCCGGATCCAGTTCCTCAATAGGGCTGACCTGCTGAATCCCGGCGTTGTTGACCAGAATGTCCACCTCAAGCTCGATGCCGCTCAGGGCTGCGGGGTCGCTGAGGTCAAGCTGCCACGCCTCTCCGCGGGTTTCAGCGGCCACCGCCTGGGCCCCGGCCAGATCGAGATCAGCGATCTGCACCGCGACGCCCATTCCGGCGAGTCGACGGGCGATTGCGGCACCGATCCCGCTCCCCCCTCCGGTGATCAACGCGGAGCGGCCCTGCAACCCTGACACATCGTCCATAACCAACATCCTTTCTGATCAGCGTTCCAGGCACGAAGGAGGCGATCAACCTGACTAGGCCACTCGTCGGCTGGACCACGGGAGCAGAAGTGGTCATGCAAACGTCCATCCAGGTGGCGCTGGGGTTAGGTGGTTTTGATGGCGGAGACTTCGAACTCGAGG
>Ga0193696_1000479_pt1 | contig 13826 bp, 8 predicted proteins | sample L3m1metaG_FD_145074 | JGI IMG/M metagenome (GOLD analysis project Ga0193696, IMG submission 145074) | Soil microbial communities from a riparian zone of the East river system, Colorado, United States - L3m1 | ecosystem: Environmental > Terrestrial > Soil > Riparian zone | place: USA: East River... | reverse complement strand
AAGCGCGCCCCCGAGCTGCGAAGCCTCGGGCGAAGAAGCGCCCGAAGGCCGCTGCATAATACGGGTCGGGGCTAGGGACTGGGGGCTAGCTATAACGGGAGATTGACGCTCCTGACAGCTAGCCCCTAGCCCCAAGCCCCTGCCCCCGACATGAATTCCCTGCTGCAACCAATGCTGGCGTCGCTCGCCGACGCCCCCTTGAACGACCCGCACCTGGTTTACGAACCGAAATTCGACGGCATCCGGGCGATCGCGGAGATCGAGCCAGGCGGCGTTGTGCGGTTGTGGTCGCGCCTGGGGAACGAGAAAACGCGTCAGTTCCCCGAAATCGCCGCCGCCCTGGGACAGTGGGCGCGAAAACGTAAGGAACCGCTCGTGCTCGACGGCGAGATCGTCGCCCTCGACGCGAAGGGCGAGCCGACCGGTTTTCAGCAGCTCCAGGGTCGGATTCACCTGTTGGATGTCGCTGCCTCGAAGGGAAAACGTTCCGCTCGCAGCGGCCCAGACGAGCTTCGGCGTGGCAGGCCAACGGTCGCGTTTATCGCGTTCGACGCGCTGCGCGACGGCCGCACCGACCTGCGCGATCGTCCGTGGCGGGAGCGCCGCACCGCGTTGGAGCGCGTGTTCGCAAAAACCGGATCGTCGCTCTTGCGGATCAGCGACGTCGTTCGCGGCGACGCGCGCGCGCTGTATAAAAACGCGCTCGAACGGGGATGGGAAGGGCTCATCGCCAAGCATCAGGATTCGCTCTACAAGTCCGGCAAACGGACCCCCGACTGGCGCAAGCTGAAGATCGTCCACGAGCAGGAATTCGTCATCGGCGGGTGGACCGAGCCCCGCCAGACGCGCACCTATTTCGGGGCGCTGCTGCTCGGTGTCTACGAGGGCGACGAGCTCGTCTACGTCGGCCATACCGGCACGGGCTTCAACGAACGCGAGCTCGCCCGCGTGATGAAGCTGCTGAAGCCGCTCGAAACGAAGACCAGTCCGTTCGTGAATGTCCCGAAGAGCAACGAGCGTCCACACTGGGTGCGTCCGGAGCTGGTCGCGCAGACCAAGTTCACCGAATGGACCGCGGATGCAAAGCTCCGGCACCCGGTCTACCTCGGCCTTCGGGACGACAAGAAACCGACCGATGTCCGCCGCGAAGAGAAGCCGGACGTTCGTCGTTCGTCGTTCAACATTGGTCGATCGTCCGAATCGGCAACGAACCGCAAACCACGAACCACCAAGCGGGACCAGCACACGCCGTACGACGAATCAGGAACCGCGGATCTCGTGAATCAGCTGTCGGCCCTCGAGGAGGCGAAGCGCGACGGCACGCTGACACTGCCCGACGGCGAGCAGTTGGCCGTGACGAACCTCAGCAAGGTCTTCTGGCCGAAAGAAAAACTCACGAAGGGCGATCTGTTCCGTTACTACGCGAAAGTCGCGCCGGCGATCCTGCCGGTGCTCGCCGATCGGCCGCTGGTCATGAAGCGCTTCCCCAACGGTGTCGCGGCGCCGCCGTTCTATCAGCATCGGGCCCCCGATGTGCCGCCCGGCGTCCGCAGCGAGATCGTCAGCGTCGTCGCGCAGCGGCCGCAGATCGTCGGCGGATCGCTCAAGACGTTGATGTATACAACACAGCTCGCCGCGATCTCCCAGGATCCCTGGTTTTCACGCGTCGCGCACCCCGAGTTCGCCGATTGGACCGCCCTTGACCTCGATCCGGCCGACGGTGTTCCGTTTGGGCGCGTGCTCGACGTCGCGCGCTGGATCCGTGACGAGCTCGGCGCACTAGGCGCTTTCGGCGCGCCGAAGACCTCAGGCGCCGACGGTCTGCACGTGTACATCCCGCTTCCGCCGGGGACGCCGTACGAGGCTGGACTGCTCTATTGCCAGATCGTCGCCACGCTCGTCGCGCACAAACACCCGAAAGTGGCGACGACCGAGCGCGCCGTCCGGGCACGGGGGGCGCGCGTGTACATCGACTGTCTGCAGAACATCCTGGGCAAGACGCTGGCCAGCGCCTACAGCGCGCGCGCCAGCGATTACGCGGGTGTATCGACACCCGTCGAGTGGAGTGAAATCGACCAGGGGTTCGACCGCCGCGAGTTCACGATCCGGACCGTTCCGCCCAGATTGGCAGAGGTTGGTGACTTATGGGCCGCGTTGATGAAGTCAAAGGGGGTCGACCTCGCGGCCGTGACAAAAGTGAAAAGTCAAAAGTCGAAAGGTAAAAGTTAAAGTCTCAAAGCCCAAAATGGAAGGGTCGGAAGTCAAAACCTGCGTTCTAACTTCCAACCTTCCAACATTCGCCTTTTAACTTTTACCTTTTACCTTTTACCTTTTACCTTTTACCTTTTGACTTCTAACTTTCGAGATTTGTCTCCGTTTCCTCCGAGTCGTCGTCTTCATCATCGGCGTCTTCGAACTCGTCGTCCGCGGAGTCCACGATGTCTTCTTCGTTCGAGTTGCCGATTTCGTCGGTGTCCATGTCCGGATCGCGTTTGTCTTCCATCAGCTGCCTCCGGCGCGGAGGGCCAGCAAGGCGAATACCAACGACACTGAACTGATGGGCTACTGATGGAACCGGCCGAACGGCGTTCTGGTTCGCCCGGCTAATCGGTTCCAAGTGGATAATCGTTCGCGATGAAGATTCTGATCGTGGGCGGAGGCATCTGCGGCCTTGGCGCCGCCATGTTGCTCGCGCGTGATGGCCATGACGTGACCGTGCTCGAGCGCGACGCCGATCCGGTTCCCGATTCCCCGCACGACGCGTGGGAGAGCTGGACCCGCAAAGGCGTGGCGCAGTTCCGCCAGCCCCACAACTTCATGCCCGGACTGCGGCTGCTGCTCGAATCGGATCTGCCGGACGTCCAGGAGGCGCTCCGGCTGGCGGGGGCGGCCAAGTTCGACCTCGTCCACCCGTTGCCACCCATGCTCGTTGACCAGTCGCCGCGACCGATCGATGACCAGCTCTGGACCTTCACGGCTCGACGTCCCGTCGCCGAGTGGGTGTTTGCCAGCTGCGCGCAACGGGAGCCCCGTGTGACCGTCCGCCGTGGTGTCCAGGTGACGGAGCTGGTGACCGGCCCATCGGCGGTTCCCGGCGCCCCGCACGTCGCAGGCGTGCGGACGGCGAGCGGCGAAGTCCTTCGCGCCGACCTCGTGGTTGATGCGACGGGCCGACAGTCGCGGGCTCCTCGCTGGCTCGCCGGGTTTGGTGGGCCCCCTCCCGAAGAGACGGATGCTGACTGTGGCTTCGTCTATTACACACGGTACTTCAGCGGGACGCAGCCTTCACGGAGGGGTTCGAGCCTGATGCCTCTTGGATCGTTCTCGATCCTGACGCTGCTCGGGGACAACAGCACGTGGTCGGTCACCCTCTTCAGCGCGACGGGCGATCACGCGTTGAAGAATCTCCGCCACGAAGAGACATGGACCAAGGTGGTGCGTGCGTGTCCCCTCCACGCCCATTGGCTCGACGGTGAGCCGGCCACCGGCGTCCTCGCCATGAGCGGGATCGTCGATCGCTACCGCCGCTTCGTCGTCAATGGAGCGCCCGTGGCAACGGGGCTGGTGCCGCTGGCAGACGCGTGGGCGTGCACGAACCCCTCGGCGGGGCGTGGTCTCACCGTGGGATTCCTGCACGCCGCGCTGCTGCGCCGCGTGGTCCGCGAGGCGGGGGGCGATCCCCGTGCACTCGTCGAAGCATTCGACGCACGGACCGAATCGGAAATTGCGCCCTGGTACGATGCCCAGATCGCTGCCGATCGTGCGCGGTTCGCCGACATGGACGCCTTGCGCGAAGGTCGCGAGCTGACACCGCCGACCGATCCGCTCGCACGAGCGATCCGGAGTCTGTTCGCGACAATGATGGCCGATGCGAATCTGTTTCGAGCCGCCATCGAGTACACCGCGACGATAACGCCGGTGCAGCGCATCCTCGAGCGGCCGGCTGTCACGGACGCCATCAACGTAGCGGTCGAGGCGATGAAGCACGTGCCGCCGCCCACGATGCCCGGCCCGAACAGAAGTCAGCTGCTCGAGCTCGTCAGCTGATCTCCCGCTTCACAGTCCGTCGACGACGCCGGTCTTGGTGTCTTTGAGGATTTCGAGGATCGCTTGCCGCACCGGCGGCGTGAGGTGAGCGTAGTTCGGCGAGCGGTCTTTCCCGGAGAGCACGTCGTGCAGGCGAGCGCACACCGCGCCCCTGACATCGTCAGGCAATGCATCGAAGGCCGGCGAGTAGATCAGGTAACTGAGCGGATACCGCATCAAGCGGGTCTCGAGCCGCAGGTCGCGGAGCGACCGCCCCTTCGTATCGCGAGGACCGATCGCCGAAAAGCGTTCCGCGAAGCCCGACGATCCTTCGATCCGCGTCGCCAAGGGCGCCTCGTCGACGAACAGCATATAGTCGACCAGATCGTTCACCGCATTGCGGACGCGCGCGGCGGCGGCTGCTGAATCGCCGCGGCCCAGCGCGGCGACGCGCGATTCCCAGGCGGCGCGCGTCATGAGATTCATCATCCGCGTTTGATGCTCGAACACCATCAGCGCCACGATGTCGCTGTACGGCGTGGGGTAGCCGGCGAGATCGAATGCGCCATCCACCGACAGCCGGGCGGCCGAGTCGGGAAACGGCGGCGCCATGAACAGGGGCAGGTTCCCCAGGTGCTTCGGCGGCGCGTGGCGGCCTGTCACGTACCAGCCGCCCCACCGCTCCTCGATATCCGAACGGTGATCGACGGCATGGCCGTCGGCATAATCGCGGTCGGTCTTTCGTGGAAACGTCGTCAGCACCGTCGGACCCGGAACAGCCAGCGTGTCCCACGTCACGTGGCAGGTGACGCACTCGAGCCGCCGGCCGAAGCGCGGGGCACGCGACGGCTCCTGGTCGAGTGTGTAAAAGATCGTCCCCTGACGCGGGTCCTGCGCCCAGGCCTCGAGGACGCTGCCGCCGCGGACCCAGGCCACCGAGATGCTGTCGGTGAAGTAGATGGCGCGCGGATTGCCCCTGTTGATCTTCGGAGCCTGCATGCTGGTCTGCGTGTAGACCAGCATCTGCGATTCGATCGGGACGTGCAGCGCGTCGAGCGTCGAACGGAGATAACCGCTCGCCGGATGGAACGTCAACGCGGCCGCGCCTTCCTCCAGCTTGCGATTGAGTTCGTCGATCGCCGTATGAAAAGGCGCCGAATTGTAGTCGATGGCCGGGTGCGAGCGCGATTCGCTGAAGGCGTCCGGGCGCTGCGCGAACGCGACACCAAGGCTGGCGACAAAGAGCGCGAGGGCGACCGTCAGGGCTGCGGGGATCCGCACCCGAACAGCTTACCGCGATCCACCGCCGCTAGAACTCATCTTATAAATGCGGCGCAGCACCGAGGGCGGCGAGGCGCCCGGCTGGCAAGGCGCGACGCCCGAGAATATCGGCAATATGCGAGGAAGGAGCACGCAGCCAGACGGGATGCATCGCCGGCCGAATGCCGGCGCATTTATGAGATGAGTTCTACTGGAAGTCTGTCCGAATCGCCGCGGCAGGTGTAGGATGCGGCCGTTGTCGTTCGCTTCCGTTCGCGCGTGGCGCTGGCTCACCGCGCTGGTCATTACCGCCGCGGCCCTCTGGTGCACGCGCGGGCTCCTCGACATCGTCACCGGATCGGCAGGTGACGTCATTCGAGTGGCGATGCTCCCCCCGTGGTGGCTCCTCGCGATTCTCGTCGCCGTACTGGGGGCCGCCGGCGTCGCCGCCATCCGGGCTGGTGCCGATCCGGATATCGCGCTTCCGCTCTGCGCGTTGGGCGTGCTGGTCCTGCCCTATCTGCCCTGGCTGCCCGATCGTCTGCCGGTCCTGCGCGCGGCCGCGGGACCGGCACGGTACCTGGTGTGGCCGGTTGTCTTCTGGCTGATCGCTTGTCGAGACAGTTTCGGACTGTGGCGCCGTCTGCGGCCGCTGGCTTCGCCGCTCGTCATCTTCGTCGCGAGCACGATCGCGTTTGGCACCGTCGCGTGGCGCATGACGGATACACCGCTTTTTCCGGGCGGCGACGAACCGCACTACCTCGTGATCACGCAGAGCCTGCTGCACGATCGCGATCTGAAAATCGAGAACAACCACCGCCGCGAAGACTATCGCGCGTACTTCAACGGATCGCTGAAGCCGGACTATCTCGCCCTCGGGAAGGATGGTCAGATCTATTCCATTCATCCGGTCGGCCTGCCGGTGCTCGCGGTACCGGCGTTTGCGGTGGGCGGCTATCACGGCGTGGTCGTGATGCTGATCGTCATGGCGGCGCTCGCATCCACCGTCCTGTGGCGGTGGGCAAGCGTCACCACCGGTTCGGCCGGCGCCGCGACCTTCGCCTGGGCGGCGACTTCGCTGACGGCTCCCTTTCTCTTCAACTCGTTCACGGTGTACCCGGAAGTCCCCGCCGCGCTGGCGGTGATCGCCGCGATGGGATGGCGGCCCGAGTCGAGGTCGGCCGGCATGATGCTGTTTCGCGGCGTGGCGATCGCCGCGCTGCCATGGCTCAGCACCAAGTACGCGCCGATGGCCGCCGCGGTGACGATCGTCGCGATGCTGCGCGCCGGCCGGGACCGTCGAGCAACGCTCATGTTGCTCGCGCCGATTGGGATCGGCCTCGCCACCTGGTTCGGGTTCTTCGTCTGGATCTGGGGATCGCCATCGCCATCCGCGCCCTACGGGTTGTCCGAGCCAATGACGTGGCGTCATCTCGCGCACGGTGGACCCGGCCTGATCTTCGATCAGGAGTACGGGATCGTCGCGACGGCGCCGGTCCTCGCCCTCGCCTTTGCGGGCGTCGCGCAGATGCTCCGTTCGGGAGGCGCTCCCGCGCGCCGCGCGATGGAGTTGACGTTCATCTTCGGCGCGCTGCTCTGCACGGTGGGCGCGTTCCACATCTGGTGGGGCGGCGAAGCGTCCGCCGGCCGGCCGGTCACCTCCGGCCTCCTACTGTTTGGTCTTCCGATCGCGTCATTCTTTGCCTCGACAAGGACGCACGCGCCGGCGCGCGCCGGCTGTCACCTGTTGCTCGCCGCCAGTCTCGCAATCGCCGTGACGCTGGTGGCCGTGCAAGGCGGCGCGCTCGTTCATCAGGACCGCGACGGCAGCGCGGTCTTTCTCGCGTGGACTTCGCCCACCTGGCCGCTCGCGTCGGCCTTCCCCACTTTTCTGACCGGTTCGGTCGTCGCGGCGATCTGGCGAACGGGCGCGTGGCTCGCCCTCGGCGCGCTGGTCGCCGGGGTCGTTCGTCGGCTCGAGCCGCGCGGGATTGGCAGCGCAGGTTTGGCAACGATCGGGATCGGGTTGGCCGCCGCGGTCGCATTCGTGTCGCTGGTCACCAGGTCGGTCGCATGGCCGGCCGAGATGGTCCCGGACATGCGCGCGCGTGTGCCGTTGCTCGATCGCTTCGACCTGTCGCGTCGCCCGACTGCGCTGCTCTACGATCCGCTCTCGCGCGTCGCGGGTGCGGACGTGTTGTCCCATGTCCTGCTGGTCGCCCGTCCCGGACTGCGTACGGCGCCGCAGCCGATCGAGCTACTGTGGAACGCGCGATTCGCGCTGCCGGCCGGGGCCTATCGCCTGCGTCTGACGAGAAGCGACGCAGCGGCCGCAGACACCACGGTGTCGCTGCAGATCGGCCGCACCGGACCGCCGCTGGACACCTGGAAAGTTGCCGGCCGTCTGTGGGAGCATCAATTCGTGCTGCCCATCGATGCTGCACTGGTCGGCTTCCGCGCCCAGCCGGATCTCGCGAACGCCAATGGCGAGCTCCAGTTGACCGCGATGAGCGTCGTCGACGAAAGCAGGCGCATCCCGCGCCCTCCCGTGATTGGGGCGCGGCGGTACGGCGGCGCGACGGCCTTCTTTCACGACGACCAGGTGTTTGCGGAACCGGCTGGCTACTGGACGCGCGGGCGGGCCACGGCGCAGGTCACCTATGTGACGAGCGCCGAGTCGCCCGCGACCATCGACATCATGGCGAGCTGTGGGCCGGTTCCCAACCAGGTGACGTTCTCGACGCCAGAATGGCGGCGGCGCCTCGCGATCGAACCGGGCGCGCCACAGCGTGTGACGATTCCAGTTGGCGACTTGTCGGGACTCGGCGTCCACGTCGCGCCGATCGCGATCGAGGTTGAAAACGGATTCGTCCCTGCGGCCGCCGATCCGGGCGCCACGGATCGCCGGTTTCTGGGATGCTGGATCGAATCGGGCCGGACGCGCTGACACCATCCTATGACTACCGCCATGAAAGCACCCTTCGACAAGCTCAGGGCAGGCGCCTGTGGTGAGCTCGTCGAACCATGTTTTCGTGTCTTCGTGGCTACCGTCGCGCTGGCGCTGGCTGCAAACCTCCACGCCGAGACCGGGTACGACCTCTGGCTCAGGTACAAGCCGCTGGCCGACGACGCGCAGCGCGCTGCGTATCGGCGATCCGCCACGGCGATCGTGGTGGAGTCCCAATCTCCGACGGGCGCGACGATCGTTTCCGAACTGCAGCGCGGATTGCAGGGACTGCTGGGCGTCGACGCCGCCCGGGTGGACCGTCCGTCAACCGACGGCGCGGTGATCGTCGGCACACCGTCGTCGTCGCCGCTCGTCGCCGCGCTCGGATGGACGGACGCGCTCGCACGCAACGGTCACGAGGGCTATGTCATTCGCTCGGCGAGCGTCGCCGGCCATGCCGTCATCGTCATCGCCTCGGCGGGCGAGACGGGAGCGCTGTACGGCACATTCCATTTTCTTCGACTCATTCAAACTCGGGTGCCGCTCACACCCCTCGACATCGTCGAGCGTCCACTGCTGGAGCGCCGGCTGCTCAATCACTGGGACAATCTCGATGGCACCATCGAGCGCGGCTACGCCGGCCACTCGCTGTGGTGGCCCGACCGTGTCGATCAGCGTCTCGTGGACTACGCGCGCGCCAACGCCTCGATCGGGATCAACGGCGCCGTCATCAACAGCGTCAACGCGAACCCACAGTCGCTGACTCAACCGCTCCTCGAGAAAGCCGCGGCCATCGCTCGCATCTTCCGGCCGTATGGCATTCGCGTATATCTGGCCGCCAACTTCGCGGCTCCCAAGATGCTGGGCAGCCTGACGACCGACGACCCGCTCGACCCCGCGGTCGCACAGTGGTGGCGGGAAAAGGTGGACGACATCTACACGCTCATTCCCGATTTTGGCGGGTTCGTCGTCAAGGCCAACAGCGAAGGGCAGCCCGGACCGCAGGACTACGGCCGCACGCACGCTGACGGCGCGAACGTGCTGGCCGACGCCCTGGCGCCGCACGCCGGTATCGTGATGTGGCGCGCGTTCGTGTACGACGAAAAGGTCGACCCCGATCGCGTCAAGCGCGCGTACATGGAGTTCGTGCCGCTCGACGGACGGTTCCGCGAGAACGTCTTTGCACAGGTCAAGAACGGGCCGCTCGACTTCCAGCCGCGCGAACCGTTTCATCCGCTGTTCGGCGCGATGCCGAAGACGCCGCTGATGGCCGAGTTGCAGATCACACAGGAGTACCTCGGGCAGTCGAATCACCTCGTCTACCTGGCGCCGATGTGGAAAGAGTTCCTGGACGCCGACACCTACGCCAAAGGCACCGGTTCGACGGTGACGAAGGTGATTGACGGAACGCTCGAGAGCAAGACACGGACCGGCATTGCGGGTGTCGCCAACACCGGGAGCGACACCAACTGGACGGGCCACGATTTCGGGCAGGCCAATTGGTACGCCTTCGGCCGGCTGGCATGGGATCCCAATCTGAGCGCCGGCGCGATCGCGGACGAATGGATCACGATGACCTGGGGCCACGCGCCCGACTTGCGGGCGACCATCCGTTCGATGATGCTCGACTCGCGCGAGGCGTTCGTGCACTACACCATGCCGCTCGGGCTCCATCACCTGATTGGCGGCGACCACTACGCGCCGATGCCCGAGAACACCGATCCGCGCCGGGCGGATTGGTCCGCCACCTACTATCACCACGCCGACGCATCGGGCATCGGCTACGAACGCACGCGCCGCGGCAGTGGCGCTGTGGAACAGTACCGCTCGCCGCTGCGCGAGCTGTGGAGCAATCCTGGGACCACTCCCGACGCGCTGCTCTTGTGGTTTCATCACCTGCCCTGGGATTACCGCATGAAGTCGGGACGGGCGCTGTGGGACGAGCTCGTCCAGACGTACAGTCGCGGCGCCGACGCGGCGAAGGCACTCGAAACGCGGTGGACGAGACTGCGCGGAAAAGTGGATGAGGAACGGTACCAGGCCGTGCTCGTCAAGCTTCATCGTCAGACGCAAGATGCGGCCGCGTGGCGCGACAAGTGCGTCCGCTACTTCCAGGCCAGGCGGTAGGATGTCACCGTGTATCTGACCAAGCACCAGGTCGCGGACGGTTCACGGTGGGCGTTGGACGGCCGGCTGCTGCCCGACGATTTCGAGCTGCGGCGACTCCTCGATCTGCCGAATGCGACGATTCCGTCCTTCCTTCGCGGCATCGTCAGAACAGACGTGACGGCGTCGGGGTCACTCGTCGCACCCGTCGATCCATCCACTGAAGTGTGGGCGGCAGGTGTCACCTATTTGCGAAGCCGCGAAGCGCGAGAAGCGGAGTCGACGGTCAGCGACCTCTATTCGCGCGTGTACGATGCCGAGAGGCCCGAGCTGTTCTTCAAAGCGGTGGGTTGGCGCGTATCGGGTCATGCCATGCCGATACGCATTCGTCGCGACAGCAGCTGGAACGTGCCGGAGCCGGAGCTGACGCTGGTGATCAACGCTCGGGGCGAAATTGTCGGCTTCTGCGCCGGCAACGACGTCTCCTCGCGGGACATCGAAGGAGCGAACCCGCTCTACCTGCCTCAGGCCAAGATCTACGACGGCGCGTGCGCGCTCGGACCCGGAATATCGCTCTGCGAGCCCGGCACGCTCAGTAACCTTTTGATCGAGCTCACGGTCACGCGGGACGGCCACGCCGTCTTCGCCGGCGAAACCCGCACCTCGCGACTCAAGCGTCCGCTGCGGGAGTTGGTTGACTACCTGCGCAAGGAGCTCGGTTTCCCACACGGCGTTTTTCTCATGACCGGCACAGGAATCGTGCCTCCGGACGACTTTTCGCTGGCAGGCGGCGATCACGTCCGCATCACGATCGGCGATCTGACCCTCGAAAACGAAGTCGCCCGCTGATGGACCTCGAACGCATCCTCGGCACCGCCGAGCACGTTGCGACCACACGCACCAAGGCGCGCGGACCGGAAGGCCGGCTCCCGATCACGCCCGAGATGCTGCTCTCCGAGCCGAGCGGCAACCTCTTTGGCATGACGCAGGACGCCGGCATGGGGTGGAACCCTGCCGACGTAAACAGACCGCAGGTCCTGATCGTCAGCACGCAAGGCGGCCTGCGCGGCGACGATGGGCGGCCGATCGCCCTGGGGTTCCATACCGGACACTGGGAGATCGGGCTGCTGGTCAGGGCAGCGGCCGAGACGCTGCGCGATGCGGGTGTGGTGCCGTTCGCCGCGTCCTGCAGCGATCCGTGCGACGGGCGGACGCAGGGCACCGTAGGGATGTTCGACAGCCTGCCGTATCGCAACGACGCAGCGATCACGATGCGGCGTCTGATTCGATCGCTGCCCCGCCGCGCCGGCGTCATCGGCATCGCGACGTGCGACAAGGGGCTGCCCGCCACGATGCTGGCGCTGGCCGGCTGCCGTCATCTGCCCGGCATCGTCGTCCCCGGCGGCGTCACGCTGCCGGCGATCGACGGCGAGGACGCCGGAAAGGTCCAGACGATTGGTGCGCGTTTCGCGCACGGTCTCATCGCGCTCGACGACGCAGCGGCGATGGGTTGCCGTGCGTGCGGCACGCCAGGAGGCGGCTGTCAGTTCCTGGGAACTGCCGCGACGTCTCAGGTGATTGCCGAGGCACTCGGCATGACCCTGCCGCACAGCGCGCTCTGCCCGTCCGGCGAACCGATCTGGCTCGACATGGCGCGCCGGTCGGCCACCGCGCTGGTGGGGCTCGTCGCGGAGCGGATTCCGCTCGAGAGGATCCTGACTCCGCACGCGATCGAGAACGCGATGCTGATCCACGCCGCGTTCGGAGGTTCGACGAACCTGTTGCTGCATCTTCCCGCGCTGGCCTACGCCGCCGGCCTCGAGCGACCCACGGTCGAGGACTGGCGCCGGATCAACCGGATGACGCCGCGTCTGGTGGACGCCCTGCCGAACGGTCCGGTCAATCATCCGACGGTGCAGGTGTTCATGGCCGGCGGCGTGCCCGAAGTGATGCTCCACCTGCGACGGATGGGTCTGCTCCATCTGGATGTCCTCACGGTCACCGGCGAAAAGCTCGGCGCAGTGCTCGATTGGTGGGAAGCCAGCGATCGGCGGCGAGCGGCGCGCGCGCGTCTGCAGGAGTCCGACCGCGTCGATCCGAACCGCGTGATCATGGACGCCGACGCGGCGCGCGCGAACGGTCTGACGAGCACGGTCGTCTTCCCGGGAGGCAACATCGCGCCGGAAGGCTCGTTGATCAAGGCGACGGCGATCGATCCGGCGGTCGTGGACGACGACAACGTGTACTGGCATCGCGGACCGGCACGGGTGTTCGTGTCGGAGCACGACGCGATCGCGGCCATCAAAGCGACCGATGACCGCGCCATCAAGCCGAACGATGTGATCGTACTGATCGGCGCCGGACCGCTCGGCACGGGCATGGAGGAAACCTACCAGGTCACATCTGCCCTGAAGTACGTCCCATGGGGCAAGACCGTCGCGCTCGTAACCGATGGCCGCTTCTCCGGCGTATCGACAGGCGCCTGCATCGGACACGTCGGACCCGAGGCGCTGGCCGGCGGGCCCATTGGCAAAGTGATGGACGGTGACGTCATCGACATCGTCGTCGATCGGCGGGATCTGACGGGACACGTGAATCTGGTTGCGGCCGGCGGACGAGAGCTCGAGGCCGGAGAGGCTCGTCAACTGCTGGCCGATCGTCCGGCCCATCCGGCGCTGCGCGCGCATGCCGATCTACCAGACGATACGCGACTCTGGGCGGCGCTGCAGGCAGCGAGCGGCGGACCGTGGGCGGGCTGCGTTTACGACGTCGACCGGATCATCAGGATCATCAACGCCGGTCTTCTGGCGATCGATCGCCGGGCGTGAGCGTCTGCCTGGCGTGATGCGAGCGTCCGGCGCGCGCGAGACTCTGTGGGCGCCGGCCATCGGTGTCGCGGCCCTGGCCCTCTATCTGCTGACGCTGCAACCGGACTTCGGCGGGCCCGAGGACACGCCGAAATTCCAGTTTCTCGGCTACGTTCTCGGCACCGCTCACCCGCCAGGCTATCCGCTGTACGTGCTCCTCTCGCATCTCTTCGTCAAGCTGCCGATCCGAACGATCGCCTATCGCGCCAATCTCTTTTCGGCGGTGATGGCGGCCGTGGCGTGTGTGATCGCGTATGCGATCGCGCGACAGATGGGAGCGGCGCGCTGGGCTGCCGGCTGTGCGGCTCTTGGTCTCGCCACAGGCGCGAGCTTCTGGCGAAGTGGTCTAATCGCCGAGGTCTACAGCCTCGCAGCCGTCATGGTGGCGCTCACCATCGTCCTGCTCCTGACGTGGAGCGCCAGGGGCGGCAGCGCGTACCTGCTTGCCGCCGTCGCCGCCTTTTCGGCCGGTCTGGGTAATCACCTGACCATCGTCGGATTGATTCCCGCCGCGATCGTGTTCGTCCTGTGGCGGGATCGCCGATCGCCGGCATCGACCCGCGCGTTGAATTTCCGATTGGTGGTCGTCGGCGCTGTCATCCTGGTTCTCGGGGTGGCGC
>Ga0193696_1000478_pt1 | contig 13851 bp, 13 predicted proteins | sample L3m1metaG_FD_145074 | JGI IMG/M metagenome (GOLD analysis project Ga0193696, IMG submission 145074) | Soil microbial communities from a riparian zone of the East river system, Colorado, United States - L3m1 | ecosystem: Environmental > Terrestrial > Soil > Riparian zone | place: USA: East River... | reverse complement strand
GGCGTCGACCGGGTCGTCCATCTGGCCGCCGCGGTCGGGGTCGGACAGTCGATGTACGAGATCGCTCGATATGTCCGCCAGAACACGCTCGCCACCGCCCAATTTCTGGAGCGCATCGTGGCGCAGGAACCGCGGCCGCGCCGGCTAGTGGTCGCCTCGTCGATGTCGATCTACGGCGAGGGCGAGTACGTCTGCGATGAGCACGGCGCGACGGCTCCCAATCCTCGCCCCGAGGAGCAGCTGCTCGCCCGCGAATGGGAGGTGTTCTGCCCGGAGTGCGGCAAGGTGCTGCGCCCGATCGGAACGCGCGAGTCGAAGCCGTTGTTGCCGACTTCGATCTACGCGGTCACCAAGCGCGACCACGAGGAGCTCTGCCTCGTCACGGGCGCGGCCTACGCGATCCCGACCGTCGCGCTCCGCTTCTTCAACGTCTACGGCCCCGGCCAGGCGCTCTCGAACCCGTACACGGGCGTTGCGGCGATCTTCGCCTCGCGCCTGCTGAACGAGAATCCGCCGGTCATCTACGAGGACGGACTCCAGTCGCGTGACTTCATCCACGTCAGCGACATCGTCGAAGGGATCCTGTCGAGCCTGGAGTCGGAGGATGTCGTCGGTCATGCGGTGAACCTCGGCACAGGCGCTGTCAGCACCGTCAACGACGTCGCCGAAGCGTTGGCGAACGGGCTCGGCGTCGAGTTGGAGCCCGAGCGCACCCACCAGTACCGCGCGGGCGATATCCGTCATTGCTACGCAGACACCGCCCTGGCGGAGCGGCTCCTCGGCTTCAGAGCGCGCGTCACGCTCGCCGACGGCATGCAGGATCTGATCCGGTGGCTCCAGGATCAGGAAGCCGTCGACCGGGTCGAAGCAGCGGCGGACGAGCTGGCGACACGCGGTCTCGCACGATGACGCACGACCTCGCGATCATCATCGTCTCCACCAACGAGGCGCGGTGGCTCACGCCATGCCTCTCTACTATCTTCGAGCACGCCGGCCGGATCGACCTCGATGTGGTCGTCGTGGACAACGAGTCCACTGACGGGACCTGCGAGCTCGTTGAGCGAGAGTTTCCCTGGGCTCGCGTCGTGCTGTCGGCCAACCATGGCTTCTCGCACGCGAACAACCGCGGTCTGATGACGACCGACGCTCGCTACGTGCTCTTCTTGAACCCCGATACCGAGATCCTGTCCGGGACGTTCGAGGAGCTCGTTCGCTACATGGACGCGCACCGCGACGTCGGGTTGGCAGGCGCCCGACAGGTGACCGCCGACGGAGCCCTCTTCCCCACGATCCGGCGGTTCCCGAACGCGCTCCGCCTGCTCGGCGACGCGCTCGGCGCCGAGAGGCTGCCGCACCGCCCCGGCTGGCTCGGCGAGCGGGAGCTCGACCTCGCTCGGTACGACGAGGACGTCGAATGCGACTGGACGTCCGGGTCCTTCCTGCTGACGCGCCGGGAGGCGCTCGAGAGCGCGGGCTACCTCGACGAGCGGTTCTTCATCTACTCGGAGGAGACCGATCTCTGCCTGCGCATCAAGCAGGCCGGCTGGGAGATCCGGCACCTGCCGGAGATGACGATCCTGCATCACGCCGAGAAGGCAGGAATCAATCCGAAGATGACCGCCCAGGACGTCTTCACGCGGATGCAGTACTCCCGCAAGCACTTCTCGCCGGCCCACCGAGGGTTGTACCTCGGGATCCTCGGGCTGCGCTATCTCGCACGCGCAGTGCCCTTCGGCTCGAGCGGCCGTGAACGCTCGGCTGCGGCGCGGCGTGGGTTGCGCATGCTCTTCAAGCTCGACGCGCCGCCGTTCGGCCAGCCACCGCGGCAGAGCGTCGCCCTGCGGCCGGACGAGCCACCGGCGCCTCTCCGCCGCATCTCGTCCGGCGGCTAGGCGGTCCGGGCCAGCTCGACGCCGAGTGCGCGCTCGATCGCGTCGGCGCAGCGCGCGCCGGCGTTGCCGTCCCAGAGAGCGGGCCGGCGAGCGATCCGCGGGCCGCGAAGCAGGTGCGGAACCTCGGCGAGCCGCTCTGGCTCCAGCCCCAGCACGATGTTCGACCCGTCCGTCACGGTGACCGGGCGCTCGGTGTTGTCGCGGAGGGTGAAGCAAGGGACTCCGAGCGCCGTCGTCTCCTCCTGCACGCCACCGGAGTCGGTGATGACGGCGGCCGCTCCGACCTCCAACGAGAGGAAGGCGGTGTACGGCAGCGGGTCGACGATCTGCACCCGCTCCGGCACTTCTAGCTTCTCCGCCTCGATTCGCGCCTTCGTCCGCGGGTGCATCGGGAACAGCACGGGAAAGGCCTGGGCGACGGTTCCGAGCGCCGCGAGCGTCCGGGCGAGCAACACAGGGTCGTCCACGAGGGCCGGCCGGTGCAGCGTCACCAGGATGTAGCGACGGCGCACGAGCCCGTACGCGCGCCATGACGCGGCGCGCCGGGCAATGCCGAGATTCGAGAAGAGGGTGTCGATCATGGTGTTGCCGACGAGCGCGACGCGATCGCCCTTGATGCCCTCGGCCGCCAGGTTCTCCACTGCGTCCGCCGACGGCGCGAGCAGCAGGCTCGCGAGATGGTCGGTCACCTTCCGATTGTGCTCCTCGGGCATCGTCGCGTCGAAGCTGCGGAGCCCGGCCTCGAGGTGACAGGCCGGGATCTGGAGCTTCACCGCGGCCAGGGCCCCGGCCACGGTCGAGTTCACGTCGCCCGGCAGCACGACCAGATCCGGTTCGAGATCCTGGAACGCACGCTCGAGGCCGACGAGAGCCCGAGCGGTCTGCTCGGCATGGCTTCCCGACCGGACCTCCAGCATCACGTCCGGCTCCGGCAACGGCAGCTCGGAAAAGAAGACGTCGCTCAGCTTCGCGTCGTAGTGCTGGCCCGTGTGGATCAGGTACTGGTCGACCAGCTCGCGTCGAGCCAGCTCGGCATAGACCGGCGCCATTTTCATGTAGTTCGGACGCGCGCCCACGACATGTGCGACGACCGGCCTCACGTCGCGGGCCTGCCTCTCATGAGCTCACGCAGCACGAGCCAGGTGAAGCGAGTGTTGCCGACGATGTAGCGGCCCGCGAGCCGTCTCGGATCCTGGGCCAAGCGGTACGCCCACTCGAGGCCGAGTCGCTGAAGCAACCGCGGTGCGCGCTTATGGACCCCGGCAAGGATGTCGACGGCGCCGCCGACGCCCATCACGAAGGGAATCCGAAGCCGCGCCCTGTGGCGCGCCAGGAAGAGCTCTTTCGCCGGCGTCTCGAGGGCCACGAAGAGCAGGTCAGGCGCGGCGCTCGCAATCTCGTCGACGACCGCGCTCTCCTCGTCGCTGGCGAAGTATCCATGTCTTCCCTCGACGCGCAGCCCTGGATGACGGCGGCGGAGCTCCTGCAGCGCGCGCTCGAGCACCTCCGGGCGCGCACCCAGCACGAAGGCGCCATAGCCGCGCTCGGACGCACGAGTCAGCAACGCGTCCATCAGGTCGATTCCGGTCACACGCTCGGGCAGGGGCCGCCGCAGCGCTCGAGACGCCCACACGACTGCCTGCCCGTCGGCAGTGACGAGCTCGCAGCTCGCAACGACGTCTCGCAGCTGCTGGTCGCGCTGCAGCCGCACGAGCTTCGCCGCATTGATCGCCACGTGCTGGCATGGCTCGCGCGAAACGATCCGCGCCTCGACCGCGGTGACGGCCTCGTCCAGCGTGACCACGTCGATCGCGCAGCCGAGCACCGCGACGCGAGGTGCCGCGCAGATGCTGGTGGCCGATTCGTCGCCCATGCGACGATGCTAGGAGCCGGTAATCGGCTCAACGACCCGCGTTCGGCTAGTTCCCGACACCCGAACGGGCGGGAAACGGCGAGGGCTAGCGCCGCATGGCCATCAGGCTCTTCGTCAGCCCGAAGGCACGCTCGCGGTGGATCTCGGCGTCCGGGAAGAGCTGCTTCAACTGCCGGGCCGAGAGGAGGGTGATCTCCTCGTGAAGCGGCGGTTGAGCGCGCGCTGCGAATCCGGCAGGGGTCCGCCAGGAAGCCTGAACCTTCGGGGAGCGAACGTCCCGAAGGCCCCGTCCTACACTGGGATGCGTGAGTCGGGTTCGCGCAGCGCTCGGACGTTCTGCCGTGGGTTCCTACCGCCTGTTCGTCCGCGCGCGCGCAAAGGCGTTCTCCGTGCTCTCCTCGGGTGCGTTCGCTTCGTTCGGCCGTCGCAGCATGCTGGAACTACCGATCAGGCTCGTCGGTGAAGAGCGGATCACGGTCGGCGACGACGTCTACGTGGGTTCCGGCTGCTGGCTGCAGACCCTCGAAGGCGCCGGGTACGCCGGCGAGCTCGCCGTCGGCGACGGGACTGCGATCGCCGGAAGCTGCGTCCTCTCCGCGGCCGTTTCCGTGCGGCTCGGGAAGCGCGTCCTGCTTGCCCGCAACGTGTACGTCTCGGACCACATCCATGCCTATGACGATCCCACGCGGGCCGTGCTCGATCAGGGCTTCGAGCGTCTCGAGCCGGTCGCAATCGGCGACGGCGCGTGGCTCGGGCAGAACGTCGTCGTCTGCCCGGGCGTCACCATCGGCACCGGGGCGGTAGTCGGCGCGAATTCGGTCGTCACGGAGGATGTGCCCGCCTACTCGCTGGCGGTAGGCGCACCGGCCCGCATCGTCCGGCGGTTCGGCGTCGGAAAGGTCGCAGAGCTCCCGCCTGCGGCCGCCCAACCTTAGAGCCGCGACGTGGACCACCCGAAAGGGTGGGTACTACCCGAGGCGCTTGTAGAGCCGGTCGATCAGGTCCGGCATCGCCTCGAGCTTCTGGGTGATCACGCGCAGGCGGTACTCGCGGAAGTGCTCGGGCTCGACGCCGAGTGCCTTCGCCAGCTGGCCGACCACCTTGTCCGAGGGGACAGGCCGGTTGCCGTGGACGAGGTGGTTCAGGTAGCCGGCCGAGAGCTTCGTCTTGTCGGCCAGGCCGCGGTAGGTGACGCCGGTCTCGGTCATCAGCCGCTCGATCGTCGGGCCGAAGGGATCGTCACTGAACTTGCGCCGCCTCCCCACCTACAGGATGCCCCCGAGCTCGCCGAGCGGAACGCGCCGCTCCTCGCCGGTCCTGCGGTCGCGCACGTCGACCGCGCCGTCTTCGGCGGTCTTCTTGCCGACGGTCACACGCAGCGGGATCCCGATCAGATCGGCGTCGGCGAACTTCTCGCCGGCGCGGGCGTCGCGGTCGTCGAGCAGCACTTCCACCCCAGCCTCGTCGAGCGCGCGAGCCGCCTCGTCGGCCTGTTGCTCGACGCCCGGTAGCGCGACGACGTGGACAGCGTACGGCGCGAGCGAGGGCGGCCACACGATGCCGTGCTCGTCGTGGCTCTGCTCGACCGCGGCGGCCATCACGCGGCCCGGGCCGATCCCGTAGCTGCCCATGATCAGCGGGCGCTCCGAGCCGTCCTCGTCGACGAACGTGGCGTTGAGCGGTCTCGAGAACCGCGTTTCGAGTTTGAAGATGTGTCCCACTTCGATCGCTGCCTGTAGAGACAGATGCCCGCCGCAGCGAGTACATGCGTCTCCGGCGCGAACTTCTCGCAAGTCGGCGAAGCGGGCCTCGAAGTCGCGGCCGGCCTGGACGCCGCGCAGGTGGACGTCGTCGCGGTTGGCGCCCACCACGTACTGGCCCTGACGTAGCGCGTCGTCGGCGATCACCTCCACCTTCGCGCCGACGGGCCCGATCGATCCGCCGGACGCGCCGAAGGCCGCACGGATCTCCTCGGCCTCCGCCGGGCGGAAGTTGTCGCGAAGCTCGGCGAGCAGCTTCATCTCGTTCAGGCGGTCGTCCCCGCGGACGAGCGCGAGCACGAGCTTGTCGCCGACGACGACGGGCATCGCCTTCGCGGTCGCGCGCGGGTCGACGCCGAGGAACTCCGAGACGCTCTCGATCGTTCGCTGGCCAGGGGTCTCCACCTCTTCCGGCGCGTCCAACTCGTCCGGGAAGTCCGCAGCCGGCGGCACGCCCGAAGCGATCTCGAGATCGGCCGCGTAGTCGCCGTTCTCGCAGGTGACGAGCGTGTTCTCGCCCGAACCGGAAGGCGCGAGGTAATCCTGGCTGCCGCTGCCGCCCATGATCCCGGACTCGGCCGCGACCTGGACCGCCTCGATCCCGCAGCGCTCGAAGATTCGCCTGTACGCCTCCTCGTGCTTGCGGAAACTCTCGTCCAGCCCCGCTTCGTTGCGGTCGAACGAGTAGGCGTCCTTCATGATGAACTCTCGGACGCGCAGGAGCCCGCCCCGAGGCCGCGGTTCGTCGCGGTCCTTCGTCTGCAGGTGGTACCAGATTTGCGGCAGCTGCTTGTACGACTGGAGCTCGCGCGCGTGGAACGTGAACGTCTCCTCGTGCGTCAGCGGCAGCACGAACTGGCGACCCACGCGGTCCTGGAGCTTGAACACCTCGGGAATCGAGTAGCGGCCCGATTCCTCCCACAGCTCGGCCGGCGTCAGCACCGGCGCGAGCATCTCCTGCCCGCCGATCGCGTCCATCTCCTCGCGGATGATCTGCTCGACCTTGCGGTGCACGCGCCAGCCGAGCGGCATGTAGGTCCAGAGGCCCGCGCCGACCTGACGGATGTAGCCGCCGCGCACGAGCAGCTTGTGGCTGACGGCCTCGGCGTCCGCAGGATCGTCGCGCAGGGTTGGCAGGAAGAGCGTTGACGCTCGGACGATCATCGTTGTCCGCGCAGACTATTCGAGCGGAATCATGGAGGCCTCGGCCATCGCCAGGGCGGCCGGCTTGGCCATCTTCAAGCGCTTCGGGCGGTGCATGCCGTCGGCGATCCACTTGTCGATCTCGTGGAAGAGCTCGTCGACGAGGATGTCCGAGGAGACCTTCTTCAGCACGCGGCCGTGTGCGTAGACGAAGCCAACGTCGCGGCCGCCTGCGATCCCGGCGACCTCGAAGTGCTGCGGGTAGGCGTGCAGCCGCTCTTCGACCACCTCGGCGAGCTGCTGCACGCCGACGTTGTCGCGGCCGCAGCTCGGGCAGGCGATCATGATCGGGCCTCGCTCCCGCAGGCCGAGCGCCTTGAGGATCTCGAAGGCGGTCTTGACCTCCTCGACCGGGTCGGCGGTCAGCGAGACGCGCATCGTGTCGCCGATCCCGTCCGCGAGCAGCGCGCCCATCCCGACGGCGCTCTTGATCGAGCCCGAGAACGGCGTCCCGGCCTCGGTCACGCCGAGGTGCAGCGGGTACGGCACCTTCGAGGCGAGCAGCCGGTACGCGCGGATCATCGTCGGCACGTGGCTCGACTTGACGGAGATCTTGAAGTCGTAGAAGCCGAGGCTCTCGAGCAGGCGCACCTCTTCCAGCGCGGCCTCGACGAGCGCCTCCGCCTGGTCCTGCTGTGCCAGCTCGGCCAGGTGCTTCGGCAGCGAGCCGGAGTTGGCGCCGATCCGCATCGGCGTGCCGGCCTGCTGCGCCGCGCGCACGACCTCGGCGACCTTGTCGGGCCCGCCGATGTTGCCGGGATTGATGCGTACCGCGGCCACGCCCGCCTCGATCGCGCGGAGCGCCAGGCTCGCGTTGAAGTGGATGTCCGCGATCACCGGCAGCGGCGAGAGCCGGACGATCTTCGGCAGCGCATCCGCGTCCTCGCTCTTCGGCACCGCCACACGCACGATCTCGCAGCCGGCCGAGGCGAGCGCGGCGATCTGACCCGTGGTGGCCTCGACGTCGTGCGTCTTCGTGAGCGTCATCGACTGCACGACGACCGGCGCGCCGCCGCCGATCTGGACGCCGCCTACGTGGATTGAGCGTTCGCTCGCCACGCGCTGAGTCTAGCCCCCGCGAATATTCCCGATGTCGTTCGAGAGCCCCACGAAGAACAGCAGCAGCACAAGCGCAATCCCCACTGCCGAGACGCGTTCGTAGACCGAGCGCTGGATCGCCCGGCCGCGGATGCCCTCGACGATCGAGAACAGCATGTGCCCGCCGTCCAGCGGCAGCAACGGCAGCAGGTTGAGGAGCGCGAGCGAGAGGCTGATGATCGCCAGCACCTGCAGGTACTCGCGATAGCCGAGGTCGACCGCCTTGCTCGACTGCTGCACGATCCCGACGGGCGTTGAGACGTCCTTGCGCCCCGAGCCGTTCGCGATGTGGCCGAGCCACGTGCCCATCGCCTTCGTCACCAGCCAGGTGTCCTCGGCGGCGAGCGCGGCCGCCTTCGGCGGGCTGTAGTGCGTGTAGCGGATCGCCGCCGGGTGGAAACCCAGCGTGTAGACGCCGTCCGTCTTGGTGGGCTTGACCCCGGGCAGCTCGACGTACCGGCCGTGACGGACGACCGAGATCACGAGCGCCTTGCCCTGGCTGTCGCGGATCGCATCGCGGACGTCGGTGAAGTCGTAGGCGGGCACCCGGTTGACGCCGACGATGCGGTCGCCCGGGTGCAGGCCGGCGACGGCCGCCGGCGACTTGGGGATCACGTCCTGGACGCGGCGCGAGGCGTCGGTCGGGATCCCGAGCATGTAGACGGACGCGAGCAGGACGATCGCGAAGACGAGGTTCACTCCCGGGCCTGCCGCGATCACGGCCAGCCGCTTCCAGGTGCGCTGGCGCCAGTACGCGTCCGGGCCGAGCGCATCGTCGAGCTCGGTCAGGCCGCGGTCGGCCGCGCGGCGGGCCTTTGGCGAAAGTTTGGCGCTGTCGAGTGCCTGGCCGAGAGTCTTGAGCGCAGCGCGAGCCTCGTCGAATGAGCCCTGCGCGACGAGCCGTTTGGTGCGCTCGACATCCGTCAGCAGGCGCGGTTCCTCGTACAGCGCCGGCGCGAAGTGCACGTCCAGGTCGGACGGCGCGGGCCGGTGCATCCCGGGGATCTTCACGTAGCCGCCGAACGGGATCACGCCGATGCCGTACTCGATCCCGTTGCGCGTCCACTTGACCGCAGCCGGCGGGAACCCGATGTAGAACTTCCGTGGCCGCATCCCGACCCCACGCGCGGTGAAGAAATGGCCCATCTCGTGGATCAGGATCAGCAGCGCGAGGCCGAGGATGGCGACGAGGACACTCATGCGACCGAGGCTCTTTCCGCGAGTCGGCGCGCTTCCCTGTCGGCCTCGACCAGCTCGTGCAGGTCACGAGCGGCCGCGCCGTCCACCTCGGCCAGCGTCTCTTCCACGGTCGAGGCGATGCCGAGGAACGGGAGCCGGCCCTCGAGGAACGCCGCCACGGCCACCTCGTTGGCCGCGTTGAAGGCGCAGGGATAGGTGCCGCCCCGCTCCCCGGCTCGGCGCGCTAGCGCGAGCAGCGGGAACGTGTCCAGGTCGGGCGGCTCGAACTCCAGCACCAGGCCCTGCGAGAAGTCGAGCGCCGGCACCGGGGTCGCGGCGCGCTCGGGATAGGTGAGCGCGAAGGCGATCGGAACGCGCATGTCCGGATAGCCGAGGTGCGCCAGCGAGGCGCCGTCACGGAAGCGGACGAGCGCATGGACCACGGAGGTTGGCTGCAGCACGACCTCGATCCGCTCGTACGGCAGCCCGAAGAGAAAGTGCGCCTCGATCACCTCGAGGCCCTTGTTGGCGAGCGTCGCCGAGTCGACCGTGATCTTCGGGCCCATGCTCCAGGTCGGATGCGCGAGCGCCTCCTCGGGCGCGACGTCCTCGAGCTCGTCGCGCGAGCGACCGCGGAAGGGGCCGCCGGAGCCCGTGAGCACCAGCGAGTCGACGTGCTCGGGCGAGCGGCCCTCGAGGCACTGGAAGGCCGCCGAGTGCTCGCTGTCGACCGGCAGCAGGAGGCCGCCGCCGCGGCGTTGCGCCGCGAGGGCGAGCTCGCCGGCAGCGACGAGGCTCTCCTTGTTGGCGAGCGCGAGCGTGACGCCGCGCTCGAGCGCCCACAGCGTGGCGGGCAGGCCGGCGAAGCCGACGACCGCGTTCAGCACGACGTCTGGCTCGGCGCGGTCGAGCAGCTCGGTCAGGTCACCGCCGACCTGCGTCAGTGGCGCGAGCCCATCGATCGGCTGCGAGCCCGAGGCGGCGGCCACGAGCTCGAGCTCGGGGTGCGCGCCGATGAGCTCTAGCGCCTGGCGGCCGATGGAGCCCGTGGCCCCCAGGAGGGCGATTGTTCTCATCTGCTCGAAGTGTACGAACCGAACGTGAGAAGTGGATTAGTGCAGCGCGAGGATCGTGTAGTAGGCCGCCACCGCCGCGAACAGGTGCGAGTCGAGCCGGTCGAGCATGCCGCCGTGGCCAGCGAGCAGGCGGCCGCTGTCCTTGACGTTCAGGTCGCGCTTGACCGCGGACTCGAACAGGTCGCCGAGCGGCGCTGCGACCGCGATCACCGCGCCCAGCACGAGCGACTGCCAGACGTTCATGAAGTCCGAATTGTAGAGCGCGAAGAACGGCACGAGCACCGCGATCACGGTCCCGGCGACGAGGCCTTCCCACGTCTTGCCAGGTGAGATCGTCGGCGCCATCCGGTGCCGCCCGAACAGGCGCCCGGCGAAGTAGGCGATCGCGTCCGAGGCGAAGACGGCCAGGAGCACCGTGAAGATCGCGAGCCGGCCGTCCTTCGCGGGCTCCAGCTCGCGGATCAGCTGCACGTGTGCGAGGCCGAGCCCGACCCAAGCCGCGCCGAGCACCGTCGTCGCGACCGCGACAGTGAGCGACTGCCGTGTCTGCGAGATCCCCTTCAGCACGAAGGCCATGGGGAGCGTGACGAGGAAGCCGCCGACCATCCAGAGCGGGCCGCCGAGCCAGGCGCCGAGCAGCGCCAGCGTGGCGCCCGTGTAGCCGGCCAGCACGAGCGGCCGCAGCGGCCGGGCGATCCAGAAGAACTCATGCAGAGCGACCACCGCGGCAACCGCGGCGAGCGCGAACAGCCACCCGCCGCCGAGCCACACCACGTACAGCACGAGCGGCAGCCCGACGACCGCCACGAGGATCCGGGACCAGAACGGATTCATCGCCCGCCGAAGCGGCGGCGTCGCTGGGCATACGCCGCGAGTGCGTCCTCGAGCTCGCGGCTGCCGAAGTCGGGCCAGAGCACGTCGAGGAAGACGAGCTCCGAATAGGCAAGCTGCCAGAGCAGGAAGTTGGAGATCCGGAGCTCGCCGCTCGTCCTGATCAGGAGATCCGGATCCGGCAGCTCGGGCGCGTAAAGGTTCGCGCGTAGCGACTCCTCGTCGGGCTCGACACCGGCCTCGACCAGGCGCCGCGCTGCTTCGATCAGCTCGGCACGGCCGCCGTAGTCGAAAGCGATCCAGAGGTTGAGCCGGTCGTTGTGGGCGGTCTCCTCCTCCAGGCTCTCCATCTGCGTCCGCAGCTCGTCCGGCGCGCGGTCGCGGCGGCCGAGGAAGCGGGCGCGGACGCCCTGTCGCGCGAGGTCCGGCAGCTCGCGCTCGATCGTCTCGCCGAAGATCTCCATCAGGTCCTCGACCTCGCCCTCGGGCCGTGACCAGTTCTCGGTCGAGAAGGCGTAGACGATCAGCGTCTCGAGGCCGAGGTCGATCGCCGCCTCGACCGTCCTTCGCAGCGCCTTCGTTCCGGCGCGATGGCCCTCTGCCACCGGTAGGCCCTGGCGCTCCGCCCAGCGCCCGTTGCCGTCCATGATGATCGCGACGGTGCGGGCGCTGTCCTCTTGCGCTCCGCGTTCCATTGTGAGGGGGTTCGGCGCCTTCAGCGCCTAGACCTCCATGATCTCCGCTTCCTTGCGCTTCAGCAGCTCGTCGATCTCGTGGACGTGGTCGTCCGTGAGCTTCTGGACGCGCTCCTCGGCCCGGTGCTCCTCGTCGCTGCCGGCCTCGCCCTTGTCGACGAGCTCCTTGAGGTGGTGGATCGCGTCGCGCCGCACGTTGCGCACGGCGACCTTCCCCTCCTCCGCCATGTTCCGCACGACCTTGACGAGCTCCTTGCGCCGCTCCTCGGTCAGCTGCGGGATCGGCAGCCGGATCAGCTTGCCGTCGTTCGAGGGCGTGAGGCCGAGGTCGGACTCCTGGATCGCGCGCTCGATCGTGGCGACCGAGTTCGGGTCGAAAGGCTGAATCGTCAGCAAACGCGGCTCCGGCGCGCCGATCGTGGCAAGTTGCTTGAGCGGCGTCTGCTGGCCGTAGTAGTCGATCTGAACCCGGTCGAGCAGGGCCGGCGAGGCGCGGCCGGTGCGGAGGGTCGAGAACTCCGTCTGCGCCGCCTCGACGGACTTGTCCATCCGCCGCGTCGCATCCTGAATCAGGTCATCGATCGCCATCGGGCCTCCTCGCTAGAGCCTAACTCGCCGGAAGAATGCAGACCGTTCCTTTCCAAGAAGCTGTGTTGGACGGCCGCGCGGGCGATGCCCGCACGGCCTCTCTGGTCGGCGCCGCAAGTCGGCGCCTAGGGGGTCGAGACGATGGTGCCGACCCGCTCGCCGTGCACGACTCTACGGATGTTTCCAGGTTCCAGGGCGAAGACGTAGATCGGCAGCTTGTTGTCCATGCAGAGGGAGAGCGCGGTCGTGTCCATCACCTTCAGGCCGCGCTCGATCGCCTGCAGGTGGGTGATCTCGGGGAGCAGCTCGGCGTTGGGGTCGGTGCGCGGATCCCCGTCGAGCACGCCTGCGACGGCGTTCTTCGCCATCAGGATCGCCTCGGCCCCGATCTCGAGCGCCCGCAGGGCAGCCGCGGTGTCCGTGGTGAAGTACGGATTGCCCGTGCCGGCCGCGAAGATCACGATCCGGCCCTTCTCCAGATGGCGGATCGCACGGCGGCGGATGTACGGCTCGGCCACCTCGGCGGCGGCGAGCGCCGAGAGGACGCGCGTGTCCGCCCCGCTCCGCTCGAGCGCGTCCTGCAGCGCGAGCGCGTTGAGCAGGGTCGCCAGCATCCCCGCGTAGTCGGCGGTCGCGCGGTCCATGCCCTGCGCCGCCGCCTCCATCCCGCGATAGATGTTCCCGGCGCCGACGACGACCGCCAGCTCGGGGCCGTCCTTCTGCACGTCGACGATCTCGGCGGCCAGCGCGGAGAGGCGCTCCGGATCGAGGCCGTACTCCCGCTCGCCCATCAGCGCCTCGCCGGAGAGCTTCAGCAGCACCCGCTGAAACGCCGAGCCGGCCTCGTGGCCTCCCTGCTCCACGGAGGCGGTCTCGGTCACTCGGCCAGCGCGTAGCGGACGAACTCGAGCACCTCGAGCCCGGCCTCTTCGAGCGCCTTGCCGGCGGTCTGCGAAGGGTCGTGGATCCACGACTGCTCGCTCAGCACGACCCCGGAGAGGAACTCCTTGCGCAGGCGGCCCTCGACGATCTTCGCCCGCACCTCCTCCGGCTTGGACTGCACGTCGGCCTGGTTCTCGTAGATCGAGCGCTCGTTTGCGAGCTCTTCCGCGGGCACCTCGTCGACGCTGCGGTAGCGCGGCGCGGCGAACGAGATGTGCATCGCGAGCCTGCGGGCGGCAGTGCCGTCCGAGCCCTTGACGTGAACGAGCACGCCGATCTTGTTCGCCGGCGGGTGCACGTACTCGGCCAGCAGCTCGCCCTCGCCGGCCTCCAAGCGCGTACCGCCGACGAGCTCGACGTTCTCGCCGATCTTGGCGATCAGCTCGAGCCGCCGCTCTTCGAGGCCCTCGAGCGCGTCGGGGCCATCCGCCTCGACCGCCTCGAGCGCGGCCTCGGCAAAGGAGAGGAACTCCTCGTTCTTGGAGACAGGCTCGGTCTCGCAGCCGACGGCGACGATCGCGCCGACGTCGCCGGAGACGGTCGCAAGGACTTCGCCCTCGGTCGTCGCGCGGCCGGCCTTCTTGCCGGCGGCGGCCATGCCCTGTTCGCGCAGGAGCCGCTGGGCTGCTTCGACATCGCCGCTGGTCTCCTCGAGCGCACGCTTGGCGGCCATCATCCCGGCGCCGGTGCGGTCGCGGAGTTCCTTGACGAGGC
>Ga0193696_1000477_pt1 | contig 13852 bp, 11 predicted proteins | sample L3m1metaG_FD_145074 | JGI IMG/M metagenome (GOLD analysis project Ga0193696, IMG submission 145074) | Soil microbial communities from a riparian zone of the East river system, Colorado, United States - L3m1 | ecosystem: Environmental > Terrestrial > Soil > Riparian zone | place: USA: East River... | reverse complement strand
CCGGGTTGAGCGCGGCGTCGAGCAGCACCTCGCGGCCGCCGGACAGGACTCGGCGCTCGAGGCGTCCCGGCCAGTCGGGTTGCTCGAGGCCGTGCGCGACTGCCGTGCGCGGAACGGCGATCCCCTGCCGGTCCACGATGTCGAGCAACTTGACGGCGACGGCTGCATTCGACGTCTGATGGGCTCCCGCCAGGCCAATCGTGAAACCCTGGACGTCGAGCGGCGTCGTGCGCACGACCTCGGCGCCGCGCTCCCGCGCGACGCGATCGATCACGGTGACGGCGGCGGGAGGCAGATCGCCGACGACCACCGGCACGCCGGACTTGATGATGCCGGCCTTCTCGAAGGCGATTTCTTCGATGGTCGATCCGAGGTAGCGCTCGTGGTCGAGCGCGATCGACGTGATGGCAGTTGCGGCCGGCTGAAGGACGTTGGTGGCGTCGAGCCGCCCGCCGAGTCCGACCTCGATCGCCGCCACCGACACGCCGGCCCGGCGGAACAGTTCAAACGCTGTGGCGGTCGTGACTTCGAAAAAGGTCGGCGGCGCGGTCAGGGTGCCGTCCCTTACCAACGCGTCCGCGGTGCGCTGAAGGTCGGCCACGGCGGCGACCAGCGCCTGCTGGCTGACCGGCGTGCCGTCGATGACGAATCGCTCGCTGAGATCGATCAGATGGGGAGAGGTGTAGCGCGCGGACCGGTGACCGGCCGCCCGCAGTGCGGCATCGACCATCGCTGTCACCGAGCCCTTGCCGTTGGTCCCGGCGATGTGGACCGATGTGAACGCGCGCTCGGGATGACCGAGCCGGTCGAGCAACGCGGCGATGTTGTCGAGACCGAATTTGATGCCGAACTGTTCGAGGCTTAGGAGATAGGAGATGGGATCCAAAAAGAATTAGGGATTAGGAATTAGGAATTAGGAATTAGGAATTCGACGTCACCGTTGGCATCAACGGCGGCTCGCTCGTCGTCGTCAGGAGCCCGGCGACGGCGGCGGGCGCCGGTTTCCGGACGGCGCCCATGAAGCTGAGCGCGTTCGCGATCACGGTTTTCATCTCACGCCGATCGATCACGAGATCGATCATCCCTTTTTCGAGCAGAAACTCGCTCCGCTGAAATCCTTCCGGGAGCTTCTGCCGAATGGTCTGCTCGATGACGCGCGGGCCGGCGAAGCCGATCAGCGCTTTGGGCTCGGCGATGTTCAGGTCCCCGAGCATGGCGAAGCTCGCCGTCACGCCGCCGGTCGTCGGATCCGTCAGCACGGCGACGTACGGCAGACCGGCTTGATCCAGGCGCGCCACGGCGCCGCAGATTTTCGCCATCTGCATCAGCGACAGCGCGCCCTCCATCATCCGTGCGCCGCCCGAGCAGCAGACGATGACCAGCGGCATGTTGCCGTCGACGGCGCGCTCGATCGCCCGCGTGATCTTCTCGCCGACGACGACACCCATGCTGCCGCCGATGAACTCGTATTCCATCGACGCCACGATTGTCGGGATGCCGTCGATCGCTCCTGACGCCGTGATCACGGCGTCCTTCAGTCCGGTCGCCGCCATGCTCGCCTTCAGGCGCGACTTGTACGGCTTGGTATCGGTGAACGACAGCGGATCGGTCGACATCAGATCCTTGTCGTATTCGGTCCACTCGCCGTCGAACAGCGTGCGGAGGCGCTCGGCGGCGCCGATTCGGAAGTGATGCGCGCACTTGGGGCAGACGTTGAGGTTGGTCGCCAGGTCCTTGTTGTAGATCGCCTGCGCGCAGTCCGGGCACTTTACCCAGAGACCTTCGGGGACGCGGCTCCCCTTCTCCTTGGCCTTCGCGGCAATCGGCTTCTTGGTCTTCTTGAACCAGGCCATCAGCTCTCAGCTTACCTTAGCCCCTAGCCCCTAGCCCCGACTCCCGCCCGCGCCCCTACTTGGTTCTTGGCACGTAATAGCGCGTCCCGGATCCCATCGCGCGGATCTGCTTGATGAGTTCGTCCAGCGCTTCGTCGCTGGCATCCGAGTCGAACTGCGATGTTTCGACCACCAGCAACGGCGTGACGTTGTAGTGGAAGAAGAAATGGTGATACGCCTCGTTCAGCTCGCGCAGGTAGTCGTCGCCCGGCTGGAACGCGACCGCTTCCGCATCCATCCGGCGGCTGTGGACGCGCCGCAGCAGCACGTCGGTCGGTGTCTGGAGGTAAACGACGAGATCCGGCGGCGGCACGTCGCGAGCCAGCAGTTCGTACAGCCGCTGGTAGATGAACAGCTCGTTGTCGTCGAGATTCAGATACGCGAAGATCTTGTCCTTGTCGAACACGTAATCGGAGATCGTGGTCTGACTGAACAGATCGGCCTGACGCATGGTCAGCTGCTGCCGATGACGGTTGAGGAGATAGAAGAGCTGCGCCTGCAGCGCGGCGCCGGGACGGTCGGCGTAGAAATCGGTGAGGAACGGATTCTCGGTTTCTTCCAGCACAACTGTCGCGTCGAGCCGTGTGCCAAGCCGCTCGGCGAGCGCGGTCTTGCCCGCTCCGATCGGGCCTTCGATCGCGATGTAGCGGAACTGCAAGGGCCCGATGATATCATCGCGCCGTGAGGATCGAACGTCTGGAGCTGCGCCTGCTGAAGCTCCCGCTCGTCCACTTCTTCGAGACCAGCTTCGGACGCATCTACGACAAACATTTCCTTCTGGTACGGCTGGATGCCGGCGGCGTGTCGGGCTTCGGCGAATGCGTCGCCGAGCAGGATCCGTACTACAGCAGCGAGACGAACGACACGGTGTGGCACATCATCGAGTCGTTCATTGCGCCGCGCGTGCTCGGCGTCGACTTCGCGCACCCGCGCGACCTGTTCGCGGCGCTCAAGGCGATTCGCGGGCACAACATGGCGAAGGCCGCCGTGGAGATGGCCGCGTGGGATCTCCATGCCCGTCAGGCCGGCGAGCCGCTGTGGCGCGTCCTCGGCGGCTCGCGGGAGCGCATCGCATCCGGCGTCTCGATCGGCATTCAGGATTCGCTGCCCGATCTGGTCGCGAAGGTCGCGCGCGAGATCGACGCCGGCTATCGGCGAATCAAGATCAAGATCAAGCCTGGCTGGGATGTCGACGCCGTCGAAGCGGTGCGCGCCCGCTTCAGCGACGTGCCGCTGATGGTTGACGCGAACGCCGCCTACACCTCCGCCGACGCCGATCACCTGGCGACGCTCGATCGGTACGGCCTGATGATGATCGAGCAGCCGCTCGATTACGACGACATCGGCGACCATGCCGTGCTGCAACGGCAGTTGAAGACGGCGGTGTGCCTCGACGAATCGATCAAGTCGGTCAACGTCGCGCGCGAAGCGATTGCCGCCGGCGCGTGCCGCATCATCAACATCAAGCCGGGCCGTGTCGGTGGGTTCTCGGAGTCGATTCGTCTTCACGATCTGTGCGCGGCGCACGGCGTCCCGGTCTGGCACGGCGGTATGCTCGAGTCGGGCATCGGACGCGCCGCCAACATCCATCTCTCGACGCTGCCGAACTTCTCGCTGCCGGGTGACATCGCCGCGAGCAAGCGCTACTTCGATCCGGATCTCATCGATCCGCCGATTGAAGTGGCCGCCGACGGAACGATCGCGGTGCCGCAGGGACCGGGGCTCGGCGTGTCGATTTGCGAGGATCGGATTGAGCGCGCCACGCTTCGTCAGAGCACACTGACCAAGTCTGAAGTCCGAAGTGTGAAGTCTGAAGTGATGTCTGAAGTGGGAAGCCTGAAGGGCGCCGCCGGTCCGAAGGCTCAGGTGTGATGAAGCGTCTCGCCGTTCTGCTGGTGTGCGGACTGGCGTCAGCGTGTGCCAGCGTGCCGCCGGCCACCACGCCGGTGAAGCCGGCCGGTCCCACCTACGAAGAAAAGATGGCCTGGATCCTCCGACTCGAGGATCAGCGCGTGCTGCACGACACCGCGCCCGCCATCACGCCCGCCGCGCCCGTCGCGGTTCGCGGACAGGCGCCCGCGGTCGCTCCGCCGCCGCCTCCACCCGACGTCATCCGCCTGCTCTCGGACGACGAGGCGCGCATCAGACGGCGTGCCGCGCTGGCGGTTGGCCGCATCGGCCTCGCCGGGGGCGTGACTCCGCTCGTCGGCGTTCTGGCCGATCGCGATCCCGAGGTGCGGCAGATGGCCGCCTTCGGTCTCGGTTTGCTCGGCGACGCGCGTGCCCGCGATCCGCTGATCGCGGCGCTTGCCGACGCGTCGCCACTCGTGCAGGGCGCGGCGGCCGAAGCGCTCGGTCTGCTCGGCGATTCGTCCGCCGCCGACGCGATCGGCCGGTTGGTTGCGCGAGTCGTCCAGTCCGGCGCGCTCGCGCAGCCGCCCGGAGATGAAGATGACGTGCGTCGCGACACGCCCGCGGCGGCCTGCCGCCTCGCGCTGTACGCCCTCGTCCGTCTGAAGGCGTACCCGCAGGTCGCGGCCGCGACGCTCGACCAGAGCGCCCAGCCGCGCGTGCGCTGGTGGCCCGTCGCGTTCGCTCTCCAGCGGCTCGAGGACAAGCGCGCGCTGCCGGCGCTGCTGACGCTCGCCAAAGACGCCAATCCGTACACCCGCGCGTTCGCCGTCAAGGGGCTGGCGGCGCTGCGCGATCCGGCCGCGCTCCCCGCGTTGATGCCGCTCCTCTCCAGCGGCGAACGATCGGTGCTGATCGAAACCATCAGAGCGCTCGGACGCATCGGCGACCCGTCGGCCGTGGCGCCGCTGCTGCGCGTCATTCACGACGCGAGCGCCGATCCGCACGTGCGGCTCGAATCGATTGTCGCCCTCGGTGGTATCCCCCCGTCGCTGTTAGTGCCTTCGGATCTGCACGACTCCCTGCTGGATCTGCTGAGCGATGCCAACCCGACAATCAGGGCCGCCGCGCTGCGGTCGCTGTCGGCGACCGATCCCGAAAGTTTCATCACCATCCTCTCCGGACTGGATCCCGATCCGCACTGGAGCGTTCGCGCCGCGCTGGCCACAGTGTTCGGGTCGATGACCTCGGACGTCGCGGTGCCGAGGCTCGAGGCGATGCTCGCCGACTCGGACCAGCGGGTGATTCCCGCGGTCCTCGAATCGCTCGTGAAGCTCAAGTCACCCAAGGCCGCCGCCATCCTGATCGAACGATTGAAAGTGGACGACCCGGTGGTCCGCACGGCGGCGGCCACCGGCCTCGGCACGTTGAAGCCACCTGGTGGAGCGGCCGCGCTCGCCGAGGCGTATACGTTCGGCCAGCGCGATCCGAGCTACAACGCGCGCGCGGCGGCGCTTGGCGCGCTGGCGTCGTACGGTCTGGCCGCGGCCGCGCCGGTATTGAAGACCGCTTTCGCCGACAAGGACTGGGCGGTGCGCGTCCGCGCCGCGCGCCTGATGGCGCAGCTCGATCCCGCCGCGGCGGCGGAGGCCGCCGCGCAGATCAGGCCGGCGCCGACGACGCTGTCCGCGGAGGTGTATACATCGTCACGCTTGACGAGCCCAGCCGTGTCGACGCAGGCGTACATCGAAACCGATCGAGGCACGATTCAAATCGAGCTCGCCGTGCTTGACGCGCCGTTGACGGTCGAGAACTTCGTCGCGCTCGCGCGCAAAGGTTTCTTCGACGGTCTCAGCGTGCATCGCGTCGTGCCCAACTTCGTCGTGCAGGACGGCGATCCCCGCGGCGACGGCGAAGGCGGGCCCGGCTATTCGATCCGCGACGAACTGAACGAGCGGCCGTACCTGCGCGGCACCGTCGGCATGGCGCTCGATCCGTGGCCTGACACGGGCGGCAGTCAGTACTTCATCACGCACTCGCCGCAGCCGCACCTCGATGCCCGTTACACCGTCTTCGGCCGCGTCATCTCAGGCATGGACGTCGTCGATCAGATTCAGCCGTGGGATGTGATTCGGCGCGTGAGGATCTGGGATGGCACGCAGCCGACGGCGGCTGCAGCTCGGGAGTAGTGATTTGTTCTCGAGAAACATGAGAACAAATTGAAAAGGGGGCCACGTTGGCCCCCTTTTATCGACGGGAGAGGCTAGATTACCGTTTCTTCCCAGCCTTCTTCTTCCCGCCCTTGGCTTTCTTCGCCATTGTCTGTTATCCCCCCCTTCATGTGGGATTCGGCGCGAGCGCTCACGACCATCAACGGTGGCTGCCGCCTGGCACGCTCACCAGAAGCTCGACGCTCGTCGCTTTGGTACTAGGGATGGCGTAAACACACCATCGTCATACCAGATGTAGATTATGAACCTGTACCTTTCAGTGTCAAGCACAAATGTGCCAGAAATGTCAAAAATTTCTCACGGCGATCACATGCTCGTACGCAGTTGTTGCTTCTCGGTGTGGCGTTCGATCGCAAGCGCGATGAGGCGATCGATCAACTGCGGATAGGACACACCACTCGCCGCCCACATCTTCGAGTACATGCTGATCGTGGTGAAGCCGGGGATGGTATTCAGCTCGTTCACGTACAGCGATCCCGACCCGTCGTCCGCCAGCAGGAAGTCGACGCGCGCCATGCCCGCGCAGTCGAGCGCCTTGAACGCCGCCACCGCGAGCAGTCGGATTTCCTGTGTGAGCCGTTCCGGCAGCAGCGCCGGGATGACGTCGCGTGAGTCGGCGTTCAGATATTTCGCTTCGTAGTCGTAGAACTCGCCGGAGGGAATGATTTCTCCCGGCACCGACGCGTCGGGTTCGTCGTTGCCCAGCACGGCGACCTCGATTTCGCGCGCCTTCGGCACCGCCGCTTCGACGATCACCTTGCGATCGAACTCGCCGGCAAGCTTGATCGCGGTGCGCAGCTCCGCGACGTGCTTCGCCTTGGAGATGCCGACGCTCGATCCCAGGTTCGCCGGCTTCACGAAGACGGGGAAACCGAGGCGATCGACGACGGTCTGCAGCGTAGCGCGCTCATCGTGCTGCCAGTCGCGCCGGAGCACGACTTCGTAGTCGCAAATCGGCAGTCCCTTCGCCGCGAACACCAGCTTCATCGCCGCCTTGTCCATCCCGACCGCCGACGCCAGCACGCCCGCGCCGACGTAGGGCACGTTCGCCAGCTCGAGCAGTCCCTGCACTGTCCCGTCCTCGCCGTACGGGCCGTGCAGAACCGGGAAGACGACGTCGAGTTTGACACCAGAGACCGTGGCCTGCCCTGAGCGAGCGGGTTCCTCAGTGCGAGTCGAAGGGTCGAGTGTGACGAGCGTGTCGCCGCCAGGCCGCGCCACGAGGTGAGTCTCGCGCCGGGCATTCGCCTCGAGCTGAGGCGCGGGCGTGTCGTGGATGACGTCCGCGGCCTTGTCGATCGCCGGTGGACGGTCGGGCAGGCTCCAGCGACCGTCCTTTTCGATCTTGATGGGGATTGCCTCGTAGCGGGCCGGGTCGAGGTTCTTGAAGACGGCCGCGGCCGAAGCGAGCGACACTTCATGCTCGCCGGAGCGGCCGCCGTAGATCACGCCAACTCGAAGCTTCTTCAATGGTTCACAATTGTAGTCGGTTCACTCATCGATGACTGCCTTCAGCTTCAGCGTGACTCACGCCGATGGCCGTGCTCGTCGCGGGCGTATGACGACGGCGCATGGCGAGGTGGAGACGCCGGCGTTCATGCCGGTCGGTACGCAAGGCGCGGTGAAAGGCCTGACCCACCGCGACCTCGAATCGATCGGCGCCGCGATCCTGCTGAGCAACACCTACCATCTCTATCTGCGGCCCGGTGCCGACCTGATCGCGCGCCGCGGCGGGCTCCACGCCTTCATCGGCTGGCAGAAGCCGATCCTGACCGACAGCGGCGGCTATCAGGTGTTCAGTATGGCCGCGCGGCGGACCGTCGACGAGGAGGGCGCGCACTTTCGCTCGCACCTCGACGGCTCCCCGCACCTGCTGACGCCAGAGTCGGCGGCGGACATTCAGGCACAGCTGGGATCCGACGTCGCCATGGTGCTCGACGAGTGCCTGGCGCACCCGGCCGAGGAGGCGGCGGCGCGGCAGTCGATGGCGCGCACGCTGCGCTGGGCGTCCCGCGGACGCGACCGGTTCCTCGCGCTCCGCGACGGGCGGGTGCCCGCCGTCACGGTGACGAATCCCGGTCAGGCGCAGTTCGGCATCGTGCAGGGCAGTGTGTTTCCGCACCTGCGCGAGGAGAGCGCGCGGAAAACGGTCGCCATCGGGTTCGAGGCCTACGCCATCGGCGGTCTCAGCGTGGGCGAGTCATCCGACGTGATGTACGACATGGTCGATCGGACCACCGTGTGCCTGCCGGAGGACCGCCCGCGCTATCTCATGGGCGCCGGCACGCCGGCGGACCTGGTCGAGGCGGTCGCCCGGGGGGTGGATCTATTCGATTGCGTGTTGCCGACGCGCAACGCGCGGAACGGCCAGCTGTTCACTAGCGAAGGGCGTCTCAACATCAAGAACGCCCGGTATGCCGAGGACGACCGCCCCCCGGATCCGGCCTGCGGGTGCTACACCTGCCGGACCGCGTCACGGGCCTATCTCAGGCATCTGTACATGGCGGGGGAAATCAACTCGTCTACCCTTAACACGTTGCATAACCTACACTTTTACCTTGACACGCTCGGGCGGATTAGGGACGCTATTGTGTTCGGGCGGTTTGAAAGTTTCAGGCGAGAGTTCCATCAGAGCTTGTCCCGCCAGCACGACCAATGATGATGTTCGACGCCGGTCCCGTGTTCGCCATGGGCGCGACTGCCGACGGCGGAAGCCCGTTCATACAGGCGATTCCGTTCGTCCTCATCCTCGGGATCTTCTATTTCGTCATCCTGCTCCCCGGAAAGAGAAAACAGCAGAAGGTGCAGGCGTTTCTCGACAACTTGAAGGAAAACGACCGGATCGTCACGACCAGCGGCATCTACGGCCAGATTGCGCGCATCAACGGCGACAAGGTGCAGCTGCAGATTGCCGACAAGGTCCGGATCGATGTGTCGAAGGCGGCCATCGGCGGGTATCAGGGCCAGCCGCCGGTCGTCGACTCCCCGAATCCGTAGGAACGCGCCAATGACCAACCTGCGCTGGAAGATCGTCACCGTCCTCGCTGTCTTCATCATCTTCTTCGCCGTCGGACCGTATCCGATGCTCGCGGCCCGCTACCATCTGCCGGCGCCCGGCTGGCTGATGGACAAACAGTTGAAGCTTGGCCTCGACCTGAAGGGCGGCGTCCACCTCGTGCTGCGCGTCCAGACCGAGGATGCGCTGCGGCTCGAAACGGACCTGGAATCGGAACGGCTGCGCGATGCGCTGCGGACCGCGAACATCCCGGCGAACGTGGTGCCGGTCAGTGCTACGCAGTTCCGGGTGGACGGTGTACCGCCCGGACAAGACGCCGCGTTCCGGACGGCGGCGAACGAGGTCCAGACGAACTTCGATCGCAGCTCCGGGACCAACGGTTCCTATACGTTCACGATGAAGCCGAACGTTCAAGTGAACCTTCGCAGCGAAGCCGTCGTGCAGGCGCGTCAGACGATCGAGCGCCGCGTCAACGAGCTGGGCGTGACCGAACCGAGCATCACGCAGCAGGGCAGCGATCAGATCATGGTGCAGCTGCCCGGCGTCACCGACGTCGAGCGCGCGAAGCAGATCATGGGCTCGCCCGGCCTGCTGGAGCTGAAAATCGTCGAGCGCGTCGCGGGGACCAAAGAGGAGCTGCTGACGAACGGGCAGCCGCCCGAAGGCATGGAAGTCCTGCCGGGCAACGGCGGCGCCGGCGACGCCGGCACGATGTTCTACCTCGTGAAGCGCGCCGCGGCGGTCACCGGCCGCGATCTGCGGAACGCGCGGCCGTCGCTCGACGAAAACAATCGTCCCGCCGTCAGCTTCACGCTCAACACGGAAGGCGGGCGGAAGTTCGGCAAAGTCAGCGGCGAGAACGTCGGCCGCCAGCTCGCGATTATCCTCGACGGCCGCGTGCAGTCGGCGCCGACGCTCGAATCGCGCATCACGACCGACGGGCGCATCAGTGGCAGCTTCACACCGGAGGAAGTGCAGAACCTGTCGCTGATCCTGCGATCGGGCGCGCTGCCGGCGACCCTCACCTATCTCGAGGAACGGACGATCGGGCCGTCGCTCGGCGCCGACTCGATCCGCTCGGGAGTGAGAGCGTCGATCGCCGGTCTCGTGTTGATCGTGGTCTTCATGCTCATCTACTACAAGGCGTCCGGCGTGAACGCCGTGGTGGCGCTGATTTTCAACCTCGTGATTCTCCTCGGCCTGATGGCCTACATCGGCGCGGTGATGACGCTGCCAGGCATTGCCGGGTTCGTCTTGACGATGGGCATCGGCGTCGATTCCAGCGTGCTGATCTTCGAGCGTATCAAGGAAGAGCTGGAGGCGCAGCGCGGGGTCCGCGCCGCCATCAACGCCGGCTTCAGCCGCGTGTTCTGGACGCTGATGGACACGCACGTGGCCGCGCTCATCTCGTGCGCGTTCCTGTTCCAGTTCGGCACCGGGCCGATCCGGGGGTTCGCGCTGACGCTGGTCATCGGTCTGGCGTCGAATCTGTTCACGTCGATCTTCGTGTCGAAGACGATTTTCGAGGTGGAGCTGGCCAACCGGCGTCAGGCCACGACGTTGAGTATCTAGAAAAGCTTTCAGCTCTCGGCTTTCAGCTATCAGCGCTGATGGCTGCAGCTGAGAGCCGATGGCCGATAGCTGACGGCTGATTATGCATATCTTCAAAGACACCAACTTCGACTTCCTCCGCTGGCGGTGGCACGCGATCATCCTGTCGTGGGTGATCATCATCGCCGGGCTCGTGACGGTGTGGACGCAGGGGATTCCCAAAGGCGTCGAGTTCGCCGGCGGCACCGTCGTCATCGAGCGCTTCGATGGCGCGGTCTCCGTCCAGCAGGTTCGCGAGGCGCTGGACAAGAACTACCCAGGTGGCGGCCAGAACACCGTCGTGCAGGCGATTGGCGATCCCAGCGCCCACATGGTCATGATCCGCGTTCCGCAGGTGGGCTCGGAAGCGGGCACGTCGCTGTCAACCGAGGCGCAGAAGGTGGAGGACGCGCTCGACAAGGCCAGCCTCGGCAAACGCACGCGCGAAGGCGCCGAAATCGTCGGCGCGACAGTCGGTCAGGAACTCACGCGCAAGGGCATCCTGGCCACCATCCTGTCGCTCATCGGGATTTTGTTCTACCTCGCGTTCCGCTTTCAGTTCAGTTTCGGCGTCGGCGCGGTCGTCGCCACGATTCACGACCTGCTCATCACGCTGGCGTTCCTGGCGTTCTTCCGCTACGACATGTCGCTCAACGTCATCGCCGCGATTCTGACGATGACCGGCTTCTCGACCAACGACACGATCGTCATCTTCGACCGGATTCGCGAGAACCTGCGCAGCATGCGCCGCGACTCGATGAACCACGTCATCAACGCGTCGATCAATCAGACCCTGACCCGGACCGTGATCACCTCGGGCACGGCGCTGCTCACGGCGCTGGCGCTGTTCTTCTTCGGCGGCGAGGTGCTGCACGGGTTCGCGTTCACGATGGTCGTCGGCATCATCACCGGCACGTACTCGAGCGTCTTCATCGCCGCGGCGATCGTCAGCCTGTGGCGGGGGACGGCCCCGACGCGCGCCGCCGCTCACGCCCCGGCCACCGCCGGCGCGGCGCCGGCGCAGCAGCCGCAGCGGAAACAGAAGCCGCAGAGAAAGGCTCGAGCCTCGTAACTTTCAAGTTTCAACGTTCAACTCTCAGTGAGACTTGAGACTTGAAACTTGAGAGTTCTGCACGATGCCGTCTCTCCTGAAAGCCGCGGTACTCGGCGTGTTGCAAGGACTCACCGAGTTCCTGCCGGTGTCGTCGACCGCACATTTGTTGATTGCCAGCCGGCTGATCGGCTTCGAGGATCCGGGCGGGGTCTTCACCATCATGATCCAGCTCGGGTCGATCCTCGCGATCATGTGGCTCTATCGACAGAAGATCGTCCACGTCGTCGCGACCTTGCCCTCCGATCCTGACTCGCGCAATTTCGCGCTGTCCGTGATCGTGGCGACAATCCCGGCGCTCGTGGCGGGCGCGCTGCTGTCCAGTTACGTGAAGCGAGTGCTCTATGCCAGCTTCGGCGTCATTGGCGCTGCGTTTCTCGTCGGCGGCGTCGTGATGCTGGTCGTCGAGCGCCTGAGGCCGGCGCCCGACGTCGTCGACGCCGAGCGGGTTCCGGCCGGCCGCGCGCTGGCGGTCGGGTTCGGTCAGACCCTGGCGCTGATTCCGGGCGTGTCGCGCTCGGGCGGCACGATTGTCGCCGCGATGCTCGTCGGCATCGATCGTCCCGCGGCGGCCGAGTTCTCGTTCTTCCTCGCGATGCCGATCATGATGGCGGCGTTCGGGCACGAGTTGCTGGACGCCCGTCACAATCTGTCGTCGGCCCGCGGCGCAGAGATCGCCGTCGGCTTCGTGATGGCGTTTCTCGCGGCGCTGCTGGTCGTGAAGCCATTCCTGCACTTCGTCAGGCGGTCGGGGTTCGCGCCGTTCGCCTGGTACCGCATCGCGCTGGGCATCGTGCTGCTGGTTCTGGCGGCGGGCCGGACGTAAACGACATGCAGTGGCTGCGCCGCAACTTCATCGCCGGCTTCTTCGTGATGGTGCCGGTGTTCATCAGCGTGGCGGCGCTGGTCTGGCTGTTCAACGTCGTCGACGGGTTTACGACGCCGCTCTACGATCGGTTGCTCGGCCGGCGCATCCCGGGATTGGGCACCGCCACGACCCTGGTGGTCATCGTCCTGGTCGGCGCGTTCGCGCGCAATGTGATCGGCCGCCGGATTCTGCAGCGGACGGAAGGCTGGCTGCTGAGGGTGCCGGTGTTCCGCACGATCTACGCGCCGGTCAAGCAGCTGATCGCGGCGTTTTCACCTGACAACGCGTCGGGGTTCAAGCGTGTGGTGCTGGTCGAGGACCCGCGGCGCGGCTACGCGCTGGGTTTTCTGACGCGCGAATTCACCGTCGAGCGAGGGCGCGGCCCCGAGGAGCTCTTGGCGGTCTACCTCCCGACGAACAATCTTTACCTGGGCGATGTCGTGATCTGCGAGCGCGATCGAGCGGTGTTTCCCGATATCACGGTCGAAGAAGGCATCAGAATTCTTCTGACCGGCGGCATGGCGCTGCCGCCCCGGCTGCGCATATAATCCCTGCCTTTGTGCGAGGTTCAATGATCGTGACCGTCCAGAGATGCTTGGGGCGACCCGCTGTCGCTCTGCTGATGCTGACCGCGCTGCTTGCGGTGCCGAGGCCGCTGCTGGCGCAGCCGGCGTCCGCGCCGTCGGGTGGCGAAGCGAGCCTCGTCCTCCCAGATCTGTCGTCCGTCGATTTTCTTGGCGTCAACGGCAGCACCCTGCTGATGGGCGGCCTCGTGGTCTGCGCGTTGGGTCTGCTGTTCGGGCTCGCGACGTTTACGCAGCTCAAGAACCTGCCGGTCCACTCGTCGATGCGCGAAGTCTCAGAGCTGATCTACGAAACCTGCAAGACCTACCTGATCACGCAAGGCAAGTTCATCCTGGTGCTGTGGGCGTTCATCGCCGTCATCATCGCGGCGTACTTCGGGTGGCTGGCGCCGATTCCCGACAAGTCGGTGGCGGTGACCCTGCCGATCATCCTGTTCTTCAGCCTGGTCGGCATCGCGGGCAGCTACGGCGTTGCCTGGTTCGGCATCCGCGTCAACACGTTCGCGAATTCCCGGGCGGCGTTCGCCAGCCTGCGCGGCAAACCGTTCCCGATCTACGCCATCCCGCTGCGCGCCGGCATGAGCATCGGCATGCTGCTGATCAGCGTCGAGCTCTTCCTGATGCTCTGCATCCTGCTGTTCATCCCGAGAGACTACGCGGGAGCCTGCTTCATCGGTTTCGCGATCGGCGAGTCGCTCGGCGCCGCGGC